>Ga0310827_100060_pt1 | contig 154160 bp, 128 predicted proteins | sample WT_ome_2_FD_201309 | JGI IMG/M metagenome (GOLD analysis project Ga0310827, IMG submission 201309) | Sorghum-adapted microbial communities enriched on wild type (WT) sorghum from Joint BioEnergy Institute, Emeryville, California, United... ... | reverse complement strand
CAGCGTCATGCGTAGGCTGGAACAAGCTCGTGGTCCTCCCACCATGGATGCCTTGACAACACCCATGCTGGCGCAGGGCCACGAGCCCTCACATCACGGCCCCACCACGCTCAAACTCGAAGAGCCGTCATGACGACACCCCGCTGAGCTCGTCGCCGTAGTGGCGCATGAAGAGCTCCTCCAGCGAGGGCGGCGCGATCGTGAGGTTCTCCACGCCGAGCTGTGCGAGGACCGGCAGCACGTCGTTGAGCGCCGTGTTGTCGACGTCGAAGCTCAGGTAGCCGTCCTCGCGGACCAGGTCGTGCACGCCGGGCAGGCGCAGCAGGGCGGTGTGGTCGGACCGGGTGGTCGCGGTGACCGTGGACCTGGTGAGGTGGCGCAGCTCGGCCAGGGTGCCGGACTCCACGTCGCGGCCGGCCCGGATGATCGTCACGGTGTCGCAGAGCTTCTCCACCTCGGCGAGGATGTGGCTGGACAGCAGGACGGTGCGGCCCTCCTCGCGCAGCCGGCGCACCTCCTGGGTGAAAACGGCCTCCATCAGCGGGTCGAGGCCCGAGGTCGGCTCGTCGAACAGGTACAGCTCCACGTCGCTGGCCAGCGCCGCGACGAGGGCGACCTTCTGCCGGTTGCCCTTGGAGTAGCTGCGGGCCCGCTTCGTCGGGTCGAGCTCGAACTTCTCGAGCAGCTCGGCCCGCCGGGCCTCGTGCCGCTCCCCGCCGCGCAGCCGGGTGAGGACGTCGATGATCTCGCCGCCGGTGAGCGAGGGCCACAGGTTGGTGTCGCCGGGCACGTAGGCGACCCGGCGGTGCACCGCCACGGCGTCCACCCACGGGTCCATGCCCAGGACCCGCGCGGTGCCGGAGTCGGCCCGCAGCATGCCGAGCAGCACCCGGATCGTCGTCGACTTGCCCGCGCCGTTGGGTCCGAGGAACCCGGCGACCGTGCCGGTGCGGACGGAGAGGTCGAACCCGTCGAGGGCCCGCGTGGTCCCGAAGGTCTTGACGAGGTCGCGGGCCTCGATGGCGAGGTCACTGGTCATGGCTTCTCCTCAGGGTGGGATCGGGCGGCGAGGTAGGCGTCCAGCAGGGTGGAGTCCGCCAGCACGGGTTCGGTGAGCAGCTCGAGGGCGGAGAGCATGATGCGGTCGGTGTGCTCCCGCAGCCGGGCGGGCAGCTGCTCCACGTCCAGCTCGTGCTCCCCGAGCGGCAGGTCGACGACGATGCCGCCGATCGCCCACATGGTCAGCAGGCGGGCCCGGCCGGCGGGGTCGCGGCTCGGGCGCAGGGTGCCGGCGCGGACACCCTCCTCGAGGTAGAGCTCGGCGTCGGCGACCATGCCCTCGATGAGGTCGTGGGCCATGGCGTCCCCCGCCTGGACGCAGCGGATGACGTAGCCCACCAGGGGGGCGAACCCCTCCACCTGGGCGAGCTGGGCGAGCATCGAGGCCGGTCCGGGGCCGCTGATCGCCTGGCTCTTGTTCTCCCGGATCCGGGCGAGCACGTACTCGTCGCACGCCTTGCGCAGCCCCGCCCGCGAGCCGAAGTGGTGGACGATCAGCGCCGGGCTGACCCCGGCGTCGGCGGCGATGGCCCGGAGCGACGCCCCCAGCCCCTCGCGTGCGATCCGCGCGATCGCGGCGTCGCGGATCCGGGCCCGGGTGGTGAGGTCGGGGGTGGTGCCGACTGAACTCATGTTCAGTAATCTAAACAGTTGTTCAGTCTGATGCAAGGGGGCCGGCCAGGGTTTGCGACAATGGGCACCCCATGACGATCTCCCCGCCTGCTCCCGCCCCCGTGCTGCCGCCGCTGCAGCTCGGCCGGTTCACCATCGGCTCACCGGTCGTCCTCGCGCCGATGGCCGGCATCACCAACCGCGCGTTCCGCCGGCTGTGCCGCCAGTACGGCGCCGAGGGGCTGGCCGCGGGCGGGGCCTCCGGCGCGACCTCGCTGTACGTGAGCGAGATGATCACCTCCCGCGCCCTGGTCGAGCGCACGCCGATCACGATGCGCCTCATCGAGCACGACCCGGACGAGCACCCTCGGTCGGTCCAGCTCTACGGCGTGGACCCGGCGACCGTCGGCGCGGCGGTGCAGCTGCTCGTCACCGAGGACCGCGCCGACCACATCGACCTCAACTTCGGCTGCCCGGTCCCGAAGGTCACCCGCAAGGGCGGCGGGGCCGCGCTGCCGTGGAAGCTCGACCTGTTCCGTGGCATCGTCAGCGCCGCCGTGCGCGAGGCCGCCCCGTATGACGTGCCGGTGACCGTGAAGATGCGGGTCGGCATCGACTCCGACCACGTCACGTTCCTCGAGGCCGGGCGGATCGCCGAGGGCGAGGGGGCCGCCGCGGTGGCCCTGCACGCGCGCACGGCCGCGCAGGCCTACTCCGGCCAGGCCGACTGGTCCCGGATCGCCGAGCTCAAGCAGGCGGTGACCTCCATCCCGGTCCTGGGCAACGGCGACATCTGGTCGGCCGAGGACGCGCTGCGGATGGTCCGGGAGACCGGCTGCGACGGCGTCGTCGTCGGGCGCGGCTGCCTGGGCCGACCGTGGCTGTTCACCGACCTGGCCGCCGCGTTCGCCGGGTCGGAGGCCCGGGTCCGCCCGTCACTGCGCGAGGTGGTCGCGGTGCTCCGCCGTCACGCCGAGTACCTCGTCGAGTTCCACGAGGACGAGGGCCGCGGCTGCCGCGAGATCCGCAAGCACATCGCCTGGTACCTCAAGGGGTTCTCCGTCGGCGGGGAGATGCGCCACCGCCTCGGGCTCGTCGACTCCCTCGCCGCCCTCGACGACCTCATCGGCACGCTCGACCTCGACCAGCCCTGGCCGGGCGAGGCCGCGGAGGGCCAGCGCGGGCGGGCGGGCTCGGCCAGACAGGTCGCGCTGCCCGAGGGGTGGCTGGACTCCCGGGAGCTGCAGGGTGCCCAGCGAGAGGCGGTCGCGCAGGCCGAGCTCGACGTCTCCGGCGGCTGAACGCACCCCGGTTCGCTGCCGCCACCGGCCCGGGCGCGCAGGTACCGTTACGGGATGACCGATCCCCGCCGCGACTCGACCGCCGCCGACGAGGAGCCCGACCTGGAGCACCACGAGCAGGACCGCCACGGCGACGAGCACCACCCGGACGAGGACGACCTCGACGACGACCGCCGGGACGGGCACACCGACTTCGACACCTTCATGGAGGAGGAGGGCGAGGACCAGGGGGAGCGGCCCCGGTGGGCCACCCGGCGCTGGTCGTCGGCCGCCCTGGTGGTGGCCGCCCTGCTCGGTGCCGTGCTGGTCGCGATCGCGACGTGGAGCTGGCCCGACACCGGCGTCAAGGGCGAGCTGGTCGCCGAGACCGAGCTCGTCGGCCTGTCCAGCACCGTCGACGGCGCGCTGGCGACCGTCAGCGAGGTCGACGGCCGCCGGATGCTGCGGATCGAGGCCGGCGACCTGCCCGACGTCGCCGACGGGTTCGCCCAGGTCTGGGTGCTCGACCAGTCCCTGGACAAGTCCGTCCCGATCGGCGTCCTGGGCGCCGAGGTCACCGAGCTGTGGCTCCCGGACACCCTGAACCTCACCTCGTACCCGATCGTCGAGGTCTCCCAGGAGCCGTTCGACGGCGACCCCGCCCACAGCGGGCGCACCCTGTGGCGCGGCGAGCTGGTCTTCCGGGCGGACCCTGTGGGGTGAGCTGGTCCTCCGGGCGGACCCTGTGGGGTGAGCTGGTCCTCCGGGCGGACCCTGTGGGGTGAGCTGGTCCTCGAGGAGGCGGCGCAGGGCTGATCAGCGGCCGCCGCGCCGCGTCATACGGGTCAGGCGGACGGCTCGTCCCCGGTGGCGACCGGGCGGCTCGGGTCGGAGATCCAGTCGCTCCAGGACCCGATGTAGACCGCCGGCTCGTAGTGGCCGACCCCGGCCACCTCCATGGCGAGCGCGGTGTGGCAGGCCTGGACGCCGGACCCGCAGTAGACCGCGGTGCGCCGGTCCGGGCGCAGCCCGGCCGCGGTGAACTTCAGCTCCAGGTCGTCGGCCGGCAGGAACCTCCCGGTCGCGTCGACGTTCTCCACCGCCGGGATGCTGATCGCGCCGGGGATGTGCCCGGCCACCGGGTCGATGACCTCGTTCTCGCCGCGGAACCGGTCGGCGGGGCGGGCGTCGACGACCTGGTGGCGGTCGAGGTAGTGCTCGATGTCCTGGGCCGTCAGCAGCCGCCTGGCGCCGGGCCGGAGCACGACGTCGCCCGGCTCGGGACGCACCGCCCCGGTCTCGGTCGGGAGCCCGGCGGCGGTCCACGCGGCGTACCCGCCGTCGAGCACCCGCACCGGCTCCACCCCGTAGTAGCCGAGCAGCCACCAGGCGCGGGCCGCGGCCACGGAGCTGGCGCCGTCGTACACCACCACCGGCCGGCCCTCGGCGACCCCGGCCGCCCGGAACTCCGCCTGGGCGACGTCGGTCTCCGGCATCGGGTGCCGGCCCCCGACCCCGTCGGGCCGTTTCGGCCCGGACAGGGCGGTCTCCAGGTCGAGGAAGACGGCGCCGGGGATGTGGCCGGCGAGGTACTCCTGCCGGTTTTCCTCCGCGGAGCGGCCCAGCGCCCAGCGCACGTCCAGGAGGACGGGGCGCACGGCGGGGTCGTCGGAGGCGAGGAGGTCGGCCAGCTCGGGCGCGTCGATGAGCACGTCGGACATGCCCCTGACAATAGGCCTTGGGTGTGGCGCCGCGGACGGCCGGAGTGCGAAGGTGCTGTCATGTGCCGCAACATCCGTCCGCTCCACAACTTCGAGCCGCCCGCGACCAGGGAGGAGATCCGCGCGGCCGCCCTGCAGTACGTGCGCAAGGTGGGCGGGGCGAGCAAGCCCTCCAAGGCCAACGAGGCGGCCTACGCGAAGGCCGTCGACGCCGTCGCCCGCGCCACCGAGGTGCTGCTCGAGGAGCTGGTCTCTGCGGCCCCGCCGAAGGACCGTGAGGTGGAGGCCGCCAAGGCGCGGGCCCGCGCGCAGAAGCGGTACGCGAGCTGACGTGACGCCCGCGGGTCACCCGGCCCTCGCGCCGACGCCTCCCGAGCAGGTCACCTCCGGTGCGCGGCTGCGCCGCCTGGCCAACTGGGTCAACCTGTCCACCCCGCTCGGGCTCGCCCTGGCGCGGGCCGGCGGGGCGCGGCTCCGCCCGGGCCCGATGCTGCTGCACCTGGCGGAGGGGTACCGCTGGCGGTTCCCCACGGGGAGCGCCTTCACCGTCGGTGACGTCGTGCTCACCCGGTACCGCTTCGAGGACCTGCTGGCCCGCCATCCCGCGATGCTGCAGCACGAGGAGGCCCACAGCCGGCAGTGGATGGCCTGCCTGGGTCTGCCGTTCCTGCCCCTGTATGTCGCGTCGATGGGCTGGTCGTGGCTGCGCACCGGGGACCGGGCCGCCCGGAGCGTCTTCGAGCGCCGGGCGGGCCTGGCCGAGGGCGGCTACCGCGACGTCCCGGTGCGGCCGGTCGGGCAGGCCCTCGCCGAGGCCACGCGAGCGGTGCGTGCCGCGCTCACCGGCCGCCGCTCGGCGGACACCGGTGCCGAGGTCGGTCGGCGGCGCTCGCCCGGAGGGGAGAGATGACCGCCGAACCACGTGCCGAGGTGCCGGTGGCGGGAAGCCGGCGACGGCCCCGCCTGCGGACCCAGCTCGGCCAGGTCCGGGCCGCCCTGGCCAAGCCCGACCTGGCCCGGCTGATGGTCGTGTGGGGCGCCTGGGTGACCGCCGACTGGGTCCTCCTCATCGCCACCTCGGTGCTGGCCTACGAGGTCGGCGGCGCCGGGGCTGTCGGGCTCGTCGGGGCCGCGCGGGTGCTGCCCGGCGCGGTCCTGGCCAGCTTCGCCTCGATGGCGGCCGACCGGTACCCACGGCCCCGGGTCCTGGCGGTGACCCAGCTGCTGATGATCCTGGTGTCCGGAGCGATCCTCTGGTCGGCCGGTGCCGGGGCCGGCCAGACGGTGCTGGTCGCCGCGATCGGGCTGAGCTCGGTCGTCCTGACGGTCGCTCGGACCACCGTCACCGCGCTGGTGCCGCAGGTGGTCCGGACGCCGCAGGAGCTCATCGTCGCCAACTCGGCCATGAGCACGGTCGAGGGCGCGGGCACGGTGCTCGGCCCGGTGCTGAGCGGGGTGCTCCTCGCCGTCGGCGGCGCGCCCGCGGCGCTGGTCGTGCCGGTCGTCGTGTTCACCGTGGGGTTCGTCGTGGCCCGGGCCATCCGCACCCCGTTCCAGCCGCCGCGGCTGGTGAACGCCCACCCCTGGCGCCGGGCGCTGGAGCCGCTGCTGGGGTTCCCCGAGCTGCTGCGGCCGCAGACCCGCGTGGTGACCGGGCTGTTCCTCCTGCAGGCCACGATGCGGGGACTCCTCAACGTCTTCGTCGTGGTGGTCGCCATCGCCCTGCTCGGGTCGGAGAGCCAGACCGGCACCCTGTTCGCCGCCATGGGCGTGGGCGGCGTCCTCGCCTCGCTGGCCGTCCTCGGTGCCGGTCCCGCCCGTGCGCCACGGTGGTTCGCCCTCGGCATCGTGATGTGGGGGCTGCCGGTCGTCGCGGTCGGGCTGTGGCCGCAGGCCGTCGTGGTGTGGGCCGCCCTGGCCCTGGTCGGCGCGGGCAACGCCTGCGGCGACATCTTCGGCTTCACCCTGCTGAACCGGCTGTTCCGCGACCACGTGGCGGGTCGCGCCTGGGGGGCGTTCAACAGCGCCGTGGACGCGGCCATCGCGATCGGGTCGGTCCTGGCGCCGGTCCTCATCGCGGCCTGGGGCCTGACCCCGGCGACGGTGGTGACCGGGCTGGTGCTCGCTGCTGCCCCGCTGGTCGCCTGGCCGCTGCTGCGCTCGATGGAGCGGGAGTCCGGCGCCCAGGCACAGCGGATCGACCTGCTCGCCGAGGTGGACCTGTTCGAGCCGCTGCCGCCCCTGGCGCTCGAGCGCCTGGCCCGCGCCAGCCGTGAGCGCCACCTCACCGCCGGTGAGTACGTCGTCCGCGAGGGCGAGCCCGGCGACGACTACTACGTCGTCGCGTCCGGCACGGTGACGGTCGAGCAGCGCGGCCGGGAGATCCGGACCCTCGCACCCGGTGACGCCTTCGGCGAGATCGCGCTGCTCGAGCCGGTGCCGCGCACCGCGAGCGTCCGGGCGGACGGGCCGGTCACGCTCCTGGTCATCGACCGGTCGGCGTTCCTGGCCGGCGTCACCGGGCACGTCGACGCCGACCGCACCGCGCGCACCCTCATCGCCCAGCTCCTCAGCGAGGACCTGGTCCGGGCGATGCAGCAGCAGCGGGCCGGGATGGACAGCCCCGGGCCCGGCACCCCGGTCGGCCCGGGTGCGCCTAGCATCGCCCGCGTGACCGCTCCCGGCGCCTACCCGTCATACACCGACCACGACCGTGAGCGGTGGGTGCGCGAGGACCCGGCGCTCAAGCGGTCGGACCGGCACGACTTCGCCCGCGACCGGGCCCGGGTGGTGCACTCCGCGGCCCTGCGCCGGCTGTCGTCCACGACCCAGGTGGTCCAGCCCGACACCGACGACTTCGTGCGCAACCGGCTCACCCATTCCCTCGAGGTCGCGCAGATCGGCCGCGAGTTCGGTGCGGCGCTGGGCTGCGACGCCGACGTCGTCGACACCGCCTGCCTGGCGCACGACCTGGGGCACCCACCGTTCGGGCACAACGGCGAGGCGGTGCTGGACGAGCTCGCCGCGGAGATCGGGGGGTTCGAGGGCAACGCGCAGACGCTGCGGGTGCTGACCCGCCTGGAGGCCAAGCGGTCCCACCCGGACGGCCGGTCCGCGGGGCTGAACCTCACCCGCGCCTCGTTGGACGCCGCGACCAAGTACCCGTGGGCCCGCGGGGAGGCGCCCGACGGGGGAGCGAAGTTCGGCTACTACGCCGACGACGCCGAGGTGTTCGCCTGGCTGCGCGCCGGTGCTCCCGCGGACGAGCCACGACGGCGGTGCATCGAGGCCGACGTCATGGACTGGTCGGACGACGTGGCCTACTGCGTCCACGACGTCGAGGACGGGATCGCGTCGGGGCGCATCGACCCCCGGGCACTGCGCTCGCGGCCCGAGCAGGAGGAGGTCGTCCGGATCGCCCACGAGTGGTACGCCCCGGACCTCTCGGCCGACCTGCTCGACGAGGCGTTCGAGCGGCTGCTCGCGCTCGGCTGGATCCCGGAGGGCCACGACGGCTCGCGGGCCTCGCTGGCCGCGCTGAAGGACATGACCAGCCGGCTCATCGGCCGGTTCGTGCACACGGTCGAGTTGGCCACCCGGGAGCGGCACGGGCAGGGGCCGCTGACCCGGTATGCCGCGCGGCTGGTCGTCCCGGACGACCTGCGGGCCGAGGCGTCGGTTCTCAAGGCCGTGGCGGCCCACTTCGTCATGCTCACCGACGAACGGCGAGTCCGGATGGACCAGGAGCGCACGGTCGTGGCCGAGCTGGTCGACCACTTCCGCAGGCGTCCCGAGGCGATGGACCCGCTGCACCGGCAGGCCCGCGCGGACGCCGAGCAGGCCGGGGACGACGCCGCGGTCCTCCGGGCGGTGATCGACCAGGTGGCCAGCCTGTCCGACGCCCGGGCACTGACGATCCACGCCGGGCTGCGCCGTGGCTGACCCGCTGACGCCGGAGGAGCTGGCCCTCTCCTTCCCGGGGGTGCGGCTCGGGCCCGGCCGTGACCTCGGCGGCTCGCGGCGCTCGGCGGTGAGCCGGCACGAGGTGCTCGAGGGGCCGCCGGAGTGGGGGAGGACAGTGGTGGTCAAGGCGTTCGTCCCGCAGCCGTTCGGGGAGGCCGCCGCGATGGGCTACGCGCGCGAGCTGGCCGGGCTGAGTCTCCTCGAGGGCACGCCGCGGCTGCTGGCGCACGACGACGAGACCGAGCGGCTCGTCATGGAGGACCTCGGCTCACCGCCGACCCTCGCCGACGTGTTGCTCGGGTCCGACCCGGAGGCCGCGCACCGGGCGGTGCTGGACTGGGCCGAGGCACTCGGGCGGCACGTGCGCGGCGACGCCGCCACCCTCGACGCCGCCCGCCCGCTGCTCGGTGGTGCGGTGGCCCAGGACGAGCACGTCCGGGAGGAGTACCCGCGCGCCGGGCTGGCGGTGCTGGCCCGGTGGGGGGTCCGGCACGCCGCCGCGGCGACCGAGGAGGCGCTGGCTGCCGTGGGCGAGCTGGAGCAGGACGCCCAGCGGCTGGTGCTGTCCGCCGGCGACACCTGCCCCGACAACGCCCTGCTCACCGCGCAGGGGGTGCGGTTCCTCGACCTCGAGGGCGCCGGGCTGCACCACGTCGCCTACGACGCGGCCTACGCGCTGGAGCCGTTCAGCACCTGCTGGTGCGTGTTCACCCCGCCGCCGGGCCTGACCGACGAGATGCTGGCGGCGTTCACCCGCGCCGCGGCCGAGCGGGTCCCCGGGCTCGCCGAGGACCCGGGCTGGCCCCGGCAGGTGCGCGTCGCGGTGGCGCTGTGGGTGCTGTCGGCCACGCTCTGGCTGAGCGAGGGCGCCGACGCCGACCGGCCCTCGCTCGGGCCGCCCGGCGTCCCGTCCCCGTCGTTCCGGCAGCTGCTCCTGGCCCGGTGGCGGTGGGTGGCGCGCAACCTCGCCGAGGACCTGCCCGATGTCGCGGCCGCCTGCGACGAGGCGGTCACGGTCGCGCTGCGGCGGTGGGACGTGCCCGCGGAGAGCCTGGCGCTGGGCGGATACCCGGCCTTCGGCTGAGCCGCACCTGCCCGGAACCTCTCACCGGCTGGGCCGCATCTGCCCGCAACTTCCCACCGGCTGGGCCGCACCCCTGACCGGAAGTTCTCACATGCGTAGGTCGGCAGGGCGGATTCGCAGGATCCGGGTGTCGAACCGCTCACGTGGCACGTGTGGCGCATCGGCCTCGGGTGGGGCCACGTCACAAGGGGGAGTGCTGGGCGTCGGGGTGCAGCACGACCGGTCGCTGCCCGGCCACGTGCTCGCCGACCGTCTTCGGCGCGAGCTGGCCGGGTGATCAGTCCTCGTCCAGGTCGGGGACCGTCTCGCCCTCGGCCTCGTCCCGCTCGGCCCACTCCAGCAGCGGGGCGATGTCGAAGGCCGCGTCGTCGATGCCGGCGTGCAGGTCCCCGACCTTCGCGTAGCGCTCCGGCATCGTGGCGACGGTGAAGTCCGCGGGGTCGGCGTCCGGCACCTCGTCCCAGGTCAGCGGGGCGGAGACCCGTGCGTCGGGCGTCCCGCGGACGGAGTACGCGCTGCGGATGGTGTGGTCCCGGGCGTTCTGGTTGTAGTCGACGAAGACCTTGCTCGGGTCGCGGTCCTTGCGCCACCACGTGGTCTCCGCGTCGCCGGGGGCGCGGCGCTCCACCTCCCGGGCGAACGCCAGCGCGGCACGGCGGACGTCCTTGAACCCGTGCTCGGGCTTGATCCGGACGTAGATGTGCATGCCGCGCCCGCCCGTGGTCTTCGGCCAGCCGGTCGCGCCGAGCTCGTCCAGCACCTCGTGGGACACGGCCGCCACGCGCTTCACCGTGGCCAGGTCGCAGGTCTCGCCGGGGTCGAGGTCGATGCGCCACTCGTCGGGCTGCTCGACGTGCCCGCGCCGGCTGTTCCAGGGGTGGAACTCCACGGTCGACATCTGCACCGCCCAGATCACCTGGGCCAGCTCGGTGACGCACAGCTCGTCGGCCGTCCGGTTGTACCGCGGGAACGTCACCCGCACGGTCTCGACCCAGTCGGGGGCCCCTCTGGGCAGGCGCTTCTGGTGGACCTTCTCACCCTCGATGCCCTCGGGGAACCGGTGCAGCATGCACGGCCGCTCACGGAGGGCGTTGACGATCCCGTCGCCGACGGAGATGTAGTAGTTCGCCAGGTCCAGCTTGGTGTGCCCGACCTTGGGGAAGTAGACCCGGTCCGGGTTGGTGATCCGCACGGTGCGCCCGCCGACCTCGAGCTCGACCGCCGGGCTGCTCTCCTTGGCCATGCCCCCACCTCACCACACCCGACCCCCTCACGACCGGACGTCGGGTGTCGACGCTCCACTCCGCGACCGAGCGTCTGGTCCCGACGCTCTCCGGACTCAGGCGAGCCCGAGGGCGCGCTCGACGAACGTCCGGACCGCCCTCCGGACCGACGACGCCGACCGGCCCGCGGTGATCTGGGAGGCACCCGCCGAGATGACCCCTCCGACGTCGCCCAGCTCGGGCGCAGCGCCCGGGACAACCTGGTCGCGCTGGGGCTGCCCGGTCAGGCCGTCGACGGCATCGTCGACGCGGTGCGCGAGTCGGCGGGCATCGCCATCGCCGGCCTGCAGGCCCAGCCCGGCCAGGCCGCGGTCGCCCAGGCCGCCGGCGAGGCCATGATCACGGCGAGCCAGTTGACCACCGGCCTGGCGGCGGTGGCGCTCCTCATCGGCCTCATCGCGACCCTGGCGCTGCCCAAGGACGCCGCCGCGGTCGCCGAGGGGGACGACGCGCCGGAGCCCACCGCACCCGAGCACGTCTGAGGACCGTCGCGACGAGGCGTCAGGTTGGCCCCTGGGGACGTCGCGACGCGGCGTCAGGTTGGCCCCTGGGGACGTTGCGACGAGGCGTCCGGTGGCTGGTGCGGGGCGTCGGGACCACGCGTCCGGTCGGCGAGAGGGCGGGGAGGACCAGCCGGATAGGGGTGGGCCCCGCCTCGCGGCGAGGCGGGGCCCACGGCCGGGGAGGTCGTCCGGTCAGCAGGGCTCGGTGGCCAGCTGACCGTCGCCCGCGACCTCCGCCGGCAGCTCCTCGTGCTCGACCAGCTCGTCGAGCTCGCGGTCCAGGTCGTCCTCCGGCTCCCCGGGACGGCCCGGGGAGAGCAGGCTCAGCCCCAGGACCGCGAGGGTGAGGACGGTCGAGACGACCAGGGCGAGCTGGACGCCGCCGCCGATCGCCTCGGGCCCGGGCACGGCACCCTGGGCCAGCTGCGCCGCCCGGGTGGCCATCACGGTGATGACCAGGGCGGTGCCGGCCGCCGCAGCGACCTGCTGGATGGTGCCCAGCATCGCCGACCCGTGCGGGTACAGCCCGGCGGGCAGGGAACCCAGCGCGAAGCTGAACACCGGGGTGAACACCAGCGCCAGGCCGACGCTCAGCACCAGGTGCAGCGCCAGGAAGACCCACACCGGGGCGACCTGGGTGGCCGCGGTCATGGCCCCCATCGTCAGGGTGACGACGACGGCACCGGGGACCGCCAGCCGCCGGGCGCCGAGGCGGTCGTACCACCGGCCGACGCGCGGCCCCAGCAGACCCATCGCCAGCCCACCGGGCATGACCATGAGGCCCGCCTCCAACACGCTCAGCCCGCGGACCTGCTGCAGGTAGATCGGCAGCAGGATCCCCGCGCCCATGAGCGCCATGAACCCCAGCGACAGCATCCCCAGGCCGACCAGGTAGACCCGGTGGCTCAGGACCCGCAGGTCCAGCAGCGGGGTCGACCCACGCTGCAGCCGCCACTGGCGCCAGGCGAAGACCGCGACCCCGAGGACGCCGACGACCAGGGCCGTCACCGGGTGGACCGGGCCCTCGACCTCACCGCCGAGCTGGCTCAGCCCGTAGACGAGGGCACCGAACCCGAGCGCGGTGAGCAGCACGCTGAACAGGTCGAGCCGTCCGGGCCGGGTCTCGCCGACGTTGGTCAGGACCTTGAGCCCGATGAGGCCGACCAGGACCGCGATCGGCAGGACCAGGCCGAACAGCCACCGCCAGGAGGCCACCTGCAGCACGACGCCGGACAGCGCCGGACCCAGGGCGGGGGCGACCGCCATGACCAGGCTGACGTTGCCCATCGTGGCGCCGCGCCGCTCCACCGGCACGACGGTCATCACGGTGGTCATGAGCAGCGGGAACATCACCGCGGTCCCGGCCGCCTGGATGACGCGGCCGGCGAGGAGCACCTCGAAGCCCGGCGCCACCGCCGCCAGCAGCGTGCCGCTGACGAACAGCCCCATCGCGGTGGCGAACGCGGCGCGGGTGGTGACGCGCTGCAGGAACCAGCCGGTCACCGGGATGACGACCGCCATGGTCAGCATGAACCCGGTCGACAGCCACTGCGCGGCGCGGGCGCTGACGTCCAGCACCTCCATGAGCCGCGGGATGGCGTTGACCATGATCGTCTCGTTGAGCACGACCACGAACGCGGCGACGGTGAGTGCGCGGACGATGACGCGGTCGCGCGCCCACTCGCGGGTCAGCTCTGGCATACGGCTCATCTCCTCGGACGTCTTGGACAGGTTGGACCAGGGGACCGACAGGAAGTCATCGGCGGGACAGCACCAGGACGGCGCTGTCCCGGCGGGGTGGTGGCTGGAAGGCCGTGGCCGGCACGTGCAGACCCATCCGGGCGACGAACCCGCGGGGCGGGTCCGCGACGAACCGGTTGACCTGCCAGCGGGGGAGCACCAGGTCCGCACGGACCAGCCGCGAGCCGCGGCCGGTGAGCCGGCGGACCAGCTCGGCCGACACGGCATACGGCGGGTTGGCGACGACCCGGAACGGCCGGCGGGGGAGCGGCACCCGGAGCACGTCTCCGTGGACGACCGTGACCGTATGCCGCCCGCCCAGCTCCCGCTCCAGCCGCTCGGCACGGCCGGGGTGGAGCTCGACGGCGACCACCCGGACCCCGCGCTCGGCGAGCGGGGCGGTCAGTGCGCCCGTGCCCGAGCCGAGGTCGAGGACCAGCTGGCCGGGGCGGGGCGCCGCGGCATCAACGACGCGACGGGCCCACCCGGGACGGATCCGGTGCCATCCCCACCGCCGTGCCACGTGCCCGGACACGGCGCACCATCACGAAGTTGATCACGGCGTCGAGGGTAGGGACCGGCCCGCGCGCCGCGCCACGGGTTTTCCCCGGAGCAGACCCGGAGAACCGCGGCGGGAGGGTCGGTGACACCCCGGAGGGGTGCTGACAGGATGCCGCCCATGACGATCACCTCCCGCCTCGTGCCGACCTCCCGCCTGCAGACCTTCGTCCGCGAGGCCGGCGCCCCCGACGCCCCGCCCCTGGTCCTCGTGCACGGCAACGTCAGCTCCTCGGTGTTCTTCGAGGAGCTCATGGAGGACCTGGCCGCCGAGTTCCGGCTCATCGCGCCGGACTTCCGCGGCTACGGGGGGTCGGAGCGCAAGGCGATCGACGCGACGCGGGGGATGCGCGACCTGTCCGACGACCTGCTGGCCCTGCTCGACGAGCTGGGTCTCACCGAGCCGGTCGACCTCCTGGGCTGGTCCGCCGGCGGCAACGTCGTCCTGCAGCTGGCCATCGACCACCCCGAGCGGGTCCGGCGGCTGGTGCTCGAGGCCTGCGGCTCGCCGTTCGGCTTCGGCGGCTCGACCGGGCTGGACGGGCGAGCGGTGGCCGACGACTTCGCCGGCAGCGGCGGCGGCACCGCCAACCCGGAGTTCTGCCAGCGGCTGGCCCAGGGTGACCGGGGTGAGGACCCGGCCAGCCCGCTGACCACGATGCGGCAGTTCTACGTCAGGCCGGGGTTCACCTTCGACCCGGCGGTGGAGCAGAAGTATCTCGACGGGATGCTGGCGACGAGCGTCGGCGACGACGTCTACCCCGGCGACCTGACCACGTCCGGGAACTGGCCCGGCGTCGCCCCGGGCACCACCGGGATGAACAACGCGCTGTCGCCGAAGTACCTCGACCAGTCCGCGTTCGCCGACCTCGACCCGGCCCCGCCGGTGCTGTGGATCCGCGGCGACGCCGACCAGATCGTCTCCGACACCTCGATGTTCGACCTGGCCCAGCTCGGCAGGCTCGGCGTGGTGCCCGGCTACCCGGGCGAGGAGGTGGTCCCGACCCAGCCGATGGTGAGCCAGCTGCGCGCGGTGCTCGACGCCGCCGGTGGCGACTACCGCGAGGTCGTCTACGAGGACTGCGGCCACAGCCCGCACCTGGAGCACGCCCGGCGCTTCGCCGAGGACGTGCGCTCCTTCCTGCGCTGAGCGGGCACCTGGGGAGCGCGGCCGTCCCGGCCCGCCGGCCCGCCTAGACTCACCGCAGACGAAGGAGGGTGCGTGGCCGGTCGGATCAGGGCCGAGGACGTCCAGGCGGTCAAGGAGCGCACGCCGATCGAGGAGGTCGTGCGCGAGCACGTCACGCTGCGCCCGGCGGGCACGGGCGCGCTCAAGGGGCTGTGCCCGTTCCACGAGGAGAAGACGCCGTCCTTCAACGTCCGCCCCGCCGTCGGGTCCTGGCACTGCTTCGGCTGCGACGAGGGCGGCGACGTCATCTCCTTCGTCATGAAGATCGACCACCTCACCTTCACCGAGGCGGTGGAGCGGCTGGCCGGGCGCCTGGGCATGGAGCTCCGGTATGACGAGTCGCCGGGTGGCGGCCGCGGCCGCCGCGAGGAGGGTGGGCTGGGTCGCCGGGCCCGTCTGGTCGAGGCCCACCGGGTCGCCGCGGAGTTCTACCACCAGCAGCTGCTCGACACCCCGGAGGGCCGCGCGGCGCGGGACTTCCTGCGGGCCAAGGGGTTCGACGGGGACGCCGCCCGGCGGTTCCAGGTCGGCTACTCGCCCCTGTCCGGTGAGGCGCTGACCCGGCACCTGCGGGACAAGGGCTTCACCGACGACGAGCTGGTCGCCGCGGGGCTGGCCGGCCGCGGCTCGCGCGGTCTCTACGACCGGTTCCGGGGCCGGGTGATGTGGCCGATCCGGGACATCACCGGCGACACCGTCGGGTTCGGCGCGCGGCGGCTCTACGACGACGACCGGATCGCGGCCAAGTACCTCAACACCGCCGAGACCGCGATCTACCACAAGCAGACCGTCCTCTACGGGCTCGACCTGGCCAAGAAGGCCATCGCCAACGAGCGGCAGGCGGTCGTCGTCGAGGGCTACACCGACGTCATGGCCTGCCACCTGGCGGGCATCGAGACCGCCGTGGCGACGTGCGGCACCGCCTTCGGCCCGGACCACATCCGCACGCTGCGCCGGATCCTGCGCGACGAGGCGGGCCTGGCCCCGGCGCGGGTCGTGTTCACCTTCGACGGCGACGCCGCCGGGCAGAAGGCCGCGATGCGCGCCTTCGAGCAGGACCAGCAGTGGGCCTCCCAGTCCTACGTCGCCATCGCTCCGGCCGGCCAGGACCCCAACGAGCTGCGCCAGTCGGCCGGCGACGAGGCGGTGCGCGAGCTCGTCGCCGAGGCCGTCCCGATGTTCGAGTTCGCGGTGCGGACCACCCTGGCCCCGTTCGACCTCGACCACGCCGAGCAGCGGGTGCAGGCGATGCGGGCCGTCGCGCCGATCATCGCCGGGATCCGGGACCGCTCGCTCCGCCCGGAGTACACCAGGACCGTCGCCGGGTGGCTCGGGGTCGGGGTCGAGCAGCTCGGCGCCGAGGTGGCCCGGGCCGCCCGGTCGAAGACGTCCGGGCCCCCGGGTGCTCGGCACGGACGGGCGGGTGTGCCGCAGCCGGGGGCGCAGGGTGCCGCGCCCGTGGCCGACGGGCAGGGGCCGGACGAGCCCCCGTCGCTGCCGCCTCCGGACCTGCGCGACCCGCTGGTCCAGGCGGAGCGGCAGCTGCTCCAGGTGTGTCTGCAGTACCCGGGCATGATCGCCCCCGCCGACCTGGACGCGATCCCCGACGAGGGTCTGCGGGCGCCGGCGCACCGGGCGGTGCTGCACGGCATACGGGCGGCCGGGGGTCTGCAGGCGGCGGCCGCGCTCAGCGCCGCGGCGTGGACCTCCGCGGTGGCCGACCACACCGTTCCGGCCGCGCGCCAGCTGGTGCACCAGCTGGCGGTCGCCGACCTGCCGGTGGTGCTGGAGGCCGGGCGCCCGCCGCAGCGCTACGTCACCTCGCTGCTGGTGCGGGTCGTCGAGGCCGACCTGACCCGGCGGATCCAGGAGGCCTTGAGCGCCCTGCAGCGGGCCGAGGGCGGCCCGGAGAGCCGGCGGCTGAACGAGGAGCTGACCCAGCTGCACCGGCAGCGGGTGGCCCTGCGCTCGAGGACGGAGTGAGGATGCCCTTCTGGAGGCGGCGGGCCGAGCCTGCCGGGGAGCCGGTCACCACAGGTGTGCCGACCGCGCCGGAGGCGGTTCGGGCGGCCGCGGGGCTGCGGTCGGGGGAGAGGGTGCTCGCTGCCGCGCAGGACGACGCCACCCGTGGCTGGGTGCTGGCGACCCAGTGGCGGCTGCTGCAGGTCAGCGACCCGGAGGGTGCCGCCGGTGCCCGGGTGGAGCTGGACCGGCCCTGGCTGGAGGTCGACACCGGGGCGTGGGACCCGGACGCGACGGTGCTGAGCGTGACCTGGGTCGGGGGCGGCCGGGGGCAGCAGTGGACCCTGCGGCGGCTCACCGGCCCCGGACGGCTGCCGCACATCTTCTGGGAGCGGGTGCAGGCGAGTGTGGTGCTGACCCGGGAGATCGACCTGGGTCCGCGGCGCAAGGCACGCGTCGCCATCCGCAAGAACCTCGACACCCGTGAGCTGGTCGACCAGGTGGTCCTCGGTCGCGGCGCCCGTCCGGACGACGCGGAGCTGGCCCGGGAGGTCGCGATCACGCGGGTCGAGCTGCGTGATCAGGTGGGGCTGCCCCTGCGTGGCGACACCTGACCATCGGATTCGTTCCGGGGCCGCCCGATTTGCTACAGTCAGGCCTCGCTGCGCCCGACGGGTGACCATTCCCCTGTAGCTCAACTGGCAGAGCAGCCGGCTGTTAACCGGCAGGTTGTTGGTTCGAGTCCAACCGGGGGAGCGCGCGCGAAGGCCCGGATCCTGACCAGGATCCGGGCCTTCGTCGTCCCGCCCGAAGGGTGGCCGGCTAGCCGTGGAAGCCCGTCCCCGGCCCGCCCATCCGGGCACCGGACGTGGCCTGGGCACCCGGCCCGACCATCGACTTGTCCAGGGCCTCGCTGTCGGCGACCGGCCCGGCCGTGTGGCCGCGACGGCGCTGGAACCGCTCGACGTACTCGGCCAGCTTGCTCAGGCCGTAGTTGACCAGGATGAAGACGATGGCGACGACGACGTACGCCGGCAGGGTCGCCGCGAACCGGGAGCCCAGCTGGCGGGCCGCGGTGACCAGCTCGGGGTACAGGATGATGTAGCCGAGCGCGGTGTCCTTGGTGATGACGACGACCTGGCTGACCAGGATCGGCATCATCGCGGTGAGCGCCTGGGGGACCAGGATGGTGCGCCGGGTCTGGGCGGGGGTGAGCCCGATGGACAGGCCGGCTTCCCGCTGGCCCGCGGGGAGCGAGGCAACGCCGTTGCGGATGACCTCGCACAGCACCGAGGAGTTGTAGAGCGTCAGGCCGGTGACCACGCCGATGAGCGGGTTGAGGCTGCTCGGCGTCCAGTCGTTGATCGACAGGAAGTAGAACGCGAACAGCATCATGATGAGGACCGGCACCGCGCGGAAGAACTCCACGAAGACGCCCGAGGCCCAGCGCAGGACCCGGAAGTCACTCATCCGGGCCAGGGCGAGCAGCAGCCCGAGGATGCTCGACAGCAGGATGGCGATCGCGGCCGCCCGCAGGGTCGCCCACGCCCCGGGGACGAGGTAGGTGGACCAGGCGGACCAGTCGATGGTCCACTCCCACCGGGCCGCGGTGAACTGGTTCTTCTCGTCCATCCGCTGGTAGATCCACCACAGCAGGGCCACGACCCCGGCCACGCCGAGGAGGGCGATGGCCAGGTGCCGGCGGCGGGCGCGCGGGCCGGGGGCGTCGAACAGGACGCGGGTCGGGTCGCTCATCGCTTCACCGCCAGGCGCTGGGAGAGGTGGCTGATCAGCAGCCCGGTGGGCAGCGTCAGGATGACGAAGGCCAGCGCGATGACCGCGAAGCCCAGCAGCAGCACGTCGGAGCGGAACTCCGCGATGTTCTTCATGGCCAGCGCCAGCTCGGCCACGCCGATCGCGGCGACCACGGTGGTGTTCTTGGTCAGCGCGATGAAGGTGTTGCCCAGCGGGGTGATCGCGCCGCGGAAGGCCTGGGGGAGGATGACGTGCCGCAGGCTCTGGCCGAAGGTCAGGCCGATCGAGCGGGCCGCCTCGGCCTGGCCGAGGGGGATGGTGTTGACGCCGCTGCGCAGCGACTCGCAGACGAACGCCGCGTGGTAGACGCTCAGGCCGATGACGCCGAGCCGGAAGTTGAGGTCGGCGATGAACGTCGCCGAGTCACGGGAGGCGGGCTCGATCCCGAGCTGGCCCCAGAGCACCAGGCTGCACGCGACGACGATGAGCGTCAGCGGGGTGTTCCGGAAGATGTTGACGTAGGCGGTCCCGAGGAAGTTCAGGATGCCCACCGGCGACACCCGCAGGATCGCCACGAACGTGCCGATGATGAGCGCGAAGAAGCCCGACCACAGGGCCAGCTTGATCGTCATCCAGAACGCCTCGAGGAGGTTGAACTCCTCGATCAGCTCGAGCATGGGGGTTCCTCACCACGAAGGGGCGCCGACGGGGGTGGTGACCGGCCGGCATACGGGGGCGCCGTATGCCGGCCGGTCCGGGTCTGCGGTCAGCCGCAGTGCCCGCCGACCTCCGGCGGGTTGGCGTCGCTCGGGGTGTAGTTGGCCGGGCCCAGGTTGTCCTGGATGATCTGCTCCATCGTCCCGTCCTCCCACAGCTCCTCGAGGTAACCGTTGATCTCCTCGCAGAGATCGGTGTCGCCCTTGGGCAGGCCGACGCCGTAGTTCTCGGTGCTGAAGGTGTTGCCGACGACCTTGAACTGACCGGCGTACTGCTCCTGCGCGGCGTAGCCCGCGAGGATCGTGTCGTCGGTCGTCAGCGCCTCGATGGTGCCGTTGGCCAGCTGCTCCAGGCACTCGGAGTAGGTGGCGTACTCCTGCAGCTGCACGCCGGGCACCGCGTCCTTGACGTTCTGCGCCGAGGTCGAGCCGGCGACCGAGCACAGGATGCGGCCGTCCAGGTCGTCCGGGCCGGTGATGTCGCTGTCGGCGGCGACCAGCAGGTCCTGGCCGGCCACGAAGTACGGGCCCGCGAACTGGACCGTCTCCTTGCGGCTGTCGGTGATCGAGTAGGTCGCGAAGATCATGTCGACCTGACCCGTGTCGAGCATCGTCTCGCGCTGGGCGGACGGCGTCTCGACGAACTCGATCTGGTCCTCCGAGTAGCCCAGCTTCTCGGCCACGGCGCGGGCGATGTCGACGTCCATGCCGGTGTAGGTGTCACCGTCACGCAGACCGAGACCGGGCTGGTCGAACTTGATGCCGATGGTCAGGGTGTCGCCGTCACCACCCCCACCGGCTCCGGTGTCACCGCCGTCGTCCCCGCCGTCGTCGCCGCCACAGGCGCTGAGCACCAGGGCGGCCGCGGCGAGGACGGCCGCCAGCCGGAATCGGGATGTGTGCATGTGATCTCTCCTTCTCAGTGGGTCAGGATCTTGCCGAGGAAGTCCTTGGCGCGCTCGGACCTGGGGTTGGTGAAGAACTCCTCGGGGGTGTTCTCCTCCACGATCGCCCCGTCGGACATGAAGACCACGCGGTCGGCGGCCTTGCGGGCGAAGCCCATCTCGTGGGTGACCACGATCATCGTCATACCGCTGCGGGCCAGCTGGACCATGACGTCGAGGACCTCGTTGATCATCTCGGGGTCCAGGGCGGAGGTCGGCTCGTCGAAGAGCATCACCCGGGGCTCCATGGCCAGCGAGCGGGCGATCGCCACCCGCTGCTGCTGACCACCGGAGAGCTGGGCGGGGTACTTCTGCGCCTGGTGGGCCACCCCGACCCGCTCGAGGAGCTCCATCGCGCGCTTGCGGGCCGCCTCGGGCTTCATCTTGCGGACCTTGATCGGTCCGAGCGTGACGTTCTCCAGGATCGTCTTGTGCGAGAAGAGGTTGAAGGACTGGAACACCATGCCCACGTCCGAACGCAGGCGGGCCAGCTCCTTGCCCTCCTCGGGCAGCTCCTTGCCGTCGATCAGGATCTTCCCGGACTCGATCGGCTCCAGCCGGTTGATCGTCCGGCACAGGGTCGACTTGCCCGAGCCGGAGGGGCCGATGACGACGACGACCTCTGCCTCACGGACGGACAGGTTGATGTCCTTCAGCACGTGCAGGTCCCCGAAGTGCTTGTTCACGCCTTCGATGTGGACCACCGGCTGCCCGGACTTGGTCGGCTGGGGCTCGGTCATGGGGGCACCCCACTGAGGCGGGGCCGTCGTGTCGTGGAAGGTTGAACCGTTGTGACCGAATCGAGTCCAACCCTTGTCCGCAGCCTGCGCCGTGGCCGGTCCGTATGCCGTGGGCGGGCGTGCGAGGATGGTGCCGCCGTCGCACGGGGGGACCGCGACGACAAGGGCCAGTAGCTCAGCCGGTCAGAGCAGCGGACTCATAATCCGTCGGTCCCGGGTTCAAGCCCCGGCTGGCCCACCCCGGCCCGGTCGCCGTCCCCGGTGGCCAGCTCGCCCAGGGCGGCGTCCGCCTCGGCCAGGGCGACCCGGTCGTAGGTCGACGTCGTGGCCAGCACCTCCGCGGCGCCAGTGCGCTCGACCAGCTCCTCCAGCCGGGTGCGGACCTGCTCGAGGGTGCCGTGGACGGACAGCGCCACCTGCCGCTCGACGAGGTCCTGCTGCTTCGCCGTGAGGCGCCCTGGCGGGTCCGGTCGCAGCGGACCGAACACGCCGGTCGCCCGCGACTCCGCCATCGCCCACGCCTCGGGCAGCAGGAGGTCCCGGGCCTGCTCGGGCGTGTCGGCCACCATGACGTCGAGGCTGATGACGACCCTGGGCCGGGCGGGCCCGTGCCGGGCGTGGAACCTCTCGCGGTACCGTCGCAGCGGCGTGGGGTCGCCGTGCACGAGCGGACCGCCCACGACCACGGGCAGGCCGAGCTCCGCGGCGACGTCCAGACCGGCTCCGGTCGCGAGGACGAAGACCTCGGGAGGGTCGACCCCCGTCGGCTGCACCGTCACCGGGCCGGCGTCGTGGAGGAAGCTCCACAGGTCCTCCAGGTCGCAGGCGAACTCCTCGGGCCCGTACGACGTGACCCGGAGGGCCTCCCGCACCGGCTGGGTGAAGCCCAGTGACCGGCCGAGGCCGAGGTCGATCCGGCCCGGGTGGAGGGCGGCGAGCATCCTCGCCTGTCCGGCGACGACGACCGGCCGGTGGTGGGGGAGCATGATCCCGCCCGAGCCGACCCGGATCCGCGAGGTCGCCGCCGCGACCGCGGCCATGAGCACGGGCGGGCTGCTGCTCGCCACGCCGGGGACCGCGTGGTGCTCGGCGACCCAGAAGCGGTGCAGTCCGAGCGACTCCGCCCGCCGGGCGCGCTCGACCGTCGCGCGGAGCGCGGCCGCAGGCGGCTCCCCGGCGCGGGTCCGCGAACGATCCAGCAGCGAGATCCGCATCGCCCTGATCGTAGGGTCGGACGGTGAGCAGCGACGTCTGGCCGGTGCACCGGATCGCCCTCGGCGCCCTCGTCCGGGACGGCAGGGTGCTGCTGTGCCACCGCCGGCCCGACCGCAGCTGGTTCCCGGACTGCTGGGACCTCGTCGGCGGCCACGTCGAGCCTGGCGAGGACCCGGCCGCGACGCTGGTGCGCGAGTGCCGGGAGGAGCTGGGGGTCGAGGTCGCGCGGGTGGAGGAGTGGTTCCGTGTCCGGGACGCCGAGGTCGACGGCTGGTGCTACGTGGTGCAGGAGTGGACCGGCGAGCCGCGCAACACCGCCCCGGAGGAGCACGACCGGATCGCCTGGGTGCGACCGGAGGAGCTGGCTGGTCTCCGGCTCGCCGACGCGATGTACCTCCCCGCCCTGACCACGCTGCTGCGGCCCTAGGGGCCTGGCTCGCCGGCCGCTCGCACCATCCGCCGGCCGAGCCCGGCGGTCGCCTCACGCAGCTCCGGGCCGCCCACCACCCGGAAGGGGACCGGCGCGAGGACCAGCTGCGCGGCATACCAGTAGGGGTTGCTCGTCGTCCCGGTCAGCCGGGTCGTGGTCCCGTCCACCGCCTCGAGCCGCCCGAGGGCCCGGGCCAGGAACCGGACCTCGTCCAGCGGCGCCTCGAAGAGCACCTCGGCGTGGTACTCCCAGCCGACCGCGAGGAGCTCCTCGAGGGTGGCCACCGGGTCGAGGTCGGGCGGTGGCGTGAACGTGGCGTCCAGTACCTCCAGGTGCTGCACCCGGTCGACCCGGAACGCCCGGCGGTCGCTGGGGCGGTGCGCCCAGCAGACGACGTACCAGCGGCCGTGGCGGACCACGACCGCCCACGGGTCGATGTCGACGTCCCACTCGTTGCCCGCCTCGGAGCGGTAGGTGATCCGCACGCGGCGCCGGTCGGCGCTGGCCCCGACGAGGGTCGCCGTGGTCTCCGGGTCGGGCCTGGCCGCGGACCGGTCCGGGGCCGGTGCGGTCGACCGGCGCACCGCGTCGACCTGGGCGGCCACCGGGCGGGGCAGGGCGCGGACCAGCTTGCCGAGCGCGGTGCCGACCGGGTCGGGGGAGTCGGGGTCGTGGTGACCGTCGAGGACCGCCATGACCAGGCCGAGCGCCTCGACCTGGCTGAACGTCAGCGGCGGCAGCCGGACCCCGCGGCCCAGCCGGTAGCCCCCGTAGGGGCCGCGGGTGGACTCCACCGGGATCCCCGCCTCGCGGAGGATGCCCACGTACCGTCGGGCGGCCCGCTCGGTCACGCCCAGCCGGGCGGCGAGCCGCTCGGCCGTGATGCCCGGCGAGTTCTGCAGCGCCTCGAGGGTGAGCAGGGCCCGTGCCGTCGGGCTGGTGTCCGGATCCATCGGTCTCGTCCCATCCGGAAGTGGATCGTCCGGAACCGACCCTAGCGTGCCCGTCATGACCGAGAGCACCGTTCTGGAGACCAGGTTCACCGAGCCGCCCGCGGACGCCGGTGAGGCCGAGATGCTGTTGTTCGCGCTGGACCGCTCGCGGGCCCAGTTCGCCTGGAAGGCCGGCGGGCTCGACGCCGCCGGCCTGGACCACCCCCACCCGCCGTCGGCGCTGACCCTGCGCAACCTGCTGCGGCACCTGGCGCAGGTGGAGTACCACAAGGTCACCGTGTTCGTCACCGGCGACGCCATGCGGTACCCGGACTGGCCGCCGCTGCCCGAGCCGTCCCCACCCTGGCTCGCCGTGGTGTACGAGGACCCGGACTGGGCGTGGCGGGTGCCCGAGGACGAGACCCCGGAGGAGACCTACCGGATCTGGGACACCGCGGTGCGCTACGCGCGCGACGCCTGGCGTCGGGCCGTCGCGGAGGGCGGGCTCGACCAGCCGTCGAGGTACGCGTTCGAGGACGGCTTCCGCCCCAACCTGCGGCGCATCCTCGTCGACCTCCAGGACGAGTACGCCCGGCACACCGGGCACGCCGACCTCATCCGGGAGGCGGTCGACGGGCTCGTGGGGGAGGACCCGCCCCAGTGACCCGTCGCGCGCTGGCCCGCCGGGGGCAGTGCTGGGCCCCGCCGGCCCGTGCCGGCGGGGCCCAGGGATCAGGTCACGGGAAGCTCGGGTCGGGCACCCAGCGCCCGACGTCGAGGTGGATCCCGTAGTAGCTGTTCGCCGGGATGGCCGGGGTGGTGCACGGGTCGGTCGTGCACGTCACGTGGTGGGCGAACCGGCCGGGGGCCGGGTTGCCCGACGGCGCCGAGCCGTAGCCCTGCACCTTGAGGTTGGCCCCGCCGCCCGACGCGTAGTCCCAGCCGTCGACCAGGTCGATGGTGATGGTGACCGACCCGCCGGAGACCGCGGAGAGGGTCGCGGTGCCGACGTACATGGTCTGCCCGGCGTAGACGTTGTACGTCTTGCCCGAGGCGTCGGCGACGACGTAGGTCGCCCAGTTGCCCTTCGGCGTGTAGCGCAGCGTGCCCGCTCCGGCGTTCGCGGCCCAGGCCGTCTCGCCCTGGAACAGCAGGCACTGCACCTTGACGGTGTCCGAGGCGCTGGCGGTCTTCTCCAGGTCGCTGTCCGCGCTGGTCAGCGTGGCGGTGTTGTCGAACTGGTGGGTCCCGCAGTCCGCCTGGCCGAAGTCGTCCCACGAGAAGGTGTGGTCGTAGGTCAGGGTGCCGCCGGTCGGCGCGGTGAAGGTCTTGTCCTGCGTGCCCAGCAGGTCGCTGACGTCGGTGACGGTGACCTCCTCGTCGGTCTCGGTGCCGGGGTCGCCCCAGTCCGGGATCGGCACGGACGCGGACTCGTAGCTGCCGCCGGACGCGGTCGTCGCGACCGCCTTGTTGGAGCCGGTCACCTTCCCGTCCACCGCCTCCGCGTAGGTGCACTCGAGCTTGTCGCCCGGCTCGAGGGTCCAGTCGGGGTCGTCACCGCAGTCGAGCTCGATGACGGCGGCGTCTCCCCCGGTGGTCAGGGTGTCCACCAGGCTGGTGATCTCCGCCGCGGACCCGCCGTCGTTCTCCACCGTGACCGTCCCGGAGACGGTGTGGCCGGAGTCGGTGTACCCGTCGTAGCCCACCGTCACCGTCCAGGTGGCGGTCCCCGTCTGGGACCCGCCGCCCTCGGGGGCGTAGAGCAGGATCTTGGTCTTGTCGACCGCCTTCTCCAGGGTCCAGTCGTGGGCGCGCTGGTATGACGTGTCGACGGTCTTCGTCACCGTCAGGTGCTCCTCGGGCGGGTAGAGGACGTAGGAGAAGTGTGAGACGTCGGCCGCCATGCCGCTGCCGGTGAGCACCGGCTCGTCGGTGCTGTCCCCGTCGCCCACCTCCAGGAAGAGCAGGCCGTCACCGGGGCCGCCCTTGACGCAGAGCTTCATGGTGAAGCCCTCGTAGCCGGGCAGGAAGTCGACGGTCATGAGTCCTTTGCTCGGGGGAGTTGGTGGTGACGGTGCCGACCTGGGTGCCCTCGAACAGCAGGCCGTAGGTGGTCTGCACGCCGGAGGGGACACCGTCGACCTTGGTCCAGGTGTTCCCGTCGGGGTCGGTGGTTCCGGTGTTGTGGCAGTTGCCCTCGGTCGTCAGGTGGTGGTCGGCCCGCGCCGCCGTGGCGGGGACCAGGGCGAGCGCACACGCGCCGAGCAGCGCGATGAGCTTCCGGTATCTGGACATGGTTGCTTCCTCACAGGGGTGGCAGGCGGTCCCTGGGTAGTGCCCTCACGTAGACACGGAGACGCCCGCGTCAGGCGAACGTAAAGTCGCCTTACCGATGACGACAAGGGGGGCGCCACGGCCCTGACGAGGGAGACCCCACTGACCTGCGTCGCTGCTGCCAGGGCCCCGTTCCTTTTGACTTTCTCTTGATTCCGGAGGTCCACCGGGGACGAGAAGACCCCCGGCACCAAGGGGGGGTGCCGGGGGTCGGACGCGGGTCGGGGCTGGTCCCGCGGGCTGTGGTGGCGTCAGGCCTTGATGGCGCTGACGTCGAACTCCAGGGTGACCTTCTCGGAGACGAGCAGGCCGCCGGTCTCCAGGGCGGCGTTCCAGTCGAGGCCCCAGTCCTTGCGGTTCACGACGACCGAGCCCTCGAAGCCGACCCGGGTGTTGCCGAACGGGTCGACGGCGGTGCCGGTGTACTCGAACGGGATGGTGATCGACCGGGTGGTCTCCTTGATGGTGAGGTCGCCGGTGACGAGGAACTCGCCGTCCTCGCCGCGCTCGACCTTGGTGGACTCGAAGGTCATCGTCGGGTACTTCTCGACCTCGAAGAAGTCGCTGGTCCGCAGGTGCTCGTCGCGCTGGGCCTGGGCGGTGAAGACGCTCCCGGTCTGGATGGTGACCTTGGCCCAGGACCGGCTGAGGTCCTGCGAGTCGATGTGGGCGGTGCCCTCGAACTCGTTGAACTGGCCGCGCACCTTGGTGACCATCGCGTGGCGGGCGGTGAAGCCCAGGCGGGTGTGGGTGGGGTCCAGGGTGTAGTCACCGGTCAGGTCGACCGGGTCGGCGACGGCCACGGCGCTGCCGCCCGCGGCCACCGCGGCGGTGGTGTCCGGGGTGCCGGCGTTCTTGGTGCTCTCGGTGCTCTTGCGGGAGAAGATGCCCATGAGTGGTTGTCGTCCTTCGTAGCTCGGGTGAGAACCGTCCGGGCTGGCCGGTCCTGATGGCGACAACGTACTTGATCCTTCAACTATTTCGAGAAAGATGTGGTGCTCGTCACACCCCGCGGCGTAGATTCAGGAGCCGTGGCCCGCCTGTCCCGGCGCTACCGCCCCCTGTTGCTGGCCGTCGAGCAGAGTCCTCGCCAGCTGGTGCGCACCGAGGGCGAGCTGGCGCGCGCCTTCGGCAGCGACTACCGCGTCCGGGGCGAGGTGGACGCGGCCGCCGCGGTCCGCACCCTGGAGGACGCTCAGGGCCGCGGTGACCCGGTCGCCGTGGTGCTGGTGGACATCGACCTGCCGCCGGGCGACCGCGAGCGCGTCATCCGGGTCGCCCGTGAGCTGCACCCCGAGTCGCGCCGGGCACTGCTGGTGCCCTGGGGTGCGTGGGCGGACGACGAGGCCGCCGCGGTCATCCTGCAGGCGATGGCCGTCGGCGACATCCACTACTACGTGCTCCAGCCGTGGACCCAGGGCGACGAGCTGTTCCACCGGACCATCGCCGAGTTCGTCCAGGACTGGTCCCGCAGCGACCCCCGGAACCTCCGGGAGGTCGTCGTCCTCGCCGACCCGCACTCCGGACGGGCCTTCGAGATCAGCAACCTGCTGCACCGCAACCGGGTGCCGTACACCTACCGCGACCCGGAGTCCGAGCTCGGCCGGGAGGTGGTCAACCGGATCGGCCCGGTCGAGGGGGAGGTCGTCGTCTGGATGCCGGCGCTCGGGGGCAGGCGCCTGGTCGACCCGACCGACGCCGAGGTGCTCCGGGCCTGGGGGCTGCCGACGTCCGTGCCCGACGTCGCCCGGGACGTGGACCTCCTCGTCGTCGGCGCCGGTCCGTCCGGCCTGTCCGCGGCCGTGTACGGCGCCTCGGAGGGGCTCGCCACCCTCGTCGTCGAGCAGGAGGCGATCGGGGGCCAGGCAGGGACGAGCTCGTTGATCCGCAACTACCTCGGCTTCTCCCGCGGCCTCAGCGGCTCGGAGCTGGCACAGCGGGGCTACCAGCAGGCCTGGGTCTTCGGTGCCCACTTCGCCATCACCCAGCGGGTGGAGCGGCTGGAGGTCCTCGACGACGGCCGGTTCCGGGCCCACCTGTCGCAGGACGAGCCGGTCACCGCCCGCGCGGTGGTCCTGGCCACCGGCGTCGACTACCGCCGGCTCGGGGTGGAGCCGCTCGAGCGGCTCACCGGCAGCGGCGTCCACTACGGCGCCAGCGTCTCGGCCGCCCACGCCCTCACCGGGCTGTCCGCCGCGGTCGTCGGCGGCGGCAACTCCGCCGCCCAGGCGGTCCTCCACCTGGCGCGGTACTGCCGCGAGGTGCACCTCGTCGTCCGGGCCGACGACCTGACCGAGAGCATGTCCGCCTACCTCGTCGAGGCCATCGCCAACGAGCCGGTCATCACCGTGCACACCGGCGCCGAGGTCGTCGACGGCGGCGGTGAGGGCCGGCTGGAGCGGATCGTGGTGCGCCGTCGCTCGACGGGGGAGCAGCACGACGTCGGGGTCGACGGCCTGTTCATCATGATCGGGGCCGAACCCCGGACGGAGTGGCTGCCGGCCGAGGTCGCCCGCGACCGGCGCGGGTTCGTGCTCACCGGCACCGATGCCGCGTCGCCGGACGACCCGCAGGGCCGACCCCCACGCCCGCACGAGACCAGCGTCCCCGGCCTGTTCGCCGTGGGTGACGTCCGGGCGGGGTCGGTCAAGCGCGTGGCCTCGGCCGTGGGCGAGGGGTCGGTCGTCATCTCCGAGGTGCACCAGCACCTCACCGCACCGCGGAGGTGACCGTGACCGCCCAGGTCCCCGCCCCGACCCGGGCCCGCTCCGTCGCCGTGGGGATCGCCCTCCTGGTCCCGCTGCTCGGCCTGGCGCTGCTCATCGGGCGCCCGCAGCTGGACCTGCTCTGGGAGCACCACCCGGCGCACTTCTGGCTGGTGCTGTCCACGGCGGCGGTCTCGGCGCTCCTGGCCTACGCCACCGGCGAGGCCGCGCTGCGGCGCGGGGACGCGCGGGTGCTCCACGTGTCGCTGGCGTTCCTGTCCTCGGCCGGCTTCCTGGCCCTGCACGCCCTGGCGACGCCGCGGGTGCTCCTCGACGAGCCGAACGCGGGCTTCGCGGTCGCCACCCCCGTCGGCGTGGCCCTGGGATCGGTCTTCGCCGCCCGCTCCACCGTCGAGGTCGCGGGGGAGGCGGCGGTGCGGGAGGTGCGCCTGGCCCGACGGCTGCGGCTGGTCCTGCTGCTGCTCATGGGCGTCTGGGCGGCCGTGTCGCTGACCGGCTTGCCGCCACTGGACCGGGCGCCGACGGACACCGAGCTCCTGCCCCTGGTCCTGGCCGCCCCCGCGATCCTCCTGTACGGCTACGCCGCGGTCCGGTACGCCCTGCTGTGGCGGCGCGACCGCGCCCCGATGCTCGTCGCCGTCCTGGCCGCCTGCGTCCTCCTCGGCGAGGCGATGCTCGCGATGGCCCTGGCGCGCAACTGGCACCTGAGCTGGTGGGAGTGGCACGTCCTGCTGCTCGCGGCCTTCGTGCTCGTGGCGGTGGCGGCCCGGACGTCCTGGCGGGAGGAGCGGTTCGCCTCCCTCTACCTGGAGGACACCCGGGAGGGCGAGCGGGAGATCAGCGTGCTCTTCGCCGACCTGTCGGACTTCACGTCATACAGCGAGCAGCACGAGCCGGGCGAGGTCACCCGGATGCTCAACGACTACTTCGCGGTGGCGGTCCCCGCGGTGGTGCGGCACGGCGGCGAGGTGGACCGGATCATCGGCGACGCCCTCATGGTGACCTTCAACAAGCGGGGCGACCAGCCGGACCACGTCCGCCGGGCCGCGGCGGCCGCGCTCGACCTGCTCGACGCCACCTCGACGATCGCGGCCGGTCACCTGGACTGGCCGCGGTTCCGGGTCGGGGTGAACACCGGCCGGGTCTCGGTGAGCCTCCTCGGTACCGCCGGCGGCCGCACCCACACGGTCATCGGGGACACGGTGAACACGGCCACGCGGATCGAGGCCCGGGCCCCCGCGGGCGGGGTCGCGATCGGCCCGGAGACGCGTGCCCGGCTGCCCGGAGCGGTCACCGCCTCCCTCGGTCCCATGGTGCTCAAGGGCAAGAGCGCGCCGGTCGAGGTGTTCCTGCTGGTCGGGCTGGGGGACCGGGCGCCCGGGGACGGCGACGCGCCGGAGGCCCCGGCAGCCGGTCCCGCGGATCCTGGTGCTTGATACTCCTGTGACGAGAGTGCACAATGGTGCCCGTCGCGCACGCGGCGCCGCACCTGAGTGGCTCGAGGTCGTTGGGGAAGACGTCCCTCGCACCACACAGGAGGTCCGGATGTCCGTCGTGAGGCCGCGTGTCATGACGCGCGGGGTGGTGTTCATTCACTCCACCCCCACTGCGCTGTGCCCGCACATCGCCTGGGCCCTCGAGGCCGTCCTGGACACCCGTGTGTCGCTGGACTGGACCCCGCAGCCGGCCCAGCCCGGCACCATGCGCACCGAGTTCTCCTGGACCGGTGAGGCGGGGACCGGTGCCCACCTCGCCAGCGCGCTGCGCGGCTGGGACGGCCTCCGCTACGAGGTCGTCGAGGAAGCCAGCCGCGGCAGCGACGGCGCCCGGTGGACCCACACCCCGTCCCTGGGCATCCACCACGCCCGGCTCTCCGCGAACGGCGACATCGTCGTCAACGAGGACCGGCTCCGGACGATCATCCAGGAGGCGGCCGGCAACGTGGCCGTCATCACCGCCGAGATCGACCGGGCCCTGGGCACCGCGTGGGACGCCGAGCTCGAGCACTTCCGGCACGCCGGCGAGGGCGCGCCGGTGAAGTGGCTGCACAAGGTGGGCTGACCCCCGGGTCCCTCCACGGGTGACGTCCCGGCCGCGAGCCGGGCACGGCGGGCTTCCGGCACTTCCCCGGCGCGCTCCTCAGGCGCCGCCGGAAGCCGCCACTCGTGGATCTCGCCGCACAGCGGCACCGCTGCACCGAAGGTCATGGACGACGCGTATGACGGGACGCCCGGGCGGGCGTCCCGTCACCGGTGTTCCGTGGCTACAGCGGGATGTTGCCGTGCCGGCCGCGCCGCTGCGGCGCCTCGGCGATGGCGCGCGCGATGGCGGACCGGGTGACGGTCGGCTCGACGATCTCGTCGACGACGCCGATCTCGACGGCCCGGGGCAGACCCCCGGTGAGGCGGGCGTGCTCGGCGGCCAGCTCGTTCTCCACCCGCTCCCGCTCCTCCTCGGGCACCTCGGCCAGCCGGCGCCGGTGCAGGATGCGCACCGCCGCGACGTGGCCCATGACCGCCACCTCGGCGGTCGGCCAGGCGAACACCCGGGTCGCGCCGAGGGAGCGGGAGTTCATCGCGATGTAGGCCCCGCCGTAGGTCTTGCGGGTCACCAGGGTCACCCGCGGGACGACCGCCTCCGCGAAGGCGTGCAGCAGCTTGGCGCCGCGGCGCACCACGCCGTCCCACTCCTGGCCGACCCCGGGCAGGTAGCCGGGCACGTCGACGAGGACGATGAGCGGGATCCCGAACGCGTCGCACATCCGCACGAACCGTGCGGCCTTCTCGGCCGAGGCGGAGTCGAGGCAGCCGCCCAGCCGCATCGGGTTGTTGGCGATGACCCCCACGGTGCGCCCGCCGAAGCGACCCAGCGTGGTGACGATGTTCGGGGCCCAGCGCGGGAACAGCTCGACCGCCTCGGTGCCCTCGTCGAGCAGGTCGGTGACGAGCGGGTGCACGTCGTAGGCCCGCTTGGCCGACTCCGGGAACGTCGCGGCGAGGTCGCGGTCCGTGACCGAGGCCACGTCCAGCTCACCCTGGTTGGCCATGAGGTCGCACAGCAGCCGGCCCTGCTCGATGGCCTCCTCGGTGGTCTCGGTGATGACGTGGACCACCCCGGAGCGCCGGCCGTGCGGCTCGGGGCCGCCCAGCCGCAGGGCGTCGACCGCCTCGCCGGTGACCGAGCGCACCACGTCGGGGCCGGTGACGAAGACCCGGCCGTCGGGGCCGAGGATGACGATGTCGGTGAGCGCCGGCCCGTAGGCGGCGCCGCCGGCGGCCGCGCCCAGGACGATGGAGATCTGCGGGATCTTCCCCGACGCGCGGGTCATGATCGCGAAGACCTGGCCCACGGCGTGCAGGGACACCACGCCCTCGGCCAGGCGGGCACCGCCGGAGTGCCAGAGCCCGACGATCGGCGCCTCCTCCGCCAGCGCCCGCTCGTAGGCCTCGACGACCACCCGGCAGCCGTCCACGCCCATCGCACCGCCCTGGATGGTGGCGTCGGAGGCGAACGCGATGACCCGCGCGCCCCGCACCAGGCCGGTGCCGGCCAGCATGCCGGAGTCGTCCTCGGGGCTGATCAGCTCCAGGGTGCCCTCGTCGAAGAGCCTCTCCAGGCGCTTGCGCGGGTTGCGCGGGTTCTGGTCACGGGGCAGGCGGGTGCGGGCGGCGGCCGACGCCTCCGCGGACGCCGTGCTCGGGGTCCGCACGCTCATCAGACGCTCCGCAGGGTCAGGGCCACGTTGGCGCCCCCGAAGCCGAAGGAGTTGTTCACCGCGGCGATGTCCCCGTCGGGCAGCGTGCGCGGCTCGCCGGCGACGACGTCGAGGTCGATCTCCGGGTCCTGCTGCTCGAGGTTGATGGTCGGCGGCACCACGCGGTGGTGCAGCGACAGCGCGGCGATGGCCGCCTCCAGGGCACCGGCGGCGCCGAGCAGGTGGCCGGTCATCGACTTGGTCGCCGTCACCGCGATCTGGGTCGCGTGCGAGCCGAACGCGCGGTGGATGGCTCGGGTCTCGGCCAGGTCACCCACCGGGGTGGAGGTGGCGTGCGCGTTGATGTGCTGGATGTCGCCCGGCTGCAGGTCGGCGTCGGTGACCGCCTCGAGCATCGCCCGTGCCGCGCCGGCGCCCTCCGGCTCCCCGGCGGTGATGTGGTACGCGTCGGCAGACATGCCCAGGCCGGCGACCTCGGCGTAGATCCGCGCCCCGCGGGCCCGGGCGTGCTCCTCGGACTCCAGGACCAGGGCCGCCGCGCCCTCGCCGAGGACGAAGCCGTCGCGGTTGGCGTCGTACGGCCGGGAGGCCGCCTCGGGGGTGTCGTTGCGGGTGGACAGCGCCTGCATCGCGGCGAACGCGGCGATCGGCAGCGGGTGCACCGCCGCCTCGGTGCCGCCGGCGACGACCATGTCGGCCCGGCCGTTGCGGATCATGTTGAGCGCGAACCCGATGGCCTCGGCGCCGGAGGCGCAGGCGCTGACCGGGGTGTGCGCCCCGGCCCGGGCCTTGAGGTCGAGCGACACCGCCGCGGCGGGGCCGTTCGGCATGAGCATCGGCACGGTCAGCGGGAACACCCGGCGCGGGCCGCGCTCCTTCATGACGTCCCACTGGTCGAGCAGGGTCCAGACGCCACCGATACCCGAGCCCATGGCCACGCCGAGGCGCTCCGGCTCGATCTCCGGGGCGCCGGCGTCGGCCCAGGCCTCGCGCGACGCGACCAGGGCGTACTGCCCGCTGGGGTCGTTGCGGCGCACCTCGACGCGGGCGAGGACCTCGGCGGGGGAGGTGTGCACGGTCGCCGCGAACGTCACCGGCAGCTCGTGCTTGGTGACCCAGTCCTCGGTCAGGGTGCGCACGCCCGAGCGGCCGGCCAGCAGGGCCTGCCAGCTCTCCTCGGTCGTGCCGCCGACGGGCGAGGTCATGCCGATGCCGGTGATGACCACGCGACGCTTCGTGCTCATGGTGACTGCTCCTTGCAGATGACTCGTGGGGTTGAGGCCTCCGGTCCGGTATGACGACCGCCCGGGTGGGCGGGCGGCATACCGGACCCCGGGAGGGTCAGCCCTGGTGCTGGGCGATGTAGGTGACGGCGTCGCGGACGTGGGTGAGGTTCTTGACCTCGTCGTCCGGGATCCGCACGCCGAACTTGTCCTCAGCGTTCACGACGATCGTCATCATCGACAGGGAGTCGATGTCCAGGTCCTCGGTGAAGGACTTGTCCATCTGCACGGCGTCGGTCTCGATGCCGGTCTCCTCGTTGACGATCTCCGCGAGACCCTCGAGGATCTCCTGCTCGCTCATGGCCATGGTGCTGTTTCTCCTGTGGGTAGGGGGTTGGGCCGACCCGGTTCACCCGCCGGGCCTCGGGAACCTTCTCAGGGCAGGACGATGACCTGGGCCGCGTAGACCAGCCCGGCGCCGAAGCCCATCTGCAGGGCCAGGCCGCCGTGCGGCGCCTCGCCGGAGGCGAGCATCCGGGCGGTGGCCAGCGGCACCGAGGCCGCGGAGGTGTTGCCGGTCTCGGCGATGTCCCGGGCCACGGCGACGTGCTCGGGCAGCTTGAGCTCCTTGACCATCTGGTCGGTGATCCGCATGTTCGCCTGGTGCGGGAGGAAGACGTCGAGCTGCTCGGCCTTGATCCCGGCCACCTCGAGCGCCTGCTTGACGATGGGTGCCATCGAGTAGACGGCCCAGCGGAACACCGACTGGCCCTGCATCGTGAACGACGGCCACCCGGCGGGCTGGCCCTCGGTGGACTCCATCCGGCCGCGCAGGTCGGTCCACGCCTCGCGCTGGACGATGAGCTCCCAGTTCTCACCGTCGGAGCCCCAGACGGTGGGGCCGATGCCGGGGTAGTCGGAGATGCCGACGACGGCCGCCCCGGCGCCGTCCCCGAACAGGAACGCGGTGCCGCGGTCGTGCTTGTCGGTGAAGTCGGACAGCTTCTCCACGCCGACGACGAGGACGTAGTCGGCGGTGCCGGCGCGGACCATGTCGTTGGCCATCGAGATGCCGTAGCAGTAGCCGGCGCACGCGGCGGAGATGTCGAAGGCCGCCGGGTTGGTGATGCCCAGCCGGACCGCGAGCAGTGGCGCTGCCGCGGGGGTCTGGTAGGGGTGGCTCACGGTGGCCATGAGGACCACCCCGATCTGGTCGGGGCTGATCCCGGCCATCGCGATGGCGTCGCGGGCCGCGGCCTCGGCCATGTCGACCACGGTCTCGTCGGGGCGGGCCCAGCGGCGCTCGACGATGCCGGAGCGCTGCCGGATCCACTCGTCGGAGGAGTCGATGTAGCGGCAGATCTCCTCGTTGGTCACCACCCGCTCCGGGCGGTAGCCACCGACCCCGTGGATGCGGGCGTGGCGTGGGCCGTCGGGGACGGTCAGCGTGGGCCGCTCGGTGCTCGGTGTCGTGGTCACAGCGTGTCCTCCTGGGGGTGCAGGCGCAGCAGCGGCTGGCCCGGGGCGACGGGGTCCCCCTCCTCGACGAGCCACTCGACGAGGCGGCCGCCGTGGACGGACCGCACCTCGTGGCTGTCGCGCAGGGTGGTGACGGTCGCAACCGTCTGGCCGGGTCGGACCACGCTGTCCGGCTCCATGACGTGCTGGGTGACGGTGCCCTTGACCGGGGCCACGACCAGCTGCCAGGAGGGCCGCTGGGAGTGGTCGGCCTGGCCGCCGTGCTCGCGGACCATCCGCTGGGCGGCCTCGATGTCGTCGGGCGACTTCATCGCCAGGACCTCCACGCCGGGCAGGGCGCGCTTGGCGAGGTTGGCCAGCGTGCCGGCCGGGGGGATCTCGATGAGCCCGGTGACGCCCAGGTCGGCGAAGGTCTGCATGCACAGGTCCCAGCGGACCGGGTTGCTCACCTGGGAGACGAGCCGGCGGAGCACCTCGCGGCCGTCCTGGACCACGGCGCCGTCGGCGTTCGAGACAAGGCGCAGCCGCGGGTCGTGGGTGGAGATCGCCCGGGCGTAGCCGGCCAGCGTGTCCACCGCCGGGGCCATGTGGTGGGTGTGGAACGCCCCGGCGACGGCCAGCGGGATGACCCGTGCCCTCGTGGGCGGGTCGGCCTTGAGCGCCTCAAGCTGCTCGAGGGTGCCGGCGGCGACGACCTGGCCGGCGCCGTTCATGTTCGCCGGGGTGAGGCCGTGCCGCTCCAGCACCGCGAGCACCTCCTCGGGGTCGCCGCCCAGCACCGCGCTCATCCCGGTGGGGGTGACGGCGGAGGCGGCCGCCATCGCCCGGCCCCGCTCGCGGACGAAGACCATGGCCTGCTCGGCGGTCAGCACGCCGGCGGCCGACGCCGCGGTGATCTCCCCGACCGAGTGCCCGGCGCCGGCGCCGACGGCCTGGAAGCCGTCCGCGGGGTGCTCGAACAGGGCCAGCAGGGAGACCAGACCCGAGGCGACGATGAGCGGCTGGGCGACCGCGGTGTCCTTGATCGTGTCCGCGTCGGAGGTGGTGCCGTGGGCGATGAGGTCCAGGCCCGCGACGGCCGAGAGCCAGGCCATGCGGTCCCGGAAGCCGGGGAGCTCGAGCCAGGGGGTGAGGAATCCAGGGGTCTGGGAGCCCTGTCCGGGCGCGACGACAACCAGCACGCGCTCCACTCTGCCCCTTTCCGGGGCGCTCGCAAGGTGAGCGGAACCGACGAGATCTGACCAGCGGGTTTGGAGGATTCCTACAAAGCCTCGTCGGCGACCGGTCGGGTCATGGTGGCGCGCCAACCGCGCGCCGGCTGCTCGGCCATGCGGCCCAGGGCCAGCGCGATCTGGGCGACCCAGGCGTCGCGCGGGCGGGTGAGGTCCAGCCCGACGATCTCGTCGATCCGGCGCAGCCGGTAGCGGACCGTGTTGGGGTGGACGAAGAGGGCCCGGGCCGTCGCCTCGAGCGCGGCCCCGGCCTCCAGGAACGCGCCGGCGGTCTCGAGCAGGTCGGGGTGGTCGTCCCGCAGTCGGCGGTAGACGCGGTCGACGAGCACCCGACGGGCGGGTGCCTCGCCGTGCAGCGCCCGCTCGGCCAGCAGCTCGTCCGCGGACACCGGCCGGGGCGCCTCCGGCCAGGCGTGGGCGACCTCGAGGCCGGACAGGGCGGCCCGGGCCGAGCGGCCCGCGGCGTACAGGTGCGGCACGACCGGCCCGATGACGACCGGACCCTCGCCGAAGTACCCGGTGAGGCGGGCGGCGGTCTCGAGCGGCTCGGTGAGGTTGCCCAGCACGCAGACCAGGCGGCTGCCCTGGACCGCGGTGAGCGCGTCGACCCCGAGGTCGCGGGCCGCCTGACGCAGGTCGGTCGTCGCGCCGGCGGTGGGGGCGGTGGGCGCCGCCCCGGCCAGGACCGCGACGGAGGTGATGCCCTCCCAGCCCAGCTCCGCGGCCCGGGAGGCCAGGGTCTCGTCGGCCTCGCCGCGCATCACCGCGTGGACGACGAGCGACTCCAGCCGCGCGTCCCACGCGCCGCGGGACTCGGCGGCCGCCGCATACACCTCGGCCGCGGCGAAGGCCACCTCCCGGGAGTAGCGCAGCACCGCCTCACGCAGCTCCTGCTCCTCACCGGGCGCGGCCAGCCGGGCCACCTCGTCCTCGACCGCGTCGATCGTGGTGCGCACCAGGTCGAGGGTCTGCCGCAGGGTGATGGTGTGCGCCAGCTCGGCGGGGGCGGTGCCGAAGATGTTGGCGGTGACCTTGGGTGCCGAGGCGGGGTCGCGGTACCAGGTCAGGAAGGCCTGGATGCCCGCCTGCGCGACCAGCCCCACCCAGGAGCGGTCCTCGGCGGACAGGGCGCGGTACCACTCGTGCTCCTGCTCCATCCGCCGCGCCGCGGCGCGCGCGACCTCACCGGCGTTCCGGGCGAGGTCCTCACGGGTGCTGCGCTGCGGCATACCGCCACTGTAGGCGCGCGTTGGTGAAAGTTTGTATATCGTGCACAACCCGGTCACGAAGCTGTGGAACAATCCTGCGCGTGACAGGGACTGACGCGGCCCCGTCGTCCCTGCCAGGCCAGGGACCGGTGGTCATCGGACACCGCGGTGCCTCCGGGCACCGTCCGGAGCACACCCTGGCGTCCTACGAGCTGGCCGCCAGGCTCGGCGCCGACTACCTCGAGCCCGACGTCGTCGCCACCCGCGACGGCGTCCTGGTCTGCCGGCACGAGAACGAGATCTCCGGCACCACCGACATCGCCGACCGGCCAGAGTTCGCCCGGTACCGCACCACCAAGGTGGTCAACGGCGCCGAGGTCACCGGCTGGTTCACCGAGGACCTCACGCTCGACCAGCTCCGCTCGCTGCGGGCCGTGGAGCGCATCCCGGGCCTGCGGATGGCGAACACCGCCTACGACGGCGAGTTCGACGTGCCCACCCTGGCCGAGGTGCTGGCGCTGCGCGCCGAGATGGTCGCCGAGCTCGGCCGGCCGATCGGGGTCTACATCGAGACCAAGGCGCCGTCCTACTTCGCCTCGCTCGGGCTGGCTCTCGAGGAGCCACTGGTGGCCGACCTCGAGGCCGCCGGTCTCACCGGCACCGGTGACGACCCGGCCCGGCCGTCGGTCTACGTGCAGAGCTTCGAGCTGGGCAACCTGCGGCGGCTGCGCCGGGAGCTGGGGGTGCGGCACCCGCTGGTCCTCCTCACCGAGGCCGCCGGGGCGCCGTGGGACCTGCGGGCCCGGGGCGACCGCCGCACCTTCGACGACCTGCTGACCCCACGGGGCCTGGAGGAGCTGGCCGCCGACGTCGACGGCATCGGCCCGGACAAGCGCCGGGTCATCCCGTGGACGGCCGACGGCCGGCTGGGGGAGCCGACCTCGCTCGTCGCCGACGCGCACGCGGCCGGGCTCGTGGTGCACCCCTGGACCTTCCGCGCCGAGAACGCGTTCCTGCCCGCCGACTTCCGCTCCGCCGGCCCCGATGGGGCGCCGGGCGACCTCGCCGGCGAGCTCACGGCATACCTGGAGGCGGGCGTGGACGGCTACTTCACCGACCACCCCGGCCCGGTGCCGGCGGCTGCGGCCGCCATGCCGGACCGCGCCACGGCGCCGGCCTAGGCGTCGCCGCCGACGGTGCCGCTCGTGCCGGCGCGCACGTCGTCGAGCTGGTACCGCTCCGCCGCCTGCACCGCCGCCTGCGGGTCGATCTCGCCGCGGTCGCCCAGCATCTGCAGGGCCTTGACCGCCATCGACGGCCCGTCGATGTGGAAGTACCGGCGGGCGGCCGCGCGGGTGTCGGCGAAGCCGAACCCGTCGGCACCGAGGGCGTAGTAGTCCTCCGGCACCCACGGGGCGATCTGGTCCTGCACGGCGCGCATGTAGTCGCTCGTGGCCACGACCGGTCCGCTGCCCTCGGACAGCCGCCGGGTCACGTAGGGCACCCTCCGCTCCGCGGTCGGGTCGAGGAAGGCCGCCTCGTCGCAGGCCATCGCCTCGCGGCGCAGCTCGCTCCAGGAGGTCACCGACCACACGTCGGCCGACACGCCCCAGTCCTCGGCGAGCAGCTGCTGGGCCTCCAGCGCCCACGGCACGCCGACGCCGGAGGCGAGCAGCCGGACCCGGGGGCGACCCTCGCCGCCCTCGCCCGGGCGCAGGAGGTACATCCCCTTGAGGATGCCCTCGACGTCGACGTCCTCCGGCTCCGGCGGCTGCACCATCGGCTCGTTGTAGACGGTGAGGTAGTAGATGACGTCCTCGGGGTCCTCGCCGTACATCCGGCGGATCCCGTCCTGGAGGATGTAGGCGATCTCGTAGGCGTAGGCCGGGTCGTAGGCCACCACCGCCGGGTTGGTCGAGGCCAGCAGCGGGGAGTGCCCGTCGGCGTGCTGCAGCCCCTCACCGGTCAGCGTGGTGCGGCCCGCGGTCGCCCCGATGAGGAAGCCGCGCGCCAGCTGGTCGGCCGCCGCCCAGAGCACGTCACCGGTCCGCTGGAAGCCGAACATCGAGTAGAAGACGTAGAACGGCACCATCGGCACGCCGTGGGTGTCGTATGACGTGCCCGCGGCGGTGAACGCCGCCACCGAGCCGGCCTCGTTGATGCCCATGTGCAGGATCTGGCCCTGCTGGGACTCCTTGTAGGCCAGCATCAGGTCGGCGTCGACCGAGGTGTAGTTCTGGCCGTGGACGTTGTAGATCTTCGCGGTCGGGAAGAACGAGTCCATCCCGAAGGTGCGGGCCTCGTCGGGGATGATCGGCACGATGTGCGGGCCGAACTCCTTGTGCCGCATCAGCTCCTTGAAGATCCGGACGAACGCCATCGTCGAGGCGACCTGCTGCTTGCCCGAGCCCTTCTTGCCGACGGCGTAGGACTCGTCGCCGGGCAGGGTGAGCTTCTTCGCCTTCTTCGGCTCCCGCTTGGGCAGGTAGCCGCCGAGCTTGGCGCGCCGCTCCCGCAGGTACTGGATGGTCGGGTCGTCGTCGCCCGGGTGGTAGTACGGCGGGCGGTACGGGTCGGCCTCGAGCTCCTTGTCGCTGATCGGGATCCGCAGCCCGTCCCGGAAGGCCTTGAGGTCCTCCAGGGTCATCTTCTTCATCTGGTGCGTCGCGTTGCGGCCGGCGAAGTGCTTGCCGAGCGAGTAGCCCTTGATGGTCTTGGCCAGGATCACCGTCGGCTGGCCGGTGTGGCGCAGCGCGGCGTCGTAGGCGGCGTAGACCTTGCGGTAGTCGTGCCCGCCGCGCTTGAGCTTCCACCAGATGTCCTCGTCGGACCAGTCCTTGACCATCTCCTTGGTCCGCGGGTCGCGGCCGAAGAAGTGCTCCCGGATGAACGCGCCGTCGTTGGCCCGGTAGGTCTGGAAGTCACCGTCCGGGGTGGTGTTCATGAGGTTGACCAGCGCGCCGGTGTGGTCCTTGGCGAGCAGCTCGTCCCAGCCCCGGCCCCAGATGACCTTGATGACGTTCCAGCCGGCGCCGCGGAACTGGGCCTCCAGCTCCTGGATGATCTTGCCGTTGCCGCGCACCGGGCCGTCGAGGCGCTGCAGGTTGCAGTTGATGACGAAGGTGAGGTTGTCCAGCTCGTCGTTGGCCGCGACGTGCAGCAGGCCCCGCGACTCCGGCTCGTCCATCTCCCCGTCGCCGAGGAACGCCCAGACGTGCTGCTGGGAGGTGTCCTTGATGCCCCGGTTGTGCAGGTACTTGTTGAACTGGGCCTGGTGGATCGCGGCCATCGGGCCCAGCCCCATGGACACGGTCGGGAACTGCCAGAACTCGGGCATCGACCGCGGGTGCGGGTAGGACGACAGGGCACGCAGCTTCCCGTCGACGATGTGCGACTTCTCCTGCCGGAAGCCGTTGAGGTCGTCCTCGGTGAGCCGGCCCTCGAGGAACGCCCGGGCGTACACGCCGGGGGAGGCGTGCCCCTGGAAGAAGATCTGGTCGCCGCCGCCCTCGTGGTCCCGGCCGCGCCAGAAGTGGTTGAACCCGACCTCGTAGAGGGTGGCCACGGAGGCGTAGGTCGAGATGTGCCCGCCCACGGACAGCGAGGGGTGCTGGGCGCGGTGCACCATGACCGCGGCGTTCCAGCGGATCCAGGCGCGGTAGCGCCGCTCCACCTCCTCGTCACCGGGGAACCACGGCTCCGACTCCGGCGGGATGGTGTTGATGTAGTCGGTCGTGGTGAGCGAGGGGATCCCGACCCGCTGCTCCCGGGCCCGCTCGAGCATCCGCAGCATGAGGTAGCGGGCCCGACGGCGCCCGCCCGCCTCGATGGCGGCATCGAGGGACTCCAGCCATTCCTGGGTCTCCTCGGGGTCGGTGTCCGGGATCTGGCTGGGCAGTCCGTTGAGGATGGGGCCCGAACCGCGACGATCCTGTGCCACGAGCAGTCCTTTCCCTAGCGCAACCACCGGCGAGGTGGACTGTTCTCATCCTGTCACGCGTCCCGGCGTGCCGTCGCGGGGGTGCGCCCCTGCCCTACGCTGGTCATGACATCGTGGGTGCCGGTAGCCGGCAGTAGGCGGTTACCCGAAGGAGGAGGCGAAGCAGTGGCAGGCACCGACCAGGACGTGAAGGCCGGTCCGGCGGCCAGGCTGGGGTTCAAACCCGGCCAGATCGTCATCGAGTTCGGTTACGACGAGGACGTCGACGAGGACTTCCGCGAGTCGGTGGAGGGCATCATCGGCTCGGCCCTGGAGGACGAGGACTACGACGGCGTCGTCGACGCGGCCCTGCTGTGGTGGCGCGACGGCGACGGCGACCTCACCGACGACCTCGTCGACACCGCCAGCCTCCTCGAGGACGGCGGCTTCGTGGTCCTGCTCACCCCCGGCAAGGGCCGCCCGGACCGGGTCGAGGCGTTCGACGTCCAGGAGGCCTGCACCGCCTCCGGCCTCACCGCCAGCGGCGGGGTCCCGGTGGGCGAGTGGGTCGCCCAGCGGCTCGTGGGTCGCCGGTGAGCGCCCCCACCCCACCCGGCGCACCGGCATACGCGATGGCCCCGCCCGGCCCCGGCGACCCGGCGCCGGACTTCACCCTGCCCGACCAGTTCGGCAACCCGATCACCCTGTCCACGATCGTCCGCGAGCGGCACGCGCTCCTCGTCTTCTTCCCGTTCGCCTTCTCCAGCATCTGCACGGGGGAGCTGCTCGAGATCCAGCTCAACATCGACGAGTTCGTCAACGACCGGGTCCAGGTGCTCGGCGTCTCCTGCGACCCCCGCCCGGCGCTGAAGAACTGGGCGGCGCGGGAGGGCTACCGGTTCCCGCTGCTGTCCGACTTCTGGCCGCACGGGGAGGTGTCCCGCCGCTACGGCGTCTTCGACGAGGAGTCGGGCATGGCGGTGCGCGGCACCTTCGTCGTCGACCCGTCGATGCGGGTCACCTGGTCCCTCGTCCACGGGCCCGGGGAGCAGCGCGACATCGGCGTGCTCCACGACGCCGTCCGGAGCCTGGGCCGCGACTGAGGCACAATGGCACGTCGCCCCGCCCACGGGCGGGCGGAGGGCCTGTAGCTCAGCTGGTAGAGCACCGCGCTTACACCGCGGTTGTCGTCGGTTCGATCCCGGCCGGGCCCACCGGTGCGGCCGTCCCCCGGCTGCTAGAAAGGGGACGTGCCCGACTCCGACCCCCCGCTCGCGCTGCGCGACGTCGTCGCCGCGCTGGAGCGGCTCTACCCGCCGTACACCGCCCAGTCCTGGGACCGCGTGGGCCTGGTCGCGGGCGACCCCGACCAGCCGGTGCGCCGCGTCCACCTCGCGGTCGACCCGACCCTGGAGGTCATCGCCGAGGCGCGTGACCTGGGCGCCGACCTCATCGTGACCCACCACCCGCTGCTGCTGCGCGGGATCCACTCGGTGGCGACGACCACGGCCAAGGGGGCGGCGGTGACCGAGCTGGTCGTCAACGACATCGCCCTCTACTGCGCGCACACCAACGCCGACGTGGCCGAGGCCGGGGTGGGGGACGCCCTGGCCGCCGCGTGCGGGCTCACCGAGACCGAGGGCCTGGTCGTCACCGAGGACCAGGAGCTCGGCCGGGTCGGTGACCTGCCCGAGCCGGTGACCCTGGCCGAGCTGGCCGGGCGGTTGGCCGCGGCACTGCCGCCCACGGCGTCCGGCCTGCGGGTGGCCGGGCCCCCGGACGCCCCGGTGAGCCGGGTGGCGGTGCTCGGCGGCGCGGGGGACTCCGCCTTCGGCGCGGTCCGGGCCAGCGGCGCGGACGTCTACGTCACCGCCGACCTGCGGCACCACCCGGCGCTGGAGGCGCGGGAGGAGGCCTCGCTGGTCGGGGGCATGCCCTACCTCATCGACGCGGGGCACTACGCCAGCGAGTGGCTGTGGTTGCCGTCGCTCGCCGGGCGGCTGGTGTCCGAGCTGGGGGAGGCGGGCACTAGGTTGGAGACCCACATCAGCACCGTGCGCACCGACCCGTGGGACTTCGTGGTCGGGGCGCGCGGACCGCACGAGGCCGTTCCCGGAGGAGCCTGAGTGAAAGCCGACCCGAGCCGTCAGCGACGCCTGCTGGACCTGCAGGCGCTGGACACCAGGCTCGCGCAGCTGGACCACCGTCGCCGCACCCTGCCCGAGCACGCCCGGCTCGAGGAGCTGCAGGCGCGGGTCGAGGAGCTGGAGGCGGAGGCGGTGCGGGCCCGCACCGCGCTGAGCGACGTCCAGCGCGAGGTGGCCAAGGCCGAGGCCGACGTGCAGCTGGTCCGCGACCGCGCCGAGCGGGACCGGCAGCGCCTCGAGTCGGGCGTCGGCACCGCCAAGGACCTGCAGGCCCTGCAGCACGAGCTGGAGTCCCTCGCCCGGCGCCAGGCCACCCTGGAGGACGAGGAGCTGGAGGTCATGCAGCGCGCCGAGGACCTGCAGGCCGAGGTGGACCGCATCGAGGCCCAGCTGGCCAAGGTCCGGTCCGAGGTCGCGGAGGTCACCGCGGCCCGGGACGGCAAGGTCGCCGAGCTCGACGCGGAGCGCGCCGAGGTCGCCTCCGGCCGCGACGCGATCGTCGCCGAGGTCGGGCCCGACCTGGTCGCGCTCTACGACAAGATCCGCGCCACCAGCGGCACCGGGGCCGCTCCGCTGGTGCAGCGGCGCTGCGGCGGCTGCCAGCTGGAGCTCAACAACGTCGAGCTCGGCCGCATCCGCGCCGCCGCGGAGAACGAGGTGCTGCGCTGCGAGGAGTGCCGCCGCATCCTGGTGCGCACCCCCGAGTCCGGGGTCTAGCCGTGGCGTCGCTGGGCCGCCGCCTCGTCGTCGAGGCCGACGGCGGGTCGCGGGGCAACCCTGGCGTCGCCGGCTACGGCGCCGTCGTCCGCGACGCCGACACCGGGCAGCTGCTCGCCGAGCGCGCCGCGCCGCTCGGCCTGGCGTCCAACAACGTCGCCGAGTACGAGGGCCTCATCGCCGGCCTCCAGGCGGTGCTCGACCTGGGCCTGGCCGAGATGGCCGAGGTCACCGTGCGGATGGACTCCAAGCTCGTCGTCATGCAGATGACGGGGGAGTGGAAGATCAAGCACGAGGACATGCGCCGCCTCGCGCTGCAGGCCCGCGACCTGCAGCGGCAGATCCAGGCCCGGGCGGGCACGGTCAGCTACGAGTGGGTGCCGCGCGGGGAGAACCTCACCGCCGACAAGCTGTCCAACGTCGGCATGGACGGCGAGACCGTGCACCGCGACTACGTCGACGGCGACGACGAGGAGCCCGCCCCGGCCACGGCGACCGCTGCCCCCGCGAACGCCGCCGCGGCCGCCGCCCTGCCGGCGGCCGACCCCACGTTCGGGGAGGTGCGCACCCCCGTCTCCGAGATCGTCCTCAGCACCGAGACCACCCCCACCCTCGAGGGCTCCTGCAAGCTCGTCCTGGTCCGCCACGGCGTCACCCCGTTCACCGAGCAGCGGCGGATCGACGGCCGCGGCGGCGCCGACCCCTCGCTCAGCCAGCAGGGCCGGGCGCAGGCCACCGCCGCCGCCGGGGCGGTCCGGGCGCTGATCGAGCGCTCCGAGCCCTCCCCGGTGACGGTGGTCACCTCCAACCTGGCCCGGGCCCGGGAGACCGGTGAGGCCATCGCCCGCGCCCTCGGGGTGGCGCCCGAGGTGGACGAGGACTGGGACGAGCAGAACTTCGGCGACTGGGACGGCCGCTCCATGGAGGAGCTCGTCACCGAGTACGGCGAGGAGCTGCTGCGGCTGCGCCAGGACCCGGACTACGCCCGGCCGACGGGTGAGAGCCACAACCAGCTCGTGGAGCGGATCCGCCGGGCCCTGGGCCGGGCGGTGGCGCGCGGCGGCACCGTGGTGGTGGCCACCCACCGCAAGCCGATCATGTGCGTGCTGGCCGAGGTCCTCGGCATCGACCACGACCGGGCCTGGTCGATCGCCACCGCCCCCGCCTCGCTCACCGCGCTCGAGGTGTGGCCGGACGGTGGGGTCCAGGTCGCGTTCGTCAACGACACCCACCACCTGCACGGGCTGCCCCGGCTGTGAGCGGCAGCGGTGAGCGCGGCGCCCGGGTCCGGGTGCTGCCGCCGCTGCTGTTCCTCGTCCCGTTCCTGCTGGCCTGGCTGGTCCACCGGGTCCGCCCGTGGTCCCTGCCGGAGGTGCCCGGCCTGCGCCCCGCGGGCCTGGTCCTGCTGCTCCTGGCGCTGGCGCTGATGGGGTGGGCGGCGCTGACCATGGCCCGCCACCGCACCACCGTCGTCCCGTGGGAGCCGGTGTCCGCTCTGGTCACCACCGGCCCGTTCGCCCGGAGCCGCAACCCCATCTACCTGGCCGACGTCGTCGCCTACCTCGGCGGCTCGCTCGTCCTCGCCTCGTGGTGGCCGCTGCTCCTCCTGCCGCTGGCCGTGGTGGCGGCCCGGCGCCTGGTGATCGACCGGGAGGAGGCCTACCTGCGGGAGCGGTTCGGGGCGTCCTACGAGGCGTATGTCGCACGTGTGCGCCGGTGGGTCTGAGCACGCCGCCCGCTGTTACGCTCGCAGGCCGGTCCCCCACACAGGAGCGCAGATGAAGTACGCAGAGTCGATCATGGACGTGGTCGGCAACACCCCGCTGGTCAGGCTCACCAAGGTCACCGAGGGCATCGCCGCCACCGTGCTGGCCAAGGTCGAGTACCTCAACCCCGGCGGCTCGGTGAAGGACCGGATTGCCCTGAAGATCATCGACGAGGCCGAGAAGCAGGGCCTGCTCAAGCCGGGCGGCACGATCGTCGAGCCCACCTCCGGCAACACCGGCATCGGCCTGGCCCTCGTGGCGCAGCAGCGCGGCTACCGGTGCGTCTTCGTGATGCCCGACAAGGTCGGTGAGGACAAGCGGAACGTGCTCACGGCATACGGGGCCGAGATCGTGGTGTGCCCCACCGCGGTGGCGCCCGAGGACCCGCGGTCCTACTACAGCGTCAGTGACCGGCTCGCCCGAGAGATCCCCGGCGCGTACAAGCCGAACCAGTACGAGAACCTCAACGGCCCGGCGAGCCACTACGAGACCACCGGCCCGGAGATCTGGCGCGACACCGACGGCAGGGTGACCCACTTCGTCTGCGGGATCGGCACCGGAGGGACCATCAGCGGCACCGGGCGCTACCTGCGCGAGGTGTCGGGGGACCGGGTGCGGGTCGTCGGGTGCGACCCGATCGGGTCGGTCTACTCCGGCGGGACCGGACGGCCGTACCTCGTCGAGGGGGTCGGCGAGGACATCTGGCCCGGCGCCTACGACCCGTCGGTGCCGCACGAGATCATCGGGGTCGAGGACGCCGACTCCTTCGAGATGACGCTGCGGCTGGCCCGCGAGGAGGGGCTGCTCGTGGGGGGCTCGTCCGGCATGGCGGTGGTCGCCGCCCTCAAGGTCGCCAAGGACCTCGGGCCCGACGACGTGGTCGTCGTGCTGCTGCCGGACGGCGGCCGCGGCTACCTGGGCAAGATCTTCAACGAGACCTGGATGGCCCACCACGGCTTCACCGCGGCGAAGGAGACCCCCACGGTGCGCGACGTGCTGGACGGCACGTCCGGGACCGGGCGGGAGCTGCTGCACGTGCGCCCCACCGACACGGTGGCCGACGCGGTGCGCCTCATGCACGAGCGCGGCGTCGACCAGCTGCTGGTCCTCACCGCTCCGCTGCCCGTGGTGCTCGGCGAGGTGGCCGGCACCGTCGACGGGCGTGCGCTGCTGGACGCGGTCCTCCGCGGCGAGGTGTCGATGACCGACCCGGTCGGCAACGCCGTCCAGCCGCTGTGGCCGCTCGTCGGCATCAACGAGTCGGTCTCCGCCGCGCGCGAGCTGCTCACCGGCGCCGACGCCCTGCTCGTCATGGAGTCCGGCAAGCCAGAGGCCGTGCTGACCCGATCCGACCTGCTGACCTTCCTGGCGGAGGAGCGATGACCGACACCCAGGGCAAGGGGTTCGCCACCCGGGCCATCCACGCGGGCCAGGAGTTCGACCCCACGACCGGCTCGGTGATCCCGCCGGTTTACCAGACCTCCACGTTCGTCCAGGAGCACGTCGGCGGGCTGCGCCGCGGCTACGAGTACACCCGCGGGACCAACCCGACCCGCGACGTGCTCCAGGAGCTCATCGCCGACCTCGAGGGCGGCCGGCACGGCTTCTCCTTCGCCTCCGGCCTGGCCGCCGAGGACGCGCTGCTGCGCGCCCTGCTCCAGCCGGGCGACCACGTCCTCATGGGCAACGACGTCTACGGGGGCACCCACCGGCTGGTGAACCGGATCCTCGTGCCGTGGGGCGTCGCCCTGAGCACCGTCGAGATGAGCGACCTCGACGCCGTGCGCGCCGCCATCCGCCCGCAGACGAAGGTGCTCTGGCTGGAGACGCCGTCGAACCCGCTGATGAAGATCACCGACATCGAGGCGGTCGCGGCGCTCGGCCACGAGCACGGGCTCACCGTCGTCGTCGACAACACCTTCGCCTCCCCGGCGCTGCAGCTGCCGCTGAGCTTGGGTGCCGACGTCGTCGTGCACTCGGCGACCAAGTACCTCGGCGGCCACTCCGACGTGCTCGGCGGGCTGCTTGTCACGGCACACGACGACATCGCGGAGAAGGTCGGCTTCCTGCAGTTCGCGGCCGGTGCCGTGTCCGCGCCGTGGGAGGTGTTCCTCACCGTCCGCGGCATCAAGACGCTGCAGGTGCGGATGGAGCGGCACAGCGACAACGCCCAGGCGGTCGCCCGCGCCCTCGTCGGCCACCCCGCCGTGGAGAAGGTCTACTACCCGGGCCTGCCGGACCACCCGGGCCACGAGATCGCGGCGCGGCAGATGCGCCGGTTCGGCGGCATGGTGTCGTTCGCCGTGCGCGGCGGCGCCGACGCGGCCCGCCGGTTCGTGGAGTCGACCGAGATCTTCCAGCTGGCCGAGTCCCTCGGCGGGGTGGAGTCCCTGGTCAACTACCCGGCCGAGATGACCCACGCCTCGGTGCGCGGCACCGAGCTCGAGGTGCCCGACAGCATCGTGCGCCTCTCGGTGGGCATCGAGGACGAGGCCGACCTGGTCGCCGACGTCGAGCAGGCCCTCGCCCACCTCTGACCCGGCCCCCCGCCACCGACCGAACACGCCGACACGCCGACGCAGGCGGCCACCGAACGCGCGAACCTGCGCAGACGGGACGTGCCGCGGACCGCGGCCGTGGTCGGTCAGCGGGCAGTGGCGTCCAGGACCCAGGGGCGACCGGCCCGGGCGGGCGTGCGCAGCTCGACCCGGAAGAAACCAGCGAGGAACTCGGCGAGTGCCTGCGGTGTGCGCGGGTCGGCGTCGGTCTCGCACAGCGCCCGCGTCACCAGGCCGCGGGTGCGCTTGGCCATGTGCGTCGCGCCGGGGACCCGGACCTGGACCCAACGCTCCGCGAGCGGGCCCCGGGGCACCCAGGCTGCGGCATACGTGCTGGAGCGGCAGTCGACGACCACACCCCGCCCGGCCAGCCCGGGCATGACCTCGGCCAGCGGCTCGCGCCAGTGCCCGGCGAGCGGGCCGACGCCGGGCAGGTTGACGCTCATCGACAGGCGGTAGGGCGGGACCCGGTCGGCCAGCCGCAGCACGCCGAACAGCGCCGACTGCACGACCACCCGACGTTGCGCCCGTCGCCGCGACGCCGGGTCGAGGCCGCCGAGGTCGAGCGCGTCGTAGAGCACCCCGGTGTACAGGTCCGCGGCCGGCAGGGTCGGCGCCTCGAGCAGCCGGGTGTTGCGGTCGATCTCCTCCCGCAGGCCCGGGCTCACCCCCAGGACGTCCGCCGCGTGCGGGCGGGCGCTCACCCCGGCCAGGGAGTCCAGGACCTTGCGGCGGGCCGGGGTCAGCTCGGGCGAGGACAGGCGGTCCAGGTCGAGCGAACGGCCCCGGCTGCGGGTGGCCTTGGTCTCGGACGGCGGCAGGAGGATGAGCACGGGCGGAGCCTAGTTCCGTGGTCGTCAGGTGGTCGGTGGGGGGTCGATCGCGTCACGACCGGGCGTTCGGTGGGGTGGTGGGACGTCGGGACGAGGCGCCCGGTCGGACGTAGGGTGCGGGTATGTCGCAGCGCGTCACCAGGCTCGTCCCGGAGGTCCGCGAGGGGGCGGCGGCCGCGCCGCTGGAGAGGGCCTTCGCGAAGATCCGCCGCGAGCTGGAGGTACCCGAGGAGTTCCCCGCCGAGGTGCTCGCCGCCGCGGAGGAGGCCGCCGGCTCCCCGGACCTGCCGGAGCGGGACCTGCGCGACGTCGGGTTCCTCACCATCGACCCGCCCGGCTCCATGGACCTGGACCAGGCCATGCACCTCGAGCGTGCCGGCGACGGCTGGCGGGTGCGCTACGCCATCGCCGACGTGCCGGCGTTCGTCGCGCCCGAGGGGCCGCTCGACCAGGAGGTGCGCCGCCGCGGGCAGACCGTCTACTGCCCGGACACGCGGGTGCCGCTGCACCCCACCGCGCTCAGCGAGGACGCCGCCAGCCTGCTGCCCGACCAGGACCGGCCGGCCTATGTCTGGGACATCACCCTGGGGCCGGACGGGAAGCGGCAGGAGGCCCGGGTGTACCGCGCCATGGTCCGCTCCCGGCAGCGCTACACGTATGACGAGGTGCAGCAGCTCATCGACTCCGGCCGGGCGGAGGGCACCCTGGCCCTGCTGCCGGAGGTGGGGAGGGCCCGGATCGAGAGGGAGTCCGCGCGGGGCGGCGCCAGCCTGCCGATGCCCGAGCAGGAGGTGCACCTCGGCGAGGACGGGGCCTACCGGCTGCGGTTCCGCCCGATGCTGCCGGTCGAGGAGTGGAACGCCCAGATCTCGCTGCTCACCGGCATCGCCGCCGCCGAGATCATGCTCGAGGGCGGTATCGGCATCCTGCGCACCATGCCCCCGGCCGAGCAGCGCGACCTCGACCGGTTCCGCCGGCAGGTCCGCGCGCTCGGTGTGGAGTGGCCCCAGGGGATGGCCTACGGCGACTTCCTGCGCACCCTCGACAAGGAGGACCCGCACCACCTCGCGGTCGTGCACGACGCCACGTCGCTGTTCCGCGGGGCCGCCTACACCGCGTTCGACGGCGAGCCGCCGGAGGAGCCCGGCCAGGCCGCGGTGGCCGCGCCGTACGCCCACGTCACCGCCCCGCTGCGACGGCTCGTCGACCGGTTCGCGCTCGTGGTCTGCGAGGCGCTGACCGACGGTGGCGAGGTGCCCGACTGGGTGCGCGAGGCGCTGCCGCAGCTGCCCGGCCTCATGCAGGAGTCCGACCGGCGCGCCCGGGCGGTGGAGCGCGCCTGCACCGACGCGGTGGAGGCCGCGGAGCTCCAGCACCGCGTGGGCGAGGTGTTCGAGGCCGTGGTCGTCGACGAGTCGGGGAAGGACAGCCTGCTGCTGCAGGTCACCGACCCGGCGGTGAGCGCACCCGCGGACGGTGAGGCCGACCTGGGCGACCGGGTGCGCGCCGAGCTGGTGGAGGCCGACATCGTGGAGCACCGGGTCCGGTTCCGGATCACCGAGGTGGTGGGGGAGTGAGGCGACCCCGCGTCGTCGCCACGGACTGCGACGGCACGCTGCTGCGCTCGGACGGCACCGTCTCCGAGCGCACCCGGGAGGTGCTCGCCGCCGTGGAGGAGTCCGGCACCACGGTCATCCTGGTCACCGCCCGCCCGCCGCGCTGGATGCACGAGCTGGCCGACGTGGTCGGCCGCCACGGCATCGCCCTGTGCGGCAACGGCGCCTTCACGTATGACGTGGGCGCGCGTCGGGTGGTCGGCCACCGGTTGATGGACGTCGACCTCGTGCGCCAGATCGCGGAGGACCTGCGGCGGGAGCTGCCGGAGGTGACGTTCGCCCTGGAGAGCGTGGAGGGCTTCGCCCGGGAGGAGGCGTTCGAGCGGGCCTCGGGCCGCCGGGACGGGGAGTGGTTCGTCGGCGAGCTGGCCGGGGCGCTGCGTCACCCGCCGGGCAAGATGCTCGTCCGCCACCCGCACCTGTCGGTCGACGAGCTGCGGGAGCGGGTGGCCGCGGTCGTCGGCTCCCGGGCCGAGGTGTCCCACTCCGGCGCGGTGGGCCTGGCCGAGATCGGGGCGGCCGGGGTGACCAAGGGGCTGGCCCTGGCCGACTGGTGCGCCGAGCACGACGTCGACCCGACGCAGGTGTGGGCGTTCGGGGACGCGCCGAACGACCTGCCGATGCTCACCTGGGCGGGACGCTCGTTCGCGGTCGCCAACGCCCACCCGGAGGTGCTCGAGGCGGTCGACGAGGTGGTCGCGGCCAACGACGACGACGGCGTCGCCCGGGCCCTGGAGCACCTGGCCTGACCCGGCGGCGGCTCAGTCGAGCTTGCGCTGGTCCACGATCCGCCGGGCCTTGCCGACCGAGCGCGGGATGCCGCCCTCCTGGAGCACGACGACCTGGGCGCTGGTGCCGATCCGGGTCTTGATGGTGTGCGCCACCCGGGCCGCGAGCTGGTCGAACGTCGCCGGGTCCACCCCGGGCGCCGCCTCGACGTTGACGGTGAGCTCGTCGAGACGCCCCGGCCGGGACAGGACGCACTGGAAGTGCGGGGTCAGTCCCTCGACCTCGAGCACGATCTCCTCGATCTGGGTCGGGAAGACGTTGACCCCGCGCACGATCATGAGGTCGTCGGAGCGGCCGGTGATCTTGGCCATCCGGCGGAACGACGGCCGCGCCGTGCCGGGCAGCAGCCGGGTCAGGTCCCGGGTGCGGTAGCGCAGCACCGGCATCGCCTCCCGGGTCAGCGCGGTGAGCACCAGCTCGCCCTCCTCGCCGTCCGGGACCGGCTCGTCGGTGAGCGGGTCGACCACCTCGGGGTAGAAGTGGTCCTCCCACAGGGTGAGCCCGTCCTTGGTCTCCACGCACTCCTGGGCCACCCCGGGGCCCATCATCTCGGACAGCCCGAAGATGTCGGTCGCGTGCATCCCGCACGTCTGCTCGATCTCGGCGCGCATCGCCTCGGTCCACGGCTCGGCCCCGAACACGCCGATGCGCAGCGACGTCTCCGCCGGGTCGAGGCCCCGGGCCTTCATGTGGTCGACCATCGCCAGGAAGTAGGACGGGGTCACCATGATCACGTCGGGGCGGAAGTCGGTGATGAGCTGGATCTGCTTCTCGGTCTGTCCGCCGCTCATCGGCACCACCGTGCAGCCGAGCCGCTCGGCCCCGTAGTGGGCGCCGAGCCCGCCGGTGAACAGGCCGTAGCCGTAGGCGACGTGCACCATGTCCCCGGGTCGCACCCCCGCCGCGCGCAGCGACCGGGCCACCAGCCCGGCCCAGGTGTCGATGTCCCCCTGGGTGTAGCCGACCACGGTCGGCCGCCCGGTCGTCCCGGAGCTGGCGTGGACCCGCACGCACCGCTCCCGGGGCACCGCGAGCATCCCGAACGGGTAGTTGTCCCGCAGGTCGGCCTTGGTGGTGAACGGCAGCAGCCGTATGTCGTCCAGGCTGCGGATGTCCTCGGGGCGGACCCCCCGCTCCTCCAGCTGGCGCCGGTAGTGCGGCACGTGGTCGTAGGCGCGTCGCACGGTGTCCTGCAGCCGGCTGAGCTGCTCGGCCCGCAGCCGGTCCACCGACCACCGCTCGGCCTCGTCGTACAGGTCCGGCCGCGCGTCGATCGTGGGCAGGGACATGGGTGCTCCTCCTTCGGGTCGCCCGACGTTCCGCACCCAGCATCCCCGACGCGCCAGCCGGCATCCTCGTGGGGGAGGATCGCACGATGAGGATCGAGGACGCGACGCTGCGGCTGGTGGACCTGGCAGACCGCACGGGGCAGATCACGGGGCTGGAGGCGCAGGGGGTGACCTTCCTGGGCCCGGCGATCGTCATGCCCGCAGGGGCGAACCGGCTCGAGCGGTGCACCTGGGACACCGGGGGAGGCGGCATCGACGCCATCGCCTGGGACATCGACCCGGCCCGGAACACCGTCGTCGGGGTCATCCGGCTGGAGCGCTGCACGCTGGTGCGGTGCCGCTTCACCAACGTCGGGCTGGCCCTGCCACCGGCGCAGATGCAGCAGTTCCTGCGGAACATGACGGTCTAGGAGGGCGTTGCCACCGTCTAGGATGGGACGTGGATGAGTCGGCCAGGCGGCCGCGTCGGGGCTCCGGCCCCGCCGAGGAAAGTCCGGGCTCCACAGGGCACGGTGGTGGCTAACGGCCACCCGGGGTGACCCGCGGGACAGTGCCACAGAGAGCAGACCGCCTCCGGCTCCGGCCGGGGGTAAGGGTGAAAGGGTGGTGTAAGAGACCACCAGCACGCCAGGTGACTGGCGTGGCTCGGTAAACCCCACCGGGAGCAAGGTCAGACAGCACGCGTCCGAGGGCGGCCCGCCCGAGCGTGCGGGTAGACCGCTGGAGGTGGCTGGCAACAGCCACCCGAGATGGATGGTCGCCACCGCCGCAGTGCCGGTAACGGCGCGGCGGGACAGAACCCGGCTTACCGGCCGACTCATCCACCCCTGTCCACCCCTCGTGACCCACGGACTTCGGACGCGCCGCCGCGGATTCCGGTCAAATCGGTGACCTGCGGACTTGAACAATGGTTTACTTGCGCTTGACCTGATCTTGACGACGAACTGGTGCGGGTGTGGCCGGGAAGGAGCGCACGGTGGTGACCAGGATCGACGTGGAGGTCTGCCCCGGCGCCACCTCGTCGCAGGTCCTCATCGACGGCGTCCCGGCGGGGTCGCGCAGGGTCGTCACCGCCGTCCAGAGCGAGCCGGCCCGCGCCGCCGTCTGGATCGACGGCGTCGCCCAGTTCGACGTCGAGGTCTACCTCAACGGGCGGCTCGAGGCCCGCGTCGGGCCGCGGTCCGCGGACACCGAGCGGCTGTACGACGACCTCGGGCCCCCGCCCACCGACCGCCCCACGCCGGACGAGCCCCCGGAGCGCAGCGCGCCGGAGGCCCGGGAGCAGCTCGCGGTCGAGCGGCCCGCGCCGCCGAGCCACGAGGTCGCCCGCAGCGCACGGCGCTGGACCCCGGCCGCCCTGGCCGGGTGGGCCCGGGGCCACTCCTTCGCCCGGGCCCCGGTGCACCACTGACCTCCCGGGCGTGACGGCGGCCTGGTCGGACCGCCCGCCGAGCAGCCCCCGAGCCGTACCCTCGGAGGCATGTGGGACCTCGCGGTGGTAGGGGCCGGACCCGCGGGGTCGGCCGCGGCCCTGGCCGCCCTCCGCGCCCGGCCCACGGCACGGGTGCTCGTGCTCGACCGGGCCGCCTTCCCGCGCGACAAGATCTGCGGGGACGGCGTGGCCCCGCACGTCATCGACGTCCTCGGCGAGCTCGGCGCGCCCTCGCCGGTGGCCGACCGGGTGCCGGTGTCCGAGCTCGAGCTGGCCCTGGGGGAGAGCCGGGTGGTCCGCCCGATGCGCCGGGAGGCGTGGGTGGTCCCGCGGGAGGTGCTCGATGCCCGACTGCTCGACGCGGCCCTGGCGGCCGGCGCCGAGTTCGCGGTCCAGCGGGTGCGTACCGTCACCGTCCGGCCCGACCACGTCGTGCTCGACCGGGGCACCGACCAGGAGGTGCGAGCCCGGGTCGTCGTGGGTGCCGACGGCGCGCCGTCGCAGGTGGCCCGGGCCCTCGGCCTGCGTCACCGTGGCCGCATGGCGGTCGCGCTGCGCGGGTACGCCCTGACCCCGCCGGAGCGCGCCGGTCGCCAGGTGATCCGCTTCGGCCAGAAGCGGCAGCCCTCCTACGCCTGGTCCTTCGACCGCGGCGACGGCTGGTCGAACGTGGGGTACGGCGAGCTGGTGCGGGAGGGCGACCCCCTCTCGCCCGCGCTGGCGCAGGAGCGCCTCGAGGAGCTGCTCCCCGGCGCCACCCGGGGCCTGGAGCGGTGGCGTGGGCACCTGCTGCCGCTGTCCACCGCCCGCTGGACCCACCCCTCGGGCCGGGTCCTGCTCGCCGGCGACGCCGCCGGGCTGGTCAACCCGCTCACCGGCGAGGGCATCTACTACGCGGTGGCCACCGGGGCCCTGGCCGGGCGCACCGCGGTGATCGTCCCCGACGACGGCGCCGGCGCGGCATACGGGCGGGTGGTCCGGCGCCTGCTCGCCCGGCACCTGCGGACCACCGCGGCCCTGAGCCGCCTGTCCACGGTGCCCGGGCTGCTGCCCGCGGGACTGCGCGCGGCGGCCGCCGACCAGGGTGTCTTCGAGGACCTCGGCGAGATCGGGCTCGGGCGCGGGGTCGCCACCGCGCGGATGCTCCGCGCCCTGCTCGCCTCCATCCGACCGTTCCCCGGCGCCCGGGTGAGCTCGTATGATGCGCCCGCTCCCCGATAGGAAAGGACACTGACTACACAGAGAGGACGCGAGGGCACATGCAGACCATCCTCGGGGCCGGCGGCGTCATCGGGCGCGAGCTCGCGGGGGCGCTGCGCGCTCACACCGACCGCATCCGCCTGGTCAGCCGCAGGCCGCGTCAGCTCCAGCCGTCGGACGACGTGGTCGCCGCGGACCTGCTCGACGCCGGGGCCGCATCGGACGCGGTGCGCGGCAGCGAGGTCGCCTACCTGGTGGTGGGCCTGCCGTACAGCACGCAGGTCTGGCAGGAGCACTGGCCGCGCCTCGTGCGCAACGTCGTCGACGCCTGCAAGCGGCACGGGACCAGGCTCGTCTTCTTCGACAACGTCTACGCCTACGGCCTGGTCCGCGGTCCGATGACAGAGGACACGCCCTACGACCCGGTCAGCCGCAAGGGGGAGGTGCGCGCGGGCATCGCCACGATGCTCGAGGACGAGATGAGCAGCGGCGGGCTGCAGGCGATGATCGTGCGCAGCGCCGACTTCTACGGGCCCGGTGCGACCACCGCGTTCACCCACACCGCGGTGTTCGAGCGGCTGCGGGCGGGGAAGACGCCGCAGTGGGTCGGCGACCCGAAGGCCACGCACCGGTTCACCTACACCCCCGACGCGGGCCGGGCGACGGCGTTCCTCGGGCAGCAGCCCGAGGCCTACGGGCAGGTCTGGCACCTGCCGACCAGCCGGGAGCCGATGTCGGGCGAGACGTTCGTCCGGCTGGCCTGCGAGGCCGCCGGGCGGCCCTACCGCCTGCAGGCCGCACCGCGCGCGGTGCTGCGGCTCATGGGCCTGGTCAACCCGGTGATCCGCGAGAACCACGAGATGCTGTACCAGTTCGAGGAGGACTACCGCTTCGACAGCAGCAAGATCGAGAACGCCTTCGGCCTGACCGCGACCCCCTACCGGGAGGGCATCGCCACGACGGTCGCCGAAGGGCGGTCGACCTCCGCTCGCCCGGTCCCCTAGGGAGAGCCCGTGTCGTCAGTCCGTGAGGTGGCCCGGCCCAGAGCGGGAACATCTGGGAGCAGACGATGGTTGAATGATCAACAACATCGACCAGAGGGAGCAGCCCGCCATGACCACCCCGCCCGTCAACCCCGTCCGCCTCAACCACGCCGTCCTCTTCGTGTCCGACCTGCGCCGGGCACTGGACTTCTACACCGACGTCATGGGCTTCGAGGTCGTCGTCGAGGAGCCGCGCGCCAACGCCGCCTTCCTCCGGCTGCCGCGGTCGGGCAACCACCACGACCTGGGCCTGTTCGGGCTGGGCGCGTCGGCGGCCCCGCGGATGCCCCACCAGCTCGGCCTGTACCACCTGGCCTGGCAGCTGGACACCGTCGACGAGCTCGCCGCCGCCCGGGAGACCCTGCTCGCCGCCGGTGCGCTGCGCGGCGAGTCGAGCCACGGCGCGACGCTGAGCCTCTACGGCGCCGACCCGGACGGCAACGAGTTCGAGGTCATGTGGATGCTGCCGCGCTCGGAGTGGGGCCGCTATGAGAACGAGGCACCGATCGAGCGCCTCGACCTGGCGGCCGAGGTGGCCCGGTGGTCGGGCGTCCGCACCGCCCACGAGCTGTTCACCGGCACCCCGCAGGGCTGATCCTGGTCCGGTGGGCGGTGACGGCGGGAAGGACGAGCGCTGGCTCGTCGTGCGAGGTCGCCGCTGGCGCCGCCAGGACCCGGACCTTCCCGAGGACGTCGCGGAGCGGCTGCTGTCCCACCTGGGACGCGGCCGCTCCGGCGTCCGTGCCGCCCACAGGGCCGGGGAGGACCCGGCGCCGCACCGCCCCCGGGTCGACCTCGCCAAGCACGGCCTCGGGGAGCGGGGCACGCCGTGGTGGGAGCAGACGCCCGAGGAGCGGCGGGCTCGCTGGACCGCGGCGCTCGCCGCCCTCGACGCGCTGGACGAGTGAGGTGCTCGGCTAGGGTCCTGGGTCCCGGCCAGGACCTGACCCGCGGCCTGTCGCTCTACTGCGTCGGCTTCTGCGCGGCGCTGGACGGTCAGCACCGCAGCGAGGACCTCGTCCTCTTCGACTGGTGCTCGCGCACCGGCCCGATCTCGCTCCGCCGTCGAGAGGCTCAGGCAGGACCACAGCACGCTCGCCCGGCCACCGAGCTGTTCGGGGAGCTCGCCTGACCTCGCGGGCCGCCCCGTAGTCTGCCGCCGTGAGCGCGATCGTCTGCCGCGACCTGCGGATGACCTACGGGACCACCGAGGTCCTGCGCGGCGTCGACCTCGAGGTCGCGACGGGGGAGATCGTCGCGCTGCTGGGCCCCAACGGCGCCGGCAAGACGACCACGGTCGAGATCCTCGAGGGCTTCCGGGTGCCCTCCGGAGGTGAGGTGCGGGTGCTGGGGGAGGTCCCGCACCAGGCCGGCGAGGCGTGGCGGGCCCGGGTGGGCGTGGTGCTCCAGTCCTGGCGCGACCACCCCCGCTGGCGGGTGCGCGAGTTCCTCGACTACCTCTCGCTCTACTACGCCCCCTACGCCACCGACGAGGTCGAGCGCCCCTGGCCCGTCGACGAGCTGCTCGAGCGGGTGGGGCTGGCCGGCAAGGAGGGCCGCCGCCTCGACCGGCTCAGCGGCGGCGAGCGCCGCCGCCTGGACGTCGCGGTGGGCCTCGTCGGTCGCCCCGAGGTCCTCTTCCTCGACGAGCCCACCGCCGGCTTCGACCCCCGGGCCCGGCGCGACTTCCACGACCTCATCCGCTCCCTGGCCGACCTCGAGACCACGGTGCTGCTGACCACCCACGACCTGGACGAGGCGGAGCGCCTGGCCGACCGCATCCTCGTCCTCGCCGGCGGCCGGATCGTCGCCGACGGCACCCCGGAGGAGCTGCGGCTGCAGGTGTCGGGCACCGCCGAGGTCCGCTACACCCGCGACGGCCGGCGTTTCGTGCACCACACCGACGACCCCACGGCACACCTCACCGAGCTCCTGACCAGCCCCGGGCCCCGGGTGGAGGACCTGGAGGTGCGCCGGGGCAGCCTGGAGGACGCCTACCTGGCCCTGGTCCACCGGGTGGAGACCGGGGGAGAGGCCGACTGGCACACGCTCACCGGCACGCCGGAGACGCAGGCGCAGGAGGAGTCGGCATGACCGACCGCATCTCGTCGAACCGCGCGGTCGTCCGGGCCGGCCTGCGCCGGGCCCGGGTCGAGCTGCGCCAGCAGCTGTTGTCCCCGTTGGTCATCGGCGCCCTGGTCGGGCCGTTCATCGGCCTGGCAGTCATCTGGTGGCTGCGCGACGACCCGCTCATGGAGAGCGCCATCTCCGTCGGGGCGTTCTTCGTGCCCGCGTTCGTCGCGTTCGGCATCGTCAACCAGGCCGTCCTCGGGGTCGCCGGCGAGATGATCACCGAGCGCGACGACGGCACCCTGCTGCGGGCCAAGGCGGTGCCCCGGGGGATGGCGGGCCACCTGCTCGGCAAGCTGGTCCTGCACACCGGCACGACGCTGTTCCCGATCCTGGTGCTCCTCCTCGGGGCGCAGCTGGTGATCGAGGGCGTCACGCCGGACACCGCCGGCGACTGGGCCAGGCTGCTCGCCGTCGGGGTGCTCGCCATGTTCGCGACGCTGCCGTTCGGGGCCGTGCTCGGCTCGCTGTTCCGCTCCCCGCTGTCGATCCTGTGGGTGATGCTCGTCGTCTACGGGATCACCGCCCTGTCCGGGATCTTCTACCCGCTGACCGCGCTGCCGACCTGGCTGCAGTGGGTCGCCCAGGCGTTCCCGGTGTCCTGGGTCGGGCTCGGCGTCCGCTCCGCGCTCCTCCCACCGGACGCGGTGACCCTGGAGCTGACGGAGAGCTGGCGCACCCTGGAGACCTTCGCCGCCCTCGGCATCTGGACCGTGCTGGGCCTGGTCCTCGCACCGATGGCCCTGCGCCGTATGGCGCGGCGCCAGTCCGGCTCGGCCGTCGCCGCCGCGCGGGAGCGGTTCCTGTCCCGCGGCTACTGACCGACACGGCCCGGCTCGCGTGCACCGGGCCCCGCGCCGTGGCACGGTGAGCACCATGGCGCGCGGCCGGCATACCAGGGACCGGGACGAGAAGCCGCTGGCCCGCTACCAGCGGATGCGGGACTTCACCCGCACCCCCGAGCCCGCCGGCGACCCGGACCGGCTGCGCACCGACCCCGACGGCGAGCCGGTCTTCGTCGTCCAGCGGCACCGGGCGACCCGGCTCCACTACGACTTCCGGCTCGAGGTCGACGGCGTCCTGGCCAGCTGGGCGGTGCCCAAGGGGCCCACCCTCGACCCCTCCGCCCGGCGCCTCGCGGTCCACGTCGAGGACCACCCGATGGAGTACCTCCACTTCGAGGGCGTCATCCCGGCCGGGGAGTACGGCGGCGGCGACGTCATCGTCTGGGACACCGGCACCTGGACCCGGTACAAGGACGGCGAGCCCCCACCCGCCGAGGCGATCCGGAAGGGCGAGCTGCACGTCGAGCTCCACGGCCAGCGGCTCAAGGGCAAGTTCGTCCTGGTCCGCACCGGGCGCGAGGACGACAAGGACCTCTGGATGCTCATCCACAAGCACGACGAGCACGCCGTCGAGGGGTGGGACGCCGAGGACCACCCGACGTCGGTGCTCAGCGGGCGGACCAACGACGAGGTCGCCGCCGACCCGGACCGGCTGTGGCGCTCGGACCTGCCTGCCGCGGAGGCCTCGGTCGAGCTCAAGCGCGACATCCCGGAGGGGCCGGGGGAGGACGAGCTCGCGGCGCTCGACGAACTCGGCAAGGAGGGCACCTGGGAGGTCTTCGGCCGCACCCTCAGGGTCACCAACCTCGACAAGGTGATGTTCCCGGGGCGGGACGGTGAGGAGCCGGTCACCAAGCGCGAGTTCATCAGGTATGCCGCGCAGATCGCCCCCACGCTCCTCCCGTACGTCGCGGGCCGGGCGCTCAACATGCACCGGTTCCCCGACGGAGCCGGGGCGAAGGGCTTCTGGCACAAGGCGCTGCCGGACCACGCCCCGGACTGGGTGCCCCGCTGGGACAACCCGGACGCCGACAAGGGCGAGACCCGCACCTACCTCGTCGTCGACGAGCCGGCGGCCCTGGTCTGGGCGGCGAACTTCGGGGCCCTGGAGTGGCACCCCTGGACCTCGATGACCGACGCGCCGGCGCTGCCGACCTACGTGATGTTCGACCTCGACCCGGGGGAGCGGACCAGCTGGGACGACCTGCTCACCCTCGCCCGGCTGCACCGGACCGCGTTCGAGCACCTCGGGCTGCGCGCCGCCCCCAAGGTCACCGGCCGCCGCGGCATCCAGATCTGGGTGCCGATCAAGCGTGGCCCGACGTTCGACGAGACCCGCGCCTGGGCGGAGAAGGTCTCCAAGAGCATCGGCGCGGTGGTGCCCGAGCTGGTGAGCTGGACCTGGGAGGTCAAGGGTCGCAAGGGCCTGGCCCGCCTCGACTTCACCCAGAACGCGGTCAACAAGACGCTCGTCGCGCCCTACAGCCCGCGCCCGGCGCCGGGCGCGCCGGTGTCGGTGCCGATCACCTGGGACGAGCTGGACGACCCGGAGCTGCGGCCGGACCGGTGGACGATCAGGACGGTGCTGGACCGGCTGCAGGAGCAGGGCGACCCGTTCCAGACGGTGCTGCACCAGGACCAGAGGCTGCCGAAGGTCCGCTGAGCGCCCGGTCGACCGCCGCCAGCGCGTGCAGCCGGGTGGTCGGGAACACCGGGACCCGGTAGGTCTCGTCCGGGTCGAGCAGCAGCTCGATCTCGGTGCACCCGAGGATCACGCCCTCGGCGCCCCGCCCGACCAGCCGGTCCACGACCGCCAGGTACGCGGCGCGCGACTCCTCCCGCACCACGCCGAGCACGAGCTCGTCGTAGACGACCCGGTGCACCGTCTCCTGGTCGTCCTGGTCCGGGACGAGGACCTCCAGGCCGTGGCCCGCCAGCCGGTCCCGGTAGAAGTGCTGGCTCATCGTGAACGCGGTGCCGAGCAGTCCCACCCTGCGGACACCGGCGTCGAGGACCGCCCGCGCGGTGGTGTCGCCGAGGTGGAGCAGCGGTATGCCGACCGCCGACTCGATCGCGTCGGCCACCTTGTGCATGGTGTTGGTGCACAGCACCAGGAAGTCGGCGCCGGCCCGCTCCAGCGCCGCGGCCTCGGCGGCGAGCAGCCGTCCGGCGTCGTCCCACCGGTCCTCGACCTGCATCTTCTCGACCTCGGCGAAGTCGACCGAGGACATCAGGATCCGGGCCGAGTGCAGCCCGCCGAGGCGTTCCCTCACCGCCTCGTTCATGAGCCGGTAGTACTCGGCGGTCGACTCCCAACTCATGCCGCCGAGGAGCCCGATGCGCTGCAGGGTGGTGCCGCTCATGCGCCCATGGTGGCACCGGCGCGGTCGGTCACCTAGGGGCTCAGCAGCGCCGCCAGCGTCCCGCCCAGCTCGTATGCCGCGGCGCGGTGCTCCCCGGTCACGTCGCCCAGGACCTCGAGCACCTCCGCCGCCTGCCGCCAGCCGAGGGCCCCGACGATCGACAGCACCGAACGGACGGCGCCCTGGGTGTCGTACCGGCCGTGCACGTAGAGCCCGAACGGCCGGCCCGCGGTCGCCCCCGCCGACTCCTCGGCGGCCCCGGTGCTCGACAGGGCACCCCCGACCCGGAGGAACGTGCTGTCGAAGAAGTGCTTGAGCGCGCCGGACATGTAGCCGAAGTTCGCCGGCGTCCCGAGCAGGTAGCCGTCGGCGGCGAGCACGTCCTCGGCGGTGGCCTCCAGCGCGGGCCGCTCGACGACGTCGACCCCCTCGATGGCCTCGTCACGGGTGCCCGCGAGCACGGCGTCGGTCAGTGCGCGGACGCCGCGCGTGGGCGAGTGGTGGACGACGAGCAGGGTGGGCACAGCGGCTCAGACGCGGTCGTCGACCGCCACGCCCTCGCCCTCGCTGTGCCGGGCACAGTGGGCGCAGCAGTACCAGCGGCCCTGCACCTCGATGCCGTGGCCGACGATCTTGCAGCCACAGTGCTCGCACACCGGCGCCAGGAGGTGGATGGCGCACTCGAAGCTGTCGAAGGTGTGCCGGTTGCCGGCGGTGACCACCTCGAAGCTCTTGTCGTAGTCGTTCCCGCAGACCTCGCAGACCGCCATGTCGTGCTCCTTTCCGGTTCCTCCCGACCGTAGGGGCGGGGCGGGGGTCGTGCCACCCGGCGCAGCCTCGCGGCCCGGGCCGTGTCGGTGCCGTCTGCTAGGACCGGTCCATGAAGCCCGAGCCGCCGCCCTGGTTCCCCGCACCCACGATGGCCGACCTGCGCGACCAGCTCTCCCTCGAGGAGCTGATCGGCACCGGGTGGCCGACCCTGGACGAGATCCTCGGGGGCCTGAGACGGGGGCAGGTCTACGCGGTGGAGGGGCCGCAGGGCTCGAGGCGCCGCGTCCTGGCCCGGCTCGCCGCCTGGGCCGGGGGAGCGGGCCACCGCGTCGTCTGGGTGGGCAACACCCAGACCGCGCCGGGGATGAAGCTTCAGGTCATGGCCGCGGGCGTCGGCTGCAGCCCGGCCGAGCTCGCGACCACGACCGACCTCGACGACCTGCTGGACGAGGCGATCCGCCGGATCCACGTGGTGACCGTCGGCGCGGAATGCGGCCCGGAGAGCTGGCTCCGGGACCTCGTCACCAGCGGCGTGCCGTTCGACGTGCTCATCGTGGACGACTTCACCCGGGGCGACGACGCGTGGGTGAAGGCCCTGGGCGGGGCCGTGGACGTGTTCTGGTCCGAGCCCTGGGGTGCGGTCCTGCGCCTGGCGGCCCGGCGTCACGCGGTGATCGTCCTGGCCGGCCGGTCCATGCCCCGTGCGGACGTGGCTGCCCACGTGCAGCTCGGTGGATACCGGTCCGGCACCCGCTCCCTGGGGGTCGCGGTCGACGCGCCGGAGGTGCAGGCGACGGCCCGGATGCCCGTGGATCCCGGCCCTCCTGCTGCTTCCGGTCGTCCGCTCAACGTGTGGGAGGAGCTGGCCGAGCGCCGCCTGCTCAGCTTCGCCGCGGCCCTGGGTGCGACCCCTGTCGAGTGACACCCCCGTGGTGGGACTCCCGCTGTCGGGCCTGGAACACCGCGATCGGCGGGAGGGAGGGGTGACAGGAGGTCCGCCGGGGCGGACGATGAGTCTCGGGCCGCCGGACGGTCCAACCCTGCGACCGACTGCACGGTCGACGACGACAAGCGAGGAGCTGCCATGTCCTTCCGGCTCAACCCCTATGTCAACTTCCGCGGGCAGGCCCGGGAGGCGGTGACGTTCTACCAGTCCGTGCTCGGCGGTGAGGTCGAGCTCAGCACCTTCGGCGAGTTCGGGATGGGTGACGACCCCGCCACCAAGGACCTCGTCATGCACTCCCAGCTGGTCGCCGACGACTTCTGGCTCATGGTGTCCGACGCACCCCCGGACCAGCCGACCGACGACGGCAGCAACATCTCGATCTCGCTCAGCGGCGACGACGACGAGCGGCTGACCCGCGCCTACGAGGGGCTCGTCGAGGGCGGCCGGGTCATCGAGCCGCTGGCCCGGTCCCCGTGGGGTGACAAGTTCGGCATGCTCGTCGACCGGTTCGGGGTCACCTGGCTGGTCAACATCTCCGGCCCGGCTGCCGGAAGGGAGAGCTGACCGATGTCGTTCCAGGCCTACCTCGACGCCATCGAGGACAGGACCGGCAGGACGCCCCGCCAGCTCGTGGACGAGGCGCACGCCCGCGGCTACGGCCCGGACACCAAGGCCGGCGAGATCCTCGCCGGGCTCAAGGAGGAGTACGACCTCGGCCGCGGCCACGGCATGGCGCTCATCCACGTCATCAAGAACGGGCCGAAGATCGACTCCAAGCACGTCGGCTCCACCGGCACGCACCGCGACGAGTCCGACACCCTCTGGCTCGACGGGAAGGCGACCCGCCCCACGGCCTCCTGACCGCGACCTCCTGACCACGGCACGCACGGCACCGCCTCCGGGCGGTGTCGTGGTGCGCGGTTAGGGTTCCCGTATGCCGCAGCTCGACCCGACCTTCACCGCGCTGCCGTTGAGCCGGCTCGCCGACGCCGCCCTGGGCCGGGCCGCCGAGCTCGGCGCCACGCACGCCGACGTCCGGGTGATGCGCAGCCGCACCCTGCACCGGGTGCTGCGTGACGCGCGCCTGGAGTCCACCTCGGACAGCGCCGAGCTGGGGCTCAGCGTGCGTGTGGTGCACGACGGGTCGTGGGGCTTCGCCGCCGGCGTCACGCTCACGGCGGAGGAGGCCGTCCGGCTCGCCGAGCGGGCGGTCACCATGGCGAAGGTGTCCCGGCCGCTGCTGCAGCGCCCCGTCGAGCTGGCGCCCGAGCCGGTGCACGCGGACCGCACCTGGGTCTCGTCATACGAGGTCGATCCGTTCACCGTGCCCGAGGCGGAGCGACTGGGCCGGTTGCAGGAGCTGTCCGAGCGGCTGCTCGCGGCCGACCCGGTGCACCACGCCACGGCCACCGTCCGCGCGGTCCAGGAGAACACCTTCTACGCCGACCTGGCCGGCACCTCGACGACCCAGCAGCGGGTGCGCATCGAGCCCGAGCTGGAGGCGGTGCACGTCGGCGAGGGCGGGTTCTTCACCATGCGCACGACGGCCCCGCCGGTGGCCCGCGGCTGGGAGTACCTCACCGGCACCGGCTGGGACCTCGACGCCGAGGTCGCCGAGCTGCCCGACCACCTCGGCGAGCACGTCAGTGCCCCGTCGATCGAAGCCGGCCACTACGACCTCGTCATCGACCCCACGAACCTGTGGCTGACCATCCACGAGTCGGTCGCCCACGGCACCGAGCTGGACCGCGCGCTGGGCTACGAGGCCGCCTACGCCGGCACCTCGTTCGCGACCTTCGACCAGCTGGGCACGCTGCGCTACGGCTCCGAGCTGATGAACGTCACCGGCGACCGGGTCACCGAGCACGGCCTGGCCACGGTCGGCTACGACGACGAGGGCGTCGAGGCGCAGACGTTCGACATCATCCGCGACGGCGTCCTCGTCGGGTTCCAGCTCAACCGGCAGATGGCGCAGGAGAAGGGCCTGGGACGCTCCAACGGCTGTGCCTACGCCGACTCCGCCGGTCACATCCCGCTGCAGCGGATGCCCAACGTCTCCCTGCAGCCCGACCCGGACGGGCCCGACCTCGAGGGCCTCATCGCCGGGGTCGACGACGGCATCTACGTCGTGGGCGACAAGTCGTGGTCGATCGACATGCAGCGGTACAACTTCCAGTTCACCGGCCAGCGGTTCTACCGGATCCGCAACGGCCGCCTGGACGGCCAGGTGAAGGACGTCGCCTACCAGGCCACGACCACGGAGTTCTGGGGCTCGATGGACGCGGTCGGCGGCCCCTCGACCTACCTGCTGGCGGGTGCCACCAACTGCGGCAAGGGCCAGCCCGGCCAGGTCGCCGCGGTGAGCCACGGGTGCCCGGCGGCACGGTTCCGCGGGGTCAACGTCCTCAATACCAGCGCGGAGGGGAGCCACTGATGGCCGAGGCAGCGGTGACGGGCTGGGTCGAGGAGGCGCTGGCGTCGTCGACGGCAGAGGGCTGCACGGTCATCGTCCAGGAGTCCCACGAGGCGAACCTCCGCTGGGCGGGCAACGCCCTGACGACCAACGGGTCCATGACCCAGCGCCGGGCCACGGTCATCAGCACCGCCGGGGTGGAGGGCGGCACCGCCGCCTCGTCGGTGTCCGGCCCCCTCGCCGGGCCGGACGACCTGCGCGAGCTGGTCCGGCAGGCCGACGCCGCGGTCCGCGACGCCCCGGCGGACGACGAGGCCCAGCCGCTGGTCGGCGGCACCGTGGACGAGGACTACGCCGAGCCGGCCGAGGTCGTCGGTCCGGAGGACCTCGCCGGGTTCGCCCGTGACCTCGGCGCGGCGTTCACGCACGCCGGGGACGCCGGGCACCTGCTGTTCGGCTTCGCCGAGTACCGCCGCACCACGACCTGGCTGGCCAACACCGAGGGGCTGCGCCGCCGCGCGGTCGAGCCCTGGGGGCGGCTGGAGCTCAACGCCAAGGCGCCCGACATGGTCAACTCCGCCTGGGTCGGGGCGCAGACCAACGACTTCACCGACGTCGACGTCCCGGCGATGCACGCCGACCTCGAGCGCCGGCTGGGCTGGGGCGCCCGCCGCGTCGAGCTCCCGGCGGGGCAGTACGAGACGATCCTGCCGCCCGGCGCGGTCGTCGACCTGCTCGTCTACGCCTACTGGACGATGAGCGCCCGCGACGCCGAGGAGGGCCGCAACGTCTACGCCGGCAAGGAGCCGGGGACCACCCGGGTCGGCGAGCGCCTGGCCACCCTGCCGGTCACCATGTCCTCCGACCCGGCGCACCCGCAGTTCCCGCTCGCCCCGTTCGCCGTCGTCCCGGCCTCGGTCCCCGGCCTGGCGTCGGTCTTCGACAACGGCGTCCCCGTCGGCCGCGTCGACTGGCTGCGCGACGGCGTCCTCACCCAGCTGGTCCGCACCCGCGCCGGTATGGCGCGCGCCGGCCTGGACGGTCCGCTCCCGTTTCCCACGGAGAACCTCGTGGTCGACGCGGGTGGCACGGCCGACCTCGACGAGATGATCGCCGGCACCGAGCGCGGGCTGCTGCTCACCTGCCTGTGGTACATCCGCACCGTCGACCCGCAGACCCTGCTCCTCACCGGGCTGACCCGCGACGGCGTCTACCTCGTCGAGGACGGCAAGGTCACCGCCGCGGTGAACAACTTCCGGTTCAACGAGTCGCCGATCAGCCTGCTCGGCCGGGCCACCGAGGCCGGCCGGGCGGAGCACACCCTGTGCCGGGAGTGGAACGACTGGTTCACCCGGTCGATCGCGCCGGCGCTGCGGGTCCCCGACTTCACGATGTCGACGGTGAGCCAGGCCTACTGACCGGGCGGCGGCCCCTCCGGCGGCGGGCCGTCACCGAGGTGCTTCTGCATCCACGCGACGTCCTGCCACGCGCCGAGCTTCACCCCGACCCGGCGGTAGGTCCCCACCGGCTCGAACCCCAGGGCGCGGTGCAGCCGCTCGCTCGGCTCGTTGGGTACCGTGTAGCCGGCCACCAGGGTGCGGTACCCCAGCTCCTCGAGCCGGGCGAACAGCGCCCGGTAGAGCGGCCGGGCCAGGCCCTGCCCGGTGGCCTCCGGCGCCAGGTAGATGCTGACCTCGGCGGTCCAGGCGTAGGCCGCGCGCTCCCGGAACCTCCCGCCGTAGGCGTAGCCCACCACCTGCGGTCCGTCCTCGCCGTCGACCTCGGCGACGAGCCAGTCGTGGGCCCGTTGCGCAGCCTCGATGCGACGGCCCATCTCGGCCGCGTCAGGCGGTTCCACCTCGAAGGTGATGGCCGTCCCGAGGACGTAGGGGGCGTAGATCGCAGCGCACGCGGCGCCGTCCGCGGGCGTCGCCCGGCGGATGTGGGGGAGCGGACCGGTCACGGGGGGATTCTCCCAGCCGGCTCTCGTCATACGACGTCTGGCCTGGGGAATCTTCCAGCGATGTCAGGCGTTGTCGTACACGCGTGCGGTGGGCTCTCGCCGGCGCAGGAACGACACGAGGGAAGGGGGAGAGCGACATGCCCAGGCGAAGGAAGTACGTCGAGATCGAAGAGGTCCCGGGCCAGCCGCTGCGGTACTACCCGCACGAGCGCGGCGGCGGGATGGTCGCTGTCGGCGCCACGGTCGCCCCCACGGCCTTCGTGCACTCGCGCGCGTACGTCGACCCGGGCGCCCAGGTGGGCGAGGACGCGCACATCGGCGACGGCTCGTGGATCGACCGGGACGCGGTCGTCGGCGAGCGGGCCTCGATCGGCACCGCCGTGCACATCGGCCCCGGCGCCGTCGTCGGCCACGACGCCCGGATCGGCTCCCGGGCCAAGATCGGCCGGGAGGTCTACGTGGCCCCGGGCGTGAAGATCGACGCCGACGTCGTCGTGCCCGACCGCGTCCAGGTCAAGGAGGACCTCGAGCTGGCCGCCTGACCACCCGGTCACGGCGGGGCGGGGCTCCGTATCCTCGCTGCGTGCCCTACGACGTCGCCGCCGTCCGCGCCCGCTTCCCCGCCCTTGCCGAGGGTGCCGCACACTTCGACGGGCCGGGCGGGACCCAGACGCCGGCGGACGTCGCCGAGGCGGTCGCCGGCGTCCTCACCTCGGCCGTCGCCAACCGGGGCACGGTCACGCGGGCCGAGCGGCGCGCCGACGACATCGTCCGGGCCGCCCGGCAGGCGGTCGCCGACCTCCTCGGCGCCGACCCCCGGGGCGTGGTCTTCGGGCGCAGTATGACGGCGCTCACCTTCGACCTGTCCCGCACCCTGGCCGCGGGCTGGCGCCCCGGTGACGAGGTCGTCGTCACCAGCCTCGACCACGATGCCAACGTGCGGCCGTGGGTCATCGCCGCCGAGCGGGCCGGGGCGACGGTGCGGTGGGCCGAGTTCGACCCGGCCACGGGTGAGCTGCCCGTCGAGGCGGTCACCGCGCTGCTGGGGGAGCGGACCCGGCTCGTCGCGGTCACCGGCGCGTCCAACCTCATCGGCACCCGCCCCGACGTGGCGGCCATCACCGGGGCCGCGCACGCCGTCGGCGCCCTCGTGCACGTCGACGGCGTCCATCTCACCGCGCACGCACCCGTCGACGTCGCAGCGCTGGGGGCGGACCTCTACGCCTGCTCCCCCTACAAGTTCCTCGGTCCGCACCTCGGGACGCTCGTCGCCGGCCCCGAGCTGCTCGAGACGCTGCACCCCGACAAGCTCCTGCCGTCGACGGACGCGGTGCCGGAGCGGTTCGAGCTTGGCACCCTGCCCTACGAGCTGCTGGCGGGAACGACCGCCGCCGTCGACTTCCTCGCCGGCACCGCCCCCGGTCCGGCGACCGACCGGCGTTCCCGGGTGCTGGCGTCGATGGCCGCGCTCGAGGAGCACGAGGACCGGCTGCGCCGCCGCATCGAGGAGGGGCTGGCGGACCTTGACGGCCTGCGGCTCCACTCGCGCGCCGCGCACCGGACGCCGACGCTGTTGTTCGACGTGGAGGGGATCGCGTCTGCGGACCTGAGCCGGGCCCTGGCCGAGGCCGGCGTCAACGCCCCGGCCGGCCACTTCTACGCCATCGAGGCCTCTCGACGGCTCGGCCTCGGTGACCTCGGGGCGGTCCGGGTGGGGGTCGCGCCGTACACCGACGACGCGGATGTCGACCGGCTGCTGACCGCGCTCCACGACGCCGTGGTGCGGCTGCGCTGATCTTGGGGAGCACGGTGGGAGCACGCGCCCCGGCGCGTGGCTCACGGAGCTCTTCGCGCGGCGGGGGTGCCCACCGGGGAAGCGCCGGTGGGCACCCCCGCACCGGCCGCTCCGTGCCAGCGGCCGCGCGGCGGACGATCTCGCCGAGGGGTCTCGCGGCCCCCGCGGGGGTCCGTGTCGAGGAGAGAACTGCCTGCGTCCGCAACCTATCGCCGCTGAGCAGAAGCGGACAAGATTCTTTACCATCTCTTGAACTTCTGTGTCTTGCAGCCGTCGCCTGAGCGCTCCGTGCCAACTCCCTGTGAGGTCCCTGAGAACAGGAACCCCCGGACGTGCGGGCGACGTTGCCCGGTCATGCGCAAGCCGAAGAACTACGTGGAGATCGAGGAGACCCCGGGCCAGGCCCTCCGCTACGAGCGTCACCCGCGCGGCGGGGGCTTCGTGGAGACCACCGCCCGGGTGGACCCGACCGCCTACGTCCACGCCACGGCCTACGTCGACCCGGGCGCGGTCGTCGGTCCTGGCGCGCGGATCGGTGAGGGCGCCTGGATCGACCGGGGCGCCGTGGTGCGTGAGGAGGCCGTCGTCGGCGCGGTCGGCCACGTCGGCCCGGGTGCGGTCGTCGGTGTCGGCGCGGTGCTCGGCGCGCGGGTCAAGATCGGCAGGGCGGCCCGGGTCGCCTCCCGGGCCCGGGTCGCCGACGACCTCGTGGTGCCGGAAAACCGGGTCTTCGTGGGTCGTCAGGACCTCGTCGGGGCGGCCTGACCCGGCCACGGCACGCGCCTGACCCGGCCACGGCACGCGCCTGACCCGGCCCCACGTCATACGGGACGGGGGCGCCCACCGGGACGGACCCGGCGAGCGCCCCCGCGGCCGCTCAGCTTCAGCCCACGGCGGCCCTAGGGTCGGACCCTCACCTCCTGGGACTCACGGCCCTGCCGGCCGTCCTGGTAGAGGAGCAGGAACCCGGTCTGCGACGGGGAGGCCTCCGCCCCGCCCTCCGGCGACGTCACGCGCAGCTCGACCTCGCGACGCGGGTTGATCGTCAGCGACGACGACCCGACCGCGTACCTCGGGGTGCCCACCGTGAAGGTCATGTCCTCCACGGCGTCGGTCAGGCTGCCCGTGAAGTAGTTGTCGAAGGCGTAGACATCGAACGAGAACCGGCTCCCCTGCGTGAGGCCCAGCGCCGCCAGCGGCGCCGTGAGGATCACGTTCGAGGAGTTCAGGTCGGCCTCGGTGTAGTAGTACGCCGCGCCGGTGCCCGTCCTGAGGCTGACGACGTAGACGACGTTCTGGCCGGTGACGTTGAACCCGCCCAGCTCCGCGTTGTAGACGACGAAGTCGTCGATCCCGTCGTCGTTCGAGTCGACGTAGATGTCGAACTCGGCCGGGTAGTTGGGGTGCGACCTGTCGCCGTGCGTGCTGATGCCGAACTGGATCACGCCGGACTCGAAGGTGCGCACACCGACCGACCTGAGGTCGACGACCGCGAAGTTGTCACCTTCGCCCGGCAGCTGGCTCGGCGGGATCCTCGGGCTGGTGCCGGTGAGCGCGAAGATGTCGACCCCGCCGGGCTGGCCGCTGCGGGTCTCGTTCTCCAGCTCCAGCTCGCCCACGCCGCGGCGGTTGAGCTTGACCGTCTTGTCGGCGTCGATGTCGGCCGCCTTGTGCGGCAGCACGTGCCACGGCAGGTGGACCTCGTCGCCGCCGCCGCGGATCTGCAGGTAGCCGTCGAACTCGTTGAGCGCCAGCAGGGTGCCGTCGCCGCCGCCCGGACCACCGTCCAGCTGCCACTCCGGCAGTTTGGAGGCGTCGATCCTCATGGTGACCGTGACGTCGCGCTGGGAGTTGGCAGGCACCCGCACGGCCCTCGGACCGGTGAACCGGACCGCGCCGCTGGCCCGGTCGTCCTCGTAGCGGAACGTCGGCTCGAGCCGGTAGTTCACCCCCCGGTCGCCGTAGTTGCGGATCGTCACCGTCTTCCGCAGCACCAGGTCCTGGTGCACCGTGAGGTAGCCGAAGGACAGGTCGGCGCCGGTGCCGTCCTGGACCCACGCCGCCGTGTTGCTGGCGACCGCCCGGTCGACGCGCAGCTCGCCGCCACCGATCCGGGTGATCTCGGCGAGGTCGCCCGGCCGGGTGATCGGGTTGATGTAGATCTCGGTCTCGCCGGTGTTCATCAGCAGCGACTTGACCTCGAGCGGGCTGCGGTCCGGGTTCGCCTCCAGCAGGAGCGCGGCCGCGCCGGCGACCACCGGCGCCGCACCGGACGTGCCGCCGAACGCGGTCTCACCGGTGCCCGTGCCGGCCTCCGCCGACACCGAGGCGCCGGGCGCGCCGATCTCCGGCTTGATCGCGTCGAACGACATGCTGGGTCCGCGCGAGGACGTCGACACCATGGTGCCGATGAGCGGCACCGCGTCGGCCGGGTCCACCGCGACCGTCACGCCCGCGGCCAGCTGCCCCTTGATCGTCGCGCCGTGCTCCTGGCCGATGACCAGCGTCTGCTGCGCGGTGAACGGGTCGGGGCCGCCGAAGGAGAACGACGGCGCCTCGCCGGCGACGTTGTTGGCGATGAGCACGCCGATCGCGCCCGCCTCGGCGGCGTTGTGGACCTTCATGCTGATCGCGCACACCCCGCGGTCGATCAGGGCGACCTGACCGTCGAAGTAGCCCGCGGCATACGGGGTCCCGCCGGCGTCGTCGACGCAGCCGAGCTGCCCGGCGGCCGTGCTGCCGTACTTGACCGACCCGGTGAAGCCGGTGGTGATCGGTGCCCACTCCACGGTGTTGGTGTTCTTGTAGATCCCGGCGATGGCGTCCGGGCTGTCCACGCGCAGCACGTAGCCGAGCGCGCCCGGCACGTGGGTCTGCGCGACGGAGAGGACCTCCGGCGTCGAGCCGGGGGAGCCGGTCACGTAGGGCTTGTCGCCCGAGTTCCCGGCCGAGGCCACGACCACGACGCCCATGCGCACGGCGTTGGCCGAGGCGCCCGCGGTGTCGTCCTCGATCTGGCCGTACGGCGAGCCGATCGACATGTTGATGACGTCGACCGCGTCGGACAGGTCGTTGTCACCGTTGGGGTCGAGCGCCCGCTCGATGGCCTGGAGCATCGCCACGCCGCTGCAGCTGGTGGAGACGGCCGAGCAGACCTTGTAGGCGTAGAGCTCGGCGCCGGGGGCCATGCCGTTGTCGCCGGCGATGATCGAGGCCACGTGCGTGCCGTGGCCGCCGCCGCAGTCCAGCACCGCCGCGCCGCAGTCGATCGGATCCTCGTCCGGCTCGAGCTGGGGGACGTCCGGCCACCGCTCGCCGACGAAGTCCCAGCCCTCGATCACCTTGGGCGTGGGGAAGAGCCCGTCGCGCGTCGTGTTGCGCGGGTCGTCGGTGCCGGTCCCGTATGCCGCCTCGTAGGCCTCCGCGGTGCCCGCACCGCCGAACCGGGCGTGGGTGTAGTCGATGCCCGAGTCGAGCACCGCGACCCGGACGCCCGCGCCGGTCAGGCCGGCCTGGTGCACCTGGGCGGCGCCGACATACGGGACGGTCTCGTCGAGGTCGAGCTGGTACTCCCGGAACGGGCGCACCGCCTCGACCTCGGGGAGCGCGACGAGCTCGTCGAGCTTGCTGGCGTCGACGGTGACGACGACGGAGTTCTCCGCCTTCTGGACGCGCGCGACCTCGGTGGCGCCGAGCGCCTCGACCTTGTCGACGAGCGCGTCCTGCTTGGCCTCGAGTCGCTGCACGTGCTGGCGCTGCTGTGCGGCAGTGAGCTGGAAGCCCTCCTGCTTGGCGTCCTCGCCGACCACCTCCGCCAGGGCGGGGTCGGTCAGGTTGAGGGACACGGTCACGTCTCCGCCCTCGGCCTGGAGGGCCCGGAGCGGTCCGTCGAGCAGGGTGTCCGGGTCGTAGGTCACTGTGGGGGTCCCCGGCACCCGGTCGGGGAGGGATGGGTCGGAGTCCGGCTCCTGGGCCAGGACCGATGTCGAGGTGAGGGAGAGCACGAGCAGCCCTGCGGCCGAGGTGGCCACCGCTGCCCGGAGGGTCCGCTTCACTGCGCGACCTCCTTGTCACGGTAGAGAGGGGACGGCGCAGCGGCTTCGGGGAGGAGCCGCGGCCTTGGCAACCTATCGCCACGGTTCAGACCGAGCAAGGATCTTTACCATCTCCTTAACCTCGGGGGGTGCTCTCCTCCCGGCCCATCGGGGTGTGTTCGTCGCCGGCCTCACGGGGTGTGTTCCTCGCCGGCCCCATGGCGTGTGTTCCTCCCCGGCACCTTCGGCTGGCGTGCCGCGGGTGTGGACAACCCTTGCGGGATTCGAACAGGTGTACTAATCTGAGAGCAGATCAGCAGGTGGGGCGCACCAATGGGGGTGATGGCCGATGGAGGCCTTTCTCGAGGAGCGGCTGGGTCTGCCAGCCGAGGCCGGGCGGCGCGTCTCCTCGTCTGCGCTGGCACACCTTCGTGAGCAGCTGGCCGACTCGCCCTCGGGCTGGTCGACACTCGAGGACGCCCTTCGCCGTGACCACCTGCGCTGGCTGCTGCCCGGCCTGCGGGACGGTGCCGTCGACCTGCTGGTGACCCTGTCCGACGGGCTGACGCCACCGTCCGGGGGCGCGCCGGTGGCCGACGACGGGTCCACCAGCCCGTCGGACGCCGATGGCGCGAACCTCGATGGCCCTACGAGCCGCGGGCGGGGTGTCGAGCAGACCCTGACCGACGCCGCCGAGGCGACGGTGCAGCTCGGCCGGCTGCTCGAGGCCACCCAGGTCGAGGTGCTCGCTGCCATGGCGACGGTCGCCGGGCGGCGGCTCCTGCGGACGGAGCACGGCACGGACGACCCGGCGGGGCTGTCGAGGACCAGGCGGGAGCGGTGGCGGGCGCGCACGAAGTCCGTGGTCGCCAACGAGTTCCAGGTCCTGAGTGGTTACGGCATCCAGGACTGCCACGACCGGGTCGGCTTCGCCCTCGCGCCGCGGACAGCCACCGCGGCGGCGGACGCCGCCCTGCGACGCGGCGACGCCGACTGGTGGCAGGTCTGGCAGTGGTGGAAGCGGTGCCGCTCCCTGGACCCCGGCCGCGCCGGTGACGTCTGCCACCTGGTCTTCGGGCCGCCCGTGCCGCCCGGCGGGGCGGCGCCACCGGCACGGCGTCCGTCGCGCCGTGAGTTCCTGAACCTCCTCGACCGCGAGGCCACCCGGGTGGAGGGCACCGACGCCGTCGCCGCCCGGGAGCGCCGGCACCGCGCCGTCGAGGAGCGTCGCGCGGACGCCTCGGTCGATGCCGACGGCACCGGCTGCTTCCGGGTCATCGGGCGCACGTCGGCGGTGGTGGCCGCCATGGACAGGGTCGACACCATCGCCAGGAGGGCCCGGGCCGCCGGGGACTCCCGCTCTCTGGACCAGCTACGGTCCGACACCGCCCTCGCCCTGCTCATGGGCGGAGTCCTCCCGTCGGTGCAGCGCGTCGCAGCTTCGGCTGCCGGCGGACCGGACCCGGTCGCCGACGACGACACGCTCGACGTCGCGCGCGGGGGTGGGTGGGAGCCGGCCGAGGTGGACCGCCTGACGGCCCTCCTGTCCGGCCACCCGCCGGCCGTCATCGAGGTCGTCGTGCCGCTTGACGTGCTCACCGGGGCGAGCCCCGACGGCGTCGCGCTGCTGACCGGCCACGGCAGCCTGACCGGCGAGCACGTCCGTGAGATCGCCCTGGCACCCGGGACGACCTTTTACCGTCTCGTCACCGACCCGGCCTCGGGGAGGCTCCTCGACCGGTCCGTCAGCAGCTATGCACCCGACGCGGACCTGAGGGCGGTCATCGCGGCTGCTGACCGCTATTGCCGGGGTCCGGGATGCACGATGCCGGCCACCCGGTCCGAGGTGGACCACGTCCTCGAGCACCCGGCCGGACCCACCAGCCTCGGCAACCTCGCCAGCGCCCACAGCCGCCACCACGGCATGAAGACGAACAAGTGGTGGTCCTGCGTCATGGAGCCCAACTCGAGGGTGGTGCGCTGGACGACGTTTTTCGGGCGCACGTGGCCCACACTTCCGTTCGACTACTCCTCCCTGACGGGGCGGGCGGGATCCTCGCCGACGACGGACACATCCGACGAGGGCAACCGGGGGTGCCTGGCCGACCTCCAGGACCAGCTGGTCTACGCAGCCCTCGCCGCCCGACCGCCGGGCTCGACCCTCAGCGCAGGAGACGACGGGCCCGACTCCTGGTGCACCGAGCGCCTTTCGGCGGACGTCCACACCGGGGACGGCGACGGCGACGGCGCGGACGGGGACGGCGACGGCGCGGACGGGGACGGCGACGGCGACGGCGCGGACGGCGGCGCTCCGGACGGCGACACCGACCCGCCGGCCGTGCGCCTCACCCATACCCCACCGGGTGGGGAGCCTCGGCCCGGTGCGCCGGCCGGCCAGCCGAGCCCCGAGGAGCTCGTCGAGCAGTGGGGGATCAGCTCACCCGGGGGAGCTGGTCGTGGAGGGAATCATCCCGTGGGGGATGCCCGCGACCAGGCGCTGAGCAGGGACGAATCGCAACCGACTTCCCGCGATCGTGACGACGAGCCCCCTCCCTTCTGAGGCACCACCCCGGAGCCGCGTGGAGGAACGCCACGACCCTGCCGGGCGACCATCCAGCCGGGTGACGGTTCTGGCTCCGCAAGACCCTTGCAATCGACCGAACGGTCGTGCTTTTCTTGTCTGGTGTCCAAGGGCGAAGCCACCCGCGAAGCAGTCCTCGAGGAGGCCCTGCTTCAGTCCAGTCAGGTCGGTCTGCAGGGCATCACGATCGGGCGCCTCGCCGACTCGACGGGAATGTCCAAGAGCGGCCTCTTCGGCCACTTCCACTCCAAGGAGCAGCTGCAGATCGCCGTCCTCGACCACGCGGTCCGGAGGTTCCGCCGCTACGTCGTCCAGCCCGCCCTGGACACGCCACCGGGGATCGAACGCCTCCGGGTGATCTTCGAGCGGTGGACCGGGTGGGGCGGCGAGGCCGACTACAGCCTTCCCGGGGGATGCGTCTTCATCACCGCGACCTACGAGTTCGACGACGTGCCCGACGGTCCGGTCCGCGACCGCGTCGTCCAGACCCAGGCGGCCTGGCTCGACTTCCTGGCTACCAGCTACCGCGAGGGCGTCGAGCTCGGTGAGCTGGACCCGGGCCTCGACCCGCACGACTTCGCGCACGAGTTCTACGGGCTCATGCTCGCCTTCCACGTCCAGCTCCGGCTGCTCAAGGACCCCGGTGCCGAGCCACGCGCCCGCCGGGCGTTCGAGCGGCTCCTCAGCGCGGTCAGCACCCAGCCGTCCGCCACCTGACCAGACTCCACCGCAACGCGCACCCGAGGACCCCATGCCTACCCCGAACCGGACGCCCACCCGCTCGTCCGACGCCGGCGTCCCCCGGACACCCGCACCCGCGCCGCCGAAGGGACCGGCACCGCTGAGGGCCACCTTCCGGCTCCTCGAGACCGCCGCCCCGTCGGTCGCGGCGGCCCTGGCGGAGCGACTGTGGTTCCGGCTCCCCCCGAGGCCGTCCGACGAGCGCCGTGCCCGGCACGCGCCCCCGGGCGGTCGGCGCCTGACCGTGGAGTGGACCCACGGGGCGCTGCGCGGGGTGACCTACGGGCCCGCCGACGCGCCCACGGCGTACCTGGTCCACGGCTGGGGCGGCTGGTGGCAGCAGCTCGGCGCGCACGTCGAGCCGCTGCTCGATGCCGGCTACCGCGTCGTCGCGTATGACGCGCCCAGCCACGGCGCGTCCGACCCCGGAGGGTCGGGGCCGAGGTCGACCAGCCTCATCGAGATGGCGGAGGGACTGACGGCCGTGGTCCGGCAGGAGGGACCCGCCGACCTGGTGGTGGCGCACTCCGTCGGCGCGGTGGTCTCCCTCTGGTCGGCGGCCGACCACGGGGCCGATGACGGGACGATGGGCGAGGAGGCTCCCGACTACGCCTTCATCGCGCCCGCGAGCACGCTGCTGTCGATGGTGCAGATGTTCGAGCGGTCGCTTGACGTGGGACGCAGGTCCCAGTCGCTGCTGCTGCAGCGTGTCGAGCAGCGGTTCCACCGCTCGGTGGACGAGTTCGAGATCGTCAACCTCGCAGCTCGGGTGCTGGAGGGCGCGACCACGCGACAGCCCGGGCTGCTCACGGTGCACGACCCGATGGACCACGAGACCCCGGTGTCCGGGTCGCTGCGCCTCGCGGAGAGCTGGCCGGAGGCCGAGCTGTCCCTGGTCAGCGGGCTGGGCCACCGCCGTCTTCTCTGGGACCCCGACGTCGTCGCCTCCGTGGCGGACTTCGCCAAGCGCCGGCTGCACCGCTGAGCAGAGGGGGCCGGCGAGGGCGGCGGGCTACGAGGAGGACCCCGTCGACCCGCCGAGCTGCTGCCCGACACCCCGGGCCGCGGCGACGACGGCCTCGGCGTGCCGGACGACCGACTCGAGCGGGCCGGCGTGGGCGCCGCGCCAGTAGACCCGCCCGCACCCCTCGCACCGCACGAAGATCCGGTAGGTCCGGCGCGTCCCGGGCTCGAGCTCGTCCGCGACGTCCGCCGCGTCGACCCGCTCCAGCACCCCGTTGCACCGCACGCACCGGGTCCACGGCGACAGCGGCGGCGCGAACCGGCTCAGCACGTCGTCCAGCTGCTCCTCGGTCCGGAACCCCCGCACCAGGGCCCCCTCCTGCAGCGCCGTCCGGCTCAGCAGCCCCCGGTCCCGTGACAGCAGGACCCGTCCCTCCTGCACCGCCCGGTCCAGGAGGTGGTCGTCGTCGGCGTCGACCTCGTATGCCGCGTCCAGGCCGAGCAGCCGCAGTCGCCTCGTCAGGGAGCCCAGGTGGACGTCGAGCAGGAACCGGGGCGGGGTCTCCCGGGTGCGCTGCGGGCGGAGGGCCGGGCCGACCTCGATGACCGGGAGGTGGCCGTCCGCCCAGGACAGCGGGGTGGAGCTGGTCACCACCACGTGGTCGAGCTGCAGCGTCCCGACCTCGGTGAGCGGCACGCCCACCATCTGGATCACGTGACCGACCGTGTCGGTCGCGGCCACCGACACCTCGAACTCCCCGCCCCGGCGGTCCGGGCGCAGCATGAACCTCAGCTCCGGGTCGAACCGGAGCCGGGCGCGCAGGCCGCGGGACGGCATACCCCCAGCATGCTCCCGTGTGAGCGTGGGTCGGAGAGGGCGGGACGCGATCCCGGGGAGTGGGGGCAGGGCCCGGTGGAACGAAGGTGGGTCAGCGCCGGCCGCGCTCCGCCGCGACCAGCTCGCGCACCGCGGGCGCGACCTCCTGGCCGTAGGCGTCGATGGCCGCCGGGTCGTCGCCGGCCAGGATGAACGTGCTGAAGCCACCCTCGAGCGCGAGCTCGGCCAGCTGCTCGGGCCAGGACGCCTCGTGGCCCGGGGTCGGTGGGTTGACGTTGAGCAACCGCCGGATCTCGGCGGGGTCGCGTCCCGCGGCCCGGGCCGCCTCGTCGATGACCGTGTTCGCCCGCACCAGGTCCTCCGTGCTCGTCCGCCCCTGGGAGGGCAGCCACCCGTCGGCCAGCCGGCCGGTGAGCCGCAGCATCCGGGGCCGGTAGGCACCGACCCAGATGGCGATGCGGTGCGCGGGGACCGGGCCGCGCTTGGGCCCGATGACCCGGTGCACCTCGCCGTCCACCCGCAGCAGCGAGGTCTCGCCGCGGTCCCAGATGCCGCGGATGATCGTGATCGCCTCCTCGAGCCCCCTGACCGCCTGCCCGGGCTCGAGCCGCCGCCCGCCCATCGCGACGATCGCGTCCCAGAACGCGCCGGCGCCCAGCCCGAGCTCGACCCGGCCGCCGCTGAGCAGGTCGAGGCTCGCTGCCGCACGGGCCAGCACCGCCGGCGGGCGCAGGGGCAGGTTCGCCACGTTGGGGGACAGGTGCACCCGCTCGGTCCGCGCCGCGACGTAGCTCAGCAGCGTCCAGGTGTCGTGGAACCGGGGCTGGTACGGGTGGTCCTGGAACGTCACCAGGTCCAGCCCGGCACGCTCGGTGCGCACCGCCAGGTCGACCGCGTGCTGCGGCGGGGAGTTGAGCGGCGTGATGAATGTGCCGAACAGGATCTCGTGCCCGTAGTCCGCCATGCCCACCCAGCTCCTCGTTGAAGGGTCACGTGCTGGGGGAACGCCCCGGGGGCGGGTGATCTTCCGTGCCACCCCTGCCGTTCCCACCCATCCGTGCCAGCACGACGGCGCCCGCCGGGGTGGTCCCGACGGGCGCCGGCACGGGTGTCGGGGTCGGACCCGCGGCCCGGGCCCGACCGGTGGGTCAGCGCCGGTAGGCGTACTTGACGAGGACGCCGCCGGAGAAGACCCCGCCCGTGGCGTAGATGGTCTTGCCCTTGGCGTCGACGTCCGAGGCCTCCGGCAGCGTGAAGAGTACCTTCGCCCTGCCCTTGCCGTTCTTGATGACCGAGACCTCCCCGGCGAACATCTCCGCGACGATGAGGTCCTTGCCGATGATGTCGAGACCGGTGGCGCCGTGCAGGCCGTGCGCGACCGCCCTGGCCTTCCCGCTCTTGATGTCGACCTGGTAGACCTTGCTCAGCGGCAGCAGCTCGCCGAGGCCACCCTGCAGCGTCGTGACGTAGAGCTTGCCGTCCTTGCCGACCTTGACGTCGGTGGGCACCGGCTCGGGCACGTACTTCTGGCCGATGAGGCAGTCGGGCAGGTCCGTCATGAGGGCGCCCTCGAGCATGGCGTGGATGTCCGCCGTCATCCTGACCGGGGTGGTCGGGATGACCGCCACGGTGCGGACCTTGCCCGTCCTGCCGTCCACCTTGAGGACCGCGTTGGCGGCGGCGTCGGCCACGTAGACGTTCCCCCGGTGCACGGTGGTCTGGTAGCCGTGCGACTCGATGATCCCGGTGTACCGCGCCAGCGGCGGGGCCTCCGGGTTCGCCGCCTGCCAGGTGTCCAGCTCCGCGGCGCAGGCCGCGCCCAGCCTCGTGAAGCCGTAGGCCTGCTTCCGGTCCGGGTTCTTGGCGATCTCGTGGGCCCACAGGTCCTTGCTGACCTTGGTGACCTTGCCCTTCTTGTCGATCCGCATCACGTATGACGTGGGGTGCGGCTGGGCGGCGAAGTCCGTCTGGATGAAGTAGGTCCCCTGGGGACCGGTGCTCGCGCCGACCAGCTCGCCGTCCGGGTTCGGGTAGGCCACGAGGGTCGTGGTGGAGCCGTTCTTGTTGACCCGGGACAGCAGTCCGGCGAACGACTGGGTGACGTACACCTTGCCCGTCTTGTCGTCGACCGCCACCGACAGGGGGCCGATGAGGTCGCTCGCGACGGTCTGCGGACTTCTCCCGCCGGACCCACCTCCCGCCTGGGACGGGGCCGCGACGAGCGTGGCGGCCAGAGAGAGCGAGCAGGCAGCAGCAATCACGGTGGAACGACGCATGTGCGTGTCTCCCCAGGATGATGGGGTCCCGGCGGAAGGCGAGTCACGGGTCGGGCGGACCGCCGTCTGGAACTCAAGGTGGACCCGTCCCAGCAGTGTGACGCTAGACCCGGGTCACGATTCTGTAAAGACACTTTCCGAGTGTTGGTCCTGCTGGGGGCTGCCGCACGCACGGCGAGCACACGTCATACGCTGACGCCCACCGTCGCGAAGGAGGTTCCGTGGAGCACCTGGACCCGACGCTGCAGCCGATGTACGAGACCGTGCTGCAGCGCAACCCCGGCGAGCACGAGTTCCACCAGGCGGTGCTCGAGGTCCTCGGCAGCCTGGGTCCGGTGGTGCGGCGCCACCCGGAGTACCGCGACGCCCGCGTCATCGAGCGGATGTGCGAGCCGGAGCGGCAGATCATCTTCCGGGTGCCGTGGGTCGACGACTCCGGGGAGGTGCAGATCAACCGCGGGTTCCGGGTGGAGTTCAGCTCGGTGCTCGGCCCCTACAAGGGCGGCCTGCGGTTCCACCCCAGCGTGCTGCTCGGCACGGTGAAGTTCCTCGGCTTCGAGCAGGTCTTCAAGAACGCGCTCACCGGCCTGCCGATCGGCGGCGCCAAGGGCGGCTCGGACTTCGACCCCAAGGGGCGGTCGGAGAACGAGGTCATGCGGTTCTGCCAGTCGTTCATGACCGAGATGTACCGGCACCTCGGGGAGTACACCGACGTCCCGGCGGGGGACATCGGCGTGGGCGGCCGCGAGATCGGCTACCTGTTCGGGCAGTACAAGCGGATCACCAACCGCTACGAGTCCGGCGTGCTCACCGGCAAGGGCCTGGGGTGGGGCGGCTCGATGGTGCGCCGGGAGGCCACCGGCTACGGCACGGTGTTCTTCGTCGAGGAGATGCTGCGGACCGCCGGGATGTCCTTCGACGGGCTCGACGTCGTGGTCTCCGGCTCCGGCAACGTCGCGATCTACGCGATCGAGAAGGTGCACCAACTCGGTGGCCGGGTGGTGGCCTGCTCCGACTCCGGCGGCTACGTCGTGGACGAGCGGGGGATCGACCTGGAGCTGCTCAAGGAGCTCAAGGAGGTGCGCCGGGAGCGGATCAGCGCGTATGCCGAGGCCACCGGCGCCCGGTACGTCGCCGGCGGCTCGGTCTGGGACGTGCCGTGCGCCGTCGCGCTGCCGTGCGCCACCCAGAACGAGCTCGACGAGGACGCCGCGAAGGCGCTCGTGGCGCACGGGTGCCGCGCGGTCGGGGAGGGGGCCAACATGCCGGCCACGCCCGGGGCGGTCCGGGTGTTCCGGGAGGCGGGCGTGCTGTTCGCGCCCGGCAAGGCGGCCAACGCCGGCGGGGTCGCGACCAGCGCCCTGGAGATGCAGCAGAACGCCTCCCGGGACTCGTGGACCTTCGAGTACACCGAGGAGCGGCTCGGCGAGATCATGCGCAACATCCACGAGCGCTGCGCCGAGGCGGCGGAGGAGTACGGCTCCCCGGGCAACTACGTCGTCGGCGCCAACGCCGTCGGGTTCATCCGGGTCGCCGACGCGATGATCGCGCTGGGTGTGATCTGAGGCGCTGCGCCGTCGTGCTCCCGGCGGGATGATCGGCCGATGGAGCTGACCGAGCGCCTCCGCTGGCGCGGCCGCGAGGTGGCCTGCCCCAGGGTCGGCGACGGCCCTCCGGTCGTGCTCTGCCACGGCACGCCCTGGTCCTCCTGGCTGTGGGCCCGGGTCGCCGAGGACCTGGGCCGCCACTTCACCGTCCACCTCTGGGACATGCCCGGCTACGGGCGGTCCAGCAAGGACCCCCAGCACGCCGTGGACCTCGGCACCCAGGGCGAGCTGCTCGCCGACCTGCTCCGGGAGTGGGGCCTCACCGGGTCCGACGGCCCGGCGCCGCACGTCGTGGCACACGATTACGGCGGGGCGGTCACGCTGCGGGCGCACCTGCTCCACGGCGCGGAGATGGCCTCGATCTGCCTGGTCGACGTGGTGGCGCTGCGGCCCTGGGGCTCGGAATTCTTCCGCCTGGTCCGCGACAACGAGGGCGTCTTCCAGGCCCTCCCGGCGGCGATGCACCGGGCCCTGGTCACGGCATACGTCCAGGGAGCCGGCCACCGCGGGCTGGACGACGCGCGCCTGGCCGCGCTGACCGGGCCGTGGACGGGGGAGGAGGGACAGGCCGCGTTCTACCGGCAGATCGGGCAGGCCGACGAGCGGTACACCGCCGAGCTCGAGCCGCTGCTCGGCCGGGTGCGCGCGCCGGTGCACGTGGTGTGGGGCACCGAGGACTCCTGGATCCCGGTGGACCGGGCGCACCGGCTGGCCGAGGCCATCCCGGGGGCGTCCCTGGCGCTGGTGGAGGGCGCCGGGCACCTCATCCAGCTCGACGCGCCGGAGGAGCTGCTGGCGCAGGTGCGGGGCTGGCTCACCGCGCGGTCCTGAGCGCCGGGCCGACCCGGCTCAGCTCTCGCCGCCGACGTCCTCGCCGGCGAGCAGCTGCTGGCGCCAGCGCTCGTCGTCGGCGACGATCCGCTCGGCCTCGTCGAGCACCGCCTCCAGGCTCCCGGCCGGGATGACCACCCCGCCCGCCGAGTCGGCGTAGACGTGGTCGCCCGGCACCACGGTCACCCCGCACACCTCGAGGGCGACGTTCGCGGCATACGGCATGACGCTGTCGCCACCCCAGCGCACCGCCTCACCGCGGCACCAGGTCGCGAACCCGTAGGACGCCAGCTCGCCGAAGTCGCGCAGCAGCCCGTCGGCGAGGATGCCGGACAGGCCGTGGGCGGCGACCCGGCTGAGCTTGACGCCGCCGGCGTGCGAGACCTCCGGGTAGCCGCCGCTGCCGAGCACGAGCACGGCGCCGGGTGGGGCGTCGCGGACCGCCTCGGCGAACAGCGCGCCGAAGCCCAGTTCGGACTGGGGCAGGTCGTCGCGGGTCGGCAGGTACCGGATCGTGATCGCCGGCCCGAACAGCACCCGGTCCGGCGCCGGGCTGCGGAGCGCCGGCAGGTGGGCGCGGTGCTGGTGGGTGCGGCCCATCGCGTCGACCAGGGCGGCGCACCCGACGGCGACCGCGCGGTCCCGCCAGGCCCGGAGCTCCTCGGCTGCGCTCTGCTCGGACACGTTTCCCTCCCGGTGCCGCGGACTGTACTCCCGAGTGAACCGGGTGGGCCGGTGGGGCGGCAAGAGGCCGCGCGCGTGCAGCTGCCGCACCACGCGGCCCGGGATCCCTAGGGTGGCCGTATGACGCGCGCCCTGCTCCTCCTCGCCGCGCCGCTGCTCCTGCTGGCCGGCTGCGGTGACGCGGGAGGGGAGGGCGCGACGGAGGAGACGTCCGCCACGTCTGCGGTGCCGGTGCCCGCGGTGCTGACGGAGGAGCACGACGGCGCCCGGTTCGCGCTGCCGGTCGGCGCCGAGGTGCCCCTGCAGCTGTCGTCCCGGTGGAGCTGGGAGGTCGAGGCCGAGGGCGTGGCTCTGACCCCGGTCGACCACCTGACCGACCCCGGCTACCAGGAGTGGCTGCTCACGGCGACGGCGCCGGGGGAGGCGACGGTCACGGCATACGGGAGCCCGGGCTGCGGCGACCAGGGTGACTGCCCCGGGCGGACGGTGGTCCTCCGCCTCACGGTGACGGACTGAGCGGGGCGCCCCGGCCGTGGCCGGGACGCCCCGCGTGGTCACCCGTCAGTGGAAGCGGAACACCGCCCGATGCTGGGTCCCGTCCTCGAGGACGATCTGCAGCTCCCGGCAGGTGCCGGCCCAGTCGGCCTCGGTCTTCCAGACGTACTGGTAGCGGTCGGTGCCCGGGGAGTAGGTCAGCCCCCGGGCGCTGGCCGACGACGTCGGCTCGGTGATGGCGTACCGGAGCGGCTCACCGGTCTCGCAGTCGACCTGCTGGCTGGCAGGGGAGTGCCGGTCCTTGAGCACGTCCAGCCCACGGTCGCCGCCGAGGTTGAACCTCACCGGCGCGGCCGCACCGGCCTTGACGAGCCGGACCTCGTCCCCACCGTCGATGCCGGACCCGGTCGCGACGCAGGAGGCGGGGATGTCGAACGCCTCGGTGTTGTCGTCGCGCGCCGTCGTGCCCTGGATCGCGCTGGCGCCCAGGCCGCGACGGGCGAACGCCGTCCAGATCGTGCAGGTGTCCTCACCGCCGAGCGCCTCCGAGGCCGCGATGATGCCGTCGCGCCCGGCGACGAAGCCGGGGCCGCAGCCCTGGATCTTCAGGCCCTGGGTGACGTACTCCAGCGAGCGGGTGTTGCCCGCGACGTCCCACCCGGCGTAGAGGTCGGGCTCGAAGCCGTGCTTGTCGATGAGGTCCCAGGTCATGTCCCAGAGGGTCGCGGCCCAGGCGTGCCCGATGCCGTGCGGCGCGGCGAGGGTGCCGCCGTCCAGCCACCCGCCCGTCTTGATCCGGTCGTAGGTGAACGGCTGGATCGTCATGTCCTGGCTGTAGGGCCGCGGCCGGATGCCGGCGCCGTGACGGTCGTCCTGGAACAGCGCGTACGGGCCCATGCCGCGGGCCTCGTCCGGGTCGTCGAGCACCGGGTCGAGGAGCAGCGTGATCGCGTAGTAGTCGCTCCAGCCCTCGCCCATCTGCTCCTGACCGGACAGGCAGTTGATGTTCAGCCCGCCGGTCAGCCGGTTGGACACCCCGTGACCGTACTCGTGGATGATGATCCCGTTCTCGAGGTCGCCGTCGCGGATGCCGGGGCGGTCCGCGAGCTTGTGCACCTGAGCCGGCTGACCGGCCGCGGCGCGGACGGTGTCGGCGTCGGCGGTGGTCACCGAGACGGCCGGTATGCCGACCGGCGGGTTCATCGACCCGTTGAGGATCGCGGCGCTCTCCCCGGTGTCCACGACCACGGCGACCGCGCCGCCCGCCTCGGCCTGCGACACCTGCGTGTACGGGTCGCAGCCCGCCCCCGCGGTGGTGACGACCACGACCGCGCCGGCTGCGTCATACGGGTCGCAGCCGGTCCCGGCGTCGACCACGGGACCGGTGACCCCGGCGTTGGTGGCCGGCGGGGTGAACCGGGCGTAGTTGGCCCCGAGCGTGACCGCGTCGTCGCCGGTGCCGATGGTCACCGCGCTGGGCAGCCCGAAGGCGTCGGTGCTGCCCGGCCAGAGGTACATCTGCATCCGCGGCGGCTGGCCGTCCTGGGCCGGGGTGCTGAAGTTGGCGTTGTTGGTGCCGCTGCCGTCGGCCGCCTCGGCGCGGACGTAGTCACCGCCGGTGCCCTCGCCGGTGTAGTTGGTGACCTGGAAGTTGCCGCTGGCCTCGTCGAACCCGTACTGGTACAGCACGTCGTGGATCATGTTGTTCGAGTAGAAGAGGTTCGTGACCGCGGCATCGCGGTAGGCCTGCGAGTGCTCGCCGAGGTCGGCCTCGAAGTCGAACGTCAGGTCCGCGCCGCCGTCCGGGCTGCTGCCGGGGTCGGGGGCGTTGTCGCGGTCCTGGTCGGTGTAGGCGTGCACGTTGTTGCCCCGGGTGATGGTGTATTCCGGGCCCGGTGAGCCGTCGGTGTCGTGCCAGCCGAACGGGCTCGCCACCGCGTCCGCCGGGTTGGTGACCAGGGTGCGCGGCCCGTCGTTCGGGCTCTCCGTCGGCCAGGCGAGGACCCGGTAGCTGGAGCCGTCGTCGACCGGGTTGGAGCTGCCACCGGTGAGCGCGAGGGGTGCCTGGGTGCGCGCCGCGGTCGGAAGCTGCGCGGGGCTGCGGCTCAGCCGTTGAGCGAGCTCGCCGAGGTGGTCGTGGTCGGTCCAGTCGTCGGTCTGCAGCGTCTCGCCGGTGACCGCGTCGACCGTGACGTGCCACAGGTGCGCCTCGTCCGCCTCGTCGATGACCAGCTCCCAGGCCTTGCGCAGGCCCCGGTCGGTGGGCTGCCAGACCAGGCGCGCCTCGACCGGCGCCTCGGCCGCCCGGGTCTCGATCGTGGTGGCACGCTCGACCGACCGTGCCTGGACCCGGGTCTCGGCGTCGGAGGTGTCGGGCAGGCCGAGGTCCTCCGCGGCGGCCTCCAGCGCCTCGACGGGGGAGATGCCCGTCGCCGCGGCCGTCGGCGGCGCCTGCAGGTCGCCGACCAGTCCGTCGGAGACGTAGAGCACCCGCCCGTCCTCGGTGACGCTGACCGTGGAGTGGGCGCCCACCACCTGCAGCCCCTGCAGCTGCTGGACGAGGTTGACGTGGGTGAGCCCGCTCGACTCCGACCGCGTGGTCGACAGCACGGTGAGCTCGGTGAGGTCGTCGGCGGTCACGCCGTACTCGGCGGCGTGGTCCCGGACGAACCCGAGGGCGATGTCCTCCGGCGTCCCCTCAGACGCCTCGGACAAGAAGAAGGCCGCACCCGGGGAAGGTGCGGCCTGCGCGGGTGAGGTGGCACCGCCGGGGGCGGCGAGTGCCAGTGACAACGGCACCACGGCGGTCACCGCGATGCAGGCACGAAGCCTCATGGATCCTCCTAGGGTCGTGAGTCCTTCTGGGACAGGGGAACCCGGAAGATCGACCGGTTGGTCGTGCCAGTGAGCCTAAGGATGGCGTGACGAAGCGCACAGGGTGTTGCTAAACATTTGGTCACTTCTTTACCCGGTCTTGGGGAAGCGGGTTGTTTCATGGTGTGACCCCGAGGAGACAGGTGACCGTGGGCCGGCCCCTGACTCCCGGGGGTGGTTGCCTGACGGGCGTCCTCCTGTGTCCGCGGAGGACGCCCGTCTGCTACCTCTGGCCGTGCTCCCGGATCGGCCGGTCGTCTCGCACGGCCGGATCGGCCGGTCACCTCGCAAGGCCGGATCGGCCGGTCACCTCGCAAGGCTTCGAGTTGTGGTTGCCATGGCGACCACAACCCGAAGCGTTGTCGTGACCACGACGTCACCGCGCCTGTGGACGGCCGACGCGGGCCGCTGGGATCCTTCGCCACCATCTCCGGATGCGGATCGAGGTCGTGGCACGGCGGCAGGAGGGCGTCGTCACCCGGGCGCAGGCGCTCGACGCGGGTATGACGCCGGGTGGGATCCGGTGGCGGCTGCGGCGCCGTACCTGGCGTGCGGTTCACCCCGGGGTCTACCTCACCAACACGGGGAAGGTCACCTGGCGGGTCAGGGCCTGGGCCGGGTTGCTGAGGTGCGGAGCGGGGAGCGTGCTCGTCCGGGACGCGGCTGCCCACGTCTGGCGCCTGGGACCGGAGCCCCGGATCATCACGGTCGGTGTCCCCGCCGGTCGCCATCCGACGCCGGCCCCGGGCCTGCGGCCGGTGCAGTGCCGCCGCCTGACGCGGGCCGATGTCGACGGCTTCCCGGTCACCCGGGCGGCGCAGACCGTGATCGACATCGCCAACCTGCCGGGGACCTCGGTGGACGATGCCGTCGCGCTGGCCGCGAAGGCGTGTCAGCAGGGCAAGGTCACCGAGGAGGCACTGGTGGCCGAGCTTCGAGGTCGTCGCCGTCACCGTCTCCGACGGGAGCTGTTGCTGGCCTGCGGGGAGATCGGGGCCGGCGCCGAGAGCCTGCCCGAGGTGTGGTTCGTCATTCGGGTGCAGCGTCGGCACGGGCTGCCTGAGTTCGAGCGGCAGTACCGATCGGCCGACGGCAGGCGGATGGATCTGAGGAACCGCAGCTTCCGGGTCATCGTGGAGGTGGACGGCCGGCTGTGGCACGGGGGTCAGCGGTTCCACAGCGATCGCAGGCGTGACCGGCGCGCGGCCGCCCGGGGCGACGTGCCGCTGCGGGTCTCCTTCCTGGAGCTGGAGCTGATCCCGTGCGAGGTGGCGCTGGAGATCGCGGCCGTGCTGCGACGCCAGGGGTGGCCGGGACAGGTCACCCCGTGCTCGCCCGGCTGCCCGGCCGCCACCCTCGTGGCGTGACGCCCCATCGCGACGGGCAACTCCCACCCGCGGATGGCGTCAGCGACGTCCGCCCTCAGCCGCAACGCTTCGAGTTGTGGTTGCCATAGCAGCAACAACTCGAAGCCTTGGCGAGCTGGCGAGCTGGCGGGCTGGTCGGTGGGACGGGATCAGCGGGCAGGGGTGGCGGGAACGGGAGGGGTGGCTGGAGCGGGAGGGGTGGTTGGAGCCGGAGGGGTGGCTGGAGCGGGAGGGGTGGTTGGAGCTGGAGGGGTGGCTGGAGCGGGAGGGGTGGCTGGAGCGGGAGGGGTGGTTGGAGCCGGAGGGGTGGTTGGAGCCGGAGGGGTAGCGAGAATGGAAGGGCGCGCGGGCCCGGGGTGCTGGGCGGGGTCTTGACGCGGCGTGTAGTCTCGGCGTCATGCATTCGGTGCGCAGCTATTGGTTCTTTGCGTCGGCTCCGGCCGCCGCGAAGTTCTGCTGACGCGCGCGACCGGAGCCGACCAGGGCGTGGACCGTTGGGTCCGCGCCTTCGCCTTTTCACCAGGCGGGCGCTCCGGGACACAGGGGTGATCCGCCACCTTCCACCAGGAGGACACCCCCGATGAGCACCAGCACCACCACCGAGACCTCCACCGGCGACCTGCGCGTCATACGCATGGATCCCCTGCCGACACCGGGGGAGGTGCGCGCCGAGCTGCCCCTCCCGGACCGGTCGGCGGCCCTCGTCAGGGACTCCCGCGAGCACACCCAGGCGGTGCTCGACGGGGAGGACGACCGCCTCCTCGTGGTCGTGGGCCCCTGCTCGGTCCACGACCCGGTGGCGGTCGTCGACTACGCCCACCGGCTGGCCGCCGAGGCCGAGCGGCTCGCCGACGACCTGCTCGTGGTGATGCGGGTGTACTTCGAGAAGCCGCGCACCACGATCGGGTGGAAGGGCCTCATCAACGACCCGCACCTCGACGGCAGCTACGACATCCCGCGCGGGCTGCGACTGGCGCGGCAGGTGCTCCTGGAGGTGCTCGACGCCGGGGTCCCGGCCGGCTGCGAGTTCCTCGAGACGATCACGCCGCAGTACCTCGCCGACACGGTGACCTACGGCGCGATCGGCGCCCGCACCGTCGAGTCCCAGGTCCACCGCCAGCTCGCCTCCGGCCTGTCGATGCCGGTCGGATTCAAGAACGGCTCCGACGGCGACGTCCAGGTGGCGGTCGACGGGTGTCTCGCGGCCGCGGCGGCGCAGGCATTTCTGGGCGTCGACGAGGACGGGCGCGCCTCGCTGGTCGAGACGACCGGCAACCCCGGCGCCCACGTGATCCTCCGCGGCGGCCGGGGCCGGCCCAACTACGACCCCGAGTCGGTGGCCGCGGCATCCGAGCGGCTCGAGCGCGCGGGCGTCACGCCGCGGGTCGTCGTCGACGCCAGCCACGCCAACAGCGGCAAGGACCACGTCCGCCAGGCCGTCGTCGCGCGCGAGATCGCCGGCCAGGTCGCCGACGGGCAGCACCGCATCGCCGGGGTGATGCTGGAGAGCTTCCTCGTCGAGGGTCGCCAGGACCCGGCGCCGTCGGGGCTGGTCTACGGGCAGTCGGTGACCGACGCCTGTATGTCGTGGGAGGTCACCCGGGGCGTGCTGGAGGACCTGGCGGTGGCGTCCCGGCGCCGGCGTCAGCAGCGGCGCGCGGCGTAGCGGCGGCGAGCGGCACAGCAGCGGCGAGCGGCGCAGCAGCGGTGAGCGGCGCAGCAGCGGTGAGCGGCGCAGCGGCGAGCGGCACAGCAGCGGCGAGCGGCGTAGCAGGACCGGAGGCCGGGGTGGCTGGACGGCCCGCTCCCGGGTCGCCGGGGGGCCGGCTCAGGCGCGCTGCCGCTCCCGGTGGACGGCGGCCGGGTCGCTGGCCTCGCTGAACGACAGCCCCTGCCGGGTGGCGATGAGGTACAGGCCGCGCACCAGCAGCGGGATCCCGAACACCGCGATCATCGCGTAGGCCATGGCCGTGTAGCCGGTGGCGATGAGGTCGATGATCCCGACCTGGGCCAGCAGCAGCGCCAGCAGGAGGGTGACGACCGAGATGGAACCCGCGGTGGGGCGGTTGATGGGCCGCTTGCCGAGGTCCACGAGGTTCTGGTCGACCCGGGCGACGAGGGCGTAGATCATCCCGGTCGCGGTCTCGACGAGGGTCCAGCCGACGACGACCCCGAACAGCACCACGACCCACACCGCCTCCTGACCGAGCATCTCCAGCCACGGCACGCTCGCGCCGAAGACCTCCTCCTGCGGGTAGAACCCCATGAGCGCGATGTAGGTCAGGAACCACGGGACCACCATGAGCACCCCGGCGACCAGACCCGCGATGACCGTATGACGCAGCCGCGTCTGCCGGCGGGCGGTGAACAGGGCGGCGGGGTAGACGGCCAGGTTGTAGCCGACGTACAGGACACCGGTCCAGAGGACGGCCAGGACCGGGACGTCGGCGTGCAGCGAGCGGTCGCCCGTGGCGAAGGTCTCCTGGATCCGGTCCCAGTTGCGGGTGATGACCAGCGTGGCGAAGAGGATGTAGGCCAGGTAGAGCGCCCCGGTCCCGATGCTCTTGAACCTCTCGATGAGCCCCTCGCCGTAGAAGTTCAGCAGCCCGACGACGACGATCATGATGGCGACCCCGACCCACACCGGCAGGCCCAGCGTGCTGTTGAGGATCTCCCCGGTCGCCGCGGCCATGATCGCGATGATCAGGATCGCCAGCAGGACGTAGACGATGTCGAACAGCCAGTAGAGCGGGCCGATCAGGCGTTGCAGCAGGGTCCGGTAGTCGAAGGCCTGGAAGCGCCGCGCGATCTCGAACATGAGGAAGGCCATCAGCGCGAACCCGATGCCGATGGCAATCCCGGCGATCCAGCCCAGGCTCCCGTACTTGGCGCCGAACTCCACGATCTCGCGACCGGTCGCGTAGCCGCCGCCGATGAGGACGCTCTGCAGGATGACGCCCGGAAGGAGCAGCCGGCCGTAGGGACCGTTGAACAGGCCCTCGGAGCGGGCGGGGGCGGCAGCGCCGGTGCTGGACATGTCCTACCTCCTGGACTGCCCGTGGACTGTAGTGACAAACCGTGCCCTCGGGCCAGACCCACCCGGGACGGCACGGGACGATGAGACCATGGGGCCATGCGTCTCATCCTCGTCCGCCACGGTCAGACCGCGTCCAACATCGGCCGTCACCTCGACACGGCCGAGCCGGGCCCCGGGCTGACCGAGCTCGGGCACGAGCAGGCGCGGGCGCTGCCCGGGTCGCTCGGCGGGCAGGGCATCGAGCTGGTCCTCGCCTCGACGCTGGTCCGCACCCAGCAGACCGCGGCCCCCCTGGCCGAGCACCTCGGCCTGGAGGTCGGCATACGGCGCGGCCTGCGCGAGATCTGGGCGGGCGACCTGGAGATGCGCAACGACGAGGAGGCGATCCGCACCTACCTGTCCACCGCGCTCGGTTGGGCCGACGGCGCGCTGCACCGGCGGATGCCCGGGTCGGACGAGACCGGGTATGACGTGCTGGGCCGGTTCGACGAGGTGGTCGAGGAGGTGGCCGGGACCGGGGCGGAGGTCGCGGCCCTGGTCAGCCACGGCGCGATCATCCGGACCTGGACGGCGGCGCGCGCGGAGAACATCACCGTCGACTTCGCCGCCCGCAACGTCGTGTCCAACACGGGTGCGGTGATCCTCACCGGGGAGCCGGGGCGCTGGCAGGTGGAGTACTGGCAGGAGCTGGCGCTCGGCGGGCACGTCGTCGAGGACGCCGCGGCCGACGGCGCCGCGGCCGAGCCGGTCAGGCGCTGATCCCGTGAGCCCGGCGGCGCCGACCTCGGGCCGGGCGGTGGCACCGCCGCCGGACCCGCTCCCGGGCGAGGTCGCGGCCGACCGGGACCGGCTCGCGGCCGCGCTCGACGCCGAGCTCCCGGAGCGCACGGACACCAACGTGCTCATCGGCACCTGGAACATCCGCGCCCTCGGCGGGCTGACCCCGCGCTGGCGCTCGCGTCCGGGCGACAGCCCGAAGCGGGACTGGCACGCCCTGGTGTGCCTGGCGGAGGTGGTCCGACGCTTCGACGTCGTCGCGGTGCAGGAGGCCCGGCGGGACACCACGGCGCTGTTCGCGCTCCTGGAGACCCTCGGCCCACAGTGGCGGGTCATCGCCTCCGACGTCACCGAGGGGGACCGGGGCAACGCCGAGCGCCTGGCCTACCTCTACGACGCCGACCGGGTGCAGCCCTCCGGGCTGGTCGGGGAGATCGTGCTGCCGCCGGCCGCGACCGGCCCCGTCGAGCAGTTCGCCCGCACCCCGTATGCCGCCGGGTTCGTCCGCGGCGAGACGGAGTTCATCCTCACGACGGTCCACGTGCTCTGGGGTGAGAAGCCCAGGGACCGGCTGCCGGAGCTGACCGCGTTCGCCGAGTGGATGCGCAGCTGGGCCGAGCGGCCGAAGGACTGGAACCGCAACCTGCTCGTGCTGGGCGACTTCAACCTCGACCGGCTGGACGACCCGCTCTACCAGGCGTTCGTCGCCACCGGGCTGTGGCCGCCGGCCGAGCTCAACGAGGTGCGGCGGACCATCTTCGACAACGAGCGGGAGCGGCACTTCTACGACCAGATCGCCTGGTTCTGCGACCCCTCCGACCGGCGTCTCCCGGCGCTGCTGCACGGGCTGACCTACACCGGCCGGGGTGGCGGGTTCGACTTCGTCCCGCACGTGCTGACCGAGCTGTCCCGCGTCGAGCTGTCCTGGCGGATCAGCGACCACTACCCGCTGTGGGTGGAGTTCCGCACCGGGTGAGCGTGCCCGGCCGGCGGCCCCGCGGGAGAGGTCGTGAGGGGAGGCAGGACCCCCGGCCCCGCGGGAGAGGTCGCGAGGAGAGGCGGGGCCAAGGGCACCGGCACTAGGGTCGGTCCATGGTCGTGGCCGCGTTCGTCGCCCCGTACCTCCTCGACGCCACCACCCGGTTCGTGCTGGCAGCCGCCCGCCTTCCCGGGGTGCGCCTCGCCGTCATCACGACCGCGTCACCCGACCAGGTGCCGCCGCAGCTGCGCGAGGCGGTCGCCGGGCACTGGCAGGTCGCCGACCCGCTCGACCCGCAGCAGCTGGTCGACGCGGTCCGGGGGCTGACCGCCCAGGTCGGGCAGGTCGAGCGGCTCGTCGGCGTCCTGGAGCAGCTCCAGGTGCCGCTGGCGCAGGCCAGGGGAGCACTCGGCATACCGGGCATGGACGAGGACACCGCGAGGAACGTGCGCGAGAAGTCCCGGATGAAGGAGGTGCTCCGCCACGCCGGGGTGCCCTGCGCGCGGCACCAGCTGGTCGCCCGCACCGAGGAGGCGACGACGTTCCTCGCCGAGGTCGGGCTGCCGCTGGTCGCCAAGCCGCCGGCCGGCGCCGGGGCGCAGGCGACCTACCGGCTCGACACGCTGGAGGACTTCCGGTCCTGGCTCGACGCGGTGCGCGGCGACCCGGACGAGGTGTGGCTGCTCGAGGAGTTTCTCACCGGGAGGGAGCACACCTTCGACAGCGTCACCCTCGGCGGCGAGACGCTGTGGTCGTCGATCTCGGACTACGTCCCGCCGCCGCTGGAGGTGCTGCGCACGCCGTGGGTCCAGTGGACCGTCGTCCTGCCCCGCCACATCGACGGGCCGGAGTACGACGGGATCAAGCGGATCGGTCCGGCCGCGCTGCAGGCGCTGGGGGTGCAGGACGCGTTCAGCCACATGGAGTGGTTCGCCCGGCCCGACGGGTCGGTCGCGGTCTCCGAGGTCGGCGCGCGGCCACCGGGGGCGCAGATCGCCTCGATGATCGGCTTCAGCCACGACATCGACTTCCACACGATGTGGGCCGAGCTGGTGCTGCTCGACCGGTTCACCGAGCCGGAACGGCGCTACGCGACGGGCACGGCCTACCTGCGCGGCCAGGGCCGCGGACGGGTCCGCGCGGTGCACGGCGTCGAGGAGATGCAGCGCCGGATCGGCCACCTCGTCGTCGACTCGCGGCTCCCGCGCCCCGGGCAGCCGGCGTCCACGTCATACGAGGGCGAGGGCTATGTGACGGTGCGGCACGAGGACACGGACGTGGTGCGCCAGGCGCTCGCGGAGATCCTGCGCGGCCTGCGCGTCGAGCTCGTCGAGGTCACCTAGGAGCCGGTCGTGGTCAACGTCGTGATGATCTCCCCGGGGTTCCCGCTGGAGCAGTCCTACTTCACCCGCGCGCTCGCGCAGGCGGGCGCGACCGTCATCGGCGTCGGCGACCAACCGCCGCACGCCCTGCCGCCGGAGGCGCGCGAGCACCTGGCGCACTACGAGCACGTGTCGCTGGCGGACGAGCCGGCGGTGCTCGGGGCCCTGCGCGGGCTGTCGCGGCACGTGCGGATCGACCGGGTCGAGTGCCTCTGGGAGCCGTATGTCGTGCTGGCCGCCCGGGTGCGCGAGCACCTGGGACTGCCCGGGATGACGGTCCAGCAGGCGCTGCCGTACCGGGACAAGGAGCTGATGAAGCAGGTGCTCGACGCGGCGGGGATCCGCACGCCCCGGCACGCGGCGGCGTCGTCGGTGCACGAGGTGTGGGAGGCGGCCGAGCGGATCGGCTACCCCCTGTGCATCAAGCCGATCGCCGGGGCGGGGTCGCAGGACACCTACCGGGTCGACTCGCCCGAGGACCTCGCCGAGGTGCTGCCGGCGCTCAAGCACATCCGGACCGTGAGCGTCGAGGAGTTCATCGACGGCGAGGAGTTCACCTACGACACCATCTGCCGGGACGGCGAGGTGCTCTACGAGAACATCTGCTGGTACCTGCCGCGGCCGCTCGAGGCGCGTTCGCACGAGTGGATCAGCCCGATGATGGTGGCGCTCCGGGACACGTCGGGGCCGGAGTTCGACGGCGGGCGGCAGATGGGCCTGGACGTGCTCAAGGCGCTCGGCTTCGGCTCGGGCTTCAGCCACATGGAGTGGTACCGCAAGTCCGACGGGGAGGTCGTCTTCGGCGAGATCGGCGCCCGCCCGCCCGGCGCCCGGACCGTCGACATCATGAACTACTCGACGGACGGCGACGTCTTCCGGATGTGGGCCGAGGCGGTCACCGGCGGGCGCCCGCAGCCGCTCACCGCGTCATACAACGCGGCGACGCTGTTCAAGCGGGCGCGGGGGAGCGGGCGGATCACCCGGGTCGAGGGGGTCGAGCGGCTCATGGCCGAGCTGGGGCGGCACGTGTGCGTGCTCGACCTGCTGCCGGTCGGCGCGCACCGCCGGGACTGGCGGGCGACGCTGCTGTCGGACGGGATGGTGATCTTCCGGCACCCCGACCTGGCGGCGACGCTCGAGATCGGCCGGCGGTTCGCCACCGAGCTGCAGCTCTACGCCTCCTGACCGCGGCCGTCCCCGGTCGTGGCCGCAACGCTGCGAGTTGTGGTCGCTAGAGCAGCGAAAACTCGAAGCGTTGTCCGCCAGCGCGGGTGCGCGGGTGCTCCGCCGCGCCGGGTGGGCTTAACGCTGCGAGTTGTGGTCGCCATAGGAGCGAAAACTCGAAGCGTTGTCCGTCAGCGCGGGTCCGCAGGTGGCCAACACGGGTCCGAGGGTGCTCCGTCGCGCCGGGTGGGCTTAACGCTGCGAGTTGTGGTCGCCATAGCAGCGAAAACTCGAAGCGTTGTCCGCCAGCGCGGGTGCGCGGGTGCGCAGGTGGCCAACACGGGTCCGAGGGCGCTCCGTCGCGCCGGGTGGGCGTCGCAGACGGGTGCTTCAGACCCGGCGAACCTTCTCGGCCCTGTCGGGGTCGAGCCGCACGTTATCGGGCTCAAGCAGCCCCAGCCGGTCCCAGTCGCCCCACGTGGCCAGGTCCGGCACCCAGTGCGTCGAGAGGTCCAGGCCCCGGAACTCGTAGACGGTGTCCACCTGGTCCGCCGGCTGGACGCCGGGCTCCCGACCGGGCACGCGCAGCCGGGCGTAGCCGGTGGGCTCGTAGTAGGACATCGGGCCGACGTGGTCGGTCACGCCGTGGTAGGTGTCCTGGTCGGGGTACTCGTAGGGGACGACCTCGGTGAGGAACAGCTCGCCCGGTCGGGCCCCCTTGACGTCTCCGCTGTAGACGAGAACGCGCTCGATGGACCCGCCGGGGGTGTAGGTCGTGACGCCGACGTGCTGGACCTCGCGCCGGATCGTGAGGGTGTAGCGCGGGATGTCGCCCTCAACCAGGTCGGGCCCGGCCGCGATGGTCAGCTGGCCCCCGGCCTCGAACACCTTCCGCGCCCTGGCCTCGGTGTAGGGGCGGATGGGGCGCCGGTAGTCCGGCAGATCGTTCCAGCCGTAGCCGTACAGGTAGTTCACGCTGCCCCCCGAGTCCGGTGGTGTTGCCGTCGGGGTCACGGTAGTCGGCGTTCCGGACGCCGTTGCCGTAGGGACCCCGGCCCCCGCTCGAGGTCGCCTCGGCGGTCACCGCAGTCCGGCTGTGGAGGACGAGGAAGGCCATCGAGGCCCTCATCGGGGCCCCGATGACCTTCCTTGTTCGGACGCCGGATCAGGCGGTGCCGGTCGCCTCGGCGTAGAAGTCGCCCATCCGGGTGCGGAACTCCGCACGGCTGTCCTTCCACGTGTAGAACATGTGGCCGCCGTCGAAGTGGTGGATGGCGATCCGCTCGGCGTCCTCCGGGCGCAGCCGCATGAGGTTGGCCAGGCGGTTGCTCGAGAAGTACGGCGTGATCAGGTCGTAGATGCCGTGGGTGAGGAACACCCGCAGGTGCGGGCTGAGGCTCATCGCGTAGCGCAGGTCGTCGGTCGCGCCGACCTGGGCCTGGGCCCACGACTTCTTCTGGTCGTGCTGCCAGGAGGTGTTGACCTCCTCGGACAGCAGGATGTACTCGCGCTCGGTCCTGACGCCGATACGGCTGCGCAACTGCTGGTTGATGGCGCCGGCGAAGACGCGCTCGATGCCGCTGAGCGTCGGGTCGGGCCACTCGAAGCCGTCGCGGTCCGGGAACGGGTTGGCCGCGGTGATCGTCGCGTCGTAGATGCCGACGACCTTGTTCTGGTCGGCGAGCAGCATCCGGGCGTACTTGACGAACGGGATGCGCCCCTCGGCCCGGGTGACGTCCTCGACGGACAGGCCGATGAGGTCGGCCAGCCGCTGCAGGATCTCGTGGCGCTCCTCCTCCGGCATCGACGCGCCGCGGGTCAGGAAGCGGGCGTAGTCGCTCGTCGCGAAGTCCTCGGCGACCTGCCGCACCTCGTCGGGGGCGGCACCGGCGTCGACCGCCCGGTTGCGCCCGTGCGCGGCCGCGGCCAGCGCCATCGTCGGCACGCGGTCGATCCACGGCAGCACGTCGTAGTCGGACGGGTCCAGCAGGATGAACTCCAGCGCGGGGGAGATGACGACCGCGCCGTTGAGACCGATCCCGTAGTCCTCCGGCAGCATCCTGGCCAGCTTCGCCACCCGGTAGCCGCCGTAGCTCTCGCCCGCGATCATCACCGGCGAGCCCCAGCGGTCGTTCGCCGACAGCCACCGGCGGATGAACTCACCCAGCGACTCCAGGTCCCGCTTGAGCGCGAAGAAGCGCTTCTCGGACTTCTCGTCCTTCTTGCCCTTGTCGTCACCGTCGCTGTCGACGAGTCGGCTGAACCCGGTGCCGATCGGGTCGACGAACACGAGGTCGCTGAACGCCAGCCACGAGTCGTCGTTCGGCACCAGCCGGGCCGGCGGGGGCGGCATCGTGCCGTCGTCGTTGACCCGGACCCGGACCGGGCCGAGCGCGCCGACGTGCAGGTAGGCGCTGGACGCACCGGGGCCGCCGTTGAACACGAACGTCACCGGGCGGTCGGCTGGGTCGTCGCCCTCCTGCCCCCGGCGCACGTAGCTCACCGAGAACATCTCGGCGACCGGCTTGTCCTTCTCCCGCAGCAGCATCCACTCGCCGGTGGCGCGGTAGGGGATCGTCTGCCCGTCGGGACCGGTCCACGTGTCCTCGGTCGAGGCGCCCTCCGGCGGCCGGTGCTCCTGGCCCTTCTGCTCCGGCACGGTCGCCACCTGGGCGCCGGCCTGGTTGTCCTGCTCCGATTCGGTCATGTCCCGCACCCTATGCCGGTGCCCTGACGCGTATGACGCGCGCTCCCGTCATACGGGGGACCCACCCGGTCAGGTGGTCAGGAACCGAGAAGTGCGGGTGACCACCCGTCTCCTAGCGTTGGGGCCATGACGGAGACGACCGAGCTGGCCCCACCGCGCGACGCGGCACGGCGGAGGCGCGACACCGAGCACCGCCTGGAGCACGACATCGACCTGTGGGTGGCGACGGCGGCGGGGGACACGCCGTACCTGGTGCCGCTGTCGTTCGACTGGGACGGGGAGGCGATCCTGCTGTCGACGCCGGTGCGGAGCGTGACCGGGCGCAACCTGGCGCGCACCGGCACGGTCCGGCTGGCGCTGGGGCACACCCGCGACGTGGTGATGATCGAAGGGACGGTCGAGGTCCTGCCGATGGACGCGCTGCCCGCGGAGGTGGGGGACCGGTTCGCGCGGCGGGCCGGGTTCGACCCGCGCGAGGACGAGGGCTACGCGTGGTTCCGGGTCACCCCGCAGCGGATCCACGCCTGGCGGGAGGTCAACGAGCTGGCCGGGCGGGAGATCATGCGCGACGGCCGCTGGCTGGCCTGAGCCTCACCCGGCGAAGTCGCGGACCGGCTGACCGGTGACCCCGGGGCGGACCCGGAACAGCGCACCGGCCAGCGGGTCCTCACCCGGCTCGAGCCCCTCGGGTGTGCTCGTGATGTAGAGCGTGCCCAGGTCGGGACCGCCGAACGTGCAGGCGGTGACGCGCTTCACCGGCGGCTTGATGACGTCCTCGAGGCGGCCGTCCGGTGAGTAGTGGTGGACCTCGCCGTGGCTGATGACGGCGCACCACACGCCGCCCTCGGAGTCGACGGTGAGCCCATCGGGCCGGCCGCCGTCGCGGATGGTCACGAACGTGCGGCGGCTGTGCAGGCCCCGGTCGGGGTCCCAGTCGAAGACGGCGATGCTTCCGGTCCGGGTGTCGTTGTAGTAGGCCCGCGACCAGTCCGGCGACCAGTCGATGCCGTTGGAGATCGTCACGTCCTCGAGCTCGGTGGTGACACCCAGGTCGGGGGACACACGGTAGAGGCTGGCCGCGCCGACCGTCTTGTCGTAGGCCATGGAGCCGCAGTAGAACGACCCGTCCGGCGCGCACCCGCCCTCGTTCATCCGTATGCCGGGATCGGACCAGATCTCGACCCGCCGCTCCTCGTGCCAGTCGGCGTCGAAGAGGGCCACACCACGCTCCACGCCGACGATGGCGCCGCCGCCGACCCGCGGGCGGACGACGGCGGCGATCGTGTCGACGTGGGTGCGCTCGACCTCGCCGTCCGAGGTGAGGTGGAGGATGTCGCCGGCGGTCATGTCGACCCACCGCAGCCCGCCCCACGAGGGCGACCAGCAGGGGCCTTCGCCGTGCTCGGTGATCGGGTCGGTGACCTGCTCGATGTCCCAGTCCACGCCGCCACGCTAGGCGAGGCCGGGGACCGGCGCCCGTCAGCGGACCAGGCGGTACCCGAGACCCGGCTCGGTGCGCAGGTGGCGCGGACGGGACGGGTCCGGTTCGAGCTTGCGGCGCAGCTGGTTGGCGTAGACGCGGAGGTAGTTGGACTCCCGGACGTAGCCGGGTCCCCAGGCGGACCGCAGCAGCGCCGCGTGGGGGACCACCTTGTCCTCGTGGCGGACCAGCTCGGCGAGCATGCGCCACTCGGTCGGCGTGAGGTGGACCTCCTCACCGCGACGGGTGGCGGTGTGGCTCCCGAAGTCCAGGACGAAGTCGTCGGTGACGAACGTCGGCGCCTGGGGGAGGTCCATCCCGCCACGGCGGATCGCCGACCGCACCCGCGCCAGGAGCTCGTCGAGGTCGAAGGGCTTGGTGACGTAGTCGTCGGCGCCCTCGTCCAGCGCCTCCACCTTGTCCTCGGGCTGGTGGCGGGCGGACAGCACCACGACCGGGACGGTGCTCTCGGCGCGGATGCGGCGGAGCAGGTCGACGCCGTCCATGTCGGGCAGACCGAGGTCGAGCAGGACCAGGTCGGGTCGCCCGGCGGACAGGCTGTCCAGCGCGTCGGCGGCGTTGGTGACGCACTCCACCTCGTACCCGCCGGCGCGCAGGTTGATCCGCATGGTGCGCAGCACCGTTGCGTCGTCGTCGACGACGAGGATGTGACCGGCGCTCACGGGGCACCTCACAGGGGCAGAGGACCGATGGCGGCGGTGTCCGGGTCACGGTCCGGAACCGTCGGGTTCGCGCGGGCGCCGCGCGCCCCAGGGCCATCATGGCCCCTTCCGCGCGCCGGATCGACCTCTTCAGGGGCCGGAACGTCAACAAGACGTCAAGAGACGTCAAGCCTGTCTTCACGCACCCCAGCAGGGTTGGTGCAGGGCGTGCACTGAGAGGGAGACGCCAGCGCAGGTGCCGCCAGCCCCGGCGACGGCGCCGCACGAGGGCGTCGACGACCAGCACGGTGGTGGGCGGACCCGGTGCTCGCCGGCGCGGCAGTCACGGCGTCGCGCTCCCTCCCGGCTCGAGACGGCCTCCCACCGCCGTGCTGGCCCGGGTGGGTCAGGCCTTCGGGAGCTTCCTCGTGGCGACGATGCCGGCGACGCAGGCGCCGACGGCGACGAAACCGCCGAGCACGATCATGGGCAGCCCGGGGCCCAGGGCCACGGTGAAGATCTCGTCCTCGAGCTCGGCCATTCCGCTCGTGACGTTGGTGAGGTCGTAGATCCCGATGAAGAGCGCGATCAGGCTCGCGATCCCGGCGACGGCGAACATCGCCAGCTGGGCGCGCCCGAGACCGGCGGCCACGGCGACGCCGGCAGCGATCAGGCTGAGCACCAGCGTGAGCATCCCGTCGCCGCTGGTGCCGGAGACCGCGCCGAGGAACGGCACGTTGACCCACGGCATGAAGGAGCCCAGCACGACCAGCACCGCGGCGCCGAGCGCGACCCAGGCCAGGACCCGGCTGCTGGAGGAGGTCAGGGGCCGGGCTGCCTGCGGCGGGGCATAGGGGTAGCCGGGCGGCGGACCCTGCTGGACCCACCCCGGGGGCGGACCCTGCGCCGGCCCCTGTGCCGGACCTTGCGGCGGACCCTGGTGCGGCGCCCCCTGGGGCGCCCCAGGGGGTGGCCCGGCGGGCGGCTGCGGTGGTGGGGTCGGCTGTCCCGGCGTTCCCGTCGGGTCGTACGGCTGCGTCATGGTCCCTCCCTCGTCAAGCGGTCAGGGCATCATGACGACAATCGGCGCCTTTTCCAAGGAACGAGGCGGGGCACGCAGGGAACGCGCTACCGTGGAGGGATGCGAGCGACGCGATTTCCGCGCCCCCGGCCGGGTGACGGCCGTGGGGTGTGCTGCGCTCGCGTAGTGGCCTGACGCGTCCCGATCGCCCGGCCGGGGGAGTCATCTCCCACCGAGCGACCGATCCGGAGGACCGCCATGACCACCTACCTGACCCCCGAGGCGCTGCACCGTGCGCTGGTGCTGCCCGACCTCAGCGACCCGTCGTCCGGGCCGCACGCGATCCAGCTGCTGCTGGACGAGATCCTGTCCGCCCTCACCGCGCGCTGGGGCGCCACCCTGCGCGTGGTGCGCACCCCGCCGCTGGTCTCGGTGCGGGACAACTACGACCGGCTCGGCTACACCGGCGACGACGTGACGCGCGAGGCGCGCTACAGCCGGTACGCCAGCCCCACGACCATGCTCCGCAGCCACACCAGCGCCGATATCCCGGCGACGCTGGACTCGTATGCCGGGCGCGCGGCATACGGGGTCGACGAGCTGATCGCGGTGCCCGGGCTGGTGTACCGGCGCGACGTCGTCGACCGGACCCACGTGGGCGAGCCGCACCAGGTGGACCTGTGGCGGCTGCGGTCCGACCCCGGCACCTCCGAGGCCGACCTGGAGGAGATGGTCGGGGTGCTGGTGGCAGCGGTGCTGCCGGGTGCGCAGTGGCGTATGACGCGCGCCAGCCACCCGTACACGCACCGCGGGCGGCAGGTCGACGTGCTGCACGACGGGGAGTGGCTGGAGCTCGCCGAGTGCGGCCTGATCCACCGGGACGTGCTGCGCCGGAGCGGGCTCGACCCGGAGCGGTGGTCCGGCCTGGCGCTCGGGATGGGCCTGGAGCGGGCGGTGATGCTGCGCAAGGGGATCCCCGACATCCGGTACCTGCGGTCGGGCGAGCCGCGGATGCGCGCGCAGATGCACGACCTGGAGCCGTGGCGCGAGGTGTCGCTGCTGCCGCCGATCTCGCGCGACCTGTCGGTCGTCATCGACGCGCGGGCGACCGACGAGGAGGTGGGCGACCGGGTGCGGGCGGCGCTGGCCGAGCGGGTCGACGACGTCGAGAGCATCGAGGTGCTGGCGCGGACCGGCTGGGCGGAGCTGCCCGGGCGGGCGCGGCAGCGGCTCGGCATCGAGCCGGACCAGGTCAACGCCCTGGTCCGGCTCGTCCTGCGACCGCTGGAGCGGACCCTGACCGACGAGGAGGCCAACGGGCTGCGCAACCGCGTGTACCTCGCGATCCACGAGGGGCCGCACGTCGAGCTGGCCTGACCTCGCCGGCCGGGGGACCGGTCAGATGTTGGTCTTGATGTCCGCGGCCTCGCGGAGCTTGTCCACGTAGGCGTTCGCGGCCTCGGCCTGCTTCTCCTGCTTGACCTGCTCCTTGAGCTGGTCCTTGACCTCCTCGAACGGCGGCAGGCCGCTCTCGCCGTCCTCGCCGGTGGCCCCGCCCATCTGGGCGGCGTACTCGTCGTACAGGGCCTTGAGCTCCTCGTCGGTGGGCTCCTCGACGGGGGCCTCCTGGTCGAGCAGCTTCTCGGTGCCGACCTGCTTCTCGAGCTCGGTCCGCACGAACTCCTCGTCCATGCCCTGCTCGGCGAGCGCGTCGAGGAAGTCCTGCGGCTCCATGCCGTTGCCCGAGGCGTACTCGGCCAGCAGGGTGTCGATGTCCTCGTCGGTGACCTCCAGGCCCTGCTTCTCGACCTCCTGGGTGAGCAGGACGTTGCCGATCATGCCGTCGAGGACCTGCTGCCGGAGCGCCTCCTCGTCGACCGGGCCGCCGCCCATCTGCTCCTGCATGGCGGCCTGCTGGTACTGGGACTCGTAGGCGGTGCTGAAGTCCTCCCGGGAGATCGGCTCGCCGTTGATCTCGGCGACCACCTCGGGGAGGTCGGAGACGTCAGCGGTCGCGGCCGCCTGGTCGCCCTGGTCGCCGGCACCGCTCGTGGCGGCGGCGTCGTCTCCGGCGCTGGCGGTGGTGGACTCTCCGTCGCTGCCGGTGTCGGAGCCACAGGCGCTCACGCCCAGCAGTCCCGCCACCAGTGCCGCACCCACGAGCGCGGCCTTGCTCCTCGACATACGTGTCGACATTGATGCCTCGCTCTTCGTCGCTGTTCGTTGGCGAAGCCGGCGACGCTAACACCTTTGTCTGCGGGCAACTCCCAGGTTTCGTCCAGACTCCGGCGTATGACGAGGCCAGGGGCCGGTGAGGGAAAATCCGTGGCGGCTGTCGGCATACGGCTCTAACCTGCCGAGCATGATGCAGCAGTTCTTCTTCCGTCTGGGCTGAGCCGCCGCCTTCCGGCGGCCTGCGCGGGGGTCTCCCGCGCCGTCCAGCCCTACCCACAAACCTGACGGAGGATACGTATGTTGCTGCTCGTCTCCGGCGCGTCCGGCGCCGGTAAGTCCGTGGCCCGGCTGCACGCCCGCCACCTGCTCGGCCCGGAGTTCGTGAACCACGAGTTCTTCACCCTGGTGCCCATCCCGCCCGTGACGACCGTCGCCTGGCGGCAGGAGCAGCTGGAGAAGGTCGTCCGGCTCGCGATCGAGCTCGAGGCCGAGGGCAAGCACCTGCTCTTCGCCGGCGACCCCGTGCCGGCCGGGGAGGCCCTGGCCGTGCCGTCGGCGGACCGGATCGACATCGCGGTCTGCCTGCTCGATGTCAGTCCCGAGGCGCAGTCGGAGCGGCTCGCCCAGAAGTTCGACGACGTCCCGGAGCAACGCCACCTGCACCACGCGTTCGCCGAGTGGATGCGGCGGCACGCGGTCGACCCGGGCTACGTGCCCGAGGCGGTGACCCAGGACTCCTGGCCGCACATGCGGTGGGAGCGGTGGGTCGGTCGTGGGCCCGGTCCGGAGTGGGCGATGCCCGTCATCGACACCTCGGAGATGACGCCCGAGGAGATGGGGCAGGCCGTCGCCGACTGGTGCCGCGCCGCGGTGGCCGGGGAGGCACCGGTGTTCCGCGCCGGCTGGCACCTGGAGGCCTGACGAACCGGTCTGCGCGAGGATGTCGAGAGGCGCCGGTCGGCTCCGACGTCTCCGGTGACCGACCCGGACCGGGTCGTCCGACCAGTGAAGGAGAGTCACCGTGAAGTACGTCATCCTCATCCACTCCAGCCCGCAGCCCTGGGGCCACCCGACCGGGAACTTCATCCCGGAGACCAAGGGCGTGCCGCAGGAGCAGCTGGACCGGATGAACGCCGACTTCGAGCGGATGCTCGGTGAGCTGCACGAGCGGGGCGAGCTGCTCGGCGGGGAGGCGCTGGCCGACCCGGCGTCCTCCACCCTCTACCGGTGGGGCGACGGCAAGCCGGTCGCCACCGACGGGCCGTACTCGGAGGCCAAGGAGCAGCTCGCCGGGTTCTTCCTCATCGACGTGGAGAGCCGGGCCCGGGCCGAGGAGATCGCGGCGCAGTTCGCCGGGCCGGGGGAGACCATCGAGCTGCGGCCGGGCATGTGGCCGGGTGGCGAGGAGGCCTGAGCCCCTCGTGACCGAGGTCGGGCGGGCGATCGAGGACGTGTGGCGTCGGGAGGCGCCACACGTCCTCGGCGCGCTCGTGCGCCGGTACGGCGACTTCGACGCGTGCGAGGACGCCGCCCAGGAGGCTTTGCTCGCCGCGACCCGGCAGTGGCCGGGTGAGGGGGTGCCGGCCGACCCGCGCGGGTGGCTGCTGCGGGTCGCCTCGCGGCGGCTCATCGACCAGCGGCGGTCCGACGGTGCGCGCACGCTGCGGGAGATCGGGGTCGCCGTTCGCGTCCCGTATGCCGAGACCGTCGCCTCGTCCGCCGAACAGGAGGCGCTGGCCCACGACGGGCTGCCGGCGCCTGCTGGCGGAGACGACACCCTGGGCCTGCTCCTGCTGTGCTGCCACCCCGCGGTGTCGGCGCCGTCGCGGATCGCCCTGACCCTGCGCGCCGTCGCCGGCCTGTCGACGCGGCAGATCGCAGCGGCCTACTTCGTCACCGAGGCGACGATGGCCCAGCGGATCAGCCGGGCGAAGGCCACGCTGCGGGCGCAGCAGGCTCGGCTCGACGCCGTGCCCGACGAGGAGTTGCCGACCCGGCTCGCCAGCGTGCTGCACGTCCTCTACCTGATCTTCACCGAGGGGCACGCCGCGAGCGTGGGGGAGCAGCTGCTGGACCGGACCCTGACGGACGAGGCGATCCGGCTGACCCGGCACCTGTGCGCCCAGGTGCCGGACCACCACGAGGCGACGGGGCTGCTGGCGCTGATGCTCCTGACCGACGCCCGCCGGGCAGCCCGGACGACCATCGAGGGCGAGCTCGTGCCACTCGCCGAGCAGGACCGGATGCTGTGGGACCGGGACGAGATCGCCGAGGGGCTGGCGCTGCTGGAGCACGTTCTGCCGCTGGGCCCGGCGGGTCCGTACCAGTTGCGCGCGGCGATCGCGGCGGTGCACGCCGAGGCCGCGACGGCGGAGGAGACCGACTGGCCGCAGATCTGCGTGCTCTACCGGATGCTGCAGCACCTGGACACCAGTCACGCGGTCACGCTCAACCTCGGTGTCGCGGTGGGGATGGCCTACGGGCCCACCGCACCCACGCGGTGCGGGCGCACCTGCTGGAGCGGGCGGGACGCACCGAGGCGGCGCACGCGTCATACCTGAGGGCGGCCCAGCTCACGGCGAGCATGCCGGAGCAGCGGTACCTGATCCGGCGGGCCGAGGCGACCGAGCACCGCCGGTGAGCTGCCCTGCCTACAGTGGGGGCCGTGATGGACACACTCGTCGTCGGGGGGCGCCGCTTCGAGCTCGCGCGGGCGACCGAGACGGACGTGCCCGCCCTGGTCGCGCTGCTGGCCGACGACCCGCTCGGGGCGCACCGGGAGAGCAACGAGCTCACGTCATACGTGGCGGCGTTCCGTGAGATCGACGCCGACGCCAACCAGCTGTTGGTCGCCGTGCGGGACGAGAACGGCGAGATCGTCGGCACCCTCCAGCTGACGCTGATCCCGGGGTTGTCGCGGGGCGGCGCGAAGCGGCTCCAGATCGAGGGCGTCCGGATCGGAAGTCGCGCCCGTGGGCTGGGGCTGGGTTCGGCGCTGTTCGCCTGGGCGCACGAGTACGGGAGGCAGCGCGGGGCCAGGATCGCGCAGCTGACCAGCGACAAGACGCGCGCCGATGCGCACCGGTTCTACGAGCGGCTGGGGTACGAGCGGACCCACGAGGGGTTCAAGCTGGCCCTCTGAGGGTCAGGCGGGCGACCTGGTCGCGGGTGACGCGCGGAACGTCGACAGGATCGCGAGCTGGGCGACGGCCATGACGACGGCGACGACCAGGTAAAACACGCCGATCCCGTCCCTGAAGAGGACGATCGGCACGGCCAGCGCCAGCGGCTGGGCCCAGCCACCCACCAGGCCCAGGACTCGCGGGCGCGGTAGGGGATGAGGAGCACGGCCAGGCTGACGATCCCGAGCGCCGCGAAGCCGACGAACATGAGGCGCTCGTCGTCGTTGTTGGCGAACGCCACCGTGCCCGCGAGGTGGTTGAGGATGAACAGGAACGTGAGAACGAGCAGCACCCACCACCCCACCCGGAAGGCGGTGCTCGTCCCGGCGATCCGGCTGCTGCCGGGAGCCTGGCCGGCCATGGACCGACGCTACTCGGGTCGAGTGGGCCTGACCAGGGTCGAGGTGTTATGGGAGGGGCAGGCCTCGCTCCCGCAGCACCGCTTCCATCCGGTCGACCAGTGAGGCCCGGTCCGGCCCGAGGAGGCGCACTTGCTCGTATGTCGTGTCGCCGGCTGGGGCGAGCAGGTCGAGTCGCGGGTCGGCAAGCAGGACGTCGTAGAAGGGGGCGAGCTCGTCGTCGCTGAAGGTGAGTTGACGCGCAAGGGTGAACAGGGGAGTGCCGAACCGGTCGTAGACGCGGTTGGGGGCGGCGCCGCCGTCGAGGAGCCGCTGGAGGAGCGGGACGTCTGTGTCCACGTCGAACTGGCCGCGACCCAGGAGGACGTGCAGGGTGGTGGCCCCATCGCCGGTCACAGCGGCTGCGTCGGCACCGTCGTCGAGGAGGCGGTTGGCGATCTGGGCGCGGATGCCGGGCTTGTTGGCGAGCGCGCTGTGCAGGAGCGTCGAGCCGCGCTGGTCGGTGAGGTTGGCGTCCTCCGGGCGGTAGACGGCCAAGAACTCCTCGAGGCTGCGCCGCTTCGCGGTGAAGAACAGGTCGGCCACTCTCTTCCCCCTTCGTCGGTCGGGCCTGGGACGCGAGGTTAGCGTCGCCGGTTCCGGTCCCCTCCCGAAGCAGCGTCATGCAGAAGTCGGAGACGTGTCCGACGTGTGCATGGCGCTCTTCGGCACCTGTGCGGCTGCGTGTCCGGTGGGGTGGGTGGGGCGTCGGGACGAGACGTTCGGTCGGGAGGGGAGGGGCGGGGTCAGGCGCCGAGGTAGGCCTCCTGGACGCGGGGGTCGGCCTGGAGCGACTCCACGCCGTCCTCGGCGATGACCTCGCCGCGGGAGAGGACGTAGCCGCGGGAGGCGACCTCGAAGGCGGCGCGGGCGTTCTGCTCGATGAGCAGGAGGGTGGTGCCCTCGCCGACGAGCTGCTTGAGCTTGCCGACGACCTCGCGGACCGCGAGGGGTGCCAGGCCGAGGGAGGGCTCGTCGAGGAGCAGCACCTTGGGGCGGCTCATCAGGGCGCGGGCGATGACGAGGACCTGCTGCTGGCCGCCGGAGAGGGTGCCGGCCAGCTGCCTGGACCGCTCCCGCAGGATCGGGAACAGGTCGAGCATGTGGTCGGTCGGACCTCACCGCCGCGTCGCGACGACGGGTGTAGGCGCCGAGCAGCAGGTGGTCGATGACCGGCAGACCGGGGAAGACCTGACGGCCCTCGGGCACCAGGCCGATCCCGGCGCGGGTGCGCCGCTCGGGGATCGAGTGGCTGATGTCCTCACCGGCCAGGACGACGGGACCGGCCCCTGCGTCGAGCTCGACGATCGCTGCGGCACGGGATCCAAGCAGCGACGAACCCATGCCATCGGCAGGCTAGCTCGGTGCCGCACAACCTTTGGCGGGTTCGCGGATCTTTGTGGATAACTCGCCTGGCAGGGATTCCTGTGTGTCAGGTGCTCAGCCTCACGGCAGGCTGAACTCAAGACTCTGGCGGAGGCGATGGTGTCTCTGAGGTCTTCGTGGTGCGCATCCTGTCGATCCGGCGGTCGACGGCAGCGATGGGAGCAATGCGCGTGACCAACCGGGCCGTGCGTTGGGCCGGGGTGTCTCGGAGGTGGCGGATCTCCGCTCGGACGGCCCGAACAGCCTTGCGATCGTCAGGTTCGCCATCGGCGAGTTCCAGGTCCACCATGAGACGGTCCAGGCGCTGAACGACTTCGTCCTTGACGTCCGGGTGGAGCTGCGTGAGGACGTCGAGCTTGGCGAGCTCGACGACGAGGGCGGCCGCGTTCTGTCGAGCGAGGTTGCTGACAGCCAGGCGAGCCCCGAAGTAGCCGGCTTTTGCTGTCGAGACCACGAGTATCGTTCCGCCGGCCATGCCGAAACCCCCGGCAGCGAGGCTGCCTCCGCCGAGGAAGGCGAGCCCGGCACTGGTCGCTGCAGCACCACTCAGGCCCATCATCCCGCCGATCGCGGCACCCACTGCTGGTGCCAGCGCGGGTGCAGCGAGACTGACGGCTACCCTGCCGCCCAGTAGCGACCAGCGAAGTGTCGGGCTGACAATGTGCGTGGCCAGCCGCTTGAGCGAACTTCGATAGGCATGGATGACGGCGTCGACGTCGTGGCTCGACCGCGTCGTCGTCAGGTCCCGGAGTGCGGAGGCCAAGAGGATACTGCGGTCGCGCTCCCACTTCGTGCCCTTGGGCACAGATTCCCCCGCGTACACCTCTAATACCAGGAGATCGACGATCTCGTCTCGCACATCGTCCCTGAGTGTTCTGAGTGCTTCACGGCCTGCGGCTGGGAGCCTGGCTGGGTCTGCGGAAAGCATCTGTGCAACCTCGTCCCGTCCCAGTTCCCGCGCCAGGTCCTGAACCGGTTGCACAAGGGAAGCGAGGTGCTCACTCTTGGCTGCCCTCGCGTCACCCACCGGCGTGAGATCGTGGTCTTGGGCGAGGGCTGATATCTGCAAGAGACGGATCGCCAGCATCTCGCTGGCTGTGAAGCGTGCGCTATCCAGATCCATGAGTCCATGCTCCCGGCAAGTTGTCTTCATGCAGCCTACGACAGAGTCATCGGCCAAATAGTCAGAGGAGTCGGTAGTAGTCCCGGATCATGGCTGCCATCAGCCGTCGTCGCTCGGTCAGGAACTCCTGGTAGTTGCTGGCATCCACCTCGGCGAGCCAGACGGGAACGGCGTTCTCCTTGAGGTTCCTGGTGAGGTCACCGAGGTCGGTGATCTCACCCAGCACGAGGGTCCCGTTGTTGATCTGCTCGTGGAGGAGGGACATGTAGGCGGTCGGGGGCTTGCTGCCGATGCTGATGTTGATCGAGGTCTCGGTCAGTGCCAGGTTGGCCACCTGGTTGTAGTCGGCACGGTCGGGGTACCCGTTTCGCTGCAGGTAGTTCTTCGGAACGATGTGGTGGAGGTCCCCGGACTGCTGGTGCATGGCCGCGATCGTGATCGCCTTGGATAGGAAACCCCGTGCCCCGGTCGTCACCTGAGCAGCGAGGAAGGTCTGGAAGAAGGGGCTCACCGTGCTGGTGGTCTCAAGAGCTGCCGGGAGGGTGACTGACCAGAAGGCGTCGGAGAGCTCGGACTCCTCGATCTGCTTGAGGTACTGCTCGGCACCTTGTTCCTTGATCCGTCGGATGTCCTGCTCCCAGGTTGACTCGAAGCTGCCCGAGTGCCGACCCGTCAGCATCGACATGACGAACCAGCGCTTGACGATGCGCTTACGGTCGCCCTCGCTCAGGTCCTTTTGCTCCCGCAGGCGCAGGTACAGCCCGTAGGCGAAGTTGAGGGCGTTCTTGGAGCTGACCATGCCTGGCGCGATGAACCCCGCGGACTTGATGAGCAGCAGGAAGTTCTCGAAGTTGAACTTGTTGACGATCAGGCCGAGCGCGGACTCGAGCTTGTCGTACGCGGCCGGGATTCGGCTCTCGTCGACCTTCTTCGTCTCGGGGTCCCGGCCGGACAGTTCGCTGACAAGGCTCGCCGCCTTGCCGCGGCCGAACCCCACGATGCCCGCGACCCGGATCATGTCGCCGTAGGCGGGGTCGTAGAGGTCTTCGGAATCGTCCTTGAGCCACGAGATCGACTTGAAGTAGTCCGTGTGCGCGAAGTCACGGTCGTTCTCCCGGATGTCGTCGTAGGCATGTGGGGCCACGGCGAGATGGCAGAAGTAGTCGATGAGCTTCCGCAGGTTGCGTCCCCGCTCCCCGTAGGTGGCGATCTTGCTCATGGCGAAGTCCGCGCTACTGAGCGGTACTCCCTTGGAGTTGATCCGGATGAAGATCTCGGCGACGGTCTCCACGTCGAGCCCGTCGTCAAGTCCGATGATGCCGATCTGGGCATGCTGGATCCGGTCGAGTTTTCCGAGGTTCTGTTCGATGACGGGGAGGTCGACATCGGGGTTGAGCGCGAGGTACTGCCGAACGAACGACAAGGGAGAAGAGGCGTTGAAGTAGTCGCTGATATCGGAGATCCACTGGGGGTTCTTGGCGATGACCGGCGTCAGGGTCGCGAACTCCTCCGTGACCGGGTTGAACGCGATCCTGATGCGAACGGACTTGTAGCGCTTGTTGATGACGGGAAGGCCAGCGACTGCTGCGCGGAGTGCGGTGACCCGTTGCTGCCCGTCAATCAGGATCTGCTGGTGCGCGGCGACCTGCCCGCCCTTGAGCTTGGCCCCGACGGAGTGCCAGGTGATGAGGTAGCCCACCGGGTAGCCCTTGTAGAGGGAGTCCATCAGATCGCGGACCTTGACGCTGTCCCAGACAAAGGGGCGCTGCAGCTCCGGGATCGCGATGCGCTCTGCCTTGACGTCCGCCAGGAGCTGGGAGACAGGCGCCTGGGTGACCTTGTACTTCGACATGGTGGCCTCGGTGGGGATGGATCGGGTGGACGTGAGAAAGGTGTCAGGCTCCCAACGGTTCCCGGATGCTGTCCGGGCGCAACGCGATGAGCTTGTCGCGCTCTGGGAGAAGGTTGCGCTCAGCCCAGTCGACGACCTCGCGCTCCTGGGTAAAGAGGATGACCTGCCGTTGTGCAGCTTGCTCGGACAGCAGGGTGAGGATCCCGACGGTCCGATCGTCGTCGGACTGCACGGTCACGTCGTCGAGAACCATGGGCGCCGTCTCATCCCGGTCGCTGAGGAGCTGTGCCAGGGCCAGACGCAGAAGCAGGTACACCTGCTCCATCGTGCCGTGGGACACCTGGTCCGCATTGCAGCGGGCGCCTGCGACGTCGACCAGCTTGATGGACAGGTCCGCGGGGGAGACCTCGAGATCGACGTAGTGTCCGCCTGTGACGTGAGGCAGCCACGGCTGCATGGTCTGCCTCAGGGCCGGAGCCAGGTCGGCGTGGGCGCGCTCCCGTGCGGACCTCAGCTCCTCGGCTGCGAGCTCGAGGGCCTCGTCCAGGGACTCCACCCGGCGCAGGGCGCGCTCGGCGGCGGCCTCCTCCTCGATGGCCGCAGCGACGTCTGTCTCGTTCTGAAGAAGCGAGCTGAGCTCCCCGGAGATCGAACCTTCGCGCCGGCTCGCCCCGTCCAGGACCTCCCTGGCTGTGGCCAGTGCACGATCGACGTCGCCGACCTGGACGTCTGGGCGCTCGCCTGCCGTCTGCCGGAGCTCCTCGAGCCTGGCCTGGAGCGACTCCTCGGTCTCCCCGTCGAGCAGCTGGTCGTACAGGGACCTGAGGCGCTGTCGCTCGTTCGCCTTCTCCGTCAACTCGTCCTGTGTGGCAAGCCAGCCCCGGAGCAGAGCGCCGTGATTGGACTCGCTGCCATCCAGCCGCAGCTGCTGGACGAGCGAGGCCGCCTGGGAGGTAATCGTCTCGATCTCCTGGAGCTGCAGCGCATGTGCGCGCTCGCTTTCCAGTCGCGTCTCGTAGGCGCGCCGAACGTCCTCGCGGCGGGAGGCCTGGTGGGACACCTTAGCTCGTTCGCGGCACCGTTCCTCATAGCGTTCAACCAGGGCGAGCGCGGTCTCGACCGACGCCTCCGCGGGATCGACCCCGGCGACGACTTCGGCATCCCGTTCCTCGATCGCCCGGATGAGCTGCGTCACCCTGTCGGCGAGCTGGCGGGCCAGATCCTCGGTCCCGCGCTCGTGGGCCTGCTGTGCCACTCGGTAGGCCTGGTACCGGTCGACCGCTTCGGCGAGGGAGAGGAGCTGGGAGGGGTCTGCGGTCAGGCCGTGGCGCTCGAGCTCTGCTCTCGCCTGGGACACCCGCTGGGCGTGGCCCTCGACCTCACGCTGCCTGACAGCGACCTGCGCACGCAGGTTCGGCAGCTCGGCGGGTTCGGCCGGGAGCTCAGGGCGTGGCCCGAGGTCGGTGAGCCGTGGCCGCTCGGGCGGGACTGGTTCCACGGGCCCTGCGCTGGTGCGGTCTTCCGGACTCGGATGGGGAGTGCTGGCCTGCCCCCGAGAGCGGAGACCGGCGACGAGGGCCAGGACGGCGCCCAGGGCAGCGACCACCCCACCAAGCACCGGTTCGACAAGGAGGAGTCCCAGGCCGACGGCGAGCGCAGCCAGGCCCGCCCACAGGAGGCCACGGCCGGGCTTCTCGACCTCGGCCGCGCGGGCTCGCAGGGCAGCCCGGCTGTCGAGCTCTGCACGTTGCTGCTGGTAGGCGCGGCTCTCGACGGTGTACTGCTCGAGTGCGCGTTCGTACTCTTCCCTCTTCCGGTCGTTCTCGGCTCGCGCCGCGTCCCACTCGGCTTGCTTGGCGCGGGCCTCGGCCACGGCTGCCTGGTGAGCAGCCTGTAGACGAGCTAGCTCCTCCTCGATCGCCTCGACCGGCTCGGGCGGAGGCGCAGCCAGCACGGCGGCGTGTTCTCGCAACCTGGCGGTCGGAACAGGGGAGTGGGCCTCGGGCACCTCGTCAGGGGCACTGGCGAGGTGGGAGTCCAGAAGCGTCTGGACCCCCAGGACCCGCTCCCGCGCTTGCTTCACCGCCGCGTCGACCTCGGTGTCCCCGGTCGGCGCCTCCGGCAGTGCTGCCAGCTGCGCGGCGAGGTCCTCTGCGGATGGTCCGTCCAGGGGCTCCGGCGGTTGAGAGCGAGCGTGGAGGGCAGCCACCGCCTGCCGGACCTGCTCGACCAGGGCGGCATCCGCAGGTTCCGGCACGTCGGCGAGACCGGCGAGCGTCTCGCGGTGGTCCCGCAGCTTGCGCAACCGGGCCTCGAGCTCGTCGATGTCGTGCCACACGGCTGCAGCCTCCAGGCGACGCACGTGCTCCTCAGCACGCTCTCGGCTGGTCGCAGCCTCACGTTGGTCGGCGAGGAGCCTGACGATCTGCAGGTGCTGGTCACGCGCCCTGATCGTGAGGTGCTGGGCAGCCTCGAGACGCTGCTGTGCGGCGCGGAGCGGCTTGTTGCCGATGTGCCGGACCCCAACGCGCTCCCGGCGCAGTTCTCCGAGGTGCTCCAACGCCTGCTCGGCCGTGGTGTCGGCGCGTTCGCTGGTCGCAGCCCGCTGCAAGAACTCCTGGAGCGAGTCCGCCTCTTCCAGCACCCTGAGGATGTCGGCCTGGGCAACGAAGATGGTGGAGCGCGCGCTGTCGCGGTTCAGTCCGAGGAGTCGGGCGCCGTCGAACCCGCCCTCGGTCGTGAGTTCCCGCTCGTATCGCTCTTGGAGCTCGTCGACGGTGATCAGGCGCTGCGTCCGGGCATCACTGACCCGGGTGTCGCCATTGGCCAGGTCCTGCCGTATGTCGAGGGCCAGCCCGTCGTCGAGGACCACCCGGACCGCGACACTCCACCGCCGGCCCGACCAGGGCCGGTGACGACGAGTGAAGGCGGCCTGTTCGCGCGTGCCCCGGCCCCGACTGCGCCGCCGCCCGGCTAGTCCCGCGTACAACGCTGCAGCCCAAGAGGACTTGCCCGCCTCATTGGGACCGTGGATGACCGTCATCCCTGGGGCGAGCTCGAGCTGCTCTCCCTTGAGAGGTCCAAAGGCCTCAGCGCGCACCACTTCGAAACGCACGTCAGGCTCCTTCCTCGACAGCGAGGGCACGCAACCCGAGGGCGAGCGCCTGATGCTTCTGGCGTGGCTCGCGTGGCGCACGGGCCAGGGCCCGAGCCAGCTCGGCGCGGACGCTGCGGTCGTCAGGTGCGTAGTCAGGGAACGCGAACTCGAGGTCCGACCACTCGACGACGACGTCGTTGCGGGCGAGAGGGTCACCGCTGTAGTCGGGAAGAAGCACCCCCACCTGAAGTTGGCCAACGATCCTGATGGTGTCGAGTGGTTGCGCTCGACGTACGGCGTCTCCGAGAGCGGCCTGCAGCTCCTGGGTCGTCCCGATGTCGGTGACGTCGAGGTGGTGTGTGGCGGATCCTGGCGTCTTCGCCGGAAGGACGGCAGGTGCGCCATCCTCAGAACCGTCCGTGTCAAGGTCGATGAGGCACAAGTCTCCGTGGACTTGGCCCGGCCCGTTCTGGAGCGGGCGCAGCCGGGTCGCCCACTGAGAAGGGTCCAGCTGCGTGCTGTCGGTGGTCAGCAGGTGGGCACCCGCCACGGCCTGGGTGGCAGCGGGGCGAGCGGCGAAAGGCGCGCCGGGGGACCCGTATGGCGATGGGGCGCCTGATCGGTCCACCCAGGCCGAGACGGCCAAGCCAGCCACGACCTCCCACTGGGCCGTGGTGCAAACGTGGACGTCACGGGGCCAGCTGCGTAGCGCGTAGGGCGAGTTGTCGTCATACCAGTCCCGGGGGCCAGGGACGACGATGACGGTCCTGTCGAGGGCCTCGACTGCGCTCGCCAGCACGTCGAGGGTGTCTTGACGGACCGTTCCGCGGTCCATGGTGTCGCCCAACAGAAGCACGACAGAACAATCCCGCTCTAGACCGGTCTGCACGACCTCACCGAGCAGATCCAAAGACCGCTGTCGCAGTAGGGAACCGATTGTTGGCTCGAATTCCGGCCAGGCTCGGTCAAGATTCAGGCCGCTCACGGCCAAGACACGTTGCGCCATCGCACTTGCTCTCCCTCGGTGGCCGCGCCCTGATTGTAGGCTCCGACCGTATGCGGACGGACACTATCAAGGGGGAACGACACCTCAGGTGAACAACGCCTTGTCTCCCGGAAACGTCGTGACGGGTCTCGACCCGGCGGGCGGTGTCGCCACGGTCCGGTCGGTCCGTCCCATGGGGTCTGCCGTGTTCGTGGAGTTCGAGAACTCGTCGGGCAAGAAGCTGACCCGCTTTCTCACCGCAGACCAGGCCGCGGCGGTGAAAGTTGAAGCCACCTTTCCGGAACCGCAGTTCGCCGCTGACAGAAATGCTTTCCTGCACGCGATCGACGCGCTGCACCTGAAGTACGCAGCAGACCTGGACCCGATGCTCGCTGTGAGCTCGTCGAATGTGGAGCCCCTCCCGCACCAGGTCCAGGCGGTGTACGACGAGCTCCTGCCAAGACAGCCGCTGAAGTTCCTCCTCGCGGACGACCCCGGTGCGGGAAAGACGATCATGACCGGGCTCTACCTGAAGGAGCGCATGGCGCGGGGGACCCTGGACAGCTGCATCATCGTCGCCCCCGGCAGCCTGGTGGAGCAGTGGCAGGAAGAGCTGTGGCTCAAGTTCGGCCTGACGTTCACCCTCCTCGAACGCGACCACCTCATCGAGGACGGCGAGGGACGGCCGACGCTCAGTGGCACCGGGGACTTCGTGATCGGTCGTGTCGACACCCTGGCGCGCAACCCGCGTCTGGTCGAGGCCGTCACCGGGCGAGGGTTCCAACTGGCCGTGGTGGACGAGGCGCACAAGATGTCTGCGCGGACGTGGAGGAGCAAGCTGATGCTGTCCAAGCGGTACCAGCTGGGGATGGAGCTCAGCCGGCACTGCGAGGACCTGCTGCTCCTGACCGCAACGCCGCACAACGGAAAGCCGGAGGACTTCGCCCTCTTCATGCGGCTCATCGACGTCCACGAGAACGACCTGGACGCCCTCGTCACGCATGGCCCGGTGCGACGGCTGGTCAAAGAACAGCTGGTCCGCATCGATGGCACTCCGCTCTTCCCACCCCGGGTTGCCCACACGCTCACCTACGAGCTGGGGCCTTTGGAGCGGAGCCTCTACGAGGCTGTGACCGACTACGTGCGCTACGAGATGAACAAGGCCTCGGACGAGTCGGTCCGGCGCACTGTCGGATTCGCCCTCATGGTCATCCAGCGCAGGCTCGCTTCCTCGCCGGAGGCGCTCCTGCGCACCCTGCAGCGACGTGCTGACGGGCTGCGGGACCAGCTCGCTCGTGCCCGGCACGAGGAGCGGGCTCTCGCCGACCTCCTGGCCTTGTCGCTGCGCGTCGAGGGCGCCGAGGACCCGGAGGACCTGAGCTTCGAGGAGACGGTGGCGCTGGAGGACGATTCCGCGAGTGCGGCAACGGCCTCGCGCACCCCGGACGAGCTGGAGGCGGAGATCGCTGTGGTGGACCGCCTGATGAGCCTTGCCGAGCAGGTCCGCTACAGCGGGACCGATCGGAAGTGGGAGGCCCTGTCCGGGCTGTTGACCAGCGAGGACATGTTCGAGGCGGACGGGAGTCGCCGGAAGATCATCATCTTCACCGAGCACCGGGACACTCTGGAATACCTTGAGGACCGCTTGGCCGGTCTGCTGCGGCCGGGCGAGACCCTGGAGACCATCCACGGGGGACACCGGCGGTGGGAGCGGCACGCGGCCGAGCGGGAGTTCAAGACGAATCCCAACTGCGTGGTGCTGTTGGCCACGGACGCGGCCGGGGAGGGGATCAACCTCCAGGTCGCGCACCTGATGGTGAACTACGACCTGCCCTGGAACCCCAACCGGCTGGAGCAGCGTTTCGGGCGCATCCACCGCATCGGCCAGACCCGCACCTGCTACCAGTGGAACCTGGTGGCCGCAGACACCCGGGAGGGCGACGTCTTCGTCACCCTCCTGGGCAAGCTCGAGGTCCAGCGCGAGGCCTTGGGCGACCGCGTCTTCGACGTCCTGGGCGACGTCCTCAGCGGGCAGGAGCTCAGCGGGCTGCTCCGTCGGGCAGTCCGGGGTGAGGATCTCAACTCGATCACCGCGGCTGTGGACGAGCGCCTGGGCCGGGAGCTAGAAGAAAAGGTCCAGGTGCGCTCCGCGGCCACGAGCGAGTTCAGTCAAGAGGAGCTTCGTCGGCTCCGCGCCACCATGCTGCTGGCCAAGGCTCGTCGTGCCCAGCCGCACATCGTGCGCCGCTTCGCGCGCGCGGCACTGGAGCGCCAGCACGCCCAGATGTACCAGAGGGGACCGGACCACTGGAGCGTGTCGTACGTCCCGGAGCGCCTGGCGCCACCCGGCAGCCCCGTGAAGCGCAGGTACCCGTCCCTGGTCCTGAGCCAGACAGCACTGGAGGCCGGGGACATCGACAGCGAGTTCCTCGCGGTGGGGCACCCCCTCCTCAGCGCTCTCGTTGCATCGAGCCTCGAGGAGTCACGGGCGGACTTGAGAGACGGCGTTGTCCTGGAGGATCCCCTGATCCACCGGGACTACCTCGTCGCCACCGTCAGCGTGTTCGAGGAGACCGGCTCGCGATTGAGGACGGTGCGGATCTGGCCCGACGGAAGTCTCGAGGATGTCTCGATTCACTGCTACGAGGTCCTGTCTGCCCACGCCCCTTCGCCACCCACGCGCCCCGCGGGCGGGATCCCTGCCAGGGCCCGGGAGCGGCTCGAACAGCTGGGGTCGGTGGAGGCCCTGGCCTACGTCATCGGTACTTCAGAGAGCGCCGGTGTGGTCGCCGAAGCTCCGCAACCCGACAGGGTCGCGGGTCCCGACATCGTGCCTGCACCCATGCCGTTCGAGGGTTGGGACTACGTGCGCGAGCGCGACACCGGGTTGGAGCTGGTGCAGACAAGACCGTATGACGTTCCGGCGCACGTTCGGGAGAACCTGCAAGATGCCGTGGGACTGAGGCTGGTTTCCGAGCTCGAGATGAGAGCGTAAAGGCAGGTACGTCTATCGGTTTCGTGTTAGCGGCCGGACCGGGCGGATGCGCTGCAGGTAGTCGTTGACGAGTTCGTCCGGCTCACGCGTCATCGGACGGAGCGCCTTCCTGATGACTTCGCCGTCGTGCTCTGTGAGGGAGACAAGCGGACGTCGGAGCTTTATCGCCCACGCCCGAGTGTCCGGAAAGGACTCGAGTTTCGGGATCATCGGGACCAGCTCCACGCCGGAAAGGTAGGGCGCGAGCGAAAGGAGCTCGAGGTCGCATCCCCGATCGAAGGTCCTGCCGACGAGTTCCAGTGGAGGATCGACGGGCGTGACAGGGGAGGTCACAACGGCTTCTCCGACGACGCGTGTCCGGTCGCGCGTGGGGTTGTGGAAGCACCCTCGAGTGGTCAGGAGCAGTAGGCGGTCGCCCTGACGCAGGTCGTTGACCTCTCGGCGTCGCAGGGGAGGAAAGGCCATCCGGCGGGTTCGGAGCACCCATGCGAGTGCCTCTCGCTCGCCGATGACCAGGAGGTAGCACGCCACAAGATGACCCTAACGAGGATCGGTTGGGGCATTGCCTAGAGTGAGCCCGAGTCCTAGGGAGAGGGAGGCTCGTGAGCGAGGGAGCAGCAACGACGCTGGCGATCGTCCCGGGTTCGGTGGTCGTGGTCCGCGACGAGGAGTGGCTCGTCACCGGGGTGGAGCAGACCAAGGACGGGGCCCTGATCTCGGTTCGGGGTCTGACCGAGCTCGTGCGGGACACCGACGCCATGTTCTACGAGAGCCTGGACCGAATCCAGGTGCTCGACCCCGCGGAGGCGACGGTTGTCGGGGACGCGTCGCCCTCCAACCGCACGGCTCGCCTGTGGCTCGAGGCGACCCTTCGCAAGACCCCCCTCCCGGTGAACGACACCTCGATCACCGTCTCGGCCCAGTGCCTGGCGGACCCTCTCGACTACCAGCGCGAGGCGGTCCGACGGGCTCTCGACCCGGCCAACCTTCGGCCGCGCATCCTGCTCGCAGACGCCGTCGGCCTGGGCAAGACCCTCGAGATCGGCATGATCCTCGCCGAGCTGGTGCGGCGCGGTCGGGGCGAGCGAATCCTCATCGTGACGCCGCGTCACGTGCTCGAGCAGATGCAGCACGAGATGTGGACCCGGTTCGCCCTGCCGTTCGTGCGCCTCGACTCCGTGGGCATTCAGCGGGTTCGCCAACAACTGCCGGCCACGCGTAATCCGTTCTCCTTCTACAAGCGCGTCATCATCTCCATCGACACGCTCAAGAGCGATCGCTACCTCGCGCATTTGCGCAACCACCGGTGGGACGCCGTTGTTATCGACGAGTCCCACAACGTCACCAACTCGACTACGCAGAACCACCGCCTCGCCTCGGTGCTGGCCCCGCAGACGGATGCCCTGATCCTCGCGTCCGCCACACCGCACAACGGCAAGGCCGAGTCCTTCGCCGAGCTCATCCGCCTGCTCGAGCCCACTGCCGTCCGGCCCGACGGCAGCCTGGACGAGGCGGAGGTGAGGCGCCTCGTGCTTCGCCGGCACCGGCACAGCCCTGAGGTCGCGCGCGTCGTCGGCGCAGCCTGGGCGGAGCGCAAGGACCCCCTGAACCTCCCGGTGCAGCCGTCTCCCGCTGAAGACGCCGTCGCAACCGAGCTGGCCGACACCTGGCTGCACCCGCCCAGCGGGCGGACGCCCCACTCCAAGGGGAACAGGCTCTTCTCCTGGACCCTGGCCAAGGCGTTCTTGTCCTCGCCGGCTGCTCTGCAGGAGACGATCGACGAGCGCATCCGCCGACTGAACAGGGACCTACCGGCGGAAGCCGCCGAGATAGCTGCCCTCGAGCGCCTCCGTGAACTCAACGAGGCCGCCAAGAATGAACGCGGAGGCAAGTACGCAGCGCTCGTCAACCTTCTTCGTTCCAAGGACGTCGGGCCCGGAAGTGACGAGCGGGTGGTCATTTTCGCCGAGCGGATCGCCACGCTCTACTGGCTGGCCGACAAGGTGAGGGCCGACCTTGGTCTGCCGCAGGACGCGGTCCAGATCCTGCACGGTGGCCTTTCGGACCAGGACCAGCAGGCCATCGTCGAGAGCTTCAAGCAGGAGACTTCGCCGATCAGGGTGCTGATCACCGGTGACGTCGCCTCAGAGGGCGTCAACCTCCACCTCCAGTGCCACCGCCTCGTGCACTACGACATCCCCTGGTCCCTCATCCGGTTGGAGCAGCGAAACGGGCGCATCGACCGCTACGGCCAGCGCAAGAGCCCGGAGATCACCGCGCTGATCCTGGAACCAAGTCACCCCCGCTTCTCTGGCGACCTTCGCGTCCTGACCCGTCTGGTCGAGAAGGAGCACGAGGCCCACACCGCTCTGGGAGACGCCGCCAGCCTCATGGGTCAGTACGACGTCGAGGCGGAGGAGAATGCGATCCGCGACGTGCTGGCCGGCAGCAAGAGCTTCGAGGACGTCGTCGAGGACGCCGACGATGTCAGCCAGCGCGAGGACTTCACCGGGCTGTGGGCCAGGCTCCTCGGCAGCGGCACGGGCGACCAGACGTCACCGTCACCAACCACGCACCAGGAGAACACCCAGGGCCTGTATGCCGAGCCCAACGACTTCCTGCGCGAGGCGCTCCTGCACGTCTACACCCAGCCGGAGCAGCCGCCGGCCGCGGAGGGCGGTGGTGTCGGGTGGCGCGAGTACCAGCACGAGCGTGTGGTCGAGCTCACGCCGCCCAGTGACCTGGTCCGCCGGCTTGAGGTGCTCCCGCAGTCGTACCTCTCCGACCGCCAGGTGACCAAGCGGCTCAAACTCGTCACGACCAAAGCGCGTGGCAAGGAGCTGTTGTCCAAGGCTCTCAGCGACGAGTCCGACTCGACCTGGCCCGAGGCACACTACCTCGGCCCTTTGCACCCCGTCCTGGACTGGGTCAGTGACCGGGCGCTCGCCAGTCTTGGCCGCAACGAGGTCTTCGCGGTCCGGGGACAGGTGGAGAGCCCCTCGGTCCTCGTCATGGGCTCGCTGACCAACCGCGCGGGGCACACGGTGACCTCCGCCTGGCTACAGGTGGAGTTCCCCACGAGCGAGCCGACCTTCCCCCTTGTGGTCCCCCATGACTCGGCCGAGGAGATGCTCTCGTCACTCGGGATCGACAAGCGCATGAGCAATCCCGGCCCGGTGGCCGGCGCCGACCGGCTGAGCCGCTTCATGCCTCCCGCGGTGCGTGCCGCCGAGGACTACCTGGCGAACGCTTTCGCCGAGGCCGAGGCGGCAGCGCGTCAACGCGTCGAGTCGTGGGTGCACCGGATCGAGCACTGGACGGAAGAGGCGGGAGCCCTGATCCAACGAGCGTCCATCAGGACCCGGCGGATCACCGTCGAGGAGGAGCAGCGCCTGGCCCGAGAGCAGGCACCCGACAGGCAGTTGGTTCGGCCACTCCTTGTGGTCGTTCCCGCAGACCACGACGCGCAGGAGGGCTGACGTGGCCAGCAGTGACGCCTTCGTCATCGGCGAGGAGTGGATCAGCGAGCACTACTTCACCACGGACGCCACCAATGAGTCCTTCCACGCCCGGGTGCTCGCCCGCAGGAGGGAGTGGGACGCGGAGGAGGGCGAGACCGCTCGGTCGCGGTTCACGGAGCAACGGGCGGAGCTCGAACGGCGCCTGGGCGCCTTGACCGAGGAGAGGGACCCGCGCCCTGTGCGGGAGCTGTATGGCGATCTGCTTCGGGTGCTCGGGTACCGCACGGGCGAGTTCCAGATCCGCACCGATGGTCCTCTGACCTGGGTCTCGACGCCGGGTCTCACCGGTCCAGCGCCTCTGGTGGTCGTCTTCGCACGTCCACTGGAGACCATCGAGGACCTTCTGGCCAAGGACACCCCCACCCTGATCGAGCCTGTCGAGCACGATGACGACGAGTTCGAGTCGGTTGCGAGGCTGCTTTCAGCCCTGTTCGTCGCCGATGAGGCACCGTCGTTCGCGCTGGTCCTGGCCGGACGTTGGTGCCTCGTGGCAGAGCGCGAGCGCTGGCCGGAGGGGCGTTACCTCGCCGTCGACCTGCAGCTTGTCACCGAACGCAACGACGCCAAGCGCGGCGGGGAGATAGACCGTGCCCTGACCTGCCTCGAAGCCCGCTCTTTGGGTCCGGACGCAGACGGCGGCATCTGGTGGAGCGAAGTCCTCGCGGAGTCGATCAAGCACACCGTTGGAGTCTCCGAGGACCTTCGGGAAGGTGTCCGCCGCTCCATCGAGATCATTGCGAACGAGGTCGTCCATCGACGCCGCGCCAAGGGTCTGGACCCGCTGCCCGCGGACCAGGCGCAGCCCCTGGCGGTCCAGTGCCTCCGCTACCTGTACCGGATCCTGTTTCTGCTGTATGCCGAGGCGTCGCCTGAGCTGGGAGTCTTGCCCAGCGGTGCCACGGAGTACGAGTCCGGCTACGGCATCGACCGGCTGCGGGAGCTGTGCCTCGTCGAGCTGCACACGCAGCAGGCCCGTGAGGGGACACACCTCTACGAGTCCATCGCCCTCTTGTCCAGATTGGTCGATCGGGGAAAAACGCCTCGAGACGAGGCGGCTCACGGGCCGGATGGTCTGCGCTTCAACGCCCTGCGGGCCGACCTCTTCCGGCCTGAGGCGACATCGCACATCGACGCCGTGGGCCTGGGAAACGCCGCTCTGCAACAGGTTCTCCAGCACCTCCTGGTGAGCAAGGAGAAGAAGGGCAGGGACCGCGGCTTCATCTCGTATGTGGAGCTCGGCATCAACCAGCTCGGCGCCGTCTACGAGGGCCTCATGTCCTACACGGGGTTCTTTGCCGAGGAGGATCTGTTCGAGGTCGCCAAGAACGGTGATCCTTCCAAGGGCTCGTGGGTCGTCCCGGTTCACAGAGCCGACCACATCGACGAGAAGGACTTCGTCAAGGAGGAGGACCCTGTCACCGGGGAACTGCGAGCTGTCCGGCACCCGAAGGGCTCCTTCGTCTTCCGACTAGCGGGCCGAGAGCGCCAACAGTCAGCCTCGTACTACACCCCTGAGGTGCTGACCCGGTTCACCGTCCAACAAGCGCTCGAAGAGCTCCTGGACCAGGGTCGTCGCCGAACGACGGCCAAGGAGATCCTTAGCCTGACCATCTGCGAGCCAGCGCTGGGATCCGGTGCGTTCGCCATTGAAGCTGTCGACCAGCTGGCGCGGGAGTATCTGTCACGCCGCCAGGACGAGCTGGGACTCCGATTGGACCCCGACCAGTACCCGAAGGAGCTGCAAAAGGTCAAAGCGCACATCGCCCTGCACCAGGTATACGGCGTCGACCTCAACGCCACGGCAGTGGAGCTGGCCGAGGTGTCGCTCTGGCTTTCCACCATGGTCGAGGGGCTCCAGGCCCCGTGGTTCGGTCTCCGGCTACGTCGGGGCAACTCTCTGGTGGGCGCGAGGCGCGCCGTGTACCAGGTGGCCGACGTCCGTAACAAGGCCTGGCTCAAGTCCACCCCGCATGACCTCCCGCTTTCAGTCCTCGCGGAGGAGATGGAAAAGGACCGAGTGGGGAACTCCCTGACTGGCAAGGTCTTCCACTTCCTCCTGCCTGCGGAAGGCTGGGGGAGTGCGGTTGAGGTTCCCAAGGACGTTCGCGACCTTGTTCCTGACGAGGTACGTGCCCTCAAGACCTGGCGATCTTCTGTGCGCCGGACACCAACCAAGAAGCAGGTGGAGGTCCTGCTCTCCCTGTCACAACGTGCCGAGCAGCTGTGGCATATCGCCCTCCGTCGCCTCCGCATCGCTGAGGCGGAGTCGCGGCGCAATCTCGATCTCTGGGGGCTGGATCGCCCCACTAACACCCAAGCGGTATCACGCGAGCAGATCGAAGAGTCGCTGGGCGACGATAACGGGGCATATCGCCGTCTTCGGCGCGTCATGGATGCGTGGTGCGCCCTGTGGTTCTGGCCGCTCACAGAAACCGACGTAGAGCCGCCCAGCTTGGAGCAATGGCTCGACGCGCTGACGATGCTGTTGGGGCGAGATACTCGCGACAAGAGGCGTGCATGGATGCCGACTTTCCAGGACCTCACCGACTGGGAGCAACTGGGACAGGCGGAAGACGAGGACCGCATCTATAGTGGCGCGGCAAGAGTGGAGGACGTCCTCAGGGCGCATCCTTGGTTGACAGTGACTGAGGAGATCGCGGAGCGGCAAGGGTTCCTCCACTGGGAACTTGACTTTGGCCCTGCCTTCGAGCGAGGCGGCTTTGACCTTCAAGTGGGCAACCCGCCATGGGTGAGACCCCAATTGGATCTCGACAGCCTTCTTGCCGAAAGGGACCCTTGGTGGCAGCTGTCGACCAGGCCGTCAGAGGCTGAACGAGCTACGAGGCTCGAGGAAACGCTGTCCGAGTCCGACCTAGGGGCATTGATAGTGGATGGTGCCGGTGAGATGGTTGCACTCCGCGAGTTCGTGGGGAGCCCGAGAGTGTACCCACACCTGGAGGGCCTTCAGCCGGATCTCTATCGATGTTTCATGTCGCAGGTGTGGCGTCACGCTGCAGGGAGTGGTATCTCGGCGCTTATCCACCCCGATAGTCACTTCACGGAAGAGAGAGCTGGTCTGCTTCGATCTGCAACATACCCGAGACTCAGACGACATTGGCAGTTCATCAACGAACTGTCTCTATTCGACATCCATCATCTCGTGATCTATGGCGTCCATGTCTACGGGACCCAACGGGAAGTGTGTTTCCTCCAAGCCAGCGGCTTATATCATCCTGAGACCGTCGTTCGGTCACTCGAACACGACGGATCGGGTGCAGAGCCTGGGTACAAACACGACGGACGCTGGGACCTGCGTCCGCACAGAGGACGTATCCAGGCGGTGGATGTGAACGTGCTGCGCATCTGGCGCGACATACTCGCGCCGGACCTGGAAGACCCCCTCAAGACGCGAATGCTCTATGCCGTCAACCGTGCGTCTGCCGAGACGCTGGCACTGCTAGCGCGCGCGCGGCGCATGCGTGATGTCGGCCTGGAGTTCTCGCCCGGATGGCATGAGCGGGCCGACAGGCGGGCGGGGAGATTTGTCAGCCGATGGGGACAGGCTGAGTGGAAGGATGCAATCCTCCAGGGGCCGCATCTCCACGTATCCACGCCCTTTTACAAGTGGCCTAACCCCTCCATGCGCAACAACCTGGATTGGTCACCTGTCGATCTGGAGGCTTTGACACCGGGCACTTTGCCAGTAACTGGCTACAAGCCTGCTGGATCAAGGGCAGATTACGACGCGCGCTACACTCACTGGGGGCAATCCCCAGCGCGGGATCACTACCGCATTGCTTGGCGTCAGATGGCGGCCAATACCGGCGAACGGACTCTCATCCCCGCAATAATCCCCCCAGGTGCCGCCCACGTGCATGCTGTGATGTCGGCCGGACTGCCTGATGGGTCCCTATACAACCTCGGACTGCTCGCAGGCTTTTTGTCATCACTTTTATGCGACTTTAGTGTGCGCTCGTCTCCGAAGAGCGTCATTCCTGGTTCGACGATCAATCGCTTGCCGCGCGTTGATCCTGCTCACCCTCTCGCAGGTGCAGTAGTCCTGCGCGTCCTGCAATTGAACTGTCTCACCGAGGCGTACGCTTCACTGTGGGAGGAATGTTGGTGCCCCAGTATGCAAGAAGATGCCTCGGTGCTCCCGAGGTTAATATCGCCGCGAGTCAGCCCGGTTTGGCATCCCGATTCGCCGTTGCGTCGAGCGCTGGACCGTCGCAATGCACAGGTTGAGATCGACGCACTTGTGGCGGTGATGCTCGGCGTTGCGGTCGAAGACCTCTGCACCATATATCGCACACAGTTCGCGGTGCTTAATGGATATGACCAGCGAGAATACGTCTACGACGCGAACGGTCGACTCGTGCCGAACAGTGTGTTGTCAGTGTGGCGGAAAAAGGGTGATCGCAGTTCGGTTGAGGAGCGCACGGCAACTCACCCGGGGAGTGGCGTAACCTACGTCTACGAATTGCCGTTCGCCACATTCGATCGCGAGGAAGACCTGCGCGTGGCTTATGCCGAGTTCGAGCGTCGGCTGGCAGAAGTGAGGCACTGATGAGTGAACTCCTCCCGACCCTCCAGGCGCGGCTCATCGCCAATGGGGTGGTCGACTACCTGACGACGACCTTCGCCCTCGCAGATCCAGAGCCTCGCAGGGCTCTCCAGGAGTTCCTGCAAGACCCTCACAACGGGATCTTCAAGGGGCCCTACCTGCGTCTTCGGCTGCCTTTTCGGCCTGCAGATCCAGGTTGGGAGGGACTTCTTGAGTGGCGTCCGCCCTTCCCGCCATACCGTCATCAGGCCGAGGCATACCGGCGGCTTTCAACCCTTGACCGGCCGCCAGCGGATCGCCCTCAGCCGACGCTGATCACGACCGGGACGGGCTCGGGGAAGACCGAGGCCTTCCTGCACCCCATCCTGGATCACGTACTCCGGGCTAAGCGCCAGGGTGTGATCGGCACCAAGGCGCTGATTCTGTATCCGATGAATGCCCTTGCCGACGACCAGGCGAGACGCCTCGCCCAGCTCCTGACGACCGATCCGGCCCTGGCATCGGTGACAGCGGCCATCTACACGGGCAATCAGGCGGGTTCCCGGACCACCGTCTCCGAGGCGGGATTGATCACCGACCGCGCGGTCATCAGGGACACGGCCCCGGACATCTTGCTGACCAACTACAAGATGCTCGACCAGCTCCTCCTCCGCGCGGAGGACCAGCCGCTCTGGAAGCAGAGTGCCCTCTCCCTCCAGTACCTCGTGCTGGACGAGTTCCACACCTACGACGGTGCCCAAGGCACTGACGTTGCCATGCTGTTACGCCGGCTTGGCCTGGCTCTCAAGAGCTACTGGCCGGAGGAGCATCCCCTCATCACCGAGGAGGCACGAAGGCGACCCCTCGGTCGCCTCACCCCCGTGGCGACATCTGCCACATTGGGTGACGAAGGGGATCCGGCGGCCATGCTCGACTTCGCCCACACGGTCTTCGGCGAGCGGTTCTCTCCCGACGCCGTCGTGACCGAGAGCCTCCTGTCACGGGAGGAGTGGCAGGCGAGTGCCTCGCAGGTTCCCGGAGTCACCCCGCGACGAGTCGGTGATCTGACGGTCCCCGAGCTTGAAGAATTCGTCGATCAGGTCGAACGGCTCGCGGAAGACCCCGAAGGCCTCACCTATGAAGTCCTCAACGCGATGTTCGAGGGAGACCTTCGGCCCGGAACACGACCCCTGGACCTGGTCAAGGCACATCCCGACGTGGCCACGCTGGTGGACGTCGCACGTCGGGCCACGCCATACGAGGATCTCGTCAACGAGCTGTTCCGTGCCACGGAGGACGAGGTCGTCCAGTATCTTCGCCTCCGCGCTCTTGAGGGGATCGTCGCGGCTCTCAGTCACGTCCGTGCCACTGAGGGGAGGCGCGCCCTTGGCGTGGAGCTGAGCTTCTGGGTGCGCGAGCTGACCCGGATCCAGCGCGTCGCGTCGGCTGTTCCGTACTTCCACTGGGGGGACGAGGGCTCCTGGATCGGGGTGCTGGAGGAGGAGCTGCCCGCGGCCTCCTTCCCGGCGATCTACTGCCGGCACTGTGGTCGCTCCGGCTGGGGCGTGGGACTGGCGGCGGTCGGCAACGACCTGGCGCCGGACGATGAGGACATCCGGCGGAACCACGCCCGCAACGAGGGGCGGTTCAGGGCGCTGATCCACGCGCCGCTGGAGGACGAGAAGGCGGCAGCCGGTGAGCACGTCGAGGGACTCCGATGGTTCTCGGTCCCCGAGCGCCGGCTCCTTGATCGACGTCCCGATCCAGACGATCAGAAGTTCAAGGAAGGCCGCATCCTCCCGGTCCTCACCCGCACCGGACCCAACGCGGACGAGCACGCCAGCAAGGACGACTGTCCCTCCTGCCAGCAGGCCGACGGCATCCGGTTCCTCGGATCTGCCGTGGCGACCCTGCTGTCGGTGACGCTGTCGATCCTGTTCGGCAATCCCGCCCTGGACTCGCGGGAGAAGAAGTCGCTCGTCTTCACCGACTCGGTGCAGGACGCGGCCCACCGGGCAGGGTTCATCCAGTCGCGGTCGCATGCGATGACCCTCCGCGCGGCCCTGCGGGAGGTCATCGGGTCGATCCCCACCACCCTCGACACCCTCGTCGACGATGTCATCGCCAGGGCCGGCGACGACCGCTTCCGGCGGTTCCGTCTCGTCCCACCCGACTGTCTCGACCTCGAGCCGTTCCAACGGTTCTGGAAGGCGGAGCGTCTGCGCGACGTCACGGGACGTGATCGCACCTGGGTGAAGCGTCGACTCCTGTTCGATGCCGCCCTGGAGGTCGGGCTGCAGTCGGGTTTCGGTCGCACCCTGGAGACGACCGGGTCCATCGTTGCCTCGGTCGACGCCGGGCCCGCGCGAAGGCTCCTCGCCATCGCTCGGAGCGTCCTGACGGACGACGAGACCCAGCTGCTCGACGGAGCCGAGGTGAACGACCACGAGCTCCTGGCCTGGGTCCGAGGGACCCTGGAGAAGATGCGCCGCAACGGGGGCATCGCGCACGAGTGGCTGGACAAGTACCTGCAGGAGGACGGACGCCGTTACCGGATCTGGGGAGGACGCCCGAAGACCGGTATGCCCGCCTTCCCCGCTGGTCGGGCCGCTCCGGCATTCCCCCGGGTCGGGCCACCGCTGAACCGACCGTCGGAGAGCGGACTGGACCCAGTACGGTCGCCGCAGAGCTGGTACGCGCGCTGGACCAGCAAGTGCCTCGGAGTGAACGCACCCCACGGCGCCAAGCTCGCCGAACGGCTCCTTGCTGCTCTGGCGACCGCCGAGGTGCTCAAGGTGACCGAGACCCAGAGCAAGGGCAAGGCCTACGGCATCCCACCGTCCGCGATCCGCCTGCAGGCCACGGAAACGGAGGACCTGGAGTCGGCGCGCACCCTGCTCGTCTGCAACACCTGCCAGGACCAGCTGCCCGCTGCCCCCGAGGTCGTCGAGCAGCTGGACGGCGCGCCGTGCACGGTCGTCCGTTGCCCGGGTCGGCTGCAGCGGGCGGCCCGGTCCGACAACTTCTACCGGCGCCTCTACGCCTCCTCCGAGATGCGACGGATCATCGCCCGCGAGCACACCAGCCTGCTCAAGGACGACGACCGTCGCACGATCGAGGAGGGCTTCAAGGCCACCAACCCCTCCCCGGACGCACCCAACGTGCTGGTCGCCACCCCGACCCTGGAGATGGGCATCGACATCGGCGACCTCTCCGCGGTCATGCTGTCGTCGCTGCCGGACTCCGTCGCCAAGTACGTCCAGCGCGTGGGCCGCGCCGGACGACTCACCGGCAACGCGCTCAACCTGGCGTTCGTCACCGGCCGCGGTGACCAGCTGCCGCGTCTGGGCAACCCCCTGTCGGTCATCAACGGTCAGGTGCGCCCACCCGCGACCTACCTCGACGCCGAGGAGATCCTGCGCCGGCAGTACCTAGCCTCGCTCATCGACGCGCTGGCCCGGAGCGGGGAGGTCGGTATGCCGCGCAAGGCGGCCGACGCCCTCCGCTCCTCGGCCCCGGAGTCCTTCCTGGGCAAGCTCCTGGACGTTGCTGGCCAACGCTCGAAGGAGTTCCTCGACGCCTTCCTGGGCACGTTCGACGGGCTCGACCCTGACGTCGAGGCGGGCCTGCGCCGCTGGGCAACCCCGAACCCGGACTGGGACCCCGACGACTCCCTCGGCGCGCTCGTGCACCGGGCGAGCACGGAGTGGCGCCGCGCGGAGGAGACGCTGGAACGACAGCGGCAGGAGATCGAGGACGCCCTGCCCAGGCTGCAGACGGTGGCGGAGAGCCCCGCCGCGTCCGAGGACGACAAACGGGACTACCGCGCGGCCGAGGCGGCATACCGGCTCACCCAGCGCGAGCTTGCCGACCTGCGCTCCCAGCACTGGGTCGCGGCCCTGGAGGAGCGGGGCATCCTGCCCAACTACACGCTGCTCGACGACATGGTGACCTTGGAGGCCCGGGTGACCTGGGTCGACCCCGACACCGGCACCTTCGAGTCCGAGGCGGAGACCGTGCAGCGCGCGTCGGCGCAGGCCCTCCGCGAGCTGGCCCCGGGCGCCACCTTCTACACCCGTGGACTGGCCATGAAGATCGACGGGCTGGACATGGGTCAGGACGCCGGCAACGCGCGCACTTGGGTCTGGTGCTCCGAGTGCGGCTATGCCAAGGAGATCGACGAGGGGGAGGGGGGTCCCAGCTTCTGTCCCCGGTGCGGCAGCACCCAGCTCAAGGACACCGGACAGCGCTTCGACGTGGTCCGTCTCGAGCACGTCTACTCGGAGGTGCGACGCGACCGGGACCGTATCGACGACCAGGACGAGCAGCGCAAGCAGACCAGCTTCACGATCGTCACGGCACCGGACCTCGACCCCGCCCACGTGGTGCGCCAGTGGCACACCGGCGACGAGTTCGGTGTCACCCACTACCGCAAGGTCGACATCCGCTGGCTCAACCTGGGCCAGCGGACCCGAGCCGGCGTGACCAGCCTGCGCATCGCCGGGCAGTCCGTGGCCACCTCGCTCTTCCGGGTCTGTGCCGGCTGCGGCAAGCTCGACACCACCGCCAACACCAACCAACGCGACGAGCACCGTCCCTGGTGCCGCTACCGTGACGGGCACGAGGAGGACACCCGCGCGGTCGCACTCAGTCGCGAGCTGCGGACACAGGGCGTCGTCATCACCTTGCCGGTCAGCGTGACGCTGGGGGACCGGTATGCCGTGCCGAGCCTGGCCGCAGCCATCCTCCTCGGTCTGCGGGAGGAGATCGGCGGTGCCCCGGACCACCTGCAGGTGGAGACGGTGCCCGTGCCCGCGGGCGACGGACAAGGCACCAGGGACGCGCTCCTGCTGCACGACCTCGTGCCCGGGGGTACCGGCTACCTCGCCGACCTGGCCTCACCGGAGCGGGTGTGGCGCTTGCTCGTCAAGGCGTATGCCGTGATCGCCCGCTGCGGGTGTCGACGCGAGGGCCGGCTGTCCTGCCACCGGTGCATCCTTCCCTTCTCGCGAGGACGCTCCATCGAACTGCTGTCCAACATCTCCGCGGAGCGGCACCTGCGGCAGCTCCTGAGGCTGGAGAAGCACGAGACCTGGGAGGACCTGGACCCCGAGCAGATGCGATGGCAGGTGGAAACCGGGCCACCGCCCGTCAACGACGACGAGTCCGTGCTGGAACTACGGTTCCGCGCGGTCTTCACCGAGCGCCTGCTCGCCGCGGGAGCGACCGTCAAGGAGATCCCGGGAGAGAACGGCAACCAACTCGTGGTCACCGGTCTCGCCGGAGGTCGGACCTGGCGACTGGTCCCTCAGGAGCTCATGCAGGGCGCCAAGCCCGACTTCGTGCTCCGGACCGATGATCCGAACGTGCCGGAGGTGGCGATCTTCACCGACGGCTGGCTCTACCACGCTCACTGGCAGAACAATCGCATCGCCGACGACACGACGAAGCGGGCGAACCTGCGTGCCGCCGGCAAGGCCGTGCTGGCCATCACCCACGAGGACCTCACCGGGGACGAAGTTCCGGCACCGGACTGGCTCCGGCCCGAGGCTGTGCAGCAGCTCTTCGCCCAGATGGGCAACAGTGCGGGCGGGATCACCCAGGGGGTCGTGGACGACCTGCGCAAGGGTCCGTTGGCGATCCTGCTGGGCAGGATGCAACGGATCGAGGACAAGGAGCCCCGGCGGGCCCTGAGCCGCAACCTCGGCTGGCTCTTCCTCATCAGCTCCACCTCGCTGGGCGTTCCGAGAGACCGGCCGCTGAGCGAGGTCGCGGCGGCGGTCATCGACGGCAAGCCCCTGCCCGGTGATGCTCCGGGAGCGCTGTGGAAGCGAGACCACCTCGTCGTGGTGAGCAGGTTGACCGGACCGCAGCAGATCGAGACGGTCGTCATGCTCGACGACCGACCGGAAGCGCTGGAGCAACCGACGCACAAGGAGGCGTGGCGAGAGTGGCTGCGCATCTCCAACGCCGTCACACCGGAGGCCTTTGTGACCGTCACGACCCGCACGCTGGCCGGCGAGCTGGAGGAGAAGGGCAGCGACGTGGAGGACCGTCTCCAGCAGCTGGTGGGGGACTGGGCGACCCTCAAGGACCTCGCGCTCACCACGGCAGAGACAGAGCTCACTCTCCAGCTCGCTCCCTTGGGACTCCCCGTCCCAGAGGTCGGCTTCGAGGTGGACGGGCTGCCCGTCGACCTGGCCTGGCCCGAGGCCAAGGTCGGCGTCCTGCTCGAGCCGGACGAGGAGTCCTCTGACGCCCTCCGCGACGCCGGCTGGACCGTGGTCGAGCCCAGCCCCGATGCCATCTCTGCCGCACTGAGCCAGAAAGGCCGTTGATGCCCACCATCGTCATGGCGAAGCAGGACCGGCCCGTCGAGCCGACCCTGAAGAAGAAGGCCTTCGCCTTCCTGGAGAAGCTGTCGACCGACGACACGCTGCCCGGGCTGCACATCGAGCCGATCGTCAACTCCGTCGACCCGCGGGTGCGGACCGGACGGGTGGACGACGGCTACCGGGCGGTGCTGTTCAAGATCGCCGACAAGGAGACGGTCACCTACGTCTTCCACGGCATCTACCCGCATGACGAGGCCATCCGTGAGGCCCAGCGCACCACGCTGCGCGTCAACCCGGTGTCCGGGATCGCGGAGATCCGTCGTGTGGAACCCGACGCCGTCCCAGAGCCGACCACCGCGGTCGAGCGGCCTGAGGCACGGCCGGAGGTGACCGCCAGGACTTCCTTGCTGGCGGCATACGGGCTCTCCGTCACGGATCTGACCGGCCTGGGTCTCGACGAGGACTTCGCCGCCCGAGCCATGGAGATCACCGACGAGGAGGACGTGCTGGCGCTCGCGGGGCAGGCGCCCGCTGACTGGCAGGGCCTGGCGCTCATCGACCTGAGCACGGGCATGTCCCTCGAGGAGGTGCGCGAGCGGCTCAGCATCCAGGAGGAGGTCGACACCTCGGGCACCGAGGAGGAGCAGCTGCTCCGCGGACTCCAGCACCCCGCAGGGCGTCTGACGTTCGCCTGGATCGAGGACGACGAGGAGCTGCGGCGGGTCATCGAGGACACCGACTTCGCCGCCTGGCGCATCTTCCTCCACCCCCTCCAGCGCCAGTACGTGGACCGTGACTACAACGGCCCTGCGAAGGTGACCGGGGGCGCCGGCACCGGGAAGACGGTGGTGGTCCTGCACCGGGCCCGCCGCCTGGCCGTCCAGCCGAACCGGCCCCGCGTGCTCCTGACCACGTTCACGCGCAACCTGGCCGAGGCCCTGGAACGCGACATGCGCACGCTGGACCCCGACGTGCCGATCGTCGACGAGTTCGGGCGACCCGGCGTGCGGATCAGCGGCATCGACGCGCTGGCCCGGGCGGTCCTGAAGGAGGCCGGACAGGCGGCCGCCCCGGCGGCTGAGCGGGTGCTGGGTGCCGCCACGGTGGACGCCTCCCGACGCACGGAACGTGACGCCTGGGCCGACGCCATCGCCGCCGCGGGGAAGGACCTGCCGGAGAACCTCAGGAGTCCTGCGTTCTTCGCGGCCGAGTACACGATGGTGGTGCTGCCGCGGCACATCACCGACAAGGAGTCGTACTTCCGCGTGCCCCGGCGGGGGAGGGGAGTCTCCCTCAACCGGCAGCAGAGGGCGGCGGTGTGGGCCGTCATCGAGCGGTACCGCGCGATGTCCCGGGCCCGCGGCACCCTCGACTTCCCCGAGGTGGCGAGCGTCGCCGCCGAGTACCTCAACGAGGTGGCTCCCGGGAACGGGCGGCTGTTCGACCACGTCCTCGTGGACGAGGGGCAGGACCTCACTCCGGCCCACTGGCAGCTGCTGCGTGCGCTGGTGGAGCCGGGGCCGAACGACCTGTTCATCGCGGAGGACTCCCACCAGCGCATCTACGGGCAGAAGGTGACCCTGTCGCACCTGGGGATCGAGACCCGCGGTCGTTCCCGGCGTCTGACGCTGAACTACCGCACCACCTACCAGAACCTGCGCTGGGCCATGGGGATCCTCGAGGGGGCCGACTACGTCGACCTGGAAGGCGAGCCCGAGGAGCACAGCACCTACCGCTCGGCTCGGTCGGGGCCGACGCCCATGCTCCTGCCGTGCGCCTCGATGACCGAGGAGCTCGACCAGGCGGCCCGGCTCATCCGGGACTGGGTCACCGGCGAGGGCGCTCCGGCGCCGGAGACCATCGCGATCCTGGTGCGCGACCGCTACCAGCGCGACCGGGTCGTCGCCGGGCTGGCAGAGCGAGGCGTCGAGGTGCGCGCCGTCGACAGCGAGTCGGTGAAGCCGGGCGCACCCGTGGTCATGACCATGCACCGGGCCAAGGGAACCGAGTTCGCCCGGGTGCTGCTGTTCGGGGTCAAGGACGGTCAGGTTCCGCAGTCGCTCAACGAGTACGAGACAAGCGAGGCCGACAAGCAGGACGCGCTTCTGCGTGAGCGGTCGCTTCTGTATGTCGCGGCCACACGCGCGCGGGATGTTCTAGCGGTTTCATGGTCAGGAGAGCCGTCGCCTCTGCTGGCTGCCGTTCCGCAGCTGAACCTGACGGAGCCCCGGGATAATGACTGAAGGTACGCGCCCAGCACTCCCGTCAGGCCTCGTCTGAGTCGTCCAAGCCGTAGTTGAGTACAGCCTGATCGACGATCCATCGCAGGGGTCTATTGCTCTTGCCTACAAGAGAACGAACGCGTTCGATCGCCTCCTCACGCTCACGACCTGCTGGAACCGTCTTCCGCACTTGAGTCATAACCCAGTCTTGGAGCTGGACGGGAAGATCCTCGTAGCTCCGAACCCGGAGGTCCTCGATGTCTTCTCGATCGAGGTAAGCGCCAAGAAACTCTACATTAAGCCTGTAGGGGAGGTTGACCACGACGTGAATCGGGTCGACGACCCCGCGGCGTGCCCACTGCAATACCACTTCCCACAGGGTAGCCATTGTCAGAGTGTCGTCCGCATATCCCAACTCTCCTACCACGTGAGACACGAGGTAGGGCTTCGTCTCTACTTCGCGAGCCCATCGCGCCGGATCCCGCAAGATGAGTACCTCAAGAAGTTCATCCGCGACAGCGTGATCCGCGAAACCGGACTTGTCGAGTGCCTCATACCAGAACTCGAAGGCATCGTGTCGCTTCGCAAGGCTTGGGTGCAGACCCCATGACTCATCCTTGTGGGCACGCACCAGGGCGAGAGCGATGACCTCTGGCGGAGCATCATCACGCCACAGGAGGCCGCGGGCGCCCGCGGGGGAGATCTTGTCCTGCTGAAGCGACAGAAGGACATCATCCCAGGGCAACTGGGTCCACTCATCGAGTTCTTGCCGTGCTTCGGCAGAGGAATCTGCGCGCTGCAATTTCGCGAGTAGAGACGCTGAGTCCAAATTGGTTGCCTGGGGTGGGGCTATGCGTGGAGCAGGTGTCAATAGGAGATCCGGTAAGCTGGCCAGCTTTGTTCGTATAGCCAAACGGTCTACGGGGCCACCGAGGGCATCCGTTTCAGCATCTTGCAGGAGACTGCGTACGTGCGGGGGTATAGTGTCACCAAATATGCTCTTTGTTATTTCGAGGATCGTTAGGGCAGTGTCTGCGGGGAGGTCTAAAGCTCGCTCGATCAGTTTACCCACCATTCGGGCCGTGACGGCCCCACGATGGGACACCAAGCTGGCCGAGATGAGTTCTGGATCGAGAGCCTGCTCTACGACGATCTCAAGCAAAGTCTTGTCCTTCTTGGCTCGCTCAAGGAGAAGCCCGCTGATAGCAGGTCTTGGGCCCGCGTGACGTACTTGAGAGATGATCGAGGCCAGAAGCTCGCGCGGCGCGCTCTGCCGCGTCGCGAGGTATCCGTTAATTGGTTGGTTGTCGAGCTCATGGAGTAGCCACATTTGTCCTTCTGTCAAGGCCGGATGCCTGGCAAGGTGCTTGGGGTTACTCTTGAGTTCGCTCAAGAAGGCCCTGGCGCGCAGGTCGCCGGACTCGGCTGCATCCACCACTTCTTGTGCAAGAGGATGCCGCCCGACCTTGGGGGTGACCAGCCGTTTCGGGCGCCTGCTTTGGTTCCCGGGCTCCTGCGACGATAGGGCGATACGTGCACGCCGCTTCAACATGTCTGCCCTGAGGCTCGCGTTGGTCGTTGTTTCGATGAGATGCTCCACTACACGACTCGCTGCAGGCCAGTCTCTTTGCTTCATCAGTTGCACTGCGGCCTTCTGAAGCAACCGCTCAGAGTCACCACTCCAAGCGTCGAGACTAGGCCTGGTTTCAAGCATTGCTTGAGGCCCGAAGAGGGATAGTGTGCGCCTAGCATACTCGTCTTCGAGATATCCGCGACCGAAATCTCCACATGTTGCGTCCGCAAAGGCAACAGCGGCGTCGTGCCACTTCTCGAGCTCCAGTCGCGTCGCGAAAGATGCCCTGGAGCTGTCGAAGATCACAAACCAACTACTCGTATGGAGTTTTTCGTAGGCTGTCTGGGCTTGATCCTGGCCCCTTGGGTACGAGTGGATTACTTCGGGCCAGTTAGGCGAAGGCGGGACAAGCCCATAAGTCCACCCACCTTCGCATCTCAGTTCGGTACGTAGAAGGCGCTGATAGAGGGGGGCTTCGGCAGCCCATGCAAACTCGTCGGAGTCGTCATGTAACTCATCCCCATCCCGCGGACTTGTGTGATACTTGAACATCATACGGTCCGCGTCGACCTCAAGTTCTGCGATCGCCCGGATCCGGTGTAGTAGTTGCGGGAGATATGCTCTGGCGTATCGGGCCGCCAACTTTGAAAGCTCTGCAAGAACTTCTATTCTCTCCTGATGGACTGAGGTCTGCGACCACGGCTGAGGACCCGCGCAGAAGGTTGCTACTTTGCTGAAGTGGGCCGCATTGTTGCGAGCTGGCCGCGTAAACTCCTCTTCTACCACGTCGAGGACGGAGGTCAGAGTGTTCCATGAAAAGTGGGACATGGCGTTCCTTTGCCTGGGCATGTAATCAAGTGCCAGAGGTCACCAAAACCAGTCTCCGGCCAACTCTCATCTTGGCACGCGCATCTGTCTGGGGGACTGCTGCACGGGTAGGTGACAGGGTAGGTCAGGCTGCGTGAGCGGCCGGTGTGGTCATGATGGTCTCGTACTCGATGGGGGTCAACCGGCCGAGGGCCTCCTGCCGGCGGCGTCGGTGATAGGTGCGCTCGATCCAGGTGACGATCGCGATGCGCAGCTCCTGGCGCGTGGTCCAGGTGCGGCGGTCCAGGACGTTCTTCTGGAGCAGGGCGAAGAAGGACTCCATGGCGGCGTTGTCGCCGGCTGCGCCGACCTTGCCCATGGAGCCGACCATGCCGTGGGTGCAGGCGCAACTCGGGATGGCCCGGTAGGGAGGTAGGCCAGCCATCCTAGGGTCGAGCCACCAGCGCGGCTGGTCCTATCCATCGGCCACTGAACATGGGGGCGGCTCTGAAGCCCTGAAGCGTGGGTGTGGGAGGCTACGAGCCCAGCCAAATGTGGAGGTCCTCTCCATTGTAGGTTCCTGTCATCATCACAATGCCGAACTCTCCCTCAGGCGCTTCGAAGGTCAGGCTCGTGTTCAGGGTCGCTCCGGGGCGGATAGTGCGGCTGTATCCCAAGTCCGCGTCGGACCGATAATCCCTGGCTGCGCCGTCGCCATCGGCGAGCCTGGTCCCGTCAGCGAACTCGATCTCGAAAAGGCCGGACGACACTTCTGCCTGCGCCTCACCCCGGTTCTCAATGATGATCGGGACACTCACGACACGGTCGCCAGTCTCGGGAGCATCGCACCCAAGGCTCCGGTATCGACAGACTGCTTCTTTCGGTTGTTCGACGGTGATCGCCAGCTCAACCTCATCCGATCCAGAACCCTGAGTGAAGTGCGCCGTCTCCCCGAACGGTGACTCAAATGAAGATGGCCCCGGGTCTGCCGCTGGCTCCGACTCTGGCTCTGGCGTGGCAGTCACCGTGGTGGTGACCGTCTTCGTCACGGTTTCAGTTACGACGGATGGTTCGGCGGGCTCGGGACTGCTTTCAGCGGCATCCGCCGAGGTCGAGGATGGAGCCGTGCTATCGGCCACTTCGGCGTCCGAACCGCACGCTCCAAGGAAGACGAGGCCGAGTATCAGGGGTGCCACGCGTGCCCTCATAGTTACAAATTCCTTCCTGCGTGTCACGGGATTGGTTGATCATCTCAACCTTGGGACCTGATACCTGTCAAGGGCTAGTAGCCATAGCCCCGGCAGGGGGAGCTTCAGCCATGCAGCGAAGCGAGTCGTAGAAATCCTGCAAAATGCGCGTGGATTGATGGCTGGGATGAAATGCGCGCTTTGGTCGCGCCCCGAAACATCCAGACCCGCAACGCAACTCGGACGCTGACCGTGCGCCAACGATCGACACTACCTCTTTGGGCCCCCGGCTGGTGCCACAACCGGGTCGTCCCAGCAGGGCGGAGCGGGGACGGTGCCGCATCGGCGTGCTGGTCGGTTCGTCTGTAAGACTCCAGCCTCGTGACCGAGGGAACCTACGCGATCATCGGCGCCGGGCCGACGGGTTTGGCGGCCGCGCGGAACCTGGAGCGGCACGGGCTGCCGTGGACCGGGTACGAGCTGCACACCGATGTCGGCGGGCTGTGGGACATCGACGGGCCGCGCAGCACGGTCTACGACTCGGCGCACCTGATCTCCAGCAAGACCACGACCGAGTTCGCCGAGTTCCCGATGCCGCCGGGCACGCCGGACTATCCCGGTCACCGCGAGCTGCTGGCCTACTTCCGGGCGTTCGCCGACACCTTCGGCCTGCGGCGCAACTTCCGGTTCGGCACCGAGGTCGCCAAGGTCGAGCCGGCCGGCGACGGCAGCTGGGTGGTGACCAGCCGCGGCCCGCAGGGCGAGGTGAGCGAGCGGCATACGGGCGTGATCATCGCCAACGGCACGCTCAGCGAGCCCAACGTCCCGACCCTGCCGGGCGGCTTCGACGGGGAGCTGTTTCACACCAGCGCCTACAAGCGGGGCGAGGTGTTCGCGGGTAAGCGGGTGCTCATCGTCGGGGCGGGCAACTCCGGGTGCGACATCGCGGTCGATGCGGTGCACCACGCTGCCAGCGTCGACCTCAGCGTGCGACGCGGGTACCACTTCGTGCCCAAGTACGTCCTGGGCCGGCCCGCGGACACGCTCAACCAGGGACGGCCGCTGCCGGCGCGGGTCAAGCAGGCGATCGACTCCCGGCTGCTGCGGAGTGTTGAGCAGCGGCCGACGAGCTCGCTTGGGCGTGGTTGCCCTTCGCCCATTTGAGGCACCGCGAACCAGCGTCTCCCTCAAGCGCAGCCTGGCCGGAGCTTCGGAGTTGTGATGTGACTCCTGCGCATGGAATCTGTTACTCGCACCCGACCCCGTCTCCGTCGCGGTCGAGCCGCCGGTGGTACCCCGGATCACCGGCATATACGGGCGCGGCGCCGGCGGCACGGGCTTCTGAGCAGTTCTTCCATCCGTCACTCGGCGCGGACGGCCCAGCGGCAGCGCCCCCGACGAAGCCTTGGATCTGGCCCGTGGCTGTAACGGTCTGCGTCTCGGTGACAGTTTCCGTCGCGGGCTCCACAGTCTCCGTGACTGTTGTGGGGCTCGGCGTCGCGGTCACCGTGGTGGTCACCGTCTCGGGAGGACTAGTCCGCGTTGCCGTGACGGTCACGGTTGGTCCCTCCACCGTCGTCGTCGCGGGTGCCGCAATGTTCGCCGGAGCGGCTGCCTCCGTGCATCCCGAGACGCTCAGGCTCAGGGCCACGGCGAGGCATACCCCCGCTCCCGGCAGAACTCTGCTTCGGATTCGATCTGTGAGCACCATTGCTCTCCTCCCTCAGTGGGAGGTATTGGAAAGCCCAAGAGACCGCAAAGTCAAGTCTATCGCGCGTCAGTGGCTTGGCCAGGGCGAGCCGTCAGTCCGTATCGACTTCGTGGCCGCCCCGCAGCCGCTCGGCCTCAGCCTCGCGGTAACTGATCACCGCCGTGGTGTCGAGCACGACGCCGCAAGGTCGGAGATCGGTGTCGACGAGGAGGTAGATGTCTGGCTCGGCCGGGTCAGAACCGCGCTGGAACCACACAACCGGGCCTGCATCCGTGTCTACCACAAAGAGCTCCCGTTCCGTGGGCCAGTCTCTGTAGGGAGGCGGGTCGACATCAGCGGCCTCGGCGGTGGTGAGGGCCCAGCCGATGTTCTCGTATCGCGGCAACCATCCAGCGCGGACGCCACCGAGCACCTCGGCATGACGCCACATCAGCCTCATGGCGTAGCAGCGCTCGTTGTGATCGAAGTCCGCCAGCGTGACGCGGCACGCCCCGTCCACCGTGACGTCGAGATCGACCACCCCGTGGCCGCGGGCGACGAGCCGACCGCGCAGGCCCACCTCCACCTCGTCCAGGATCTCCGGCTCGGCCAGGCCGTCTCGGGGGAAGATGAAGGGCTCCGGGACGAAAAGCTGGGCCACACTCGGGTTGACGTCCTCCAGGGTGAGAACCGTAGGGGGGACGTACTGCCCGGGAGAGATGGCCGCTGCGCTGACGATCTCGGTCGCCGCCCGTTCGACAGCTCGAGCCCGGCACCGCGCCAGGGCCGCTTCGGCGTCATACGTGCCCCGAGCGAGGCCTTCGCGCACGTCCCGGATGGCCCTCAGGGCGCCTTCCCGAGCCGAGCGCAGCATCCCGGGATGCTCGACGTCCAGGTGGACCAAGTCGATGTCATCGACCGATCCTCCTGATGCGAGGTGCTGGGCGAGCCACTCCTCCTGGGCCTCGTACCAGTCCAGCCGTATCCACTCGGCCATGGGAGAGTCCGGGGCTGGTTCCCAGTCGGCATCCCAGGTTGGGGCCATATCGAGCCTCCGTTACAGCAAGACAGAACACACCGGTATCTCCCAGCAGGTCGCTGGTTACCGCGTCAGGAGCGGCTCATTATGCACGCCGCCACCGTCAAAGGGTTGGCGAAGAAGTGAAGGGCTTTGGTCCCTGCCGGTGCTTGCGTCGCCGTGTCACCATCTAGCTGGCATGCGAAGTGTTTTCGGAGGGGAAGAACCCGAGGAGTACTCCTCGGGCGATGCTTTGGGCGGGCCCGACGAGCGTCCTCCGTCGCTGTGGGACGACGAGGCCGACACCAGTGCGCCTCCCGCACGCAACGTCGCGGCGAGCCGGTCTCCGGGGAGCAACTCCACGAGACGTCGTCGCATCGTCGCCGTGGCGGCCGGAGCGGCCGTTCTCGTGTCGGGGGCCGTGTGGTGGGGCGCTGTCGGCGGCGACGAGCCGGTTTCCACCATTGCGGATGTTGAGGAACGACCCACGGACCCCGCGCCTCCGAGGGTGCCGGCCCCGACGGCAGCGGACGAAATCGACGCCGAAGCGACGCCCTCATCAGCACCGGCCCCATCCCCGACGGCCCCGCAGGCCGCAACCCAGGAGAGCCCCAACAGCCCGCCCCGGCTCGAGTCTGCGCCGCCGCAGGCCGTCCTCCCGGCCGCTCTGGCTCCCTCGTGGGACCCCTTCGCGGCACTCGAGCACCTGCCGGATGAGAGAGAGCTGTCGCACCGGGGTGACCACCCGTACGACCGTGACGCCTTCGGCCAGCAGTGGATGGACGTTGACCGGAACGGCTGTGACACCCGCAACGACATCCTTCGCCGCGATCTCATGGACCTCCGGGTCAAGCCCGGCACCAACGGATGTGTCGCCCATTCCGGGCGACTGATCGATCCCTATACCGCGCGGTCATTCGCCTTCGAGCGCGGTAGTGGCAACGCGGGCGAGCTGCACATCGACCATGTCGTCGCGCTCGGTGACGCCTGGCGCAAGGGTGCCTGGGCGTGGTCTCCTGACCGACGAGAGGCCTTCGCGAACGATCCTCTCAACCTCGTGGTCACGTTTGGTGACGTCAACATGGAGAAGGGCGCCAAGGATGCCTCTGAATGGTTGCCACCGGACAAGAAGATGCACTGCGGATTCGCGCTGCAGGTGATTTACGTCAAGCAGACTTACGACCTGGCGGTGAGTGACGAAGAGCGAGCGGCGTTGTTCAATGCACTCGGCATGTGCACGGAGAATTCGCCTTTGCTTGGTGGCTGGGACACGGGCCTTTAGTCGGTGCCGACCACTACGCTGGCGTTTCGAGAGGGGTGGAGCCCGTGACTGATTTCCCCGCTGAGGTGCGGACCGTAGATGTCCGCACGGTGCCGTGGTGGCCCGCGGCCATCACCTTGGTGGCAGCGCTGCTGGCTGCTGTGCTGGTGCCCTTGACGCTGGACACCTCGGACATCGGTTCCTTCCGGTTGTCCGTCGTCGGGTACGTCCTGGGGGCCATTGTCGTGCCTGTCGGGGTTGCGGTGCACCGCTTCCGGAGGGAGGAGGCCAAGCGGAGCCCCTACTACGACCCGCGCTACGCCTACGACAAGATCGCGGCGGTTGCCATGGCCGTAGGGGTTCTGAGCAGCGTCTGGCACGCCTTCGTGGTGGCGACGGAGCTGGCTCGATGAGGGGCCGCGCCCTGCTCGGGGCGATCCTCGGACTGTTGCTCGCAGCGGCCCCCCTGTCCGCTGCGGGTCAGACCGGCGAGCTGTCGGATGTCGGGGAGCGGTCCTTTGCCGACGTGGCCGCCTGCGTCGCCAACTCCGACACGTTGCTGGTCTCGATGGTGGTGGACCAGTCGGGGAGCCTCCAGAACACGGACCCCGCCAACGAGCGGGTCGGTGCCGTGGACACAGCCATCGAGGCCCTGGAGGGCCTCCGCCAGACGGCGAGTGCGGAGCTCGACGTCCAGATGAACCTCGCCGTGTTCGACGGCTCTTACGAGGAGCTTGTCGGCTGGGGGTCTCTTGCGGGCGACCACGCCCAGTCACTACGGGACGCAGCCGCCCGCGAGCTGCCGGTGAGGAACACGGGTGACTTCACCGACTACCGCGCCGCCCTGAGTGGGGCCGAGCGCTCCCTGACTTCCAGGAGCGAGGCGGTCGACCCGGACGCCTGCAAGGTCGTCCTCTGGTTCACCGACGGTCGGCTGGATGTCGGCGAGTCGACCCAGGCGGCCCGCGCAGAGCTCTGTGCACCCCAGGGCATTGCCGACAGCCTCCGTGGCAACCACATCGCGGTCGTGGCACTGGCCCTGTTCACCGAACAGGGCAGGGGAGCCGTGAGCCAGGAGGACGCGAACCTGCTCCGTGCCGTTGCCGAAGGGAGCGCTGACGGCGTCGAGTGCGGGACGACACCTGTCCCCGAGTCCTTCTCGGGCAGGGCCTACCTCCGCGCGTCCGACGCGGCAGCCCTGCGACGGGTGTTCGCCGGGGCGGGAACCCTGATCGAGGGTGGCCAGCAGGCACTCTCGGTGACCTGCCCCGGACAGGAGTGCATCGAGGGGCAGTTCCGTGTCCCGCTCGACCGGGGTCTCTCAGGGTTCCGTCTCGTGCTGGACGGCGTGCAGGAAGACCGCCCACCCGTGATGAGATCACCCGACGGCCAGGCGGTCGAGCTCGTGTCCGGCACCGCTGCGGAGGTCGGCTCGGGCCAGCTGGCGGCCTCGACGAAGGAGGGGCTCACCGTCGTCGACCTCACCTTCGCCACGGGCGGGTCCCCGGGCGGGAGCTGGGTGCTGGACACGCATGCCACACCACAGCAGGTGACGGTCATCGACCTCTACTACTTCTGGGGCGTGGGCCTCGAGATCCGCGCCCCCGAGGGCCTCACCATCGGTGAGTCCTCACCGCTGCAGGTCCTTCTGAGCTATGCGGACGGGACTCCCGTGGATCCGGCGGACTACCAGTCCCTCGCCGTCCGGATGCAGGTGGGCGGGCAGGATGTCTCCCTGGTTCCCGACGGCCCCGGCAGCTACGTGACCACCCATGACGTGCCCGCCCAGGACGCACCGGCCGCCTTGGAGATCGGTGTCACGGCGGAGGCGGTGAGCTCCCCGAGCAGCGTGGGCCTGGGGCCGGTCTCCGGTTCGGCCCGGCTGCAGACCGTGCTCCCTCCCAGCTACGCCACGCTCCTCACGCACGAGCTGCGTATGCCCCAGATCGTGGGGCTGGGCACGACGTCGGGGGCACTGCAGTTCCGCGGGAGCGAGCGAGGTGAGACCCGGGTCTGCGTGGATGACGTGCGCATCGCCGCCCCCGAGCTCGCCGGTGAGGTCACGGTGTCCACGGCGGGCCAGTGCCTCGCCATCCCGGCCAACGACGAGGTGACTTGGCCTGTCGAGCTGTCCCCGGCCGGCGCGGCCGACGGGCGTATCCAGGGAAGCCTGGTGCTGAGCATGACCTCCGTCGACAGCTCGGACACGATCACCGTCGAGGTTCCCGTCGGGGCCTCGATGATGCGGCCCGTGAACGAGCCGTTGCGTTGGGGACTTGTCGCGGGACTGGTCCTTCTCGGACTGCTTCTCCCCACGGCCATCGCCTGGCTGACCAACCTCCTCAACGGCACCTTCCGGGTCGGTCCTCGGACGGTGCTGGCAGAAGCGCCGGTTCGGCTGACGCCCCAGGGACTTGAGCCCCAGGCTCGGACGGCATTGTTGACGCTGGACGACTTCCGTGGACTGGGATTTGCCAAGGAGTCCCGACGCTCTCGGATCGACGGACCGGTCCGGCTGACGAGGCGCCTCCCGCTCTGGCCTTTTGGCGAAGTGAGGTACGAAGCCGTCACCGACGACGGTGTTGTCGTCAGTTCCCTCGACCCCTACACGCTCAAGGGCGGTCGACGTGCGCCAGCGGTCTCGAACTTCGGCGACGTGTTCTTCCTCCGTCTTCGGCCGAGCCCGAACGAGGACGGCTCCTACGACGGACTGTTGGTGATCGTCGACACCGACGATCCCGATCTGTCCACCGTCATCAGGCGTCGGGAGGACCAGGTGCAGCGGTTCCGCGACTGGTCGGCCCTGTACGAGAGGCTCGAGGAACAGGTCCGTCAGGATGTCGAACCGGAGCCGGCGGCGGTTGCGACGAGGAAGTCGGCCTCGCCCTCGGCACCCGTCGGTCCAGGGGGACCGTCCGACGCGGAGGCACGCCCATCCCTGTGGGACGAACCCCGGTCCTCCCTGTGGGAGGACCCGCCTACCCGACCGGAGGGGGATTCCGTCTGGGACCCGGGCGCTGACTCCGGGCGCAGCGGTCCAGCACCGTCGCGTGACCGGGAGAGATCGGACAAGCCGCGGTCGATCTTCGACGACTAGCCACAAACCACCAGGTGACCACGACAAGGCACCCAAGAGAACAAGGGAGTTCCCGTGCTACGACCATTCCTTCTCGTCGGGGTCGGCGGATCCGGAGGCAAGACGCTGCGCGTCATCCGCGATGAGCTGAGCCGTCGCCTGCACCAGGCGGGTTGGCGTGACGACCTGCCCAAGGCCTGGCAGTTCGTCTACATCGACGTCCCCACCACCCCCGACGGGAGCGAACCAGACCTCCCGAACCAGCTGCCGGCACGTGACTACATGGGCATGGTCGCCCCGGGGCTGACCTACCGTGCCCTCGATGCGACGCTCACCGGCAAGGCCGACATCACGGTCAAGGAAGCCCTCTGTGCGTGGCGACCCGATCCGAACAAGGTGAACATCCCGGTCAGCAAGGGTGCCGGACAGTTTCGGGCCATCGGCAGGATGGTGACCCTCACCGGACTCGACCGTGTTCACACCGCTCTGGACGCGGCTCGCCGTTCGCTCGCGGGCGCCGAGGTCGTCGGTGAGCTCCAGCGCCTGTCCACCTTGCTCGGCCGGGAGCCGAGCCCGCAGATGGCAGACCCCACGGTGATCGTGATCTCCTCCATCGCCGGGGGTAGCGGGGCAGGAGCGGTGATCGACGTCTGTGACGCGCTGCGTGCTCTGGGTGACACGTGGGCCTCGGAGTCCCTGGGCCTGCTCTACGCACCCGACGTCTTCGACTACCTGCCAGAGGAACACCGCAAGGGTGTCCGCCCCAACTCCCTGGCCACCCTCGGAGAGCTCCTGGCGGGGTACTGGAACAGCGAGGGGCCTTCCGAGGAGACCGCGGACCTGCTGGCGATCAAGGGTGTGCAGGTGGGTGCGGCCAACCGCATCGGCCCCCGATACCCGTTCCTGGTCGGCAACCGGAACGAGCACGTCTCCTACGCGACCCAGAACGACATCTACCGGGCCATGGGACGCTCGATCAGCGCCTGGGTGACCAGCGTCGAGCTCCAGGACCGGATCACCGCCTACCTCCAGGGCAACTGGTCCCAGGCCGCGAGCTCGCTCGTGGACAACCTCCCGCTGCACCTGCAGGGCACGGAGACCCCCTTCTCGGCGCTGGGCTCGGCTCGCGTCGGCCTCGGCCGGGACCGCTTCCGCCAGTACGCCTCGGAGCGGATGGCCAAGGCGGCTGTCGACCGCCTCCTGCGGCACCACCTGCTGCAGCGCGGTGAGGGCGACGACCGCAGCGACCAGGCGATTGCCCAGGAGGTGGCTGACAAGACCTTCCCCCGTTTCCTGGCGCACTCCGGACTCGACGAGCGCACCGAGTCGCACAACGACATCATCGACGCGCTCCGCCCGGAGTCGGTCCGCGAGGACACCCTGGAACTCGAGGGACAGATCTTCGGTCATGTGAGCAGGAACATCGCTGCCAAGGGCGAGGCGCCGGCTGAGGTGGGCAGCAAGATCCTCCGTGCTCAACGTGACCGCGCCCCGAAGTACCTGCACGCCCTTGCGGAGGCCAGGGCTGAACGAGCGAGGCAGTGGACCTCCGACATCCAGACGAGGCTGCAGGAACAGGTCGCCCGGCACGTCGCATCGGACGGCGGTCCGGTGACGATCCTCCTTCTCCAGCGCCTGGTCACCGAGCTGGAGGCGGTGTCCCAGGAGCTCAAGACCGAGGCGCAGAAGTACGTGCGATGGGCCGCGGATGTGGCGCAGGAGGTCGACAAGGCGCTGGACATCCAGGCCGAACGTCTCCTGCCCAACAACCCTGCCATCAGACAGGGCACGCGCGCCGCTGCCGAGGCCCTGCACTGGCAGACGGAGGCGGAGCTGCGGGACCTTGCGGTCGACCTCATCCCGGACCTCGTGTCCAACGTCATCCGACCACTCGAGCAGGAGCTGCGCTTCGCGGTCGAAAGGCTCCAGCAGGAGGAGCGAGCCCTCCCGTCGTTGGGTGAGCACGGCATCTCGGACTGGCCCGACGGCGACGTGGTGCCGACGAGGCTGCAGGAGGCTCCCAACGAGTTCCTGCTGGAACCGACGTCGGACTACCCCCGGATCCTGCGCGATCTCGTGTCGCGGACGATGCAGACGGATCAGCACCGTTCGGCCTTCGCCGACGCGGTGGAGAAGTTGATCCTGGGAGTGCACACCGAGGACGACGCACAGACGTTGATCGGCCGGGATGCGAACTGGGTCCCGCGGAGCCCGGTCGTGGGAACCGGAAGCCCGGCCAGTGCCTCGTACGTCATCGGGGTCTCGAGCAAGGACCTGCTCCGGCGGGCCGACCAGTGGATCACCCGTCCAGGCACCGCCTTCAGCCGCTACCTGGAGGACGACCTGTCCGGCTACCTGTCACCGGAAGGGGTGGAGCCGGCGGAGCACGCTCGACGTCTCCAGCGGTTCGAGGGGCAGTTCATCGCGGCGCTCAACGCCTCGGCTCCTCTTGTCAAGGTGAACTCCCAGGTCCTGGTGCAGGTGCACGACGAGGCGGAAGCCCGCTCCAGCCTGTCGTTCAGCGAGCTCCCCTTCGTCGACCGGAGCCCCGCAAAGGAGACCGTGCGCAAGGTGCTGCAGGCGCGCGGCCAGTGGTCTGCCGAGGTGGAGAAGGCCTTCACCGATGGCAACCAGGCCTTCATCGACATGTTCGCGACCCTGAACCGGCCCTACGAACCAGTCGTCTTCGACAGCCTGATGCAACCCATCGCACGCGAGTGGGGCAAGCGGAGCAGGAACGCGGACATGATCCAGGAGTTCTGGCGCTGGCGCAGGGCACGGCCGCTGACCGAAGCGCTACCGTTCTCGCCCGCCGTGCGGGAGTCGATGATCCGTGGGTGGTTCACGGCAAGCCGTCTGGGCCAGCTACGCCTGGGCGACGAGAAGGCCGCGATCTTCGTCCCTGAGGCCCGCGGGGGCGGGAGCTGGGTCGACTTCCCCGAGCCCCTGCTCACGGGTTCGCTCATCAGGCCGCAGCAGTACCTCCCCGTCGTGCTGGAGTCCATCCTCCTGGCCATGGTCGAGGTCAACACCACGGCCAGCCTGACCCCGATGGTGCCGTACCAGCGTCTTCGGGACCTGGGCCGAAGCGGCAGCGGGAGTGTGGAGAGCTACGAGGACCTGAACGCGGAACTGCGGTCCTGGATCGTGGACGGAGGTGCTGGACAGGAGCCCGAGGCGTGGGAAACGCGACGGGACGAGGTCGTGGAGCACTTCACCCGCCTGGCGACGGCCTACACGGAGTTCTTCCAGAACGTCCGCCCCTACACGGAGCCTCTTGACGTCCCGACGGCCTACGACCTCCGCCGGGACATCATGAACGCGCTGAGGGACCTCATCCGGGCCACGCAGGGCGTCACGGCTGCGAAGGACCTGCTGCAGTGGAACTAGGCACTTCCGACCTCAACGTCATCCTCGTCCCGGACGGAGAGCTGGGCGACGACGTCCGCGCGGTGGCGGTCGCGTGGTCGGAAGCCGGTTTGCTGAAGCCCTCCGTGTGGGTGTCGCCATCCAGTGTGGACCGCACCAGTGAAGGCCCACCGCACGTTCAGGCCCTCAAGATCTCGGCGGCGGGCACGGAGACGGCGGATCTCTTCACGCTCGTGGGACTGCAGCGGCTCGAGCGGCTGCGACTGATCGCAGTCCATCTCTCAGGCGTGGGTCCCGAGCAGCACGACGCGGTCACGCGGGCAGCGCTGGAGATCAGCGAGCTGCTCAAGGCGGCTCTTCCCCTGGGAACCAGTGAGGACGAGCAGGGGACTAACCTGCACCGCGTGAAGCTGCTGGTCCCTGCCAGCGGGTCGAAGGACCTGCCTCCCAGCGCCCTCCAGCAGGACTGGGAGGTCAATGCGGTCGTGTCCCCCGAGGACCGGCCGGACGTCGACCGTGGATCGGTCTTCGTCCGACCCGGCCACAACTACGTGGGACACGTGGTGAACGCGGTCTGTGCCGCCGGTGGGCTGTGGGCGGGTATGCCGACCGGGGCGCTCGACACCGTGACGACGGACTCGACGACCTCCGAGGGCTGGCTGCACGTCATACGGCCCACCGTTCGCGCCGTCCTGGGGTCGAGCCGGACCGAACGTGTCGTCGAGCAGGCGCTGAGAGCAGTGGGGCATTCGGATGTCAGCGACTTCGTCACCTGGGGACGCAAGGCTCCCGACCCCGTCCGCCTGACCCAGAGGGCCGCTGAGCGGCTCCTGTCCAGTGGCAACTGGTCCTACCCGGGCAGCGCGGCCAGCGCTCCGCGCACCGGGCGCGACGTCCGGTCCGCCAGCGAGGCGCTCAGTTCGGCCCTCCAGTACAACGTCAGGCTCTTCGGTGCCGGCTGGCGCTGGCTGCTCCGCTCGGGCGAGGCCTCGATCGACCGCGGGCTCACCGAGAAGATCATGGGCCGGGAGGCGGAGATCGACGTCGCCGTCAGGCCCGAGAGCCCGGCGACCCTGGCCCGCTGGGCTGCAGCGCGGCGGCACTCGGCACAGCGCTCCCTGTCCGAGTTCGTGTCCGACGAGGGGTTGGAGGTCGATGCGCCACTGCCCGAGACGTGGCGAGACCTGCGCCGGATGACACTGGCGCTCGTGGACGGAGGACCGCTACCTCCGGGGGTGCGAGCCGAGGGATCAGGAACGCTTCGCGAGGTCGTCCCCCGGGCCTATGCGGTGCCCGCACCCGACGACACGCTCGAACTGGATGGGCTGACCGTCGGGATCGTCGACGCGGTGGCCTTCCGCAGGGCGGTGGCGCGCCTCGAGGCGGCCGCCGCGTCCGAGGCGGAGACGGCGCCTCCTGCGCCCGAGGCGCAGCCACAACCCAAGGTGACAGGGGAGAAGGCAACGGAAGCCGCTGAGGCGGACGCCGCGGCCGCTCGCGCTGCCCAGCTGCAGAAGGAGAAGGAGGACGCCGAGAAGGAGGACGCGCGTCGCAAGAGTCTCGAAGCCACCAGGACCAAGGTGGCTGCCTGGTTCAACCGGCGGCGCGGGAGCTTCCTGTGGTTGGTCGCTGAGGCCGTCGCCGACGAGCTGGCGACCGCGCAGCAGCGGCGTGGCTTCCTCGAGAACGCTCAACAGGTCACCACCGACAGTGCCTTCGAGGGCCTGAACAGCGCCTTCCGGCGGTTGGTCGGGGCATGGAGGTTCGCCGTCCTGGTCCTCTTCGCCGGCCTCGCCTACGCCGTCTGGCGTTGGCTCGGCGGGGACACGGACCTGACGAAGGTGCTGCTCTGGACGGGCATCGGCCTCGTCGTGTGGATCCTGGCGGTGGCGTGGGCCAACCACCGGTACTTCAGGGCCGACCTCCGCTATCGGCGCGAGATCGATCGAGTGATCGCAGAGCGTCGGCAGCGGGCTGACGAGCTGGTCGAGCTGCGCCGTCGTGTCTCGTGGTTGCAGACGCGGTACGACGGCCTCATGACGTGGGCCGGCATCCTCGCCGAGGTCGTCCACCGCCCCTGGGGACGGGTCCCTGTACAGGAGTCATCCCTGGCGGCGGGTGAGATCCAACGCCTTCCTGCCGCCGTGGCCCTGGCTGTCAGCGCCGACTCCGATCGCGAGGAGTTCGGGCAGGCGGTGGTCACCGATGCGGTGAACGTCCTCTGCCCGCCGGAGTACGCATCGAGGATGTGGGAGAACGTCTTCGAGTCATTCCTGCGCCACAACGGACGGGACAGCAGGACCGGGATCGAGCTGGTCGACCGGGACGAGCTGCAGACCAGAGCGAGCCCACGACGTGAGCTCCTGCACTTCCTGCAGTCCGGCGTGGCACGGGAGGAGGCGGTCGAGCGGGCCGTCCAGCAGCTGGACGAGGCCATCGACAAGGACGAGGTTCGACTGCCGTCCCTGATGGTGAAGCGCTTGGGCCCGTACAGCGATGGTCAAGTCGTTCCGGAGGAGGAGTTCTACGGGGCCAGCCTGCGTGTGGCCACACCCTTCACGCTGGATCTGTGGACACCGGAGGGCCAGCTCGCCGCCAAGCACCTGCTCAGTCGGTCTCTGGTCTGGGTGCCGAGGTCGATGGACGTCACGCCGAGGCCGGAGATCGAGCTGCGCCGCGCCAACGGTGGTGCTGCGGTGCGGGTCGACCTGTCGCGCCGCTGTTCGATCGCAGACGTGACCGCCTTCACGGAGACGACGACGTCCACGCGGGAGCAGACCTGGTCGACCGAGGAGCTCGAGGACTTCAACTAAGGGGCAACATCGGTCCGGTCAGGCCGACTCGTTTCAGTCTCGTCCCTTCCTGAGGGGCGGTCTACGCGCTTGTTCAGCACGCTCATGACGGTCAGGGCGATGAGCATGGCCACGAGTCCGGCAACGGTTGCCCAGGCGAAAAGCGGCCAGCTCGGTTGCGCGACCGAGGGCGCCGCGGCATAGGCCAGGCCGAGCGCACCGATGATCACGGCTGCCCTCTGCACCAGCCGGTTGAGGGCGTCCTGGGCGTGAGACGCCTTCTCCTGGCTCAGGGTCCGCGCGAGTCGCGCCCCGTCCTGGACGCGCTCCTCGACGTCCTCGATGTCCCGGTCCGTCAGCAGCTCCCTCTGCAGCGCCACCAGCAGTTCGTCCACCGGTGCGGTGCGCTTGTGGGTCAGGCTGCGACGCCAGACGCGTCGCTTGAAGTCGAAGTGCAGTCGTTCGAGCTCGACCAGCTCATCCGGGACGTCCAGCCGAGCGGCCACGGCCCGCGACCCTGACTCATCGAGCAGGATCCGCTGGATCCAGGCCAGTAGCAGGGCATCGAGGTAGATGCTGTGTGTCAGAACCCGGAGGTGCGGTCCGAAGGCCGGGTCCTGCGTGGGGTGGAAGACGATTCCCACGCCGTCTCGGAGGACGAGTGCGGACCAGTCGGGCCGATCGATGGTGAGACTGTGCCGGGCGGCTCGTGTCTCGGACTGGGTGATACCGGTGACCGCCTCGTACGCCTGCGCCAGGCGCCGGTCCTTGGGCCCTGGCAGGAAGGTGATGGCCCGAACGGGGCTTTGAGCAATGATCAGAACCTGTGGATGGCCCTCGGCGGGGTGACGTGAAAGTGGCGTACCTCCCGAGCAAGATCTGATGCCCATAGAAGTTCTGATCAGGGTCGGCGTTGGCGCGCCGGCTCGGGAAGG
>Ga0310827_100059_pt1 | contig 155085 bp, 143 predicted proteins | sample WT_ome_2_FD_201309 | JGI IMG/M metagenome (GOLD analysis project Ga0310827, IMG submission 201309) | Sorghum-adapted microbial communities enriched on wild type (WT) sorghum from Joint BioEnergy Institute, Emeryville, California, United... ... | reverse complement strand
TGTCATCTTTGCCGGGATTGTTTACCGCAATTGCTTTATTCATTAAACAGCTGACGTTGCTCGTATCGTATGTCAAAAATAATGCGTTTCCGCAGCCCCTGACCGAGGAAGAGGAAACGAAGCATTTACAGCGCATGGCGGAAGGGGATTCGGAGTCTCGCAATATCCTGATCGAGCATAACCTGCGGCTGGTGGCGCATATCGTCAAGAAATTCGATAACACCGGCGAGGATTTGGAGGACTTGATCTCGATCGGGACGATTGGTTTGATCAAGGCGATCGAGAGCTTCCGGCCGAATAAAGGGACGAAGCTCGCGACCTTTGCAGCCCGCTGTATCGAGAACGAAATCCTGATGCATTTGCGTTCGCTCAAGAAAACGCGCAAGGATGTCTCTTTGCATGATCCAATCGGAACCGACAAGGAAGGGAATGAAATCACCCTCATTGATATTTTGGGGACGGAAGCGGACGATGTGGTGGACCGGGTTCAGTTAAAGATGGAGAAGAGTAAAATTTATCGCAACCTGGACATCCTGGACGCGCGGGAGCAGGAAGTCATCAAGGGTCGGTTTGGCCTGGAGCATGGGGGAGAAGAACGGACCCAGCGCGAAATCGCCAAGGAGCTCGGCATCAGCCGCAGCTACGTGTCACGAATTGAGAAGCGAGCGCTCATGAAGCTGTATCATGAGTTTTATAAGAAGAAATAATGTTGTTGTTGATCGAAATATGACTATAAAGAAGCGGGTTTGCGTTACTGCGCAAACCTCGCTTTTTTTGTGTCCACAATACAAGAGTTGACAATATCATATAAATCCTATAGGATTTAATTACAAACTGACTGACTAGTCAATCATGTGGGGTGGGAACAGATTGAGCGGAGAGAAAGAAGCCCAAATCAACAGTGATCGCAGAGAGCATATTCTGCAAATCGCCATGAAGCGATTTGCCAAGGATGGCTATCATGCAACAAAAATTTCCGATATTGTCGCTGAGGCGGGTGTGGCTCAAGGGACGTTCTACTGGTACTTCAAAAGCAAAGAAGCGATTGCGCTGGAAATTGTGAAGGAAGGCCGGGAAAAATTGCTTGACGTCATCCGTCATGGATACCGACGGGAAGCAGGATCGGTGCAGGACATGGTACATGCCTCCGAAGCTCTGCTGGAAAGTCTGTTTCGGTTTGCCGAATCCAACCGGTATTTAATAGAGCTTATTTTCGGCAGAGGTGAAGGGGTTGAAACGATCCGCCATGCGATCCGGGAAACGAGAGCAGCTATGGAGAACTCTTTTCTTCTTAACATTCGCAGGGCGATTGAGTTAGGCATGCTCCCGGCTTCCATCGATGCTGAATTCCGTGCCACGATGATTATGAGCTTGATCGAAGGCGTCATTTCACGTTGGTTGCTCGGGTTCGCGCCGCCAGGCAGCGGGATCGAATCCAAAACGGCTCAGCAGCTTGCCGCGGAGACGGCCAGATTCGAATTTTTTGGCTTGCTTGGTGTTTAGCTTTGATTGGATAATGATCTGCCGTTTCGGAATTGTACCCATTCTGCTATCCAATAAATACAAAGGAGAGAACATCCATGCTGAAAAGTAAGAAATCCAGAAATATGTTTCTAACATTATCCGCCGTATTGCTCGTAGTTCTGGCATTGACTGGCTGCGGTTCTAACAATAACGGCAATAATGCGCCAAGCTCGGCTCCTTCCAACAATGCGGCGAACGGAGAAAGCTCCGCAAATACCGGAAGTGATTTATTGAACGAAATTAAAACGGCGGGTGTGATAAAGGTAGGGCTTATGGGGACTTACGCTCCTTACAATTTCCTGAATGAAAACAAGGAAATCGATGGTTTTGATGCTGACATTGCGAAAGAAGTAGCCAAACGGCTCGGCGTTAAAGTCGAGTTTGCTCCGCAGGAATTCTCTGGACTGATTCCTAGTCTGCAGGCTGGCAAAATCGATGCCATTATCAGCCAGGTTACGATTACTGACGAACGCAAGCAGCAAATTGATTTTACCCAGCCGTATATTACGAACCAAGTTAAAATCATCGTAAAAGAGGATAATGACTCGATTACGAAGCTGGAAGACTTTAAAGGAAAAAATATCGGCGTGGGACTCGGCACAAACGATGAATCCTATCTCCGGAATGACGTGCTGCCGCAGGTTGGCAACTTCGAGATCAAAACCTATGACGATGTGATTACTTCCCTGCAGGATTTGAATGCGGGACGGATCGATGCCACCATCAATAACTTGTACGCCTTGAAACCCATTGTCGACAAAAACGGCTATAAAATTAAAGCTGTGGGCGACGCGATCAAATCCGACCAAGCGGGTATCGCGATCCGCAAAGATAACCCGGAATTCCTGACCGCTCTGGATCAGGCTTTGACCGATATGAAAGCTGATGGCACCTATAACACCATCTTCAAAAAATGGTTTGGCGAAGAGCCGCCGGCAGAATAAAGAATCGTGAAAAGGATAAGGCCTTGAAGAATTCGTATTCTTTCATGGCCTTCTCGCTTTAACCATGGAATCAAAAGGGGATTCAAACGACAATGAATCTGGTATGGGATAACCTTCCTTTCTTGCTGAAAGGTGCTTATTACACGCTGCTTGTTACGGTTGTATCCATGTTTTTTGGACTGATCATCGGTTTGGTGGTTGCGATTGCGCGACTAAAAGGGAATTGGCTGGTTCGCGGAATTGCCCGCGTATATGTGTCGGTTATTCGAGGTACGCCGCTTCTTGTCCAAATTTTTATCGTTTATTACGGGGTTGTAGATTACGGAATTACGCTGGGTCCGCTGACAGCCGCTTATGTGGCATTGAGCATCAACGTGGGCGCCTATCTGTCTGAAACGTTCAGAGGGGCGATTCAGTCGATTCCAAAAGGACAGACAGAGGCCGCTTATGCGACGGGCATGACGGGCTGGATGACGATGAGAAGAATCATTCTGCCGCAAGCAGCCCGTGTGGCCATTGCGCCTATGGGTAATACCTTTATCGGAATGCTTAAAGAGACGGCGCTGGTGTCGGCCATTACGGTCACCGAGTTGCTGCGTTCAGCGCAGCTGCTGATCGCTCAATATTATGTCTATATGCCTTTTTTCGTTGGGATCGCCGCCATGTATTGGATTATGAGCACTGTGTTCTCGGCCATTCTGAATGCGGTGGAGAAGCAGCTGTCCAAAGTATATTGAGGCATGAGGTGGAGCAAATATGATTCAAACGACAGGACTGTCCAAGTCTTATAACGGAGCAGAGGTGTTGAAAAGCATTGATCTGCATGTAGCTCCCAAAGAAATCGTTGTGCTGCTCGGACCAAGTGGTTCCGGCAAAAGCACCCTGCTGAGATGTCTGAACGGGCTTGAGGAGCTGGACGGCGGATCGCTTGAGGTGAATGGTGTTCGGGTGGACGCGTCCATGCCGTCTAAGAAGAAACAGGCCGCCTTCCGTGAAATTCGTCGTCATACGGGAATGGTCTTTCAGCAGTTTAACTTATATCCGCATAAGACAGCGCTTGGCAACGTGATCGAATCGCTGTTATCTGTGAAGAAAATGAAAAGGGCAGAAGCCGTACAGATCGGCGAACGACTGTTGGATCGGGTTGGACTGTTGGCGAAGAAGGACGAATATCCCTCGAGGCTGTCCGGCGGCCAGCAGCAGCGGGTGGCAATTGCCCGAGCATTAGCCATGGAGCCGGCGATCATGCTGTTTGACGAGCCTACTTCAGCTCTTGATCCCGAGCTTGTCGGAGAGGTGCTGGAGGTTATGCGCCAGCTGGCCCGGGATGGGATGACGATGGTCATCGTCACTCATGAAATGAAATTTGCCCGTCAGGTCGCCAATCGGATCGTGTTTATGGATGGCGGTGTAATTGTGGAATCGCAGGAACCGGAAGTTTTTTTTCAGAATACGGCGTCCGAAAGAGCTCGTAAGTTTATCAATCAACTTCAGGAGCATTAACAACAGAAAGTAGGTAATGATGATGAAGGTTATGACAACCTGGAATGGAAAACGTTTGTTTACATCAGTCGGGGATTCCGGTTATCCGGTAAGAATGGACGCTACGCCAAAATACGGCGGCGACGGCACAGGTGCAACACCCATGGAGCTTTTGCTGGCCGGACTGGCCGGATGTATCGGCATTGACATCACCATGATTCTGAATTCATTCCTTGAGAAGATCACTTCACTAGAGATCGAAGCGGACGGTACCCGGAAAGAGCAGAATCCGTCCGGCTTTACCGCCATTGAGCTGATTTTCCGCGTTGAAGGAGACATTCCAGATTACCAAATTTGGAAAGCTATCCAAATGGGCAAGGAGAAATATTGTGCTGTATCGGACTCGCTGAAGGCCGACATCAGCTACAGACTGATCCTCAACGGTCAAGAGGTTTTCCAGCCATAAACAAAAGGCACTTCCACACCAAAGCTTCGGACGATCAATACCCGTCCGGCATAATATCCGAGCTATCCCCCGTAGGCTTTTAGTAATTGATACTTATGGGGAGGTACATGCATGTTTAAACGCGTAAACCGATTGGCCATTGAATTGCCCAGACCGAAAGCCCCGGATCCGAATGGCGCCAGCGTCGTTCAGGAACTGTTAGGCGGACGGTTTGGTGAAATGTCGACGCTAAATAACTATTTGTTTCAGTCCTTTAATTTCCGGGGAAAAAGCAAGCTCAAGCCGTTTTACGACCTCGTCGCGAGTATTACGGCAGAGGAGTTTGGTCACGTTGAGCTGGTGTCGAATACGATCAATTTAATGCTGGAAGGTACGACTCGTCCCGGGGATCCGGATTCCACTCCGTTAGGGAATACGAAGGATCTTCGTTTCTCCCCTCACTATATTGAATCCGCTCAGACCTCTCTGCCGTATGACTCAATGGGGCGTCCTTGGAACGGATCGTACGTCGTTAGCAGCGGCAACTTGATCTTCGACTTGCTGCATAACTATTTCCTGGAGTGTGGTGCACGGACGCATAAGGCCCGCGTCTATGAAATGACCGATCATCCGACGGCCAGAGCAATGATCGGTTATCTTCTTGTGCGCGGCGGCGTGCACGTGTTGGCGTATGCGAAGGCGCTTGAGATCGCAACCGGAGTGGATGTCACCAAAATGCTGCCCATCCCGAAAATTGAAAATCGGAAGTTTGATGCGACCCGTCCTTGGGAAGCCGCTGGTGAGCATCGCAGATTGTATACGTTCAGCGATCATGACTATCACGGCATCGCCCAAATTTGGCGCGGCCAGCATCCGACGGACGGCGGCAGGCTGGAAGCATTTGCCGGACTGCCGGGGTACAGCGGCGAAATTCCAGAACTGGAGCCGATTCAGGAGGAATTCGCCCCCGGCATATCGCCAGAGGATTTGGTGGAAATCGCGAAACGGCTGCAACGCGCCGCTGGGCTCTGAGTTTTGTACGAATACTCTGATTTTGAACACCCGTCAACTGCAATGTTGAGCGGGTGTTTTTTTACATATGAAAGGCGGCCTTCGGTTGACGCCCCCTCCCGTCCGTGATATATTGTGTATACACGATATACACAATTTAAAAAGAGGGGGTATTCCATGCTGGCATTAGATGTTCGACATATTCATAAGAAATTCCCCGCCTTTGAGCTGAAGGATGTTTCTTTCCAGTTGGAGAAGGGATACATCATGGGCTTTATCGGAGTTAACGGCGCAGGGAAAACGACGACGATCAAGTCGATTTTAAATATGACTCGGATCGACAGCGGTGAGGTTTACATTCTGGGCAAGAACATGGCGGAACATGAGCTGGAATTAAAGCAGGAGATAGGATTTGCTTTCGGGAGCATTGATTTTTACACGCGCAGTAAGATTAAGACGTTGACGGATACCATTAAGAGGTTTTATGAAAATTGGGACGATCAAATCTACTCCTCCTACATGAAGAGATTTAACTTGGATGAGAATAGAAAGATCGCCGAACTGTCAACGGGCATGAAGGTCAAATACAGCCTGACGCTTGCTTTGTCCCATGGGGCCAAGCTGCTGATCCTCGACGAGCCGACCAGCGGGCTGGATCCGGCTTCACGGGATGACCTGCTGGATCTTTTTCAGGAGCTGATTGCTGATGGCGAGGTGAGCATTCTGTTCTCCACCCATATTACCTCCGACTTGGAGAAGTGCGCAGATTATATTACCTTTATCTCAAACGGGCAAATTGTGCTGAGCGGGGAGAAGGATGAATTCAAAGAATCCTATCTTCTCGTGAACGGTTCCGAGGGCCAGCTTGCACAGGTGGAGGACCGGATGATTTCCTACAAAACGAACTCGTTTGGCTTTACGGGCTTGATCCATGCGGATGACTTTGACCCGACTTCGGGAATCCGAGCCGCCACGCCAAGCTTAGAGGATATTATGATTTACTATGCGAGAAAAGGGGGGCAGAACCATGATTAATTTGATCCGAAAAGATATCCGACTGGGTGTACATCCTCTATTATTGAGCATGCCTGTGTTAATGGGCGTTTTGATGTTTGTTCCTGGCTGGATTTACTATATAGTGATTTTGTATTTTTGTTGGATCACCATCCCCAATATGTTTAACCAACTGAGAGCACAAAACGATTTGATGTTCACCTCGATGATGCCTGTTACGAAACGGGACATTGTGAAAGCGCGGATTATCGTGATCGCCGGACTGGAATTGGCGCATGTGGTGGTTGCCCTAATCTTTGGCCTGGTCAGCCAGCGCTTCTATTCGGATATAACCTACTTCTTCTTCCCGCCGAACTTAGGATTCTTTGGTCTCTGTTTGGTGATGCTGGCGATCTTTAACCTGATTTTTATTCCGATGTATTACAAGACGGCGTATAAATTTGGTATGGCACTGCTGATCTCCACTGTAGCAGCTACATTGTTTGCAGGGATCACCCAGTGGATCGGGATCGCGAATTCGGGGATGAATCGTATGTTTTATGGGACGGAAGCGAATCATTTGGCAGTTCAAGCCTATATTCTGATCGCAGGAATCGTGATTTTCATTGCGCTTACCGCAGTGGCTTACCGGATGGCGGTTAAACGATTCCTTCAAGTGGAGATCCAATGAACATCGCGATATCCAATACTTCGGAGAAACCGATCTATCAGCAACTGTTCGAGCAAATCAGCGCCCAAATTCTAAAAGGGGAGCTGGAGAGCGGCTATATCCTGCCGCCCATCCGGCAAGCAGCTCATGAGCTGCGGGTGAGTGTCATCACCGTCAAGAAGGCGTGGGAAGAACTCGAGCGGCGCGGCTTGATCCATACGGTGACCGGCAAAGGGTGTTTTGTCGCTGAATTTTCCCCCGAAGAGATGCAGCGCATCCGCAACGAAATGGTGATGGAACAGTTGGCTAGTGAAGTGTCCTATTACAAGTCCTTTGGTCTGACCTTGGATGAGATGATTGAGTTGTTGAAGCAGGTGTACTGACTATTCCAACCGATACAACCGCACCCCATGCGGCGGAATCGTGGTCCGAAGCTCTCCTGCCGCCGTAAGCTCGGCCGGGGTTCCACTCCACAGCTCGGTACCTGCAGAGATGCCCGTTAAACCGAGCTGCTCCAAAGGAAGTTCCAACGGCAGCGGGCTTTCCCCCACATTGAAAACAGCGGCATATCTGAACCCTTCGGGATGTTCGGCCGTCCAAACGATCAGGTCGCCTTGCCGAAGGGCTTCCTTGGCCCCGCGGCTTTCCCGGTGCATCCGCAAAACCTCGCGATTGGTTAGCAGGGACAGGGTCCATTCGTCGTTGTTCCGCAATTCCCCGCCAAAGATGAGCGGCGAACGGAAAATGCTCCAAAGCGACATCATCGTTAATTGTTCGTCGCGGGTGAACCGGGTCCAGCGATCCGCCCCGCCGCCGTCCACCGAGCGGATGCCGATATGCCCCAGCGGCAGCATGTCGCAGTCCGGCCATGACCCGGCTTGCGGGACGCCCTGCCATGCCCGGCAGCGGTCGAACATGTCCCTTAGCAGCGGCCACTGGTCCCAGAAATCGTCCGTCATGCGCCACATGTTGGCATGTTCGGCGAAGAAAGCTGCAAGCTCCACCGGAGCCGGTCCGGGGGATAAGCTGAGCACCATCGGACGGCCGCAGCGCTTGATCGCCTCGGAGATCAATGCAATTTCGGCTTGGTGGGTGCCGTAAAGCCGGGAAGCGGCAATATCGTCCACTTTTACGAGATCAACGCCCCATGAGGCATACAAGGCAAAGAGCGAATCATAATAGGCCTGCGCCCCTTCTTTGGAGGCATCCACACCGTACATATCGGTATTCCAGGGACAGATCGAATTGGGATGTGCAATATCACGTGCGGTTGCGGTCGTCCCCAAGATCGGTGTGGCGGCGTGAACGGCTTGCCGCGGAATGCCGCGCATGATATGAATGCCGAATCGCAGCCCGAGGCTATGCACATAATCCGCTAACGGCTTGAAGCCTTGGCCGCCGGCCGCAGAGGGGAAGCGATTCTCGGCAGGCATCAGCCGGGAATAGCCGTCCATCACAAGCGGAACAAACGGCCGATATTGAGACGAAAGGGCTCCTGGTTCATACCATTGAATATCCACGGTGATATAGTTCCAACCAAAGTCTTTCAGATGCTTGGCCATGTATTCCGCATTGCCCCGAATCTCTTCTTCCGTCACAGCTGCGCCGTAGCAGTCCCAACTATTCCAACCTAGCGGTGGAGTTGGGGCAATCTGCTGATGGTTCATTTGCAAAACTCCTTTACGGATGGATCTTTATTGCTCTTGTTAGGTTCATCTTACCTAAAGGAGTTTTGCTATATCTATAGTAACTTTGCGATATGAATAGCAAAATATTGCGTTTAATCGAAGAATAGCTTGCGATAGACCAGACTTTCGCCCCCGCTGCGGAACTCTCCTGGGGTGAGCCCGGTCAAACGGCGGAAGGCCTTAATGAAGTAACTTCCGCTGGAATAACCTACCCGCTCAGCAATGGTCTCAATGCTAAGTGACGTACCGCGAAGCAGGTCCATCGCTTTTTCGGTGCGGACACGGGTCAGATAAGCGCCTGGCGTAAGACCTGTACTGTCCGAAAACCGGCGGATCAAGTGGTACTTGGACAAGCCAACATGCTCGGAGAGCTGATCGATGCTGATCATCTGCGCATAGTTGCTCTCCATCAACTCGGCGGCGCGTTTGACGCTTTCCGGCCAGTTCTCTTTATTTTTCTGCGACGTAACCTGCATTCTGGCTAATTCCGTGACGAACTGGTAAACGCAAGATGAGGCGATGTAGGGATCGGTGATCCGACCTGCTCCCGCATCAGTGATGATCATACGCGCCAACCGCACCGGTGTGGAGTCTTCGGGAAGATAAGGAACTGCTCCGGCTTCGCTGAGGAATTTTCGCCATAAGGGAAGTACCACATTCGGCCGAAACAGCAGGAACAGGAACTCCCAAGGCGCCGAAGCTTCTTGCGGATAATAATAGCGATGGGAACTTGGAATTTCGGCGAGGAACGCTTGTCCGGCGGTAACGCGGTGAGAGCAATCACCCAGCTCAAAGACCCCTTCTCCGGAGAACGTATATTGGAATAGGAGCAAAGGTCCGTCCGTTCGCTCTAATCCGTCCCAGTGATAAGAAGGATCAGTGATAGAGTCATAGCCGGCGGCAAACAACACGCACAGCGGAAGCTCTTGGTCTTCAGCGAACCGGAAACCGTAAGTTCCCCTTGTCATGTCCATAGGGATCCTCCTTCAACCATGTAAAGATGAATATCGCATCCCATAGATTGGAACGATAAGGCCATTATCCCATAAGTTTAAAGGAGAAAACATAAGGACAACTGGAATATGGGGACAAAACGCTCCTGTCGGCGGGGGAAAACACTGGTGATCCCAAGCGGTTTGCTTGCAGGGCTGCCGCGCGCTGAAGCCTAGCAAGCTGCGGGAGACCTTTACGCCGCTGCGGCTGGATTTGCTGGGCTGCGGCGAGTCATAAAGAACCTGCGATTGCCCACAAGGCCCTCGCAGGTTTTGTTCATTAATACCGATCGGACTCGTGCCCCATCCCTTTGGCTTTATCCATCGCTTGATCTGCGTCCGCCGTGCTGGTATGCTTGCCTGCGGCTCCCATTTCCCGCTTGGCCGCTTCAAGCCCTTCCTTTACGCGTCTTCCATACTCTTCGTCAGCTTGGGTAAAGTAGCTGATCCACGTTTCCTGTATTTTAGGACTGCACACCTTCAGATTGTTCACCAAATTGGAAATCAGCTCGTTTTTCTCCACATCATCAAACTTGCGGTAGGTCTCGCCGGCTTGAGCGAAATCGTTGGTGCGTTCGATCTTCCGTCGAACCAGATTGGCGTCGTAATGCGGCTCATGGTCTTTGCCTCGTTTGTCCGCTTCTTTCAGGCCTTCTTTCGTTGACGGTTCATAATCGACATGCGGGTTCGTGCCCGGATTGTGGACGACCCGATAGTCCATTTGCCCACCGCGTTGGTTCGTGGCAACCTTCGTTTTTGGCGCATTGATGGGAAGTTGCAAATAGTTTGTCCCCACGCGGTAACGCTGCGTATCCGAGTAAGAGAAGGTCCGCCCTTGCAGCAGCTTGTCATCGGAGAAATCCAGCCCGTCCACCAGCACGCCGGTCCCAAACGCCGCTTGCTCTACCTCGGCAAAATAATTCTCCGGATTGCGATTCAGCACCATTTTGCCAACCGGCAGAAACGGAAATTTCTCGGGATCCCACAGCTTGGTGGGGTCCAGCGGATCGAAGTCCAGCTCCGGATGGTCGTCATCGTTCATGATCTGCACGCACAGCTCCCACTCCGGATAATCACCGCGCTCGATCGCCTCATACAAATCTTGCGTGGCATGGTTATAGTTGGTCTTCTGGATCTCGTCGGCCTCGTGCTGCAGCAGGTTTTTGATCCCTTGCTTCGGCTCCCAATGGTATTTGACCAGTACGGCTTCTCCATCTTTATTGACCCATTTATACGTGTTGACCCCTGAACCCTGCATCTGACGGTAGTTTGCCGGGATGCCCCAAGGCGAGAACAGGAAAGTCACCATATGTGTCGATTCCGGCGTTTGCGACAGGAAGTCGAACATTCGCTCCGGGTCCGGCAGCTTGCTGACTGGATCAGGCTTGAAGGAATGCACCATATCTGGGAACTTCAATGGATCACGGATAAAAAAGATCTTCAGGTTGTTACCCACCAAATCCCAGTTGCCATCCTCCGTATAAAATTTCACCGCAAATCCGCGCGGATCGCGGAGCGTTTCGGGGGATTCCCCGCCGCCGATCACGGTCGAGAAGCGGACGAACACCGGCGTCCGTTTTCCGGCCTCCTGAAACAGCTTGGCCCGGGTATATTTCGCAATCGGCTCGTCCCCGACTTTGCCGTAAGCTTCAAAATAACCATGAGCCCCGGCCCCCCGCGCGTGTACCACTCGTTCCGGAATACGTTCCCGGTCGAAATGGGAAATTTTTTCGAGGAAATGATAGTTCTCCAGAGTGGTTGGCCCCCGGCTCCCTACGGTTCGGACGTTCTGATTGTCCGTGATGGGGTGACCCTGACGGTCCGTTAAAATATGTCTGGCTTCTGTTGATTCGTAGTTTGTTCCAGCTTGGCTATCCACAACATGACCTCCAATGATTGATATGGGGATAGCGTGTACCGTGAATGGAGTAAATATACATTTAATGGAAATGTAGGGAACTATATATGGGGAATTGTCCCTTGCCCGAAAAAATGGTTGCTAAGATCCGCTGGATGCTCCATCGAAATCAGGAGGAAGTGTACGCCAAACGAAGAGATGTACCTAGGCGAAGCCGGCACGTTCATGAGATCATTTCATCGGACAGATATGTAAGCGCTACCAAGATGATTTAATCGCAGAAAGGGGGAGGGCACCGAACTTCAATGAATCACAGAATCACTGAATCATTGAACCACCAACCGTCCAACAGGGACCACAATATCTACCAAAGGAGATGAATTGATGATCCGTTTGCTGCAAAAGACGTTGGTTTGCTGGTTAGCGGCGGCGCTGACTCTAGTGCCCTTTGCTTATTTTGGCACGGAGAGCAAGGTGGCCCATGCCGCCGATAACGGCCTGGCATTGAAGCCTTATATGGGTTGGAGCAGCTACAGCCTGCAGGTGTACGACGGGCCGGAGGGGAATTGGACCTCGGAAGCGAAGCTGAAGATGATCTCCGATGCCATGCGCGAGAAGCTGCAAGCCCACGGGTACGAATACATCAACATCGACGCAGGCTGGAACGGCAGCATGGACGAATACGGCCGGCCGCTTCCAAGTGAAACGTTGTATCCTAACGGTTTTGAGAAATTGGTGGACTATATCCATAATAATGGACAGAAGGTCGGGATCTATTTGATTCCCGGTTTGTCCAAAGAAGCTTACGAGAAGAACCTGCCGATTTACGGCACGGAATACCATATGCAGGACATCGCCGCTCAGCCGCTTCGATCAGCGGACTATTGGGATATCGATTACAAAATCGACTTCTCCAAGCCGGGGGCGCAGGAATATGTGAACTCCATCGCGGATCTGATCGCCTCCTGGGGCGTTGACTTCGTGAAGTTCGACAGCGTGACTCCCGGGTCTGGCCATAACGACCTATCGATCGACGCGCGGGATGACGTAAAGGCCTGGTCGATGGCGTTGTCCAAGCACGGAATATGGCTGGAACTGTCCTGGGCGCTGGACCACAACTACGTAGACTTCTGGAAAAAATACGCCAATGGCTGGCGCGTCAATTGGGATGTGGAGGCGTATGACCGCAACATTGGGATGACCCAATGGTCGAATATCGCCCGGTTGTTCCCGGATGCTGCCTTGTGGTGGCGTGACGCTGGCCCCGGCGGTTGGAACGATTTCGACTCGCTTAACATTGGGAACGGGCAGACGTCCGGCTTGACCCGAGACGAGCGGCAGACCGCGGCAACGCTGTGGGCGATTGCCTGTGCGCAATTTTACACCGGCGACGATTTAACTAACCTGGACAGCTATGGTCTGGAGCTGTTGACGAATGATGAGGTGATCGCCGTCAACCAAGCCGGCCGCCCGGCACATCCCGTATCGATGGCAACCAATCAACAGGTGTGGTACGCCAATAATGGGGATGGCACATACACGGTGGCTTTGTTTAATCTGGGCACCAAAGGCGCATCCATGAATGTAAAGTGGAGCGACATCGGTTTGGACGGCGCTGCTTCGGTCCGCGATTTGTGGGCCCATAAGGAGCTTGGCGATTATGCAACCGGAATGACCAACATTTATTTGGAGCCGCATGCTTCGCGTTTGTTCAAGGTTACAGCCAAGAACGGAACCTCCAAAGTGAATGATGACGACACAGGCGTGAAATATACCGGAAGCTGGACGCGCAACGGCGGTAAAGAGCTGGTACAGGATGCCCAAGATTTGAACGTCATGATTATGGAGTCTTCCGATGCAACGAATCCAATTGCGCCAGAAGTGAGCAACTCGGTGGAAAGCTTAGAGCAAGCGGCGCCCGAGTCCGTCGTTGAGACGGGAGAGCATTGGGTGATCTATATCGACGCCGCCAACAACGCCAACCAATCCGACGAACCCGCCTTCGTCTCCATCTGGACCGTCAACGCCGCCTAGCCGTCCAGTGGAACCGGAAATTATCCGCGATCCATCCAGTCCTATCCCGGTCGACATCGTTCGGACGACCGCAGCTGATGGCTCGAAGCAGGATGAAATCAAGTTGACGGCCGATGCTAAGCTTCGGGAAGCGATTAACAAATTGGCGGAAGAAGGCGCCGCTTCGCTGAGTCTGATGATCCCGGATGCGAAGGATGAAGTGAGCACCATCAAGATTTCGCTTGCCCGCGACGTCATTTCCTTGCTCACGGGGCGTGGACTTGACTTGCAATTTCGAACCGTAAACGGGGAGATCACGATTCCGGCAGCTTCCTTGCAGGGGGCAAGCGGTGATGTGACGATGACGATCCAGCCGGTAAAAGCAGCCGCCCAAACCAAGGAAATCGAAGGGCGCGCGAACCAGGCTGAGGTTGTGCTTACGGCTACAGGAGGTAATGAAGTTACAATTATCGGCCGCCCGGTTCAAATCGAGACGAATTTGCAAAACCGGGAGGTCGAGCTTGTTCTGCCGTTAACGGGGATGGCAGATGAAGTAGACCCGACTAAACTCGGGGTGTACGTCGAGCATTCCGACGGAACAACGGAGTTCCTGACGGGGGAAATTGTTCCGTTAGCGAGCGGCAAAGGGCTGAAATTCACCGTCGATCATTTCAGCATCTTCGCTCTAGTGAACTCGGACTCAGCGTTAACCTCTATGCATAAGGCCTATATCAGCGGTTATCCCGGTGGTTTGTTTAAACCGGAGAACCCGATCACTCGCGCGGAGATGGCCGCCATGTTAGTCAAGGCGATGGAAATGAAGGAAGCGGGCCAGACGATTCGCTTCAGCGATGTTCCGGCAGGTCATTGGGCCGCTGAGGCGATTGCCAAAGCGTCCAGAATGGGCTTGATGCAAGGCTATGCCGATGGCAGCTTCAAGCCGGAACAGCCTGTCACACGGGCGGAAATTACGGCAATCGCCGTGAAGTTGATGAAGTCGGCTGCAGGGCAGCAAGGCGCAGGCTTCTTGGACACCGCCGGTCATTGGGTGGAGCAGGCGATCCGAGCGGCCCAGGCGGCGGGTATCGTCAGCGGATATGCTGATGGCTCGTTCCTGCCAACGGCTTTGGTCACACGGGCCGAGGCTGTGACGGTGTTGAACCGCGCATTGAAGCGGGGACCGCTGTTTGGCGGAGCCGACGTACTTCCGGTGTGGCGTGACGTTCCGCAGTCGCATTGGGCATTTTATGAGATTGCGGAAGCATCGACAGAGCACACCGCGATGCCGAGAGCAGAAGGCGGAGAACTGCTGAAATAAAATAAAAGAGGAGCGCCACCCGGCTTGCTTCAGCCGATGGGCGCTCCTTCTTGGTGCTTATTTATATGGATCGATGGTTTGGATGGTGCCGTCCGGATTGTAATGCAGCTCAGTATATTTAACGCTGCGTTTGTGGTTCACACCGCCGGACAGCGAGCTGTCATGGTAGAACAGGTACCATTTATCTTGGAATTGCACGATCGAATGGTGAGTGGTCCAGCCGATGACTGGCTCCAGGATTTTACCTTTAAATACGAAAGGACCTTGCGGGTTCTTACTGATCGCATAAACCAGCGTATGGGTCGTTCCGGTGGAGTAGGACAAGTAGTAATACCCGTTGTACTTGTGCACCCATGGCCCTTCGAAATAACGGCGCTCCTCATCTTTGGCTAACAGCGGATTGCCATCCTCATCCACAATCGAGATTTCCTGCGGTTCGGATTTGAAGGTCAGCATATCGTCGCTCAGCTCGGCGAAGCGTGGTCCAAGCGCCGGTGCATTTGGTGCCGGGCCTTCTGCGTCCGGATTGAAGGTGCCGGTTTGCCATTTCTCCAGTTGGCCGCCCCAAAGTCCGCCGAAATACATGTAGGCACGATTGTCGTCATCCACGAGAACAGCCGGATCAATGCTGAAGCTGCCTGGAATATAGTTTTCTTCCGCCTTGAAAGGCCCGGCAGGCGAAGAGCTGGTCGCTACGCCGATACGGAAAATGCCATCTTTGTCCCGCGCAGGGAAGTAGAGATAGTAAGTATTGTTCTTATAAGCCGCATCCGGAGCCCACATTTGCTTGCTGGCCCATGGGACGTCGCGCACATGCAGGACTTCACCGTGATCGACGCATGGAGAGTTGAAGTCGTCCAGCGACAGGACATGGTAGTCCTCCATGGCGTATTGGTCACCGTTGTCGTTGTCTGGACCGTCATGATCGATGTCATGGGATGGATAAATATAGATCTTGCCTTCATACACATGGGCAGATGGGTCTGCCGTATAAATGTGAGTTACAAGTGGTTCATTCGGACGTACAGGTTTTTCCACAAGGATTCCCCTTTACCTAGTTAGTTTGTTGACTAAACTTACTAACTTTAATTATACAGAAGCTTAGGCAACTATCAAGCACTTAACGTTATTTTCTCCGAAATCGTCGATTTTTATGGGAAAAGTGGAAATGAATCACTACATATTTTTGCTCATACGGGAATAGGTTCACTGTGTAAATAAGTTTTGGTAAAAATTAGCAGCAACATGTCCAGATAGGAGTGATGGTGAATGTCGGATCATTTGGATTCATCTGATTCCAGGCAGCCGGAGAATCAAGCTGGCGCGATGTCGTCGATCCCTCAGCCGATACGGGCTGACGGCGCCGGGGCTACCGATACAGGCCCGCGTGACGTCATGCGGGATCGCGAGAATCCCGATATGCTGGTTCCTCCAGTGACCGATAACGGATTGATTCCGAATTTGAAGTTTTCTTTTTCGGATACGCATATGCAGTTGAACCATGGGGGATGGTCCCGGGAAATTACGGTTCGGGAGCTGCCCATCGCCACGACGCTGGCGGGGGTCAATATGCGTCTGACGCCGGGGGGAGTGCGGGAACTGCATTGGCACCAGCAGGCAGAATGGTCGTTTATGATTTCGGGCAGTGCCCGGGTTACAGCGGTGGATCAGGACGGGAGGAACTTTATCGCCGATGTGGGCGTGGGGGATTTGTGGTATTTTCCACCGGGGATTCCCCATTCGATTCAAGGGCTGGAGGAAGGCTGCGAGTTTCTGCTTGTGTTCGATGACGGGAATTTCTCTGACCTCAATACGTTGACGATCTCCGACTGGTTTGCCCATACGCCCAAAGAGGTGCTTGCTGCGAATTTTGGCGTGCCTGAAAAGGCGTTCGACCATATCCCGAAAGAGCAGGTGTATATTTATCAGGACCGTGTTCCGGGGCCGATCGACACGCAAAGGATTGAATCGCCGTACGGCGAAATTCCTCTCAGCTTCAAGCACAGCCTGCTGGCCCAAGAGCCGATTCGAACGCCGGGCGGGACGGTACGGATCGCGGATTCGCGGAACTTCCCCATTTCCAAGACGATTGCGGCTGCCCTTGTGGAAATTAAGCCTGGTGCAATGCGAGAGCTGCATTGGCACCCCAACAATGATGAATGGCAATATTATTTGTCCGGGAAAGGACGGATGACCGTATTTGCCGGTAACGGCGCTGCCCGTACCTTTAACGTCAGAGCAGGGGATGTAGGGTATGTACCGTTTGCCTATGGCCACTATATCCAGAATACCGGCGACCGCAGCATCTGGTTCCTGGAGATGTTCCGCAGTGACCGATTTGCGGATGTGTCGCTCAATCAATGGATGGCGCTGACGCCGCATCAGCTGGTGGAGAGCAATCTGAATGTCGGGCCGCTGCTGATGGACGCGCTGCGCAAGCAAAAATGGCCGGTTGTCAAATACGACCATCCCAATCAACCGATGACATAGCCTAGAATTTCTTCGACTTCGTCCATCTGCAACACCAGGCGCTGGATGTCCGAGGGATCGCCGCAGCGGGCAGCAATTTGCGGCAGGCGGATGCCCAGCAGCTGTTGCGATGGATGGGAGTGCGATGTGTCCGGTGCGCCAGCTGAGATTTGATCTGATGGCTCCTGTTCCAGCTTAGGTCGAACGAGGTCTTCCAGCAGGACAGATACGCAGGGCAGGTCGCCAAAATCCTCGGGAGCAAACGGCTCAAACGGTCCCGAAACCGGGATATACAGCGTTTCCGACCAATCCACATCCCCTGGCTGGAGATCCACAATTAACTGCAGCGGACGGATCGAGTCCGTATAATAATCGCAATATGCCGCAATCCGCATTCTTTACCGCCCTCCTCGACTTCCGATTTGTCGTTCCAGCTGGGACAGTACCCGCCGGGTTTCCGGCGACCAGCTCTGCTCCGCTTCGCGCTGGCGGCGGGTTGCCTCCTGGGCAGCTGCGATGAGGCTGCCCTGCAGCACCCGCCGTTGGATTTGGTCCAACCGCTGCTCCGCCAGCTCCGGGGGAACCTGGAACTGTTCGGCAATGTAAGCCACCGCTTCGCTGCGATGATCCGGCACCGGCAGCTTGGCGAACATATAGAAAGGAATGGCGGCATAGAGCACAAACTGCTCAGCTTCGGTCTCTTGGGCATGCATGAACAGCTCAGTCATCCGCCGCTGATCTCCGGCATGGCGCAGCACATGGCAAAGTTCATGGAAAAAGACGACCCGGGACTGATCCGCCTGCATCATTTTGTTCAAGAAAATCACATTCTCCTCATTGTCCGAAAAGGACGGGTGATTCCCATAGACTAACCCGATCCCGAAGGCTTCGGCGATGCGGTCGATGTCGAGATCGGCGGGGGATGAGATCCCGTGATTCAGATATTTGGTATTCATCCATTGCTCCAGATGAGTCTCGCGATAATAGGCGTACAACATTCAAGTCACCTCTTGGATAAGAATGTATGTTCGGTCTATAGTCCGAAATAAGGGCCCTTAGAATCAGGGCCGTTGTAGTTGTCTTGTTGATTTTATATGTAACTCGTTATCTTCGAATAATTTAGCCTTTCGATTCGTCTCCGTCCAGCAGCTTCTTCTTCTGCTCCCGATATGCTTTCAGAGCTGCCTCCATCATGGCGATTTCATCCGCTGTATACGCTTCAGGTCCTCCGAAAAAAGACAAACTCATGCCTTTCTCCACTGCTGAAGACGGGTCGTTGGTCCGGCCTAGTAAATAATCGGCACTGGTATCCAGAGCGTCAACGATCTTACGCAGCACCTCCGGATCCGGCTTGCGGTCGTTGGTCTCATACCGAGATAGCTGCACGACCGAAATTTCGGCTTGGGAGGCGAGGTCTTTTTGCGTGAGCTGACGTAGTTCACGAAGATATTTGATTCGTTCGCCTAGCGTTTGCATGGTTACTCCTCTTCCTAACCGTTTCATTTAGTGTAGCACAAGTTGCCAAATTGGTAAAGAGAAGGTGGTAAGGATGGGAATTTTTTATATTACCAAATCGGTAATCATATGGCTTGACATTACCAAAATGGCAACATATAATCAGGTTGCGGTTACCAAATTGGTAAAAAAGAGGGTGGAAAACACTCTATCCAAACTTTTCTTGGACAAGCTCAATTGAAGATAAGGAAGATAGGGATTTCCAAAATGGTAATAAACTTCGCTTAAAGAAACTTAAGAGAGGTGAGATTTATGGACATGACTGCACTAACTTCGATCACATCGGCCTTAGCGGCAATTAGTGGGATAGCATTAGGCTGGGCCGGGCGCTCGAAAGCGATGCGGAGGGAAGCTGAGGAAGCGGCTGAAGCTGAGGCGATGAGACGAACAGAGATCGTAAATCTCAAGAGACTCATTGACGACATGAAAATCGAGCAGAAGCTGCAAGGCCAGCGATTTGAAGCCTTCTCCGAGCGGCTGACCCGCGTCGAAGAGTCAGCAAAACAAGCCCATAAACGGATCGATCGGCTGGAGGAATAAGCTCTTGGGTATGATTGAGGTATATGGAAGAGTATGCTAAGATAACAATAGAAACAAGGAGGCTGCGCCACAGCCTCCCCGGTACAACACTTGGGTGGGAAACCTCCAAATGTACTTCAGAGAATAACCCGCACCTCGGCGCTAACCTGGGCGGGTTATTTTCGTTTATTCAGATAAGTAAGCAGTGCAAGGACAAACATGCCTAGCATGATCACTTCCGAAAACGAAAATTGCATACGCATCACCTCCCATCCGGAGGCGATACTGTCCCACCCAAGTTCAGTTGTACATGCTAAATTATACCAGAGTCTGCTAAATCATCGCAGGCTCTTTTGTTTTATGATGAAAATCCTAGAATCGTACTCACAAGCGCACAAGCGAAGGGGATACCTTGACGAATAGCATAAATGGAAGGGGTGAAATCGCTTATGGATGCACAAAAATACCGGATTGAAAGGCGATACATTGCAAAGCGGCCTAACGTCCGACCAGGGACGAGGTTGACGACGGGAACCCCGGAGTTTTTTGTGGCGCATGACACGGGGAATCCGGGGGCTACGGCGGACAACCACTATGCCTATTTCAACGCGCTGAAGGATCGTACGGCCTCGGCCCATGTGTTTATCGATGATACAAAAATTCTTGAAATTATCCCGACAGGCACTGGCTCGGATCCTGCGGAAAAAGCTTGGCACGTGCTGTACAACGTGACGACGGACAACGATTTATTTGGCTATGATGCCAACGATGCGGCCATCGGGGTGGAATTTTGTTACGGCGGGCGCATAAAATTTACGGAAGCGTACAAGCGGTATGTCTGGTATCTGGCTTATTGCTGTTACAAATGGAACAAGAACCCTTACGTCTTTATTCCATCTCACAGGCAACTCGATCCCGCGCGAAGACAGGATCCTGATAAGGCTCTGGCTACAGGCGGGAAAACGATGAACCGATTGCTGGACGATATCTCAGCCGAACTCAAGACCATGCGTACAACTAGCCCGACGTCAAACTCAAATACATCGTTTACGCCATTGCCCGCTTCCATCGCACAGTCGCTGATCGACAACTACGTTTCTCCTGCATGGTTTGCTTCACGTGCCAAAGGGGACCAAGTTGGCATGACGCATTTTCACAATTTAGCGAACAATCTACGGGTGGCCTCAGGCATTCCATTAGCCTCTTCGTCCACTCCCGGCCCATTGATTCCACTGCCAAAAAGCAATGCACAGGAAATCATCTTCCGCTGGCTTTCTCCGGCTTGGTTTAAGGCACGGGACGAAGGGAATATGGCACGAGCGCAGCATTTTAACAACTTAGCTAACTACCTGCGCCGGGCGGCGGGCATCCCGGAGCAATAAGAAGGAGGGGAATCATCGTCATGCAAAACGAGATTTTAACCAATGTACTGGCCTTTGCCTCGGTCTTGTCCGTATTTGTATTAGCTTTGGTTCAACTTGTGAAAACAACTTTCAACCTGCCGAAAAATCTGATCCCTTTCATCGGGGTAATCATCGGCATTTTGGTTGGAGCAGCGGCGTACCCATTTACGGAAATGGAGCTGGTGCTGCGACTGTGGGCGGGAGGTTTAGCGGGTTTATCGGCCACCGGGTTGTTTGAGCTCGGGAACAAACGCCAAGGAAGAACGAAGGACAAATAAGGGGCTTCGGGGACAGCATGATCTTGCTTGGAGGTCATTTCCACTTGAATAAAGAACATTTGTTTGCATATAATACAAACAAACGTTCCTATATGGAGATGATCCTGGTGGAAAAATACATCGGTCGCACCGTAGAAATCATTTACCTTGACCGTACAGGCAAGATTACGCAGCGGCGGATCGAAGTTCATGATGTGCGGGGCGGTTTGGTTCGGGCGACTTGCCTGACTTCCCTTGCCCCTCGGGCTTTTCGGATCGAGAACATATTAGCTTGTGTACCTGTGGCAAAAGGGCGGCATACTGCCTCCTGAGCCTCCCTATATTTTGGGCCGTTCGCTTCGCGAGCGGCCCTTTTTGCATTTCAAATCTTGATGATTAGTAGGTGCATTGTCAATATGTTTGGTAAAAGGAATAGACCCTTACCTAACGCGTGGGGGTCTATTTCTTTTTGATTTGGTAGAGTTACTGGCTTACTAGTTCCCCCGGTCACTTTCCAAGTGATACGGGGGGCTTTTTGCTTAATACACAGTGTGAAATTACAACTTTTTCGGATATTATCGTAATTTCGTGGGATATTTCCTGGACTTTTGGGAGGCTAAGATGAAATTAATGTACGAGAAATCCAATATTTAAACATTATAACGTTATATTCTCAAGAGTCATTTTCCATGTTATGCTAAATTCAATCAGAGGCAGGCATGACAACGATCCTTATTAAAAAGAGGCGAGCTATGATGAAGGAAAGAGTCGTTTATCGCCATCTCCAAAGAGTTAATGGGGAAGCGATCGACATTGTGATCGAGGATGGGATCATCGTGGAGATCACGGAAGCCGGCCAGGCTCGCGGCGATCGGGACTGGGACGGGACCGGCCACTATGTGTCCAGCGGTTGGATCGATATGCATGTCCACGCATTTCCGGAGTTCGACCCGTACGGTGACGAGATCGATGAGATTGGCGTGAAGCAAGGCGTCACAACAATTATAGATGCCGGCAGCTGCGGTGCGGATCGGATCGGCGATCTGCTGGCCAGCGGCAAGCGGGCGGAGACCAATCTGTTGGCTTTTTTGAACATCTCACGCATTGGGCTGAAACGCATCGACGAACTGTCGGAGTTAGCTTGGATCGACCGTGAGCGCTTGAAGGCTGCACTTGCCGAGTATCGGGACTCCATCGTTGGCCTGAAAGCGCGAATCAGCCAGAGCGTCGTCCGCAACAACGGCGTCATGCCGCTGCGGATCGGAAGGGAGCTGTCGCTGGAGACGGGGCTGCCGCTGATGGTGCATATCGGCTCAGCGCCGCCCGATATCCGGGAGGTGATCCCGCTGCTGCAACGAAAAGATATCATTACCCATTATCTCAACGGGAAAGCGAACAATTTATTTGATGAAGCTGGCGAACCGCTCCCGGTGTTAACCGAGGCAATCCGCCGCGGGGTGCATCTTGATGTAGGCCATGGTACGGCCAGCTTCTCGTTTCGGGTGGCCGAGGCGGCGAAGCGACAAGGGATCCACCCTGATACGATCAGCACCGACATCTACCGGGGGAACCGGCTGAATGGTCCGGTGTACAGCATGGCCAACGTGCTGAGCAAATTTCTTTATCTTGGCTATTCGCTTGAGGAAGTCATTGCTGCGGTAACCACTCAAGCAGCACAATGGCTGGGCCGTGAGAAGTTGGGCCGCATTCAGGTTGGAGACCCGGCCCACTTAACGTTGTTCGTCGTGAAGGAAGAACCTGTGGAACTCGTTGATTCGGAAGGAGAACGGCGCGTCTCGAAGCGCCGTATCGAAGCGAAAGGAGTGATCGTCCATGGAAAATTCATTAAATGCGAAGTATGGGCTTAAGCGCGTGATTAACGCCAGCGGGCGGATGAGCATCCTTGGCGTATCGGCGCCAAGCGACACGGTGATGGACGCGATGAAGCGGGGCGGCCAAAGCTACGTCGAAATCGCTGACCTCGTGGACAAGGCGGGAGACTATGTCGCCAAACATGTGGGATCGGAGGCAGCGGTGGTCGTCAACTCGGCATCCAGCGGGATCGCTTTGTCGGTTGCGGCAATCGTAACGCAAGGCGACCGACGCAAGAGCTTGCGTCTGCATCAGGAGGAAATCCCCCGTAACGAAATCATCATGCTGAAGGGGCATAACGTGCAGTACGGCGCTCCCGTGGAAACGATGGTGTACCTCGGCGGCGGCAAGCTGGTGGAGGCGGGCTACGCGAATGAAGGGCGAGCAGAGCACATTGAAGACGCGTTCGGCGACAGAACTGCGGCGATCCTCTATGTGAAATCACATCATGCCGTGCAGAAGAACATGATCTCCGTTGAAGAGGCGTGGGAGGTCGCGCAGCGGAATCAAATTCCAATGATCGTCGATGCCGCGGCGGAGGAGGATCTGCAAAAGTACGTGAAATTCTCCGACTTGGCCATTTACAGCGGCTCCAAAGCGATTGAAGGCCCGACCTCCGGTATCGTTGCCGGAAAACGCAAGTACATCGAATGGGTAAAGGTGCAGCTGCACGGCATCGGACGAAGCATGAAGGTGGGCAAGGAAACGACCTTTGGGTTGCTGCAAGCCCTGGACGAGTACGCCGTGAAACCCGACAACAGTAAGCGCGAAAAAGAGGCTTTGCAAACCTTGATGCCGCTGAGTGAGCTTCCGGGAATCCGGGTCTCTATCGTACAGGACGAAGCCGGGCGAGCGATTTTCCGGGCGCGGGTGCAGGTTGATCCGCAGCAAGCTGGAATTTCGGCGAAGGACATGGTAGATGCGCTGCAAACGGGGGATATTGCCATTTACACCCGGGATTATGGGGTGAGACAAGGGTATTTTGATATCGATCCACGCCCGCTGATGGGGGACGATATCGAGGTCATTGCCGCAAAAATTCGCGAATTGGCAGGAGGACAATAAGATGTCGCAAATCGCAAAACGCTTTTATAAAAATCGGGTAGCCCTCAACGTCCTGGCTAAAGATATTCCGAACGCCAAGGAAGTGTTTGAAGCGGCGGAAGGTTATGTGCTCGTTGGGGTCCTGTCGAAGGACTACGCTAGCGTTGAGGAAGCCGTAACGGCAATGAAGGCATACGGCCGGGAAATCGACGATGCAGTGTCGATCGGTCTGGGTGCCGGCGATAATCGTCAGGCGGCCGTCGTTGCCGAGATCGCCAAGCATTATGCCGGCAGCCATATCAATCAGGTGTTCCCGGCGGTTGGAGCGACCCGAGCGAATCTTGGCGCACAAGATGGCTGGATCAACAGCTTGGTCTCCCCGACGGGGCAAGCGGGATACGTGAACATCTCCACCGGCCCGGCCAGCGCAGCCCAGGAGAAGCCAGCGATTGTTCCGGTTGAAGCAGCGATTGCGCTGGTGCGCGATATGGGCGGCAATGCGCTCAAATACTTCCCAATGCAAGGCTTAAGCCGCGAAGAAGAGCTTCGCGCGGTAGCGGCTGCTTGTGCGAAGGAGAATTTTGCGCTGGAGCCGACCGGCGGAATCGACCTGGACAATTTTGAGCCGATCGTGCGCATTGCCTTGGAAGCCGGGGTTCCACAAGTCATTCCGCATGTATATACCTCGATCATCGACAAAGAGACCGGCAACACCCGGACCGAAGATGTGCATCTGCTGACCCAAATCATGAAACAGCTGGCGAATGCTTATGCCTAAACATCGTATTGCCGCCTTCGGTGAAGTAATGATGCGCCTGCAGGTCCCGGGGTATGAGACGTTAGCGCAGGCGGATACGTTGAAGTATTCTTTTTCGGGTACCGGCGTAAATGTGGTGTCGGCTTTATCCCGCTACGGGCATGAGGGTGTACTAGTCACACGGTTGCCGGATAATCCGCTGGGCGATGCAGCTGTCGCCTACCTTCGCAAGTTGGGCATCGGCACGGCCCACATTGTCCGGGGAGGCAAGTACATAGGCATGTACTTCCTGGAAAATGGCTTTGGCGTGCGGCCCAGCCGCGTCACCTATACGAATCGGTTGGACAGCAGCTTTAACACTGCGCCGGAAGGAACCTATGATTACGAGGACATTGCCGCTGGCATGGAGGCGGTCCATTTCGATGGGATCACGCTGGCGATGAACGATGACGTACGATCCCATATGAAGTTGTTCGCCGAAGCCGTGAAGCGGCAGGGGGGCAAGGTGATTTTTGACTGCAACTACCGTCCGTCCCTATGGGGGGAAGAGGGCTATGTCCAGGCGAAACCGCATTATGAAGCGATGCTGCGATTGGCGGACATCGTGATGATGAATGAAAAAGACGCGCTGCTGACCTTGGGAATGACTACGAACCAGCAGGATCGGGAAGAGCAGTTGAAGGAGCTGATACCGATCGTGGCGGATAACTACGGCATTTCTGTGATTGCCGGAACCCATCGCCAGATCCACGGCGACAACTCGCATTCGCTGCGCGGATTTCTGTACAAAGGGGGATGTTTTGCGTTCTCCGAACGGCTGACGTTTTCCGTCTATGATAGAATAGGGGCAGGAGACGCTTTTGCGAGCGGGATGATCCATGGGGAGTTGGAGGGCTTTGAACCGGAGAAGACCGTCCGGTTTGCGGCAGCGGCAGGCATGCTCGCGCATACGGTGCCGGGTGATACCCCGATGGCGACGGAGGCAGATATCTTCCGGGCGATGGAGCAATCCGCCGCTGGCGATGTGGAAAGGTAGGGTACAGGTTCGTGAGGTTGTCCCGCAAAGATCGACCGTTGTATTTACAAATCAAAAACATCCTGAAAGAACGGATCTTACATGGCGTATACCCGCTTGGTATGAATATCCCTTCGGAGCCTCAGCTGGAGCAGGAATTTGGCGTGAGTAAAATCACCGTCCGCGGCGCGATTCAGGAACTCGTCCAGGAAGGCTATCTGGAGAAGGGCAGCGGCAAAGGTACTAAAGTGATCCGCAACAAAGCCGCCTCCAAATGGTCGAAATGGAAGCACTTCACGGAGATTCTAGTGGAGGAGAATCATCAGATTCGCAAGGAATGGCTCCGTGCCGCATCGTTGTGGAACGAGGCGGGCTCCGAGCTTCACAAGCTGTTCGGGGAGCGCTGCTTGAAGCTGGAACGAGCATATCATCTCGACGGCGAGCCTTATATTTTTTACGAGCATTATTTGGCCGTCACTTGGAAAGAACCGTCGGAACCGGAGCTTGAAGATTTCCGCGACCACTCATTCTATGAGGTTCTGGAAGAGTGGGGCGTATCGCTGGACAAGCTGAGGGACGAGTTCACGGTGGCTCTTCCGCCCGCCGAGGCGAAGCAATTCCTGGGATTGGCAGACGGAGTCCCCGTGCTGAAGCGTTTGCGGTATTCGCGGGATGCCCAGGGAAGATTGGCCGAATATAGCGTTGGGTACTATAATACGGAATTGCAAAGTTACATTGTCGATTATGATGCATAACAAGGAGAATGCCAGGCCCCAGATTGTTGCATTAAATGCCGCAATCTGTTTTTTTTTGCCCCATAAATGATCTGAATAATTCAGATATTTTTGAAAGTTTATGGGATATTTCCGTCAGAACGCCGGGGCTATAATAACAATACAGATTTTGATACCTAGATTGTTAGAGGGGTTTAAGAGGAGGAACGCAGGTGAAGATCACGAGACATCCGGAAAACCCGATTGTGGTGCCGGGAGGATATGAGTGGAGAAAAGTGACGGTATTCAACCCGGCGGTGATCATGGATAACGGCAAATTTTATATGATCGAACGGACGGCAGGATCGCTGACTCCGTGCAAAAACTACTTGGGGCTGTTGGAAAGCGAAGACGGCGTGCATTTCACCCATGTAAAGGACGAGCCGATCATTACGCCGGACATGCTAGGTTTCCCGTACGGCAGTGTGCAGGACCCGCGGATTGTAAAAATCGATGACACGTTTTATATGAACTACGCGCTGCGTCCATGTGCAATGAGTTATTATCCGACAGGAAGAGGCGTTCCGGAGCGTTCCATTCCGAAATACCCAGACGGTTGGGGAGAGCAGGAAGGACATTGGCTGACGCGTTCCTCCATTGTTGCCTCCAAGAACCTGATCGATTGGGAATTCGTTGCCGACACAACGCCGCTGGATATCAATGATCGCGACAACATCCTGTTCCCCGAGAAGATTAACGGCAAGTTCGTGCTGCTGCGGCGGCCGGAGGAATACGTCGGCGATGCGTACGGCACGGAAAAAGCAGCGATGTGGATTACCTATTCCGAGGATCTGATCCATTGGGAAGAGCCGAAGTTGCTGGCGAAAGCGGAGAACATGGCCTGGGAATCGCGAAAAATTGGGGGATCGACGCCGCCGATCAGGACGGATCGCGGATGGCTCGTGTTGTACCACGGCGTCGATGATGAGGTCGTTTACCGCGTAGGGGCGATGCTGCTGGATCTGGAGAATCCAGAGAAAATCATTGCCCGCACGAAAAACTTCATCATGGAGCCGGAAACGTACTACGAGAAATTTGGCTATCAGATTCCAAACGTCATCTTCCCCACGGGGAATGTCGTTAAAGACGGCTTACTCTATATCTACTATGGGGTGACGGATACCGCGATCGCGCTGGCTACGGTGCCGGTAGATGAATTGGTGGACCATATTTTGAAAGACTCGCAAGCTTAATACTAGCAGGAAGATAGCCGCATAAAGCGGTTATCTATAATCAACTAATGTAAGCGTTACCAAATAGAAGCCCCAACTTCTGCTGCAACCCCTCAACACAATAGTTGTGTTAGTATATATAACATATTAAGTAAGTTATATTTAGAATTACTTCAAAATATTAGATATAATCGAAAAAATTATGGGATGTTTAGATATCGGGTCCGTCTATATAATAAGCGATATAACAGATGAAGAAATATATTAGATCATTTTCTGTTATTTTCTTAGGAAGTTCTAAATTCGATAAGGGAGAGGGTTGTACGATGAGGAGAACAAACCGAAGTAGAAAATCGATCATGCTTGGCTTTCTTGCTGTATTGATGTTGTTGGTCACCGCGTGTGGCAGTAATAGTGCAAGTAATGCGAACAATACTAGCGGTTCAGGAACGGAGCCGACAATTACGTTAACCATGATGCACCCTTGGACTACCCCGAATGTGGATAACGAAGTGTATAAAGAACGTATTGCAGAGTTCGAGAAGCAACATCCCAATATTATTATCAAGCAAGACAGCGTGACTCGGTACAAAGTCAGGATTATTTGATCCAAGGTAAGGCCGCCATGCATATTTCGTCGGCAACGGTGGATGGGCGGATCCGGATGAATAACGAAGAAGGCGATAAGTTTGGGATTGCTTTGTTGCCGAGCTTTGAAGGTGGTAAGGGCGATCCGAAGAAGAGTGCCGGAATCATGCAATTTGGCATCGGTATCAAGAGCGGGTTGGATGAACAGAAGCTGCAGGCTGCCCAAGAGTTCCTGAAGTTCTTTGTCAGCGAGGATCTATATAAGGAACTGGCACGTAAGGGCGTAGTGGTCCCAGCGAAAATTGATGTTCCTGAGGATGCAAGTCCTTATTTGAAGGAAATGCTGGCTTTGACGAGCAACGGAATGTCTCCGGTCTTCGATAGTTTAATTCCGACCCAAGTCGTCGATGTGTTACAAAATGGCCTGCAGTCGATGATGATGGGACGTACGACTCCTGAGGAACTGGCTGCAGAGGTTCAACAGGCGATGGATGACATGAGATAGACATGATGATGAGGCAATAGCACGGTATCCATATCGATGCGTGATAGAAAACCCGTTCCTCGGGTTTTCTTCATTCATCGGAGTTGAATCTAGATATAAAGGAGGGAACCCCTGATGCAAACATTACGAGGCGCGAAACTGGCGATCTTTATTGGGTTATTACCTGCCCTGATCATCTATCTGGGAATCGCCATTGTACCGATCGGTGTGTCGCTGTACTATTCGTTAATGGACTGGAACGGCATCGGATCGATGGAGTTCGTTGGTCTTGATAACTTCACGAAAATTCTGGGCAACGACACCTTCTGGCTCTCGGTCAAAAATAACGTCATCATCATGGTGACCGGTCTGATCGGCCAAATTCCGCTTGGATTACTGCTAGCGCTGTTGCTGAATCGCGGACTGAAGGGTTCCGGGTTCTTCCGCACGGTTGGCTTTATGCCCGTAGTCATCTCTTCCGTCATGGTGTCCTTGATATGGGGCATGGTTTATAACACGGAATACGGGATGCTTAATAACCTGCTGGGCCTCGTGGGCCTCGACAGTTGGAAGCAGAACTGGCTTGGCGATGACCGTTGGTCCATGTTGTCGATCAGCTTGGCGTATATCTGGCAGAACTGTGGTCTATATATGGTTATTTTTCTGGCCGCATTGCAAAACATCCCCGACGAGGTCAACGAAGCTGCCGAGCTGGATGGGGCCACAGGGCTCAAACGCACCTTCCTGATTACGATCCCGATGATTCGCACTACGCTGATGGTTGGGGTTGTTTATAGCATCAGTAACTCCTTCCGCGTCTTCGACTTAATTCAGATTTTGACGGGCGGCGGTCCTGCACACCAAACCGAAGTGATGACCATTCATATGTACAACAGCGCCTTTATAAATATGCGCTATGGTTACGGCAGTGCAGTTGCAATCTTAATCTTACTGTTCAGTTTGATCGTGATCTCGATTGTCAATCGCCTAGGTCGAGACAAAGATGCATAAAGAAAGGAGGGAATGGCTATGAGCATGAAGTCCATTGGGTTCCGAATATTTGCCTACACTTTTCTAAGTCTATTCGCTATCATAAATATAATTCCGCTGTTCTGGATGGTCGTTAACTCTTTCAAAAATGAACAGGAATACGCGCTCAGCCCGTTTTCGCTGCCGGAAGCCTTGCATGTGTCCAACTACGCGGAGGCGTGGAAAGTTGCCAATATGAATGTATACTTTCTGAACAGTTTGTTTGTTACCTTTGCTTCCTTGGTAGTCACCGTATTTTTAGGGGCCTTAGCCTCCTATTTTCTATCACGGTTTCAATTTAGATTGCGAGGTTTCACTTACGGCGTATTTCTGTTGGGCATGCTTGTGCCAATTCACGCAACATTGATTCCGATCTTTCTGATCATGCAGAAATTACACCTGTTAGATACCCATTTATCGTTGATTTTGCCGTATACAGCGTTCCACCTGTCGTTAACGATCATTATTCTGGAGGGCTTCATGCGGGGATTCCCCAAGGATCTCGAGGAATCGGGCGTCATGGATGGCGCAGGTATTTTCCGAATTTTCTGGTCGATCATCCTCCCTATTACAAGACCTGCAATGGCAACCGTCATTATCCTCAACTTTATCTATAACTGGAATGAATATTTGTTCGCTTTAGTATTAATCAGCTCATCAGAGCTCAAGACGCTGCCGCTTGGCTTGGCCAACTTCGTAGGCATCGAAACGGCGAATCTGACGTTGCAAATGGCAGCGCTGACGATGGCGCTGATTCCGATCATTATTTTCTATTTATTATTGCAAAAACAACTGGTTACCGGCATGACGGCAGGGGCGGTCAAAGGGTAACTAAGGTTCACATAGCATCACGACCGGACGGAGGCGATGTGCGATGGCAAGCTACAAAAGGTTTCTAGGCAGCTTTGGCTTAAAGCGGAAGGCGCTTGTCATTTTCCTCATCTTCGTCATTTTGCCGACGTTTGGCGTAGTTGTGTTCGTGCAAGTTCAATTTAATGAGGTGCTTCGGGAGCAGTTCATCAATTCCACGAAGCGGAACCTTGATAACGTCGTCGGCCAGCTTGGCGAGCAAACCAAAATGGTGGAAGACATCGCCAATTACTTCATTTTAAGTCCAGATATGCGCAACTTCCTGCGCACCTCTCCACCCTTGAGCAGTGAACAACAAGCAGTTCTGAAACGGAATATCGAGGATTTCCTGACGTTTCAACTGATGTCAAAGGGATATATTCGTTCCATTGAGATTCTCGGGTATAACGGCAACTCGATTGAAATGGGTGAGCCGTTCCGCGGAGACGAAACGAAATGGGAGGAGGCCGCAAAGGCCCAAAAAGGCGGGATTACTTGGACCGAAGGGTACTCGCTGCACAGCGATTGGAACGGTGAGGTTCGGGTGCTGTCGATGTTCCGAATTCTCAATTCCTACAGTAAAATCACCTTACCGCTGGGAAGGTTAATTATCCGCTTGGATGAAGCAAGCATTGTGGGCTTGCTGGAGAAAGGGATTTTCAAGGACGGCGTGGGAAGCGTCTTTATCGTTGGCCCGGAAGGCCAGGAGATATTAAGGACGAATCCACCGTCGCCGAAAGATCTTCATCCGAATGAGTCGTTGCTGGACAAGCTGTCGGCCTCCGGACAAGGGGACCTAACCTATGAGGTGAAAGGCCAACGTTATTTAACTTTATATAAAAAAATGGAGAACACGGATTGGACACTGGTCGCCATGATTCCCGAAGCGAAGGTGTCTGAGGAGTTCCGCGGCATTAAAATGATCATGCTGGTCATTCTGGCGGCGATCATGATGCTGGGCTTAACTGCATTGATCGGGTTTCATTACACGATCATTCGCCCCATTTTACGGCTGAAAAAAGAAACCAGCAAAGTTACCTACGGAGACTTCAACGCTCGGGTTCCGGTCAAATCCAACGACGAGATCTCCGAATTAAACCGCAAGTTTAACGAGATGGTCGAGACGATCCAACAACTGATTGAGCATAAATACAAGCTGGAGTTAAGGGAAAGGGAATCCGAGCTGAAGCTTCTGCAAAATCAGATGGATCCGCACTTTTTATATAATACGCTGGATATGATTCGTTGGACGGCACGTTTGGAGCAGGCATCCAAGTCGAGCCAACTGATCGAAATGTTGTCGAAGTTCTTCCGTTCCAGCATGAGCAATGGAAACTACCAGACCACGTTGCGCAAAGAACTGGAATTTGCTCAATCATATTTGTACCAGTATGGGGGCGGATCCCTACGCGGCCGTCCAGGAGGCCTGGCAGCTCGGTTGGAAGCGTGCGCTAGAAGGCAGTCCCTTCCATGTTGTATCCGTCTTTGACCATGAAAATCTGCTGATGACCCTGCTGACGGCGGAGAGCCGCATCGAGCCCGGTGTGTGGGATGAGTGGGTGGCCAAAGCGATTGGCTCAATTAACTCTGAAGTCGGGGCGCGAATTTATGGCGGGGTTTCCACCGTGTACGAGGATTTAGGGGAAACTGCCCTTCGCTGCGCTGAAGCGTTACGCCTGCTGTCGTTCCATGTACTGGACGGTCGAGAAGTCCTGACGCCCCGTTATGGTGAAGATGTGATGTCGGAGCGGGTGTTGCCGGCCTTCGATAGTACCGAGATGGTGCAATGTCTCGTAGCCGCGTTATTTAAGCAGGATCGGGAAGAAGTTCATCGTTTGGTCGAGGACATGTTTCGTTTTTTCCGGGAATCGGGGTATCTTCTGCCGGAAGCTTGGAACGTGTATGAAGAATTGTTTGCTCTGCTCCGCCAGCGTTTGCGCAAAAGCGGGATGACCGGGTTGGACTACGCCCTCCGGGGACAGCCGGACCCGAATATTTATAACTCCTATGCTGGATTAGAAACTGTTGTTCTTGAGGATATGGAGGAGCTGAAGCGGTTAATCGATCAGAACGGAATCGACAAGTCGTATTGGATTGTGGAAAAAGCGAAAAAATACATCATCGGCCATTACCGCACGGATCTGAAGGCTTCTGAGGTTGCGGCTTGGCTGAAAATCACGCCGAGTTATTTCAGTTACATTTTTAAGCAAAGCACGGGAAAAGGGTTTACGGAATACATGAATGAGATGCGGATTGATCAAGCCAAGCATTTGCTCGCTACGACGCAAGATAAGGTATTCGAAATTGCGGACAAGGTCGGCTACAGAGAGTATAAGTACTTCGTGTCCGTGTTTAAAACCTATACAGGGATGACGCCAAAGGAATACCGCGGTCTGCGCGTCAGCAGAGAAATGTCGGAGAGCGGCGGGGAAACGTCGGCCAGTTTGGAATCGGGAACAGAGCAGGAGACGGGGGTAACGCCACAGCGCGAGAGTCCAAGGCGTCAGTCACGGGGCTCGCGCTGTATTATTTTCCTTAAGTCACCCCTGTTTTGGGCGTCTTTTCCACCATTATCCCGTTTGATCCGCCAGCAAGCTTGGTGCCTTCATGGACCGCAAACCGTTTTACTTCCTGAAATCCATTTCTCCGCACCTCATATCCTTCTTATGCTATACCTCCAACTGTTCCCTTAACAAAAGGGATAATGATGCAAAAGGATGCTCGAAACTACCCATCCCCTAAAAAAATCCTCTCTGCTTCCATCTATTCGTTGACTTCGCTAATGGCTGTCCATACAATCTTAAGAAAACGCTTTCTTTTTTTTAATTTTGTGGACGACGAAAATGCATTCGATGTGGGAGTGGTGAAATGAGAGGAAATTGGTACCGACGGATGCTGTTATCGTACTTTCCCATCTTTTTGATCACGGTGGCAGTGTTGTTTTTTATCTTCGTAATTATCGTTAGCGATATCTCGTATAAGCAGACGGTCAAGGCCGATCGGATCACAACGGATTATGTGGTAGGGCGGCTGACCAGCTCGCTGAAAGGCATCGAGATGGACGTGCTGGAGGAAGTCGAAAAAAACAAACGGTACGAGGATTTCCTTAACGTGGCACTCACCGAACAGGACAGCCAGATCATCTTGGATGTAGCAGCGAGCATTCGCGAATTGGCTTCTCGGGACAGCCTGATTGAATCCATTTATATTTACCGGATCAAAGATCGAAGAGTACTGACACGCAGCGGTCTGATGGATTTAGAAACGTTTGCCGACCGCGCTTTCGTTGAGGCCGCCTTAACGAAGCTGGAGGATCGAAGCTGGTCGCCGATTCGCGGCTACCGGGAGTTTAGCACGGATCAGGAGAAACGAGTGATATCCAGCTACAAGCGAGAACCGCTCCCTTTCGGTGATGATGGATTGGTCGTCATCAATCTCGATATGTATGCGATCGAGCGAATGATTCGCTCCATGAACGACAGCGAGGTTTCTTTCCTGGACGTGCGCGATGCATCTGGAGAGCTGCTGTTCTCTACGCGTCCTTCCGATATGCCGCAACAGGGAGAGAAGAATCGCGTTGTCAATCGGGTAACATCGGAGGTGCTTGGATGGCATTTCGAGAGCGGCCTTGCCGCCGGGCAGCTGTTTACGTGGGTCTCATTTATCTCTTATATCTGGGTCGTGCTTGGGATTGCGACAGTGGTTGCCGCTCTGGTGTATTTGATTTTTATCACTCGAAAAAATTATCAACCGATCCGAGCGATGGTCGGCCGCATCGAATCGCTCAGGCAGCGGGAGGACGAGCTTGGCCTGAAGATGGATGAGCTGTCGCTGATCGACCGGGCGCTGGAGGATTTAATTCAGCAAGCTGCCGATTACGAGAAGCAGCAGCGCGAGAACCTGCTGATCAGCCGTCGCCAGCTGTTTTATGACCTGATGCAGGGCGAGACGCCGGATTGCTCAGGGATCGCCTGAAGAAGCTGGGCGTGCAGCCGAAGGAGGAGCCGCTCCAATTGGCGTTTGTTCTCGTGGAAATCAGCAATTATCCGGACTTTCGCAGTTCGTTCTCCGAACGGGATCAGCATACGCTCAAGTTTGCACTCACGAACGTTCTTCAGGAGCTGGCGCAAATCGATGGGCTCTACGGCTGGGCGGAATGGATCGCTGAGGATCGATTGGGCATGATCGTTGGCGTTGACCCAACTCATGAATCGGCGGCGCAGGCCATCCGCGGGTTTGCGGATAAGGGGAAGGCCTGGGTCGAGCAGCATCTGCGGTTTTCCTTACGATTCTGTGCCGGTCATGTTGAGCACGAATGGCAACGCATTGACCGTTCCTATAAAGCAGCGCTTGACGTCTTACAGCACAAGCTGTCGCTCGGTCAGGAGGCGATCTTCCTGAGCGAAGATCTGCCGCAGGCTGCCGAACGCAGATGGCATCAGGATGTAATGATGATTTCCGAACTGGTGCGCGATTTCCGGCACTTGGACGGCGAATGGCGCATGCGTCTGGATCAGTGGTTTGAGCGGATGGCCAGCGATTGTCTGAAGGACGAGGATATCCGAATGCTGCTGCAGATGCTGATCGATATGCTGGGTTACGAGCTGGCGTCTCTTTCTGAAGAGATTCACAACTATTTTCACGGTCCAGCGATGAAGAAATTGCAGCATGACGTGAAAAAGGCAGGCACTCTGGAACAGTTGAAATCGCTATACTCCGATTACTTAACAGGGCTGTACCGCTTATATGTGGCACACAGCGAAACCAAAAACCACCGGGCGATGGTGGGCGAGCTTAAAACCTACATTGAGGAGAACTTTGAGAATCCAGATCTCTCCTTGAAGCATATCAGCGATCGGTTTCATATTTCGGCGAAGTACGCGAGCTATCTGTTTAAGGAAGAGTTCAACATGAAATTCGTTGACTTTATCGTTCAGCTGCGGATGGAGCGAGCCCAGGAGCTGCTGGCTGAAACTGACGAGACGATCCAGAACATTTCTACTCGCGTAGGGTATGCCAATTCGATTACCTTTGGCCGCGTATTCAAAAAGATCGTTGGCGTGACGCCCGGCGATTTCAGAAGGCTGAGGCTCAAACCCGCGAAGTCCCGGCATTCCGAGAAATAACGAAATTGGTTTATTGCGGGAAATCGCTTTATTTTACCACAATTTGGATATCAGGATGGTGGTTTATCCGTCCGAAACTAGTTTATTGCTGCCCCTTTGCGAGCCATGGCATACTTGGGTCAATCTGGACGGGGGGCGTCAGCCGCAGTGAAAAAAGTGTGAATCCGCCAATTCACGAATTCACGTCTTACGTCTTCCGATCAGAGGATACAACTATTCGAGAAGAAGGGGATGAAGAAAGATGAGGAACAAAAAAAGATCAGGATTAGCTATCACTACGATTATTTTGATTACTTCCTTGTTGTTTACAGCCTGTTCGTCTTCGTCGAATTCGAAATCCAATGATCCCAGTGGCTCAGCACAATCGGGCGAATCCAGCAGCAAGCGGGTTACACTGAAGGTTGAGGTGTTCGATCGCGGGAATTCTCCGGCCGGAGCTACGATTACCGACAACTACTTGACGAGATACGTTCAGGAGAGCTTCGGTGATCCGAATAACATCGATGTCGAATTTGTACCGATTCCCCGTTCCGAAGAGGTCGAGAAGCTGAACGTCTTGATGGCGAGCGGCAGCGACGTACCGGACATTGTGTTCACCTATGACACCAACACGTTTAACCGCTATGCTTCTCAGGGCGGCTTGACCGATCTGGCTCCGCTTCTTGAACAATATGCCCCGAACTTAACGGCTTTCCTCGGCGAAGAAATTTTGCAATACGGCCGATATGAAGGCACGCAATATGCAGTTCCGGCCAAACGTACGCAGTTGGGCAAATATGCTTCCTTCATCCGCCAGGATTGGCTGGATAAGCTGGGACTGCCTGTTCCGCAAACCACAGAGGAGCTATACAATGTGCTGAAGGCTTTTAAGGAGAAGGATCCTGGAGAAACGGGCGGCCAAGTCATCCCAATGGCCATGACCGTTGCCAACGCGCAGTATGAACCTCTCCTCTGGTCTTTCATCGAACCGTTAACCGAAGAACAAACCTACACCTTGACCCAAACCCTAGGCTCCAATGATTATCCGACGTTGCTGCCAGGCTTTAAGAACGGCCTGCAATTTATGAATAAGCTTTACAATGAAGGCTTGATCAGCAAGGACTTCGCGCTGGATACAGACAAGAAAAAACTAGGCGAGGACGTATCCTCGGGGAAAGTTGGCTTTTTCAGCGAGGATGATGTGAATCCATTCTATGAAAACGGCCCTTACGCCACTCTCCAGGAAAATGTTCCCGGCGCGATTCTCAAATCGGTCGACGTCTTCACCAACTCTGAGGGCAAGCACGCTAAACCGATGTACAACCCGAACGGCATGTACATTATGGTTCCGAAATCTAGCGAACGTGCGGTGGAAGCGATCAAATACCTAGAGTGGATGGCTTCCGATGACCACCTGTTCCATATGCAAAACGGCGTCGAAGGCGAGAACTATACCATGGTCGACGGCGTACCGGTTGCTGTAGAGAACCCAACGGAAGAAGCCTTAAGCCGCCTGTTTAACAGCGGCGATATGGCGATTATCTCCAACGGCAAGCAGCTGGGCAGCGATGAATTAAACCTGAAAGCCCGGGCGATGCAATTCCCGCCAAGATATCAGCAGGATGTTGCGGAGGCTCAAGAGATTGCGAATACGGATCTGATTCAGCCCGTCGTGATGAGTAAACCAATTGAAGCGCAGACGAAATACGGAACCACGTTGCAGGAGAAGTTCCACGAGATGCTCGTCAAGGTGACGATGGCTAAGCCGGAGCAATTCGAAAGCGTATACGAAACGATGATGAAGGACTATATGGCCAGCGGAGGCCAAGCGATCCTTGACGAGCGCACAGCTGTCTACAAAGAAATGAAATCCAAATAAATCGAGTTAGGTTAACTGCGGGGAGTGGGGTTGTTTTACTCCCTCTTCGCAGTTGACTAACGCATCAGGAGGGGACCGCTGTGAGCTGGAAAGTTTATATCCGCAGATATTGGCAGTTATACGCTTTGCTTGCCTTACCGCTCGCTTATTTTGTGATATTCCGATACGGCCCGATGTACGGGATTCAGATTGCCTTTAAGGATTTTAACTTCTTTCAAGGGATCGGGGGCAGCAAATGGATTGGGTTTGAGGCGTTCCGGGAAGTGTTTGGGATGCGGGACTTCTATCTCACGCTTCGCAATACGCTGATGCTGAATTTTTTGGATTTACTCGTCTCCTTTCCGGCCCCGCTCATTCTGGCCATCCTGCTTTACGAAATGCGGGTTCAATGGTTTAAGAAGCTGTCGCAAACAATTCTCTACATCCCGCATTTTATCTCTTGGGTGATCATCGGCGGGATTGCCGCGCAGGTGTTCGGGACGCAGTCCGGGTTGATCAACAATGTGATCACCTCGATGGGCTTTGAGGCGGTTCCTTTTCTCACCGAGAAAAATATTTGGCTGGTCACATATTTACTCATCGGCATGTGGCAAAGTGCAGGCTGGGGGACGATCATCTATTTGGCGGCGCTCACAGGCATCAACAAAGAGTTGTTCGAGGCGGCCAGCATTGATGGAGCCGGTAGATTAAAACGAATCTGGCATATTACCCTCCCCGGATTAAAATCCACCATCGTGATGCTGCTGATCATTAATTTGGGCCACTTAATTACGATTGGCTTTGATCGGCCATATGTGATTGGCAACCTAGCCGTACGCGAGTATTCCGATGTGCTGAGTACGTTCGTTTATCGCGTCGGGCTGCAATCCGGTCAGTACACGATCGCCACGGTCGTTGGCTTGTTCCAGGCCGTTGTTGGGCTGGTGATGGTGCTGTCGGCCAACCATATTTCCAAGAAGCTTACCGATGAAGGAATCATATAGGAAGTATAGGAGGTTTAGGTGGTATGCACGTTGAGGAAAGGAGCGGACGGACGTGAAGGAACAAACCGCTAACCGTGTGTTCGATGTTGTCAATTTTGTCGTGATTGCTGTCGCCACGTTGCTGTGTCTTGCTCCATTTGTTCATATTCTCGCCGTATCTTTAAGCTCAGCAGGGCCGATTCTGTCCGGGAAGGTCAGCTTGCTTCCGGTAGAATTGACGTTTGATTCTTATAAACAAGTGTTCAAGGATCCATCAATGATTCGATCTTTGGGATTTACGGTGCTGTTGACGGTGTTGTATACGCTGCTGTGCATGTTGATGACGATCGCTGCCGGCTACCCGTTGTCCAAGCGAAAGCTGAGAGGCCGCAAATTGTTTATGACGGTCGTCGTGATCACGATGTTCTTCAGCGGAGGGATTATCCCGGAGTATATTTTGGTTCGCAGCTTGAACCTGTTGGATTCGATCTGGGCTCTGGTGCTTCCAGGACTCGTTAATCCATTTTACTTGATCATCCTGATCACTTTCTTTAACAACATTCCGGAGGGGCTGGAGGAGTCGGCGGAGATCGATGGCAGCAGTCATTTTCGCACCTTGATCCATATTATCTTGCCGCTGTCGCTGCCAGTGATCGCGACCCTCAGCTTGTTCTATGCGGTCGGACGGTGGAACGGATTTCAAGATACGTTGATGTATATTAACAGTCCGGAGTTGTACCCGCTGCAATTAAAGCTGTATCAGATGATCCAAAATAACATGATTTCCGATCTCTTGGCAGCGGAAGGCGCTGGTGCGATGACGAAGCTCGTTTCGGAAGGCTTGAAGTCAGCGAGCGTGATGTTCGCGACAATTCCGATCCTGCTTGTATACCCGTGGTTGCAGCGTTATTTCGTCAGCGGCGTGATGCTTGGCGCAGTGAAGGGATAACGGAGCGGTTTATTTTTTGATGCTGTGACTACACGGAGGGGGAGAGGCGGGTTGGAACAGGAAATTTACGACAAGCTGGTGGCTATGAACGATGAGTTCGCGCAAGCGGCGATGGAGCTGCAGGTTCTTGATCCGGAAAATCGCTTTTATGGCGGAGTCATCGACCCGGCAAACGGAATCGCTTGGCCGAGCCACGGCGGAACGCCGAAGGATATGGCCATCTGGGCATGCGCTCTGGTGAACGAGGATTCCCGGTTTTATCACAGCGAGACATTGCTGAAGCGCTTGGAACTGGCGGCCCAGTTTATGCTGCGGTCGCAGCATGCCGACGGCTCAATCACGCCGCCCTGGACCAATTTGCATTCGCCGCCTGATACCGCTTTTGTGGTAAGCGGGCTTGCCCAGGTCTATGAGCTGCTCGATGCTCATACGGTCGAATATGCCCCGGTTCGGGAAGCGGCAGACAAGATTCGGCTTTTCCTGGAGCGGACGCTGCCGGTGCTATTGACGGGCGGTTGTCATACACCCAATCATCGCTGGGTATTGTGCTCTGCGCTTGGGTTCATGTACAAGCTGACTGGACGGCCGGAGCTGAAGGAGCGGGCGGAAGCATGGCTTGCGGAAGGGATCGACTGCACGGAAGACGGCGAGTGGACGGAACGCAGCAACGGAATCTATAACGCGGTCAGCGACATCGTTATGATCTTTGCTGCCGAGCACTTGGGGTTGCCTGCGCTGCTTGAACCGGTTCGCCGTAACCTGCGGATGATGGCGTATTTGATCCACCCGAACGGAGAGGTGGTCACGGATTACTCCGGACGCCAGGATTATGGCTATCCGTTTGATATGAGCGGGTATTTCCTTGCGGCTAAATGGCTGGCGAACCGCGACAAAGACCCGCTGTTCGAGGCCATCGCCGAACTGGCCGGCCGTTCGTTGAGGCATCCGGGCGGCTTGCCGAACCATGCGCTTCTGGGATTGCTTCGTTATCCCGAGCTCCGTCAGCCGGCGATTCCACCTATCCCTTTGCCGGAAGACTATCGGGTCGTGCTCAACGGCAGCTTTCCACGTGAGCGATACTTAAGCGGGATGGAGGCGGCCGGACACCACGGGCGAATATACCACAGCAAGCTGCATCCCGATTTTGGCGCACCAATTGCTCGTCATCGGCATGGGAAGACAAGTGCCACCGTGATGACGGAAGCGAATTCCTTCTTTGCCTTGCGACACGGCAGCGTGCGGCTGCTGGCGGTGCAGCTGGCATCTGCGTTCGCGCCAGGGTACGTGAAGCTGGAGCGGATGGAGGTGCTTGAGCATGCGGCGGAGGAGGCACAAGCGCAGAGGGAAGTGCACGACCAGGGAGAGAAGCAGGGTAAGGTGCAGGAGCGCGGCTTGAGACGAAGCTCAAAGTCTGGCTACCGCCTATCTGCTACGGAACGCAAGGGATATTATGCTCCCGTTGTGAAGGAGCTCTTGCCCGAAACGGCGAGTGGGCCGGTGAGCCCCTGGTATTTGCTGCCCCATCATCAGCGGGCGGTTACCCATGAGCAGCAGCATCGGGTCGAGGTCGAGGTCTTGGAGACCGCAGAGGGGTGGAGACTTCGTGTTCAATGCGCCCGTGAAGAACCGATTCTAACGCAGCTTACGTTCCTCTTTGGCCAAGAAAGCGAGATGTCGGGCGAAGAGATGGTGGAACAGGCGGAGAACGGGATGTGGTTCTGGAAGCAGGGGAAGGTCCGCTTCTCCTCCGGCGAGGATTGGATTGAGCTGCATGGCGGCGTGATGGAACATCAAGCTGCAGGGTTAAACAATACCGCGATCCCCGTCAATTGCCGGGCGCTCGTCGTGAATCTGCTGACACCTTATGATCGGACGTTTGAACTCAAGCTTTCACCCTAATCAAAGATCTAGCCAGGGTTAGAAGGGAAGGAGACATCAACTTGGGCGAATATATGGAGGATCGGAAAAGTTCCTATTATGGCTTCGGTGAAGAAGACGAACGGATATTGGAAGTGATCGCCGCAAGGTATATCGGGGCGAATCCGCCGATCCCGTTTGCGCTGCGCACCTTCTCCAAGGCAGGGATTTTGCAGACGGCGGAAGGCCTGTATGACATGGAATTGGCTTCCAAACTTCCACAGGCGGAGGATGGGGATTACGCCTATGCATTCGGGCTGGTCTGGAGCGATGGGGAGCGGGAGATCGACGGTCTCTTGGAGCCGCTGGGGCCGATACGTCTGTTCGTGAACGAGAAGCTGGAATACCGTTCTACAGTAGTCGACGAACTCGACCCTAAGGCTCGGATCAAGGTACCGCTTGCATTCACCCCCGGCTGGAACACTCTGCTGATTGAGGCGCGCAATACCCGCTCCGGCTTCGGCTGCCGATTCGGTGCCGATGAAGCGAAGGTGCGGATTCTGCAAGTTCTGGCCCCGTTTGCCGACCGGCAGGGGAGCGCCGGCTGGGTGTTCTCGGAGCCGGTAAAGACGGCCTGCTTTGGTGGAAGCGACCTAGGCCAAGCTTTTCCGAATTGGCAAGAACCCGAAGCTGCAACCGGGTTGAGATGGTTGCCAGCAACCCAATGGCCAGATGCGAAACAGGAGCAGTCCGTACCAAATCTGGAACGAATCTACGGAAATCTGGCCCAGTCTGCAGCGGCTTATGCGTGGAGCTCGGTGCGTATCCCAGCCTCGGCCGATCAGATCGAACTGAGCGGAACCGTTTGGGGAACGACGCAGATCTGGGTGGATGATACGCTGGCAACCACCGTTACGGGCGGTGGACCGTTCCATATTCAAGTAAAGGTACAGCCGGGAGTTCGGCAGATCGTGGTGCGAACGGAAAGCGCCAAGGAACGCTGGGGCTTCGAACTGGCGGCGGAAGCCGGGGGGAAGCCGCTGGCTTTCACTGATCCGGTGAAGGTTCATGGCAATCCCAGCCCGTGGTTGTACCTCGGCCCCTTTCCGGCGGAAAGGATGCTGAAGCCGCAAGAGGTCCGCACGGTCAAGAGGCCGTTTGACGGTTTGGGAGGCCCGATTTACTGGGAGGTGGATGCTCCGGAGATGCGCGTGCGGCCTTTTTACGAAAATGCCATGCTAAGCAACAAGTGGACAACAGAAGGAGCCACCAATTTCGGGCGCTGGGATTACCCGCTGGGCGTGACGATGTATGGCTTACTCCGCACGGCGAAGGCATTAAATCGCCCAGACATCCGGCGCTATGCCCTCTCCCATATTTCCACCTGTACAGAAATGTATGAATACTCGCTTTGGGACCGGGAGGAATACGGTTTTCCGGGGATCAACCATCAGCTGGTGCTCATGCGGATGCTGGACAATTGCGGCTCCTTCGGATCCGCGATGCTGGAAGCTTATTTAGATGGAGCGGAGCAGGCTGAGTTCCGCCAGATTGCGGACACGATCGCCGATTTTATGCTGCATCGGTTAGAACGTCGGGAGGACGGAGCCTTTTACCGGCGTTGTGATGGTGAATATTCGGCTGATACGATGTGGGCAGACGATTTGTATATGAGCGCCCCGTTTCTCGTTCGTTATTCGATGGTGACGGGGGAGGCTGATGCTATCGATGAAGCGGCGAAGCAGTTTTTACGCTTTAAGCGCTATCTGTATATGAGCGAACAGCAGATCATGTCCCATGTTTATGACTTTAAATACGGCCTGCCAACCCGAATCCCTTGGGGACGGGGGAATGGGTGGGTGCTGTTTTCGTTAAGCGAGCTGCTGGAGCGGCTGCCCGAAACGCATGAGGATCGGGAGGAGCTGCTGGCGATGTTCCGTGAATTAAGTCAAGGCATTGCCGCACTTCAATCCGGTTCCGGGTTATGGCACCAGGTTCTAAATCGGCCGGACGCTTATTTGGAGGCATCCTGTACTGCGATGTTTGTCTATGCCTTTTCCCGCGGCGTTCGCTTCGGCTGGCTTGATCGTGAGGGGCCTTACGCTGAGGCGGCGCTTAAAGGATGGAGAGGGCTGACCGCGCAGGCGATTGACCGCCAGGGCAATGTCCATGGCGTCTGCAGCGGTTCCCGGTATTCCTTCTCGCCGGATTATTATATGGAGGATCTGCGGACGGTTCGGAACGACAATCACGGCATCGGCATTATGATGCTGGCCGCAGTGGAAGTGATGCAGTTGAAGGCCTTTGGATTTGCCGAGGAAGGACGATGATAAAATGGCGGGCAGCATGCTGGAGCACATGACACCGGAGCAGGTGTTTTTGGTGAAGCAGGCGATGGAGGAAATGGACCGTCATTATGACGAGGCCAAACACCTGCTGCGAAATGCGGAGGACGGGCGGAGCGAGTGGCATTCAACTCGCGGCAGTGCGCATTATGTCGTCGGATTGTTAATCCGGAACGGTGAAGGGGACGCGGAGCGGGCTTGCGCTGTGTTGAATGAGGTGCTGAACCTGCAACTTGATGCGCCGGACGAAATCTTTCACGGCACGTTTAAAACTGCACCGCAAGCGGCAGATCCTCCCCAGGGCGGTTATCCGTGGAAACGTTTCGGACCGGGCTTCGCATACTACGTTACAAGTCTGTTGGAGAAGATCTCCGGTCATCTGGCTGAGGAGCTTGGCGCGGCAGGCAACGGGAAAATAAACGTAAGCAGGAAGGAAGCAGAGGAAGCCTTGGCGAGGGCGGCGGATCGAGTCATTCCCCCGGTCTGGCGAAGCTATGACCCGAATTGGCGGGAGTTTATCGCCTGCGCGTTCGCCGTGATTTTGGAGCATTTTGAGCCCAGACTCCCCCGGGAGTTGGTTCAGCGCATGGATGATGCGATGGTCAAAGCTGTCACCGGCTCCATCGACCGCAGGCTGTCGGATGCGGTGCCGATGAATACGAACATCGAGCTGATGCATCTGTTTATCACCCATTATTACGGGTATCGTTATGGCAATGAAGCGTGGATTCGTCATGCCGACGGTGAGGCAGAGCGATTCCTCGAAGAATTTCATGAATTTGGCACGCTCGCAGAGTTTAATTCGACCACCTATTACGGGGTTGACCTCACCGTGCTTGGTCTAATCCGCAAATATGCCCGAACCGATCGGTTCAAAACGATAGGACATACGATTGAGCAGGCGTTGTGGGAGACGATTGCGTTATTTTATCACCCGGGCTTGGAAAATATGGCTGGCCCCTATGCCCGCGCCTACGAGATGGAAATGACGGCCCACAGCTCGCTGGGCGTGTTCTTGTATCTCGCGTTTGGCGAACGATTCAAGCATCTGGCCGGGGTGAATTGTGAGACGGGGCATGATCCGATAATCGCGCTGGTTGGCGTGGATGTACCGGAGCCAGTTAAGCCCAAGCTGCTTGGCGAGCCGGAGGAGCGGAGGGTGACTCGGCAATATCGCGAGCTGTGCGAACGGGATCAGCCCGGTAAGAACCGCTTCGTGTGTACGGCCACTGCATGGCTGGGGCGGAACCTGATGATCGGCGCATGTTCAGGCAGCCGCAATACGAACGGTCAGCTGCATCCGGCAACGATCCATTGGCAGAGTGAGGATGGAGGCCGCTACGCGTTGCGGTTAATCCGCCGGGAGCCGGAGGGCAGCTGGAACACCCATCTGCGCGGCTATTATGTGGAAGCAGAAGCGTCGCCGGGTAAATTGACCGCCTCGGTGATCTTGGAGCAGGACAGACCGCTGGACGTCTATTTTGAGGTGTGCGGCCCTGCGGTGACCGCAACAGGCGTGACTCCCACGAGTTGGTCTTTTCCCGGATTGGCGCTGCGTGTGGAAGCTGCGGCTCCAGAGCCGATCGTCCGGGAACGGGATGGCTGCGTGGAAATTATTTATCCCTATCGCCCGGGGTCGCCAGAGGCTGTCTCACATATGGAATTCAAACTGGAGGTTACGCCTTGAAATTGGCAAAATAAAAGCCTTGCAGCCCATCGCTGCAAGGCTTAGTTCATTTCCCGGAAAGTGCTGGGCGATTGGCCGGTCACCTTCTTGAACAGCATTGAGAAGTATTTGTCGTTCCCGTAACCGACCCGGGCGGCGACTTCGTGAATCGGCGCATTGGTTTCCCGGAGCAGGCGCTTGGCCTCTTCAATCCGGCGGTTAATAAGGTAGTTGACGGGGGAATCGCCGAGTTCTTTTTTAAAGAGATGAGATAAATAGTGTTGGCTGACGTAGAGGGTATCGGCGATCTCTTTAAGCGTGATGCTGCGGGTGTAGTTCTTATCGATAAATTGCTTGGTGCGGACGGTAATTTCGTTCTTGTCCTTCAGCGGATCAAACGGATGCTTCACGTCCACGATCCGGTATAGCAGCGTGATCAGTGACATGAGCAGATTATTGCTGAGCGTCTCATATCCGAGCACTTGGGAGTCGCATTCCTGAAGCATCTCCGACAGGTAGCTCTCCACTTTGTAGGCGTATTTCTCGCACGGAATGACCGGGTCGACGGAGGCGGGCAGCAGCTGCCCCGGCGGCACGCCGTCAATATGCACGTTGCCGACACCGCAATAAATGACCTTAAACGGTTCGGTGCTGATCGAACGCTCTTCATGCGGGACGCCGGCATTATAGACAGCGACATCCCCGGGATGTACTTCATAGATGGTGCCGCCGATGCGGAATTCCCCGCGGCCTTCGACGATATACAGGATCTCGCAATAGTCGTGGATCTGCGGCGGCGCGTAGAAGCGGCGCTCGTCGACGACCTGGCCGGCGTAGAGTAATTCGGGCGTTTTTTTGAAACGAAAACGGTCGCTTTTGCGATAAGGAATTTCGATTTTCGGCACGATCAGTTCCTCCCGAACATTGGATAGCTCCATTATAACGGATGTGAGGCAGGATGGGAGGATTTTCTAGGAATAGGCAGATGCGGAGGCGCGGGAGGGTTCACTTTTTTGCGATGTTGTGCGGGGAAGATGGCAAAATAGTAGGTTCTCGAACGGGCGGAGCGAACGATAGAATGGGACTATAATTCATTGTCCAAGGAGGCAGGTTGGCTATGGTTGAAAACGGTTACAGATGGCGGGACGGGTTCCCGAAGATCGGCATTCGTCCAACGATTGACGGCAGACGAAGAGGGGTACGCGAATCCCTGGAGGAGCAAACGATGAACTTGGCCAAAGCGGTAGCTCGGCTGTTAGAGGCGGAGCTCCGTTATCCGAACGGACAACCGGTCGAATGCGTGATCGCTGATACCTGCATCGGCGGCGTCGCTGAAGCGGCGGCGGCAGCGAAGAAATTCAAGGCGGCGGAAGTCGGGGTATCCATCACTGTAACGCCGTGCTGGTGCTACGGCACGGAAACGATGGATACCGATCCGCAGATTCCAAAGGCGGTGTGGGGCTTTAACGGCACCGGCCGACCGGGAGCGGTGTATTTGGCCGCCGTGTTATCCGCACATGCGCAAAAAGGGCTTCCGGCCTTTGGCATCTACGGCGAGGATGTGCAGGATGAAGGCGATGACCGGATTCCGGCGGACGTGCAGGAGAAGCTGCTGCGTTTTGCCCGGAGCGGGCTGGCAGCCGCGATGATGCGTGATCGAGCGTATTTGTCGATGGGCTCGGTGTCGATGGGAATTGCTGGTTCGATGGTGAACGATACCTTTTTCCAAGAGTATCTGGGGATGCGCAACGAGTATATCGACATGACCGAGTTCACGCGGCGGATGGAGGAAGGGATATACGATCCCGAAGAATACCAGGCGGCGCTGGCTTGGGTGAAGCAGAACTGCCAAGAAGGTCCGGACAATAACCCGGCCCATTTGCAGACATCGCGGGAGCGGAAAGACCTGGAATGGGAGACGGTGGTCAAAATGACGCTGATCACGCGTGACCTGATGATCGGCAACCCGCGCCTAGCGGAATTGGGCTACGAGGAGGAAGCGCAAGGCCATCACGCGATCGCCTCCGGCTTCCAGGGACAGCGCCAGTGGACGGATCATTTCCCGAACGGCGATTTTATGGAGACGATCCTCAACTCGTCGTTTGACTGGAACGGGACGCGTGCGCCTTATATTGTGGCTACGGAAAATGACAGCCTCAACGGCGTTGGCATGTTGTTTGGCTATTTGCTGACGAATACGGCGCAAATTTTTGCCGATGTGCGGACGTACTGGAGCCCGGCATCCGTGGAGCGGGTGACTGGCTACAAGCTGGAGGGCCGGGCAGCAGGAGGCATCCTGCATCTGATCAACTCCGGTTCGGCGGCGCTTGACGGCACCGGCGAGCAGATGAAAGACGGCGATCCCGTCATCAAGCCGTTCTGGGAGATCAGCGAGGAAGAGGTCGCGCGCATGCTGCAGGCCACGCAGTTCCGTCCGGCTTCGCTGGAATATTTCCGGGGCGGCGGGTTCTCCACCGACTACTTGACCCGCGGCGGCATGCCGATGACGATGACCCGGCTCAACCTGGTCAAAGGGCTTGGCCCCGTGCTGCAAATCGCCGAGGGCTACTCGGTGGACCTGCCGGAGCATGTGCATGATACGCTCGACAAGCGGACCGACCCGACGTGGCCTTCAACGTGGTTTGCTCCGAATCTGACCGGCAGCGGCGCGTTTACCAGCGTTTATGACGTGATGGATCATTGGGGCGCGAACCACGGGGTCATCAGCTACGGCCATATCGGCGCCGACTTGATTACGCTGGCCTCGATTTTGCGCATTCCGGTCAGCATGCACAACGTACCGAAGGAGAAGGTGTTCCGCCCGCGGGCTTGGGGCCTGTTCGGTACTGAGGATGCGGAGAGCGCCGACTTCCGGGCTTGCGCTGCGTTTGGGCCGTTATACAAATAAGCTGTGACTCGACAACCAAGCCTCATAAAAAAGGAGAACAACGCCATGCAAAACATGGAAACGCGCCTAGAACTGTGCAAATACGCCCGCAAAATCGTCGACAGCGGGCTGGTCGTTGGGCCGGGGGGCAACATCAGCGCCCGGTCCGGCGACAAAATGTACTTGTCGCCCAGCGGCTTCGCGCTGGAGGAGATCGAGCCGGAGCAGTGGATCGAGGTGGATATCCCAACCGGAGAGGTGACCGATATCGGCCTGCGCCCGTCGTCTGAGGTGCTGATGCATCTTTACGGCTACCGCCAAAAGCCTGACATGGGAGCAATGGTGCATACGCACCCATCCCATTGTATCGCGTTTACGTTGATTGAGCGGGAGCTGCCAATCATGTTCCCGGACCAGGCCGCATTGGTCGGCCGAACGGCATTTATCCCTTATTTGATCCCAACGACGGAATTGCTGGCGAATGCAGTCGCCGAGAAGGTGAATGAAGCGAGCTCGATTTTGCTGGGGAACCACGGCCTGGTGACGACGGGCCGAAATTTGCGGGAGGCCTTCTACCGGACCCAGGTAGTGGAGGAGAGCGCGAAAATTTATTTAAGCGCCAAAGCGGCGGGAACCCCTGTCCCGCTAACGGATCAGGAGGTCGCAGACATCGCCGCCCTCGAAAGTGAAGACTACCGGATTGCACTGCTTCAAAAAATGAAGTGATCGGACGGTGAACACGCATGTCATCGGAACCACAACGCATCCCTTGCGTCCTTGCGTTTGATTTGGGCGCAAGCAGCGGTCGGGCGTTCATCGGCGAGATCCGTTCTGAAAGCCCGGATGACACCACCGGTGCCGCCGCTGTCATGCCTGGCGTTCGGAAGCTGCACATCACCGAAATCCACCGTTTCCCGAACGTTCCGGTTCAGATTGGCGGGCACCTGCATTGGGATACACCGATGCTGCTGCGGGAGATCAAGTCGGGCATTCGCAAAGCGTTCCAGGCCGGGTATCGTCCCGAAAGCTGCGCCATCGACACCTGGGGCGTTGATTTTGGTCTGTTGGATCGGAACGGCGAGCTGCTGGGCATCCCGTATCATTATCGGGATCGTCAAACGGAAGGATTGGTGGAGGAAGTGTCTGCCCTGGTTGGGGCAGAGCGTTTGTTCCGCGAAAGCGGATTGCAGTTTATGCCCTTTAATACGTTATACCAGCTATATGCCATGAAAAAAGCCGGCTCCCCCAAGCTCGATCTGGCCGAAACGCTGCTGCTCACGCCGGATCTGCTGAGCTATTTCCTGACCGGCCAGCGGGTCTGTGAATTTACGATGGCGACCACGACCGGGCTGTTCGACCCGGGGCGGGGCGCGTGGAACGCCGCGTTGATGGATGAGCTGGGCATCCCGAGCGGAATCTTCTCCGATCCGGTTCCCCCAGGAACCGTGATCGGGGAGCTGACGGCGGAGGTGTGCGCCGAGCTTGATGTGCCGCCGATCAAGGTCGTGGCCGTCGCTTCGCACGACACGGAGTCCGCTGCGGCGGCGGTGCCGGCGGATACACCAGCGTTCGCCTATTTGGTAAGCGGCACTTGGTCGCTGCTGGGGACGCAAATGGCGAAGCCTTTGCTCACGCCGGCGGTGCTGGAACGCCAATTTTCCAACGAAGGCGGCGTAGACGGCACGTACCATTTGCTCAAAAACATCATGGGCCTGTGGATCCTTCAGGAATGTAAACGCAAATGGGAGCAGGCTGGCGAAGCCTACACGTATGCCGAGTTGGTGGAAATGGCGGAACAGGCCGAGCCGTTGCGCAGCTTGATCGATCCGGATGATCTGCGGTTTATGAATCCGGCCGATATGCCGGAGGAGATCCGGGCGTATTGCCGGGATACCGGTCAGCCGGTACCGGATTCGCCTGGTGCCTTCGCCCGCTGCATCCTCGAAAGCCTGGCGCTCCGCTACCGCCAGGTGCTGGAGCAGGCTGAAGAGCTGACCGGCTCTCGATTTACCGGGTTGCATATGGTGGGCGGCGGAACTCAGAACGAGCTGCTCTGCCGCTTAACTGCGGAGGCAATTGGCCGCCCGGTATGGGCGGGACCGGTGGAGGCCAGCGCCATCGGCAATCTGCTGGTTCAGCTGCGGACCGGCGGCTGGCTGCATGACCTGCAAGAAGGCCTGGAAATGGTGAAGGCTTCATTCCCGATACAGGTGTATGAGCCGGAGCAAGCGACCAGGCCGGAGAACGAGAAACGCAGCGCTCTCTGGGCTGCCGCCTATGAGCGATTCGAACGATTAGGGAGGTCGATCCCATGCTAAAGGGCATATCCAGCTTAATTTCGCCGGAACTGCTGAAGGTTTTAATGGAGATGGGGCATTCGGACGAGATCGTGCTTGCCGACGGCAATTTTCCAGCTGCGAGCCATGCCCAGCGATTGATTCGTTGTGACGGTCATGGCATTCCCGATTTGCTGGAAGCGATCCTGCCCTTGTTCCCGCTCGACAGCTACGTGGACCATCCGGTAGCGTTGATGGCGGTGATGCCCGGCGACCCAGTGGAAACACCAATCTGGGACGACTATCGCAGAATTGTAAGCCGCTATCATCCAGCGGACCAGCCGTTTGAAGAGGTTGAGCGGTTTGCTTTTTACGAGCGGGCCAAACAGGCGTATGCGATCGTCTCCACCGGGGAGAGAGCGTTATATGCCAATCTCATTCTGAAAAAGGGCGTCGTCACACCCTAAAGCTCAAACACGGATCTGGGGGGCTGCCGCAAGGTATGCCCTCTTTTATCGTCGGATAAAAGCGTTTACAATAAAAGAGATTGCGGCCCTGTCAGATGAACATAAACAGGCAAGCTTCGAAGGAGAGGAGTGGACGACAATGAGGTATACGGCATTGGTGACCGGGGCCGATCACGGCATCGGACTCGCATTGGTGCGCCAGCTGCTTGAGGAAGGGCACCTGGTTTTTGCCGGGAGATATAACCTTCAGGAACAGGCGTTGCCGGAGCTGGCTGCAACGTACGGCGATCGGCTTATCCTCGTGGATCTGGACGTGGGGAGTGATGCCAGTGTACAGGCTGCTGCAGCCAAAGTGAAGGAGCATACGGATTCGCTCGATTTGCTGATCAATAATGCGGCGATTCTGGGCGATATCGAAACGACGGTGCTTGGCGAACTGAACTTTGAAGAAATGCTGCAGGTGTATAACGTGAATGCACTGGGGAGCCTGCGTATGACGAATGCCATAATTGAGCTGATCCTGAACAGCAACGGCCGTACGATCGTCAATATCTCTTCGGAAGCGGGCAGCGTTGGCCAGTGCTACAGAGACAGTTGGTTCGCTTATACGATGTCGAAGACGGCGGTGAATATGCACTCGAACGTCGTACATAACGGCATCAAAGCGCAAGGCGGACAAGTGCTGGTGCTGCATCCCGGTTGGGTGCAGACGTTTATGCGCGGCGAGAAGGATTCTGCGGCGACCCTCACACCGGAGCAATCCGCTAGCAAACTGTGGGGCATTATCCGCGAGGCGATGGAACGGGAAGACAGATCTCTGGAGAAGCCCGTATTCCTCGATGTAGAGGGTCAGGTGTTACCGTGGTAGGTTGAGAGCCTTATTTTTTCATTAATGAAATTAATTGATAAAAAATGGAGGAATGATCAATGGAGTATACGTATTTGGGACGTTCCGGTTTAAAGGTAAGCAAGCTGTGTCTGGGCACGATGAATTTCGGCGTGAACACCGATGAGAAGGAAGCGTTCCGGATCATGGATGCGGCGCTGGACGCGGGAGTGAATTTTTTCGATACCGCGAACATTTATGGATGGGGCAAAAACGCCGGTAAGACCGAAGAAATCATTGGCCGCTGGTTTGCCCAAGGGGGCGGACGCCGGGAAAAAGTCGTGCTGGCAACGAAGGTACACGGCGATATGAGCGATCCATTGGACGGTCCGAATAGTCCGGCAGGATTGTCGTCCTACAAAATCCGCCGGCATCTGGAAGGCTCGCTGCGCCGTTTGCAAACCGACCATATCGAGCTGTACCAGATGCACCATATTGATCGTAATGTGTCCTGGGATGAGTTGTGGGAAGCGTTCCAAATTGCGATTGTCCAAGGGAAAATCGGTTATGTCGGGTCCAGCAACTTTGCGGGCTGGGATTTGGTGAAGGCGCAATATGAGGCGAAGAACCGCCATATGCTTGGCCTCGTCTCGGAGCAGCACAAATATAATTTGCTCTGCCGTTTACCGGAGCTGGAGGTGCTGCCGGCGGCGGAGCATCTCGGGATTGGCGTCGTAGCCTGGAGCCCGCTGGATGGCGGATTGCTGGGCGGCAACGCGGCGAAGAAGCTGGCGGGTTCGCGCACAGCGAATGACAACCGCTACGAGAAATTCCGTACGCAGCTTGAGGCGTTTTCGGCACTTTGCCGGGAGCTGGGTGAAAGCGAGGCAAACGTGGCATTAGCTTGGACACTGGCGCATCCGGCGATGACTGCACCGATTATCGGACCGCGTACGTTGGAGCAGTTCCAAGATACGCTCCGAGTGGTCGAGATCAAGCTGGATGAAGCGGTGATGAAGCGATTGGATGAAATTTTCCCAGGCCCAGGCGGTGCAGCACCTCAAGCTTATGCTTGGTAAAAAGAGAGGGGGGAGACGGAAGATGAGTCATGTGCGGAAGCAAGCCTTGGTGATCGGGAATAACGCGGATGCGCCGTATCATCCGTTGGACGCAGTACAGGAACAGTTACGGCAAATACTGCAGGACGATTTCGAGCTGACGACCAGCTTGGACTACGATCAGTTGGCCTCAGGTGCCTTGGAGAAATACGACCTCTTCATCTCCTATACCGACCGCTGGGAGGAGGCGGTGAGCGCGGAGCAGGCAGCGGGACTGCTCTCTTATGTGGCGAATGGCGGCGGGCTGCTTGTCGTGCACAACGGAATCTCGCTGCAGGTGCGCCCGGAACTGGCCCAGTTGATCGGCGCTAAATTTATAGAGCATCCGCCTTACACGGAGCTGGAGTTTGGGGTGGCAGTTGACTCTGGCGGCGCCAGTCATCCGGTTGTGGAGGGGATCGAACCGTTTACGTTGGCGGAGGAGCCTTACCGCTTGGAATTCGATCCGTTTTGTGCCAAAAAGGTGCTGCTCACGTACCGCCATGAGGGCCAGGATTGGCCGGCGGCTTGGGCGCATTCATACGGACTTGGCAAAGTGGTATTCCTGATGCCGGGGCATCATCTGCCTTCGTTCCAGCATCCCGAAGTGGCAAAGCTGCTGCGGGGCGGAGCCAAGTGGGCTGCAAAAGCAAAATAAGTTAAAGGAAGAACTGATCCTTATAGCACATCAGTTGCTTATGGGATCAGTTCTTTTTTTGATGGAGGAGGTGGAGATGAGGTGCTCGTTGCCGGTCTTTTTAAGGATTATCCCGCTTAGTCAGGTTCAGGTGCAATACAGGGTGGCGTTCCCCATACGACGTTTCCTGTTCTTACCTCTGTTCTTACTTCTGTTCCTGCTTCTGCTTCCGATTCCGATACTGTCTCTGCTTCTGTTTTGCTTGATTCTGTTTGTGCTTTGTATCTGCTCTGCTTTGTTATGCTCTGTTCTGTTCCTGTTTCTGTTTTTGTTACCTGTTTCCGTTCTCTATTCTCTGCTCTCTGTTACTCGCTGCCGCAGTCCGTTGCCCGTTGCCGTTCCCCGCTCCCTGTTTCCATTCCCATTACCGATTCTCCATTTCTCGTTCCTCACGAAGCAACAAATAATGCAGATCCTTTCTCTGAATTGTACCTCCTGAGCTCCAGACCACCACCTGAGCGAAAGGGATAATGGTGCAAAAGGGGCAGAAGAGAGGGGGAAGAGTGGTCAAGCGAGGTCAAGTGAGGGGGACAGAGTGCTAAAGCAATATTTTGTGAAAGCGCTATACCCAAAACAACCCAAATGGTTTAAAATTAAAACAAACAAAAATAAAGAAAAAACCAAACAAACCAAAATGGAGGTAGTTCAAGAGATCATGGTACAGAACTTATGGGACTCATCTAAAGCATCGGTATTATCCTCAGGTTTGGAGCAGCTGGTTTACCGATCGAATCTGCTTGGTGCAGATCGTCGGGTTTGTAACTGGGGCGGCGGTAACACATCGAGTAAAACGATCGAGAAAGACTTCCGCGGCCGGGACATTGAGGTGATGTGGGTGAAGGGCAGCGGCTCGGACCTGGCGACGATGAAGGCGGGCAACTTCACCGGATTGCGCATGGACGACATCCGTCCGCTGTTTGAGCGGGAGGAAATGACGGACGAAGAGATGGTCGCTTATCTGGCAAATTGCATGATTGACGCCAAACATCCACGGGCATCAATTGAAACGCTGCTGCATGCGTTTTTGCCGTTTAAGCATGTGGACCATACCCATCCGGATGCGATTATCAGCTTGTGCTGCGCTGACAACGGCCAAGAGATTGCCCGGGAAATCTATGGCAACCGTTTTGTCTGGGTGCCTTACATTCGTCCGGGCTTCAAGTTGTCCAAAATGATCGCCGAAGGCGTGCTGGCTAACCCCAATGCGGAACTGGTGCTGATGGAGAAGCACGGTTTGGTAACTTGGGGGGAGACGCAGGAGGAGTGCTACGCTAAAACAATAGCCATTATCAATGAGGCGGAAGCGTATATTGAAGCAAAAAGCGCTGCTCAAGCCGCGGAAGGCCGCGTATTTGGCGGGCAATTTGCGAAGCCGTTGGAAGAAGCCCAACGCCGGGCCATTGCAGCCGAAATCATGCCGCTGGTTCGGGGGCTCGCGAGCGGGGAGAAGCCGGTCATCGTGACGTTTGACGATGAGGGGGATGTGCTAGAATTCGTTGGCAGCCGGGATGCAGGCGAGCTGTCGCAGGTTGGCGCCGCGTGTCCGGATCACTTGGTGCACACCAAAGTGGTTCCCCTGTTTATTAACTGGAAGCCGGATGCTGCCGATGTCGCCGGGCTTAAGGAGAAGCTGCAGGCGGGCATTGCCGAGTATAAAGCTCAGTACCAGGCTTATTTCGAACGCAACAAGCAGGCGAATGACGTGATGTTTGATGCGGCACCGCGGGTAATTTTGATTCCTGGCATCGGGATGTTAAATACTGGAAAAAGTTGGGTGAATTCAAAGCTCAGCGGAGCGTTATACCATCGGGCGATCGCGGTGATGAAAGGCGCGACGGCCATTGGCCGGTTCGTATCGCTCAGCGAAAACGAATCCTACAACGTTGAATATTGGCCGCTGGAGTTGTACAAATTGTCGCTGGCTCCTGCCGAAGCCGAATTTTCGCGTAAGGTTGCGTTTATCACTGGAGGCGCTGGCGGCATCGGAAGCGAAACGGCACGCCGATTGGCGGAAGAAGGGGCTCATGTCGTGCTGGCGGACCTCAATCTGGAAGGGGCGCAAAAGGTTGCTGCCGAGATCAACGCCAAATACGGAGAAAATCGAGCGTTGGCCGTGAAAATGGACGTAACGCAGGAGGAGCAGGTTGCACAGGCGTATGCCAAAACCGCTTTGACCTACGGTGGAGTTGATATTATCGTCAACAACGCTGGTTTAGCCACGTCCAGCCCGTTCACCGAAACGTCGCTGCAGGAATGGAATCTGAATATGTCGGTGCTGGGAACGGGATATTTTCTCGTTGCGCGGGAAGCGTTCAAGCTGATGAAGGAGCAGGGGCTCGGTGGAAGCATGGTGTTCATTGGCTCCAAAAACTCCGTATATGCCGGCAAAAACGTTACGGCCTACAGCTCCGCCAAGGCGTTGGAGGCTCATTTAGCCCGCTGTATTGCGGCGGAAGGGGGAGAACTTGGCATTCGGGTGAATACGATTTTGCCGGATGCGATTTTGCAGGGCTCGGCGATTTGGAACTCCAACTGGCGGAACGAACGAGCGGCCGCTTATGGTATTGAGCCGGATCAATTGGAGGAGTATTACCGCAAGCGTACGACGCTGCTGGTTAATATTTATCCGCGAGATATTGCGGAAGGGGTTGCCTTCTTCGCTTCGTCCAAGGCGGCGAAAACGACCGGATGCATGTTGACGATTGATGGCGGTGTTCCGGCAGCTTTTGTACGGTAAGGCAGAATCTTTACATGTGAAGATTGCTTCTAAGTTGGAGATCAAGTCATGGGAGGTGCGAGGATGGAGCGGAGGAATCAAACGGACACGATAACGGCAGCGGCGAAGACGGACATCAAAGTATCCATGTTCGCTACCTGCATCGGCGATGCGGTGTACCCGCGAATCGCGGAAGCGATGGCCCGTTTGTTGGCCCGGGTGGGGGTCCGCCTGGAATTTCCGCAAGGTCAGACTTGCTGCGGCCAGCCGGCGTTTAACAGCGGGTATTGGGAGGAAGCTCGGCGGTCGGCGGCTACGCTGCTGGAGGCTTTTGCGGACAGCGATTTCGTGATTGGACCTTCCGGCTCGTGTATCGGGATGATCCATCACTACCCGAAGCTGTTTGAGCACGACCCGGTGCGGCTGGCGATGGCCGAAGAACTGAAAGCAAAGTCGTATGAATTTACCCAGTTCCTCGTCCAGGTGCTGGGCATAACCGATCTTGGGGCGGCGTTTCCGCATAAGGTCACGTATCATCCGTCCTGTCACGGCAGCCGGTTGCTTGGCATACAGGAGGAGCCGATGGCGCTGCTCCAAAACGTCAAGGGTCTGGAGCTCGTCCCGCTTCCGTTTGCGGAGGACTGCTGCGGGTTCGGCGGAACGTTTGCGGTGAAGATGGCGGATATTTCCGGAGCGATGGTGACGGAAAAAGCGGATCACGTGCTGGAAACGTCCGCTGAGGTGCTGACCGGTCTGGATATGGCCTGCCTGATGAATATCGCCGGTCAACTGCGCTACCGCCGCCAGCCGGTACGAGTCATGCATCTGGCTGAACTGCTGTACGAAGGAGTGAGCGGAGCATGAGGACTGTGAAGGAACGGGCAGAGCTGGCGCTCAACAATGAGTTTTTGCGCAAAGCAGTGCGCTTTACAACCGAACGGTTGCGGGACGGGAAGCGCAAAGCCTCCGAAGACCATGGCAACTGGGAGGAATGGCGGGAACGAGGACGGCAAATTCGCCTGCATACGATCGCGCATCTTGATTATTACTTGAATCGGTTTGCCGAACAAGCCCGGGCGAATGGGGCGCATGTCCATTTTGCCGAAACGGGAGCGGAAGCGGTGAAGATCGCTTTGGAGATTGCTGCTCATAAAGCAGCCCGCTCTGTCGTGAAGTCGAAATCGATGGTCAGCGAAGAGCTGCACATCAATCGAGCGCTGGAGGAAGCGGGCATCGAGGCGGTGGAGACCGATCTGGGGGAGTATATCATTCAGCTTGCAGGGGAAGCACCTTCGCATATCATCATCCCGGCGATTCACAAGAACCGTCACCAGATCGCCGAACTTCTGTCCCGCGAGGCCGGGGAAGAGCTGCCGCCGGAGACAAGTGTGCTTGCCGGGTTTGTGCGCCGGAAGCTGCGGGAGAAGTTTCTCTCTGCGGACATTGGCATGACCGGTTGTAACTTCGCCATCGCCGAGACGGGCTCGATTGTGCTGTTCGAGAATGAAGGCAACGCCCGCATGGTATCGACCGTGCCCAAAACGCAAATTACGTTTATGGGCATGGAGCGCATTATCCCCTCCTGGAGTGACCTGGAGGTCATGGCTACGCTGCTGCCGCGATCGGCCACCGGTCAGAAGCTGACGGTGTACATGTCCGGTATCACCGGCCCGCGCCGTACGGCGGATGGAGATGGTCCGGAGGAGATGCATATCATCATCCTCGATAACGGCCGATCCGAGCAGCTGGGGGATCCGGAGTTTCAGGAGCTGCTCAACTGCATTCGCTGCGGCGCATGCCTGAATGCTTGTCCGGTCTATCGCCATATTGGCGGTCATGCCTATGGCGGAACGTACAGCGGCCCGATCGGAGCGGTGTTGACGCCAGCGCTTAACAAGAACGTAGCGGAATGGGACGATATTGCTTCGGCCTCCAGCTTGTGCGGCGCTTGTTATGAAGCTTGTCCGGTCAAAATCCCGCTGCACGACATGCTTGTGTATTTGCGTCGCCGCAAGGTTGAGCAAGGTTATGGCAACAAGCTGGAGACGGCGGGGATGAAGGGATTTGCCGCAGTGACGGCGAGTTCCAAACGATTTCATCGCGCGCTGAAGGCCGGAAGAGTTGTCCAGCGGCTAGTTGTACGCAACGGGGAAATTCCGGCGCGGATCGGTCCGCTCAAGGGGTGGAACAAATACCGGGTTGCCCCAAGCTTGGCTAACCAACCGTTCCGTGAGCGCTGGGATACGCTTCAACATGAGCTGCGCGCATCCGCTGCCCTAACCGTGACTGCACAGGCGGCACAGGAGCGAATGAAGGCGGCGTTAAACCGGCGTGCGGCGAAGGTGGAAGGGCGTGAAGCAGCGGATCGAACCCAAAGAAGCGCCGGGGATCATGCTGGTCCTGCGTTCGTACGGAAAGAAGGTCAAACCTATGATGGATAACGAATATAACGCATGGCTAAAAAAGAAGGAAGCGGAAGCGCGGCAAAAGCAGGAGCAGTTCATGAACCGGATAGCCGGGAAGTTGAAACGGCCGCGGCAGCAGGAGGCACCGGCACATCCGTTTCGAGGTGCGCCAACGTATTGGCGTGAGCTGGAATGGGGGCTGGAGGAGCGCTTGGCGCGATTTGAAGACAATTTGACAGCAGCCGGCGGGCATGTTGCCCGACTCCCCGATTTAAAGGCGGCCAAGGAGTTTATCACGGTCAAGGCGCAAGAGCTTGGCGCCCGTTATATCGTGCGCCAGGACGATCGGTTACTCGCGGAGCTTGGGCTGGATGAAGCGTTGGCTGCCGTGGGAGCTAAGGTGTCCGTATGGAACGGGCACCGTGATGAGGCCTGGATCGCCCGGGCCGCAGAAGCGGACTTCGGCATCGTAGCGGCGGACTCTGCCGTCGCCTACACCGGTTCGCTGGTCGTTCAGTCTGCGGCAGAGAAAGGGCGCTCGGTCAGCCTGCTGCCGACAGCACTGTTCGCCATCGTCCCGGTCGAACGGCTAAAAACCCGCCTGGGCGAGGTGCTGGAGACGTTTGATGCAGCCGGGCGTGAAGCCCTGCCTGCGAGCATCCATTTTATCTCCGGCCCCAGCCGCTCGGCGGATATTGAAAACGATCTCACGATTGGAGTGCATGGCCCAGGCATCGTGTTCGCCCTGCTGGTCGGTTAAGCCGAGTGAGGAAACGAGTGTGCTAGTACAACACTTCGATGTTCTTGCTTTGCAGCAGCTCCAGCCAAGCTTCCGAAGGGCGCTGGTCGGTGATTAAATAATCGATCTGCTCCCAATCGGCCAGCTTGACGAAGGCATTCTTGTCAAACTTCGTATGGTCAGCCAGCAAAATCACTTTGTCGGCATGGCGAAGCATATGCTTCTTTAGTTCGCATTCCGGCTCATTGGAATCGGAGATGCCTTTGTCCGGCGTCATGCCCTTGCAGCTGATCACGGCGGTGTCGACGTTGTACTTCTGCACCGTTTCCTGGGCGGCAGGACCAACCAGCGACAGGGAACGGGCGCGCAGCGAACCGCCGGTGGAGATGATGTTCAGGTTCGAGCTGGCGAATTCGTGGAGGACGCTGACGGAATTGGTAATGACGGTGATGTTGTTCTTCGAATGCAGTGTCTTCAAAAATTCAAAGCAAGTCGAGCTCGGGTCGACCATCAGCGTGTCGCCGTCGTTTACCAAATCGATGGCCTTCAGTGCGATGGCCCGCTTGATCTCCACGTTCAGCGTGTTCCGCGTCGTATATGGCAAGTCTTCGTTCGTGTGCCGATTGAGCATCGCGCCGCCGTAGGAGCGGGTTGCGATACCTTCTTTCTCGAGCTTTTCCAGGTCACGGCGGATCGTCTCCTCCGTCACTTCGAACATCCGGCTGAGCTCGGATACCAGAACACGCTTGTCCTGATACAGCAGGTCGATAATTTTTTGTTTGCGTTCTGCCGCCAACATGGCGTTCACCTCGGGTCCGTTCATATTGTCAAGACGCCAGGGTCTTGATTCCTTCCCATCATAGCGAGAAAAAGGGGCGATTGGCAACCGGTTATGAGGAAGCGAGCGGAGGCGACCAGAGGAACATTTTCACGAAAAAGACAAAAACAAAAATAAAACAACATATTAATTGTTTGTTTATGTTGACTTCAAAGAAAAACAGACATAGGATGAACTTAGGAACAGGCAGCATTCCAGAGCGAGGTGCGCTTAGCGATGAGAGATTACGTTGCCGTGGATATCGGCGCCTCCAGCGGGAGGCTGGTAAGGGGAACCCTGCAGGACGGACAGTTGTTGCTGCAGGAAATCCACCGGTTTGATAACGGGTTTTCTGAGCGTGACGGGCATTGTTACTGGGATATCGATCATTTGTACCGGGAGATCCTCCGTGGCTTGCAACAGGCGAAAAAGCTCGGCATTGAGCGCTGCACGTTGGGCATCGATACATGGGCTGTGGACTATGCGCTGCTGGACGAGAAAGGTAAGCGGATCGGCGAAGTATATGCTTATCGCGATGGCCGGACGAACGCGGCGGTCCCTCAGGTACACGCAGTTATCCCATTTGCACGGATCTATGAGAAAACGGGGATTCAGCATTTAGCCTTTAATACGTTGTATCAGTTGTATGCGCATGATCGTGAGGAGTTGGCGAAAGCCAAGCACATCTTGCTTGTGCCGGATTATCTGTATTATTTATTGTCCGGGCAGCGGATGAACGAGATGACCAATGCGTCAACCACCTCTTTGCTGAATCTGCAAACCCGCGACTATGATCCGGAATTGCTCGCGCTTCTGGGGCTGTCCCGATCGAATTTTCCGGCTCTGACGGAGCCTGGAACGCGGCTGGGGTCCATCAAGCCGGAGCTGGTTCAGGAGTATGGGCTGCCTGAATGCGAGTTGATCGTGACGGCGACGCACGATACGGCTTCTGCCGTACTGGGCGTTCCGGCCAGCGGTGATTCGTGGGCGTATCTGAGCAGCGGAACCTGGTCACTGATCGGTGTAGAGCGGCAGGAGCCGCTCGCGACCCCGGAAGCGATGGAGCTCAATTATACGAATGAATGGGGCGCGTACGGGACGTACCGTTTTTTGAAAAACATCATGGGCATGTGGCTGCTCCAAGAGGTCCGGAAGGATTACGGAAAACAGCACAGCTATGCGGAATTGGTGGAGCTGGCCGGGGCTGTGACACCGCTTGGGTCCCTGATCAACTGCAACGATGACCGGTTCCTAAATCCTGCGCAGATGACCGAGGAAATCCGGCAGTATTGCAGGGAGACGAATCAGCCCGTTCCGGGTACACCGGGTGAGGTAGCGCGGTGCATTTTTGACAGTCTGGCCTTATCTTATGACGTTTACTTGCAGGAGCTGACGCGGCTCACCGGCCAAAAAACGAAAACGCTCCACATCGTTGGCGGCGGTGCCAACAATGAGCTGCTGTGCCAATGGACTGCGGACGTAGCAGGCATTCCGGTGGAAGCCGGGCCAACGGAGTCCACCGCGCTGGGGAATCTGTTGGTACAGATGATTAGCAGCGGCGCCATTCGCGATATTAGCGAGGGACGTGAGCTGATTCGGCGGTCTTTTTCGATCCGGACGTATGTTCCTCGCGGGAACCATGCCGATGAGATTGCAGAGGCAAGGGAACGGTTCGCGGTTTTGCTGGCGCGGTGACGGTTGGATCGATGATTAGAGCATGAAGCGGATAGCTAAATGAATATGAATCTAAGCCAAAAAGGAGGAGCAAACATGGACAACGCGATTCAAACCAGCTACAACGAAGCAAAAAAGCTGTATGAACGCCATGGAATTGACGTCGACGCTGTGCTGGCCCGGCTGGCTCAAATCAAAATTTCGCTGCATTGCTGGCAGGGGGATGACGTAAAGGGATTCCTCAACAAGGATCAGGAGTTGGGCGGCGGCCTGGCGGTTACCGGCAGTTATCCAGGGCGGGCGCGGACGCCGGAGGAACTGCGCCAAGACCTGGACCAAGCGCTTCGTTTGATACCGGGTCAGCATAAAGTCAACCTGCACGCTATTTACGCAGATACGGATGAAGCAGTTGAGCTGGACGCGCTGGAACCGCGGCATTTTGCCGGTTGGGTCGATTGGGCGAAGGAGCGGGGGCTGGGGCTGGATTTTAACCCGACCTGCTTCTCCCATGAAAAAGCGAAGGACGGATTTACGCTCAGCCATCCGGACCCGGAGATACGCAAGTTTTGGATCGAGCACTGTAAGGCATCGCGCAAAATCGCTGAATCGTTTGGTCGCGCGCTTGGGCAGCCTTGCGTTACCAACGTCTGGATTCCGGACGGGTTCAAGGACTCGCCGGTGGATCGGCTTTCACCGCGGGCCCGTCTGATGGAGGCGCTTGACGAGGTTTTTGCCGAGCCAATCGACGAGAAATACAACATCGACGCGGTCGAGAGCAAGCTGTTTGGCATTGGCTCGGAAAGTTATGTCGTTGGCTCGCATGAATTTTATATGGGCTATGCGTTATCCCGGGGCAAAGCGGTTTGCTTCGACGCCGGTCATTTCCATCCAACGGAGACGATCTCCAACAAGCTGTCCTCCTGGCTGTTGTTTGGCCGTGCGCTGCTGTTGCACGTCAGCCGTCCGGTGCGTTGGGACAGCGACCACGTCGTAACGATGGACGACGAGCTGTTGGAAATCGCTCGTGAGCTGGTGCGTGGGGAACTGCTGGACCGCACGCATATCGGTCTCGATTTCTTCGACGGCAGCATCAATCATATCGCGGCTTGGGTCATCGGTACGCGCAACACTCAAAAAGCGCTGCTGCGGGCGATGCTGGAGCCGGTTGACACGTTAAAGCAGCTGGAGCTGGACGGCGATTACACGTCTCGACTGGCGCTGGTCGAAGAGTTTAAATCGTATCCGTACGGTGCGATTTGGGATTACTTCTGCGCTTCCCAAGGTGTGCCGGTGCGGGAGGCGTGGCTGGCGGAAGTGAAAGACTACGAGACGAAGGTGCTCGCGGCGCGGTAACGAAGGTAACTCATGCAGCTGCTTTTTTTAGCATTATATATTTGAGTAAGGAGAGGAACCTACTGTGAGTACAATGTTATCGGAAGTGGAGAAGGGTTGGCGGCTCCCAGGTTTGGAAGTCCCGTTTATCCGGGAGATGGCGGAAATTACGTACCATATGTGGCGGTTGGGCTGGGATGAGCGCAACGGCGGCAACATCAGCTATTTGCTCCATGAGGCGGAGGTAGAAAAATATATCGGAACCGCCTCTGCTGCGGAGCGACGTAAGCTGCCGCTGACGTTTCCGGTGAAGGAGCTGGCGGGATGTTATTTTATCGTAACGGGCTCGGGCAAGTATTTCAAAAATGTGATCTCCGATCCGGAGGCAAACCTGGGTGTGTTGCGGGTGAGTGAAGGCGGCGATGAAGTCGAGGTGCTGTGGGGCCTGCGGGACGGGGCGTTGCCAACCAGCGAGCTGCCATCCCATTTGATGAGCCATATCGAGCGCTTGAAGGTCGATCCGGCACACCGGGTCATTATGCACTGCCACGCCACGCATACGCTGGCGATGACCTTTGTCCATGAGCTGGACGAGAAAAAGCTGACGAAAACGCTGTGGGAAATGTGCACGGAATGCCTCGTGGTGTTCCCCGACGGTATCGGGATCGTGCCGTGGATGGTGCCCGGCAGCCCGGACATCGGGCGGGCGACCGCAGCGAAGATGCGTGAGCACCGCGTGGTGATATGGCCGCAGCACGGGATTTTTGGCACCGGTACGACGATCGACGAAGCATTTGGCTTGATCGAGACGGTGGAGAAGGCCGCGCAAATCTACATGCTGCTCGGCGATCGCCCGGTGTTGCAAAAAATCACCGACGCTCAGCTGCGCGACTTAGCGGCCGCATTTGGCGTAACTCCGCAGCCAGGGATTTTGAGCTAGGGAAAGATACAGCAGTTTCGGTCCGCGGGCACAAGCCGTGGGCAGATGCTGAGGTTTGGATTGTGCGTGGAGGGCATGAGGGAAAGGATGGAGAGCTAGTATAGAGGAGAGAATAATCGTAGACATAGTAGACATGTCCAGAGCATGAAGACGGACTCCGGTTTAAATGGGGTCTGTTTTTTCGTGATGAGGTTTTCTCGAAAGGAGCTTGATGAGCTGGAAAGGAGTTTGGTGTGCTGTTGTACGCTTGATGAGTTTGGAAGGAGCTTAATGTGTAGGAAAGCCGCTTGATGAGTTGGGCTAACGGACACAGGAGACGTTATTTGCACCATTTTGCTGGATTTTTGATTCTAACGGACCTCAGTGCGCTTATTCTGCCCAAAACAAGCCTAAGACACCGGATTGGGGCCAACTAAGGTCACCTCTGTCCGTTAAAATTGGGAGAAGGCGCATATGAACAAAATAAGGGCGCCTCGGTCCGTTAGCACTGCAGGGGTGGTGCTGGAAGCGCTGGATGGTGACGGAACAGGGTGGAGCTGGCGTTGCAGCATGGTGATGGATAGTGTTGGCGTTGATCAATGTGCTGGATGGAACTAATGGTGCTGGATGGAACTGAATGGAGCTGGATGGAACCGAATGGTGCTAATGCCGCTGGGGCTCGTGCTGCCAAAAATTCATTTTAATTTCGGGAACCCTATTGTCATTTGAAGTCACGGGAAGTACAATGAGGGTAATTCAACTTGTACGTACAATCAGTGTTAAAGTGTCGAAATTAATCATATGGTATGTACAAGTTAGTGAGCAATCATTTACCTAAGGAGGCGCTTTGACATGAAATTGAAACCGCATTCATTTTGGTTTGTGACTGGCAGCCAGCATTTATACGGCCCTGAAACACTGGAGGAGGTAGCTGATCACTCCCGCATTATCGCAGAACAATTGGACCAAGACCCGGCGATTGGGTTCCCGGTGGTATTCAAGCCGGTCGTGACGACGCCGGACGAGATCTACAAGCTGATTCTAGCTGCAAATAGCGACGAGACTTGCGCGGGGATTATTACCTGGATGCACACGTTCTCGCCAGCCAAAATGTGGATCGCTGGCTTGTCTCAACTGCAAAAACCGCTGCTGCACTTCCATACGCAGTTTAACCGCGATATTCCGTGGGAAACGATTGATATGGACTTTATGAACTTGAACCAATCGGCGCATGGGGACCGCGAGTATGGACATATCGGTGCCCGGCTTGGGCTCAACCGCAAAATTGTCGTTGGACATTGGGAGGACGAGGAAGTTCGTGCATCGCTGGCGGGCTGGATGCGGACTGCGGTCGCTTACGCCGAGAGCCGGCAGCTGAAGGTGGCGCGCTTTGGCGATAACATGCGCGAAGTTGCCGTGACGGAAGGCGACAAGGTTGAAGCGCAAATCAAGTTCGGCTGGTCGGTGAACGGGTACGGCGTTGGCGATCTGGTGCAGGTGCTAAACGAAGTCACCGATGCGGAAGCCGAAGCGCTGCTGAAGGAATATGCCGAACAGTACACTATTACGCAAGCTGGTTTAAGCAGCGGGCCGGTTCGCGATTCCATCGCTTATCAGGCGAAGCTCGAAATTGCTATGAAACGCTTCTTAGAGCAAGGCGGCTTTGGGGCGTTTACGACGACGTTTGAGGATCTGCACGGACTCAAGCAGCTCCCGGGTCTGGCTGTGCAGCGGTTGATGGAAGCCGGGTACGGTTTTGGCGGGGAAGGCGACTGGAAGACTGCAGCTCTGACTCGTGTGCTCAAAGTACTGGCGAACAACCAAAGCACCTCGTTTATGGAGGATTACACGTATCATTTTGAGCCAGGCAATCACATGATTTTGGGCGCGCACATGCTGGAGGTATGCCCGACGATTGCGGCGACGAAGCCAACGATTGAAGTGCACCCGCTGGGCATCGGCGGCAAAGCCGATCCGGCACGGATGGTGTTCGACGGTCAGGCAGGTCCGGCGGTCAACGCTTCGCTTGTAGATTTGGGCCATCGCTTCCGGTTGCTGGTTAACGTGGTTGACGGTGTGAAGGTGGAAAAGCCGATGCCGAAGCTGCCGGTAGCCCGCGTGTTGTGGAAGCCGCAGCCTTCGTTGCGTGAATCGGCGGAAGCGTGGATTTTGGCCGGCGGGGCACATCATACGGTGCTGTCTTACGCGATTACGGCCGAGAACCTGTCCGACTGGGCGGAAATGGCCGGTATCGAAGCGGTGATCATCGACAAGGATACCTCGGTACCTCGCTTCAAGAACGAACTGCGCTGGAGCGATGCGGCTTACCGGTTGCGCTAATCGCATCGGCAGTGACGCGAGTTGCAGCGGTTTGACGCCAAACTGGCTTGCTATTGGATAAGGTGTGGAAACAGCCCTCTGCGTTCGCCCGGCCTATGTTACAATAACGGGTAGTAAAAGAGAACGGTGGCATTGGTGAAGGGTGGACGAAACATGAATGACCGGAAAATTCCGAAATATATGCAGCTGAAAAACGAACTATTGTCTTGGCTTGAGCAAGGAAAGCTTCAGCCTGGGAAACAGGTTCCGTCCGAGAACGAAATTGCCGAGCAGTTTGGCTTAAGCCGGCAGACGGTACGGCAAACGTTTGGCGAACTGGAGAAGGAAGGCTGGCTGGAGCGCATCCAGGGCAAAGGTACGTTTGTCCGGCATCCCGCCCGCCGGGAGAGCGAAGCGGTGAAGACGATCGGCATTATGACGACGTATATTTCCGATTATATTTTTCCCCATATCGTTCGAGGGGCGGAAGCGGAGCTGCGCCAACATGGGTATCGCTTGATGCTGTCGAGCACGGACAACACGAAGGAGAAGGAACGGGACAGCCTGCAGCTCATGACGAGCCAGCCGCTCAGCGGACTGATTATCGAGCCGACAAAGAGTGCGGAGGGGAACCCGAATTTGGGGTATTTTTTGGAGTTGCAGGAGAAGGGGATTCCGTATTTGATGATCAATGCGAGATACCCTGAGCTTGAATGTCCGTGCCTGAAGGTGAACGACGAGGCGGGAGGCCGGAAGGCAGCGCTGTATTTGCTGGAAAAAGGGCACCGGCAGATCGCTGGATTTTTCAAAAGAGATGACCTGCAGGGTGTCAACCGGCTAAAAGGGTTCCTATCCGCCCATCGGGACTTTGGAATTACGGTGTCGCCGCAGCATGTGGTGACGTTTACGACGGAGCAAAAAGGTGATTACACCTATCAAAAAGCGCTGGAATTGCTTCGAAAATCGGAGGATCAGCGGCCAACCGCATGGGTATGTTACAACGACGAGTTAGCGGTACGGCTGATGGATGCTGCTGCCGCGTGCGGCTTGAGGATTCCTGAGGATTTGTCCGTTATCGGCTTTGACGATTCCAGCCTGGCGGCGGCTTCGGGCACGAAGCTGACGACGCTGACCCACCCCAAAACGGCGATGGGCGAGCTTGCCGCCCGCCAGTTGATCGGGATGATTGAGCGCGGGGAAACACCGGGAGATACGGTGTTTGAACCGGAGCTGATTGAACGGGATTCGGTGCTGGAACGAACGGTTTTGAAATAAACTGGTACAAGAGAGCTATCAGATCAGACACAACGGGAAATAGACCACTTGGCGGTCACCGTCCTGCTGGAGATCGGCTGGGCGGTGACGCTTTAAGCCGGAACAGGTGCTTGGTAACTTGTACGTACCTTTTATGGGGTTGAAAGACATGGGAGAAGGAAAGGGGACGAAGCTTGCGATGTTGGAAGCCTTAAAACAGCAGGTTTGGGAAGCCAATTTGGAGCTTCCGAAGTATGGACTGGTCACGTTTACGTGGGGAAACGTCAGCGGGATTGACCGGGAGAGCGGACTGTTTGTCATTAAACCGAGCGGCGTGCCGTATGAGGAATTAAAGCCGGAGCATATGGTTGTGGTCGACCTGGACGGTAATGTGGTGGAAGGCAATCTGCGCCCGTCCTCGGATACGCCAACGCATCGGGTGTTATATCGTGAATTCCCCGATATCGGCGGGGTTGTGCATACCCATTCGCCGTGGGGAACCAGCTGGGCCCAGGCCGGGCGGTCGTTACCGGCGTATGGAACGACGCATGCGGATTATTTTTATGGAGAGATTCCGGTGACGCGCCCGATGACACGAGTCGAAATTGAAGGCGCTTACGAATTAGAGACAGGAAATGTAATCGTAGAGCGGTTTAACGAGCTGGGACTGGATCCGAACCAGATGCCGGGAGTGCTCGTGCATTCGCATGCGCCGTTTGTTTGGGGCAAGGATGCGCATAATGCAGTCCATAACGCGGTCGTGTTGGAAGAGGTGGCGAAGATCGCCGCTCGCATGCTGCAGATCAATCCGAATACGCCGGCGATGGATCAGGCACTGCTGGATCGGCATTTTTTGCGGAAGCATGGAGCCAATGCCTATTACGGGCAGAAATAACGAGAACATAGCAGGGAGGGGTTACGATGAGCAAGGGGAAAAAATACACGATTGGCATTGACTACGGCACCCAGTCCGGCCGCGCCGTGCTGGTGGATTTGTCGGACGGACGCGAAGTTGCCGATCATGTGACGCCGTATCCGCACCATGTGATTGATGAGCGGTTGCCTGGCTCCGGGATCAAACTGGAGCACGACTGGGCCTTGCAGCATCCCGGCGATTATATTGAGGTGCTGCGTCGTTCGGTGCCTGCAGTGCTCCAGGAATCGGGTATCGATCCGGCGGATGTGATCGGGATTGGGATCGATTTTACCGCCTGCACGATGCTGCCGGTGGACGCGCAAGGCCAGCCGCTCAGCTTCGATCCGGCGTTAGCCGATAACCCGCATAGCTGGGTGAAGCTGTGGAAGCACCATGCGGCTCAGCCGGAGGCAGATAAAATCAACGCGATTGCGGCGGAGCGGGGAGAAGCGTTTTTGGCGCGATACGGCGGGAAGATTTCGTCCGAGTGGATGATTGCAAAAGTATGGCAGATTCTCGATGAAGCGCCGGAGATCTATGAGAAGTCGGATCTTTTTCTGGAAGCGACCGACTGGGTTATCGCGCAAATGACCGGCAACATCGTCCGCAACAGCTGCACAGCGGGATACAAAGCGATTTGGCATAAGCAGGACGGATATCCGAGCAAGGAGTATTTTAAAGCGCTGGATCCTCGTCTGGAGCATTTGACGGATACCAAACTGCGCGGCGACGTGATCCCGCTGGGGACGAACGCGGGCGGACTGCTGCCGGAGATGGCCGAGATGATGGGCCTGACGCCGGGCATTGCCGTGGCCGTGGGCAACGTGGACGCCCATGCCGCCGTACCGGCGGTTGGCGTTGTGACGCCGGGCAAGCTGGTGATGGCGATGGGGACCTCCATTTGCCACATGCTGCTGGGGACGGAAGAGAAGCAAGTGGAAGGCATGTGCGGCGTCGTTGAGGACGGGATCATCCCAGGCTTTTACGGCTATGAAGCTGGGCAATCGGCTGTGGGGGATATTTTTGAATGGTATGTTGAGGAAGCGTTGCCTGCGTACGTGAAAGAAGCGGCAGAGAAGGAAGGCCTGAACGTTCACCAATGGCTGGAGCGGGAAGCGGCGGTGTATAAACCAGGACAAACCGGACTGTTGGCGCTCGACTGGTGGAACGGCAACCGGTCCGTGCTGGTGGATACGGATTTGACCGGCATGATCCTCGGGATGACGCTGCTGACCAAACCGCAGGAGATTTATCGGGCGCTGCTGGAGGCAACGGCTTTTGGTACGCGCAAAATTATCGATGCGTTTGTTCAAAATGGGGTGCAAGTGGATGCGTTGTATGCCTGCGGCGGCCTGCCGCAGAAAAACCGCCTGCTGATGCAGATCTATGCGGATGTGACGAACCGCGAGATTTTTGTGGCAGATTCCAAGCAGACGCCGGCCCTCGGCGCGGCGATGTTCGCAGCGGTGGCGGCAGGCGCGGAAGCGGGCGGCTACGACTCGATTCTGGATGCAGCCCAGAACATGGCTCGCGTTAAAGAAGAAACGTTCAAGCCGATCCCGGCGCACGTTGAAGTATACGAGAAGCTGTATCAGGAATACAGCCAGCTGCACGACTACTTCGGCCGCGGTGCAAACGACGTGATGAAGCGGCTGAAGCGAATCAAGCAATCGGCGGAGTAAGCCAGAACCAGTGTTGACGAGAGTGATGGAGAGGAATAAGGCATTTTTTCGATATTAAGGAAATGTGGCGAACCGTCGATCCTGAAGGCGTTTGACCTAAGTTCATGAGCGTTCGAGCAGGAACTGTAGGGTGCTGAGAGTGATGGGTTAGGGAACCTTTTTGTCTGTTCGTAGAAGTGTGGCATTGGTAGGGCCATGAGGGTTGTGAAGTGGTTTCCAGAAAATTGCAGGAGGTTGATGGATGGTCAAGGGAGGGAAATTCATGCTGCAAGACAGAACGTTGGAGCCGTTGAAGGTGATTGAACTCGACCGCGGGGTCATCCGGAAGGTTGCTCCTTACTTGCGAGAACAAGGTTATCGCCAAATCCTGCTGGTGGCGGACGATCACACGTATGCGGCGGCGGGAGAGCAGCTGATGGGTTTGCTAGAAGTAGCGGGCGTGAAGACGCGCGTTGTTCTCATTCAACCGGATGCGCAAGGCGATGTAGTTGCTGACGAGATTGCGATCGTTCAGCTGTTGCTGGAGATCCGTCCTGACGAGACGGATGCGCTTCTGGCGGTGGGCTCCGGGACGATCCACGACATCGTCCGGTTTGCCGCCCACAAAACGGGCAAGCCGTTTGTGTCAGTGCCGACCGCGCCGTCCGTGGACGGCTTCACCTCGGCGGGCGCGCCGCTGATTGTGCGAGGGGTCAAAAAGACGGTGCCGGCGGTGCCGCCGGTGGCGATTTTTGCTGACCTCGACATCCTGATGGCGGCCCCGCAGCGGTTGGTGGCTGCGGGCTTTGGCGATATGCTCGGGAAATACACCAGCCTGTTCGATTGGAAGTTCTCCCACCTGACAGCGGGGGAACCTTATGACGAACAGGCGGCGGCGATTACCGAGCGCGCGCTGCGCAGCTGCGTATCGCACGCCGAAGCCATCGGCGCGCGCACGGAAGAAGGGATCCGCGCCTTGATGACGGCGCTGATCGAATCCGGCATCGCCATGCTGCTGTTCGGGCAGTCGCACCCGGCCTCCGGCGCAGAGCACCATCTCTCCCATTATTGGGAAATGGAGTATTTGCGCCAGGGCCGTCGGGCGCTGCTGCACGGTGCCAAAGTTGGCGTTGCCTGTGCGGAGATCGCCCGCGTGTACCACGCCGCGGGCGAAGGGACGCTCCCGGGCGCCGAGCCTGCGGCGCTCCGGGAGCACCGGGAGCAGGTCCGCGCTTGGCTGCGGGACCTGCCCGGCGAAGCCGAGCTCCGCGGCCTGCTGCGCCAGGCCGGCGGGCCGTCCACCCTCGCCGAGCTGGGCGTCGGCGAGGAGCTGTTCGCGCGCAGCCTGCGCGAAGCCCATCGCGTGCGCGACCGCCGCACGCTGCTGCGGGCGCTCAACGAGGCGGAGCAGGCCTAGCGCGCGAACCTGCCCGCGGCCGCGCCGGGCGCACGGCCGCACCAAACGAGCCGGCGGGATCTCCCCTTCGATCGGAGATCCCGCCGGCTCGTCCTGCGAATAGCGGTAATTCATTCCGCTATTCGGCCAAATCCCAAATTTTTGGCGTAAATAACGCCAAAAATTTCCCTTATCTGGCGCGGATTCCCCTAAAAACGGGGGGAATCCGCGCCACCTCCCCCAAATAAGGCCCTAAAATGGCCTTATTTTTCATCAAATCCGCGGCAAAGGCAAAATAAGGCCATTTTTTACCGCTATTTTGCCGCGCCTCTTGCGCCGCACCGCCTCATGATTTTGCCGTGCCTCATACGCCGCTCCTTCCGCCGCACGCTTCTTCCGCACGCCTCTTCCGCATGCTTTTTCCGCCGCATGTTTCTTCCACCGCATGCCTCTTGCACAGCGCCACCTCTTGCGCAACACCGCCCCTTGCACCGCACTGCCCTAGCGCAGCACCGTCCCTAGCACGGCACCGCGTCGAGCGCAGCACCTCACCGTCATCGTACCCTCACTCGTCGCAGGTAGCTTCTACCGTCACCATTACTCTGTTGCGCAACCTTTCCCGTACATTCATCATCCCTTGCAACTGTCATCCCCTCCACAGAGAGCTATGGCGGCGGCAGGAGCAGGCACCGCTCCTCACTTACGAAACCATCCTTTCCTGCTCTCCCAGCAACTCAATCAACGCGCGGAGTGCGCTGGTGGGTTGGGCAGTTTTGCGGTAAATGATCTCGGTTTTCAAGTAGCGCATCGATTCGGGAACTTCGTGAATCCGCATGGCGCCTTCCTGCGCCTTCTGCTCGGCGACCATCCGCGGCAACAGCGAGATGCCAAGTCCGGCGGAGACGCCGCCAAGAATTGCTTCCAGCGTGCCGAACTCCATCGTGGCGACGTTGGTTTGACCGTGGGTCTTCTTCATCTCCTCGAGCTGTTCGCGGAAGGTGCAGCCGCGGTTGTACACCAAGCTAGGCTTCAACAGGGCCTCGTCCAAGCTCTCAATGCCCGGTGGAGAAATAACCACCACTTCCTCGTCAAAGACGGGAAGGCGAGTGAGATCCTCATGATTAAATCGGAAGCTGCCAAAAGCGACATCCAACTCATATTGCAGCACTCTCTCCATCAGGCGATCGGACATATCTGTCAGCAGGGTTAACTCCACCTTCGGATACTTTTCATAATACTGGCTGAGCAGTTTAGGCATCCGCACTGCCGCCGTCGTTTGCGTCGAGCCGATCAGCAACGGACCGGTCGGCTCGCCGGAGAAGGAGAGCGCCGACGCTGCTTCGTCCAGCAAACCGATAATTTTGTCTGCATAATCCAACAGCATCTTGCCGCTGGAGGTTAAGGTCATCCCCCGGTTGTGCCGGTAAAACAAATCAGTCCCCAGCTCCGTCTCCAGCTGCTTGATGCGAGCCGTCACATTGGACTGCACATAGCCAAGCCGGGCGGCAGCTTTTGTGATGGAGCCGTCCCGAGCAACGGCTTGAAATATCCGCAATTCCGCGCTATCCATATGGAATGCCTCCCTTTTGGCTCGCTGTCATCACAAAAAATGATATCAGATATCTTTATCAATCATTATACATAATCACCAACCTCCGATACAATACAAATCATGAAAGTGACACCTAAGGAGGAAACGACAACGTGAATATATTCAAATATACCGGTCTGCTGTTGCTGACCACTTTCTTGATGGGGACGGCGTATCCGGCTGCCAAACTGGGGATGATGCATACCACCCCGCTCATGCTGATGGGGATCCGATTCTTATTGGCCGGGGGATTGCTCGCCTTACTCAGCGCCAACAAACCTCAACCTAAGGGTGCGAAGTCTTGGCTGCAGCTTTTGCTGCTCGGGTTGTTCCAATCGGTTGGGGTGATGGGGTTCACCGCTTACAGCATGCGCTGGATTACCTCTGGCGAGTCCGCTATCATCTCAAGCACGAGCCCGTTGATGCTGATCCTTTGGGGAGCTCTGATGGGAACTGCCTATCGCGTAAGGCAATGGGTTGGCGTGGTGATTGGCTTTGCTGGTGTGGTTATCACCTTTGGCATGAACCTGAGCATTAACCCTGGCACGGTATTTGCATTGGCGGGAGCCGTCAGCTTCACGGTGGCCACGTTGATCATTAACCGCATCGGTCCGGCGTTTGACAAAAGAGTGCTGGCCGCCTATCAAATGCTGCTCGGCGGCGTGATGCTGTTAATCTTCAGCTTTGCAGGGGAGCATCCCAGCTTTGAATTGAACCTGTCGTCCGCGTCCGTGGTCATCTGGCTCGTGATCTTTTGTTCCATTATTCAATTTACGATCTGGTTTTATTTGCTCAGCCACAGCGATCCAGGCAAAACCAGTTCATTCCTGTTCCTTGTGCCGATCTTTAGCGTCATTTGCAGTTGGCTGCTGCTTGGTGAGCAGATCACTTGGTACGTTTATGTTGGCGGGGCTTTGACTTGTGTAGGGGTGTTCCTGGTGAATTGGCAGGGAAGCAGTAACAGCCAGTCGGCTGAAAAAAATAAATCGAGTGTACTTCGCTTACAGGAGGAGATGGAAGCATGAGTTACCATAACAAAGTTGTGCTAATTACCGGGGGCGCTACGGGGATCGGCCGGGCGACGGCAACGCTGCTGGCTGAACGCGGGGCAATGGTTGCCGTCAATTACTCCCGTTCAGAGGCGGAGGCCCAAGAGACCGTGCAAACCATTCAGCAATTTGGCGGCCGGGCGATTGCGATTCGCGCCGACGTTTCAAACAACGAGGAGGTCATCTCTATGGTTGACCAAATCGTCCAGCAATTTGGGACGATCGATTTTCTGGTCAATAACGCCAGCATCACCCGGTATATTGCAATGGGCGATCTGGATGCAATTACGGAGGATGCCTGGGACGATCTATTTGCGGTAAATGTAAAAGGGATGTTTTATTGTGCGCGAGCGGCAGCTCCGTATTTAAAGCAGGGTAAAGGGGCAATCGTCAACGTGGGCAGTATAGCAGGGATTACGGGCAAAGGCTCCTCGGTCCCCTATGCGGTATCCAAAGCAGCGGTGCACGGTTTGACCAAATCGCTGGCTCACGCATTGGCGCCGGATGTGCGGGTGACCGGTGTAGCTCCTGGAGCGGTCAGCACACGTTGGTGGGCTGGACGGGAGGAGCAGATGCGGTCGCTGACTTCCCAGCTGCCATTGGACCGGATCGCTTCGCCGGAGGAGATTGCCGCACTGATCGCGTCGATTCTGGAACAACCTTCGATGACGGGACAAATCCTTACCATCGACAACGGGCAAACGATGTAAGAACCTATTCCTTATGCTAAAAATAAATCAGCCTTCAGGACCTAACGGTAACCTGGAGGCTGATTTTTTTGATTGTTGTTATTGCTCTTTCACATCATACAGCACCCGAGCCAGCAGGTCCTGGCTGTAGTTGCCGAAGTTCTTGCCGTAGATGGTCAGGCCGCGCTTGTTGATCGGCTTGTCGGTGACGGCGATGCGGAACGTCAGCTCGCTTTTGTAATCCAGTTGAATCTGTTCCAACGTAACGTCGGAAATGCGGCAACCGTCGATAAAGCTGCCCTCATTGTTAATGCGGATCAGCTTCAGCATTCCATATTGGTTCAAGTGCGGCGGCCACCAATCCGGATTAAATGTGCCGCGTGCATCACCGAAGTCCCCCGGACTCGTCCAGAAACCGATTTCGACGCCGTTCAAGTAAAAATAGATGTCCGACGGGTAGTTATCGCAATACCCGGGTGCCTCGGAACCCAGTTCCATCGAAAATTGAATTTCCCGGAACGTTTGATTGGGCTTCAAGTAATTCGGGATGCGGTATTCCAGAAAGCCCTCGGACAACCAAATAATCTCCGAGTCGATTCGCTGTGGATCGGCGAAGTAACGCGGATCGTCAAAATCACCGATAATGCTGTGCTTCGTAGCCAAACCGCAGGTAGGGACCGCATGATAATTGCTATAATGGCCCACCTGAATTTCCACTTCGTATAAATTGTCGACATCCTTGCTCCGCAGGTCGACCATCAACTTGTCTTTGTTCAAATAACATATCTTCTGGATGCCATGCTTGCCAACGGAAGTATTGATCTCAATCAGGCCGCTTTCCTCCAACTTCTTGATGTGCATCGTTATCGCTCCGTTGCTTAAGCCCAGCTTGGTGGCGAGGTCATTGAGGTTTAAAGCCTGATTTTTGGCTAGCAGTTCGAGGATTTGAATTCTGATCTCCGAGCTTAATGCTTTGAAAATGTCGATCCCGCTCATCAAATCCTTAATATAGATCATTGGATAATCGAACCTTCTTCCGAATAAATAGTGGGTAGTTTTATTTTAGATAATTATAAACTAACTCGGTCGCATAATAAAGCATCAAATCAAAAAATGAAGATCCGATTCGAAAAATAGATTAAATTTGCAGTAAATGAGCAATTAATTTTAAGTTTATTTAAACTAAATTTCAAAATTACGTTGTAATTTCAGGCGGTTTTTCAGCGTTTTCACGGGGATTAGGATCATTATCTAATTAATTTTAGATAAATATAAAATGTTTTAGGTAAATATATTTACAACCCTAATCTCATATGTTATTTTATACCTGTAAACGGATTCATTCAAGGATATTCGAAATAATTTAATATTTACTAAAATGGAAGGTGGTCAACATGTCATCAACAGCACTGCGAGCAACGATGGTCATCGACAAAGCCTTTAAAATTGCGGAAGTAGATCGGCGCATTTACGGCTCCTTTATTGAACATTTGGGCCGAGCTGTCTACGGGGGGATCTATGAGCCTTCGCATCCGGAGGCGGATTCACATGGATTCCGTAACGACGTCAAGGAGCTGGTGAAGCAGCTGAACGTCCCGATCATCCGATATCCCGGCGGGAACTTTGTTTCCGGGTATAACTGGGAGGATGGGGTTGGTCCGGTTGAATCGAGGCCCAAACGCTTGGAACTGGCCTGGAGGACGATTGAACCGAATTGGGTAGGCACAAACGAGTTTGCTGGATGGGCCAAAGAGGTTGGTGCCGAAGTCATGATGGCGGTGAATTTGGGGACCCGAGGCGTTGATGCGGCTCGTAACCTGCTGGAATACTGCAACCATCCGGGGGGCAGCTATTGGAGCGATTTGCGCCGAAGCCACGGTTATGAGCAGCCCCATAAGTTCCGAACCTGGTGCCTGGGTAATGAAATGGACGGTCCATGGCAAATCGGACAAAAGACACCGCAGGAATACGGACGGCTCGCCTATGAGACCGCGAAGGCGATGCGACAGGTTGATCCTGATATCGAACTGGTATCGTGCGGCAGCTCCAGCTCGTCGATGCCAACGTTCCCGGAATGGGAGGCGGTGACGTTAGAGCATACCTACGAGGTGGCCGATTATATTTCCCTGCATCAATACTATGGCAACCGGGACAACGATACGGCGAATTTCCTCGCCCGTTCGATGGATATGGACCACTTCATTCGTACGGTGATTTCCACCTGCGATTATGTGAAGGCGAAGAAACGCAGCAAAAAAACGATGTACCTCAGCTTCGACGAATGGAACGTTTGGTACCATTCCAACGATGCCGATGCCAAGCTGGAGCCCTGGGGAATTGCGCCGCCGCAACTGGAAGACGTTTATAACTTCGAGGACGCTTTGCTGGTCGGAAGCATGCTGATTACGTTCCTGCGCCACGCCGACCGGGTGAAGATGGCTTGCATGGCCCAGTTGGTAAACGTAATTGCTCCGATCATGACGGAGAATGGTGGACGTTCCTGGAAACAAACGATTTATTATCCTTACATGCATGCTTCGCTTTTTGGACGGGGCGTATCGCTGCAGCCGGTAGTCGACTCCCCGGTGTACGACGCGAAGGATTATACCGATGTTCCTTATTTGGACAGTGCGATTGTATATAACGAAGCGGACGAGACGTTGACGATTTTTGCGGTCAACCGTCATTTGGAGGAAGAACTTGAGCTGGATTGCGATATTCGCGGGTTCGAAGGCTACTGTGTGATCGAGCATCTGGTGTTGGAACATGACGACCTCAAAGCTGTAAATACAGCGGACCAGGAAAATGTTAAACCTCACACCGGAGGTAATGCGGTCTGCGAGGACGGTTATGTAAAAGCTCGTTTAACTAAAGCCTCCTGGAACGTGATTCGCTTGGGTCAAGCGAGATCTTAAAGAACAAAAACGCTTCTGAGAAGCAACGGCTTCATTCACCCTTGAGACGATGACAACACCTAGCTATACACAACAGGCATGCGCTTTTTCAGGTCATCGATTGACCATCGGTTTTACTAGAGAAGTGGGAGATAACCGACTGTAAATGAAGTGTGTAGATTTTATTTTGTCAGGGAGGGTCAAGGATGAAGAAAAAGGTTTGGATTGTGCTGTTAGTGTTATCAATGGCCACATGGCTGTGGGGTTGCGGCAAGACGTCAACCACGGCGGGGGGTGAAACCTCCGTGTTGGACGGCGGTGCGGGGGAAGATGCGGTCGAGCTTTCCTATTGGACGTTTGTGGAACTGCATGGACAGCATTTTGAGAAAATGCTGGAGAAATGGAACACCGCCAATCCGGATCGGCAAATTAAGCTGAACGTTACGGTGATGCCTTACGATGACATGCATAACAAATTATCCATCGCCGTACAGACGGGGGTTGGGGCGCCGGACATCGCGGATATTGAGCTGGGCAAGTTCCCGGATTTTCTGGCCGGCACGCCGCAGCTGGTCGAATTAAATGACGTCATCGACCCGTACCGGGACACGATCGTCAAATCCAGAATCGACCTCTACAGCAAGGACGGCGTGAATTACGGGATCCCAACTCACGTTGGCGCCTCGGTTGCTTTTTACAACACGGAAATTTTAGAAGAGGCCGGAGTGGATTACAAGACGATCGTCACCTGGGAAGATTTTAAACAAGCCGGAATCCAAGTGTATGAGAAAACAGGCAAGTATATGGGCACCGCCGATACAAGTGCAACGTGGGAGCTTTCCCAGCTGCTGGCACAGCAAGGTGCGGATTTCACGGATGACGCCGGGAACCCGACCATCAACTCGGAACCCTTGGTGAAGGCACTTACCCTGCTGAAAGACCTGCAAGACAACAATGTGATCGCCACCATCGCCGGAGGGCAGCCCGATACGGAGGAAGCTTACGGGGAGTTTAATGCGGGCAACTATGCGACCGCTTTCATGCCGTTGTGGCAAATGTCGAGATACACGAACTATATGAAGGATCTCTCCGGCAAAATCGCCATCGCCCCGATTCCGGTTATCGAAGAAGGGATGCCGCGTTCGGTTGGCGGCGGCGGAACCGGGACGGTCGTAACCAAAACGGCCAAAGACATTGAGCTGGCCAAGGATTTCCTCGCTTTTGCCAAATTGTCGGAGGATGCCAACATTGAAATTTGGAACACGTTGGGCTTTGACCCGGTCAACATGGACGTTTGGGAAATGAAGGATGTAACACATAACCCGGACAACCAGTTTGTGCAATACTTCATTAACAACCCATTTGACGTGCTGAACGACATCAAGGACGAAATCCGCTTGATTAAATCCACCTCCGCTTCGCCAACGATTAATATCGTGCTTTGCACGGTAACGTTAAATGAAGTGTTTGAAGACGGGAAGGATATTAAGCAGGCTTTGGATGATGCGCAAGCGCAAATCGAGCAGGAGTTGAAGTGATTGAAATAAGAAGCGAGCTACTCCTTCAGGAGTAGCTCTGTTTAAAAAAAGGGGTAGGGCGATGTTTAAAAAATTCCTTTACTCACAGAAGGTTGCTCCTTACGTATTTGTGTTGCCGTTCGTGCTTGTATTCCTCATCTTTTGGGTGTATCCGCTGATCAGCTCCTTCGGAATGAGCTTCCAGAAAGTGACCCTGGGACAGGAAGCAGCGTGGATTGGCATAGACAACTACGAGAAATTGATGGGCGACGGGGTCTTCCTCAAGGCCGTGACCAACAGCGCCATCTATATGGTCTTAACCTTGGTGATCCTGATCCCGTTCCCAATGTTGTTTGCCGTATTGATCAACAACAAGTTCATGTGGGCGAGGGAATTTTTCAAATCCTCGTTTTTCTTCCCGGCGTTGACGTCAGTGGTGGTGGCCGGGACGATCTTCCGACTGATGTTCGGTGAAATGGAAGGGTCGCTCATCAACAGCTTCTTGGGCTTGTTCGGCGTGGAGCCGATCAAATTCTTGAAAGGACAAACAACCGGCTTTATCGCCTTATTGGCATTAGCGACCTGGAGATGGACCGGGGTAAACATGCTTTACTTCTTATCTGGACTCAAAAATATTCCCGACGAATACTATGAAGCCGCTTCCATCGACGGTGCCTCTCCCATCCAGCGATTTACGAAGATCACGATGCCGTTGTTGAAGCCCACGACCATCTATGTTTTAACGATCAGCATCTACGCCGGTCTGGCGATGTTTATCGAAAGCATGATGCTCTGGAACGGCAACAACTCTCCGAAAAACATCGGATTAACCATCGTGGGCTACTTATACCGTCAAGGGATTGAGAAGAACAATCTGGGGTATGCGGCCGCCGTTGGCATCGTGCTTCTTGTCATTACGATGGTGATCAATCTGACACAGCTGGCCTTTACCGGCATGTTTAAGAAGGAGGAGGAAGCATGACGAAATCGAAGCGCGGCTTGCTAATTAAGATCGTTTTGTTCGTGTTTTTCGCCTTCCTGTGCGTGCTGGTGCTTCTGCCGTTTTATGCTGTAACACTGGCTTCCTTTAAGCCCGGGGAGGATTTGATCCGATACGGACTGAATCTGAAATTCGATCTATCGGTCATGAGCTTGGATAACTTTGTATACTTATTTACGGGCAATCATTCCTATTTCCTATGGTTTTTTAATTCGTTAGTGCTGACGGTCGTCCAAGTGACAGTGACGTTGCTGGTTAGCGCTACGGTGGCGTACGGGTTTTCGGCTTATGAATTTAAAGGGAAAAATACCCTGTTCATCTGTGTCCTGCTGATCATGATGGTTCCATTCGAAATTCTGCTCCTGCCGCTGTATACGCTAACCTACGATATCGGGCTGATGAACTCCTATTCGGCCATTATTCTGCCTGGGATTGCCAGCGCGGCGACGATCTTCTTCTTCCGGCAGTATTTGCGGGGAATTCCCCGGGAAATTATCGCTGCGGGACGCGTTGACGGAGCGAGCGAGTATGGAATCTACGTGCGGATCATCTTACCGGTGATGAAGCCTTCTTTTGCGGCGATGGCCATCCTGAACGGGATGAACAGCTGGAACAACTTCCTTTGGCCGTTTATGGTGCTCAGCGACGCCAATAAATACACGTTACCGATTGGGCTTAAGACGCTGCTAACCCCTTACGGGAACAACTATGATTTGCTGATTGTAGGTTCCTTCTTCTCCATCATTCCGATTTTTATCTTGTTTGTGGCCTTCCAAAAATACTTTATCGACGGGATGACGGCAGGAGCGGTGAAGGGATAGAACGGCCCTGCGCTGCGGACGTTTGCGGACGGCTTCAGCGCCGGCCGATTTCATATCATATTAATTATTCAAAACGGGGGAAGAAACATGAAAACGAAGTGGTTGTATTTATCTTTGGTTTTAGTTCTTTTAAGCGTGACAGTACTATCTGGATGCAGCAGCGGCTCGGACAAGAAGACGATTACTTTCTGGACGCCGTTAACCGGCGATGACGGAGCTTACATGGATCAATTGGTCAAGAATTACAACGCTACCAATCCCGAGTTCAAAGTGAAGCATGTGATTACCGCAGACATGTATACCAAAATTTCCACGGTGCTCAACTCTGGCAAAGGGGTTCCTGATTTGGCGATCATCCACGCGGACCGTGTTCCCGGCTTTGTGAAGCAAGGCGTGCTGGAACCTATCGGCGGTGCGATTGCCGCGCAGCCGGAAATTAAGGAGGAGAACTACCTTCCGCAGGCTTGGGCGACGGGGAACATCGATGGCACGCAGTATACCGTTCCGCTCGACATTCATAGCAACACGATGTATTACAACAAGGATCTGCTCAAGAAGTACAACGCGGAATCCTTCTTGGACGACGACGTGGTTACCATCGACGAAATGCTGTCGCTTCAAGGCAAGCTGGAGGATGGTGATTACGTTGTCAATGATGCGCTGCTCGGCTGGGTGATTTTAGCTCAAGTGCAAAACCTGGGAGGAGACATCCAAGAAAACGGCAAGCCGGCTGTGAATACGCCGGTGATGAGACAAGCCTTCGAAGAGGTGAAGAAAATTGCCGATGCCGGGTTGATGACCCCATTTGGCGAAGACGGCTACTTAATGTTCCAATCCGGCAACGTCTTGTTCTCGACGGACGGTACTTGGAGTTCTACGGCCCATGCTGCGGTCGAGGGTCTAAACTTCGGGGTGACGAACATCTATTCTCCGACGCCGGACAAGTTCACGAACCGCGCTTCGTCCCACCTGTTTGCGATGCTGAAAAACGAGGATCGATCGGATGAGAAAGAAGCCGGCATCGGCGCTTTCCTGGAATTCATCCGCGCGAACTCCTTGGAATGGGCGAAAGCAGGTCAAATCGTGGCGAGTAAACAAGTGATCGAAAGTCCGGAATATCAGCAATATATGCAATCCTTCTTCACCTCCAATGAGAAGGAGACCCAGTCCCTTTATATTTATACCTACGAATATTACCCTTACATCGCCGAAGCGGTTGATACCTATTGCGCGGATATCGTTCGCGGCAACGTCGATCTGGATGATACGCTGCAGACGATGCAGAAGTTCGTCGAGGACAAGATTGCCGAGAGCACTACGGGCAGTGCGAGCTGAGCCTGCGTTCTAGATAAACAGAAAGAAATCATGTGCCGGAACGATGCGTCTGGCACATGATTTTTCCAAAAGGAGATATGGAAAGGCGATGAACAAGAAATCCTTTGCGCCGTTTTTCTTTGTGGGTCCGCACCTGGTTTTGTTCCTGATCTTCATTCTGATTCCGACCGTATACGGGATATATGCTTCGTTTACTCAGTGGAACTTGATGAACGATCCGACCTGGGTCGGATGGGCTAACTACAAAACGATCCTATTTGATGAAACCTCGACCTTCCACACCCAATTCGTAAACGGGCTTCGGAATACCCTCATTTTTGTCGTGATCAGCGTTCCGCTGTTGATCGTCATCCCATTGTCGGTGGCCGTCGCCTTGGAGCATAAGAAGGTCAAATTGAAGGGCATCATCCAGTCCATTATTTACATTCCGGGCTTGATTTCCATTTCCGCTGCCGCTTTGATCTGGCTGCTTATCTTTAACAAACAGCTGGGGATTACGGGGAACATCTTCCATTCGCAGGTCGCTTGGGCGGCGACGCAGCCTTATGCTTGGATCATTATTTTTGTGATCACCGTATGGGGCGGGGTTGGCGGGAACATGATTATTTACCGCGCCTCGATTGCCGGGGTATCCAAAGACTTGTACGAAGCCGCCGAGATCGACGGAGCCGGCGCGACCCGGCGATTCTTCAGCATCACCTTGCCGTCGATCCGTTTTCCGCTCATTTATACCTTTGTCATGACCACTGCCGGGGCCTTTAACGTCTTTGGCCAACCTTTAATGATGACGGATGGCGGACCGCGGCAATCGACGCATGTTCTCATGATGTACATCCGTCAATTAGCGTTTGGTCATGGCGAATCGATTGCCGGCATGGCATCCGCGATGGCGGTGCTGCTAGGCATGGTCATTTTGGTTATTTCGGCGCTGCAGTATTACGTCATGAACCGAAACGCCAATTGACGCATCCTGTGATGGATTATGGAAACGAGAGGTAAGGTGTAAATCAAGATGTCGAAGAAAATCAGCATATCGAAGTATATCGCATACCTGTATTTGATCCTCCTGTGCGTCATTTGGGTCATTCCCGTGTTATTTGGAATTTCGACTTCCTTCCGCTCCCAATCTGAAGTGGTGTCAACGGGCTTCCGTTTGCTTCCCGTGGAATGGATCCTGGACAATTACGTGACGATTCTGGAGAATACGTCCACGGCTCCGATCCTGCGCTGGCTGACGAACTCCGTATTCATTGCGGTGACACATACGTTCCTCGTGATCGTGATCATCTCCATCACGGGTTACGGGTATGCTCGAATGAACTTTAAAGGCAGAGACACGCTGTTTTTTACATTGCTGGGCATTTCCTTCTTTCCGGGAGTCGTCAACATTATCCCCTCTTACAAAATCATCGATATTTTCGGCTGGGTGAATACCGCATGGGCGATGATTATTCCGGGTTTGGCGGGTATGGGCAACATCTTTCTGGTCAGGCAGTTTCTGAAAGGGATTCCGACCGACCTGGATGAATCCGCTCGGGTTGACGGGGCCGGAGATTTTCGGATCTACTCGTACATCATCCTGCCGCTTATCAAGCCGATCCTCATCGTTTGCGGCCTGTTCTCGTTTGTCGGCTCCTGGAACGACTTCCTCTGGCCGGTCATCGTCTATACCGACGTGGACAAAATGCCGGTGACTGCGGGACTGCTGCTGCTTCAGGATATCTACGGCAACTATCGCATGATCGGACAGCTTATGGGTTCGGCCATGTTGGCCATCATTCCAACGCTGCTGCTGTTTGTTTTTGCGCAAAAATACTTTATTCAATCGATCAATCTGAATTCAGGCATTAAAGGATAAATGAATTTAGGGTGGAGGAAAAACCGTGAACAACAAAGTGATCATTCAAACGGACGTGACGAAAGCGGTCATCAACAAAAATATTTACGGTCATTTTGCCGAGCATTTGGGCAGATGCATCTATGAGGGGATTTGGGTCGGAGAAGATTCCCCGATTCCCAACACGCAAGGGATACGTAACGATGTGCTGGAGGCGTTGAAGCGGATCAAGGTTCCGGTGCTTCGTTGGCCCGGCGGATGTTTTGCGGATGAGTATCACTGGAAGGACGGCGTAGGCCCGAGGGAAGCCCGCAAGCGGATGGTCAACACCCATTGGGGTGGCGTTATCGAGAACAATCACTTCGGGACGCATGAATTTATGCTGCTATGCGAGCTGCTGGAATGCGAGCCGTATATTTGCGGGAATGTGGGGAGCGGCACGGTTCAAGAAATGTCCGAATGGGTCGAGTATATGACATTTGACGGCGAATCCCCGATGGCGAACTGGCGTAAGGAGAATGGCAGAAGCGCGCCGTGGAAGCTGACCTATTTTGGCATCGGAAATGAGAATTGGGGATGCGGCGGCCACATGCGTCCGGAATATTACGCCGATCTGTATCGCCGCTATCAAACCTACGTCCGCAATTATGGGGATAACCGGATATATAAAATCGCCGGCGGGGCCAATGTGGACGATTATCGCTGGACCGAAGTGCTGATGCAACAGGCCGGCGGGCTCATGGACGGGTTAAGCCTGCATTATTACACTATTCCCGGTGATTTCTGGCTGGGGAAGGGTTCGGCGCTGGATTTTTCAGAGGACGAGTGGTTCGTGACCATGAAAAAAGCGCTGCACATGGACGAATTAATTGCGAAGCACAGTACGATCATGGATCGGTACGATCCCGAGAAGCGTATCGGCTTGATTATCGACGAGTGGGGTACTTGGTACGACGTTGAGCCGGGCACGAATCCGGGATTTCTGTATCAGCAAAACACGATCCGTGACGCACTGGTGGCCGGGCTTCACTTCAACATCTTTCATCATCACGCCGACCGGGTGCAGATGACGAACATCGCCCAGACCGTCAACGTCCTGCAAGCGATGATTTTAACAGAAGGTGAGCGGATGATCCTAACGCCGACGTATCATGCGTTTGATATGTTCAAGGTCCATCAAGGAGCAGAGCTGTTGTCGACCGAGTCATCGCTGGTTGATTCGGCGAATGGCGACGACACACTTCCGGCCCTGTCGGTGTCCGCCTCGAAGAACGCCCAAGGCGACATTCAGATCAGCTTGGTTCATATCGATCCGAGACAGGCTGCGGAGGTCAGTCTCGAGTTGCGAGGAAATCACGCGGAATGGGCTTCGGTTTCGGGAACTTTGTTAACGGCTGCAACGATGAATGCGCACAATACGTTTGAGCAACCGGATGTGGTTACGCCGGTTCCGCTCCGGGACGTTCACGTAGCCGGTGACACGCTGCACGTGAAAATGCCGGCCATGTCACTGGTAACCTTGATCATCAAATCATAACCTAAACCTTATGAAGGAGGGAAGTCCGTTGAAAAGTATGGTTAAGTGCCTGGGTTTACTCTTGATCTTCACGATGCTCATCCCTGCCGAAGGGTGGGCGAGCAGCGGCGATACGGATGCCGGGAAACGCGGGGCAACGGAAAGCGAGAGTGCGGGAGGGGCCTCGGGGAAAAAGCGACCGCCCGCGTTTACCAATGTCTCGGTCCACGATCCGAACATCGTCAAGGCCGGCTCGACCTATTATGTCTTTGGGTCGCATATCGAAGCCGCCAAATCAACCGATTTGATGAATTGGACGACGTTTACCAACGGCTATCAAACCCCGGGGAACGTGATCTACGGCGATCTGTCTCAAAATCTGGCCGGTTCGTTCGCTTGGGCGGGAGAGGACGATGCCGACAGTAAAGGCGGGTATGCGGTCTGGGCGCCGGGCGTGATCTGGAATGAGAAATACCGGAATGCGGACGGAACGAGGGGCGCTTATATGATGTATTACAGCGCTTCGTCCACCTATATCCGCTCCGCGATTGGTTATGCGGTATCCAAAAATATCGAAGGCCCCTACACCTACGTGGACACGGTTATTTACTCCGGGTTTACGAAGGAGACGGCGTATGACGAGAACAGCCGGGTCGATAAGAAGTGGACGAATACGAACCTCAAGCAGCTGGTGGACCAGGGAAGGCTGAAGGAGGCCAATCCGAATTGGTTTAACAGCGACGGTTCCTATAATAATGCCATGTATCCGAACGCAATTGACGCCGCTTTGTTCTTCGATAAGGACGGCAAGCTGTGGATGACGTACGGCTCCTGGTCCGGCGGAATCTTTATCGTCGAGTTGGATCCGGTCACCGGTCAGGTGAAATATCCTGGCAAAGACGGCACAACGGCTGACGGACGCCTTGTAGACCGCTATTTCGGCACCAAAATTGCCGGAGGCTATACGAAGTCCGGCGAAGGGCCCTACATTTTATACGATAAAACTTCGGGATACTACTATTTGAACGTTTCCTATGGTTGGCTGGGGGCGAACGGCGGCTACAACCTGCGGCAGTTCCGGGCGAAACGTCCAGACGGCCCTTATCTCGATGCGGCCGGACAAAATGCCGTGCTGCCCAGCGATACGGATAACGCGCCGTACGGCATCAAAATGGTCGGCAATTTCCTGTTCGACCGCAAAATAGGCGATCCCGGCACGGGAATCGGTTACGGTTATGCTTCGCCAGGGCATAACTCGCTATTTTATGACGAGAAGACGAAGCGATATTTCTCGGTGTTCCATACTCGCTTCCCGCAACGGGGAGAGGTTCACGAAGTCAGGGTGCACCAGCTGTTTATGAACCAAAACGGGTGGCTGGTCATGGCACCGACGCGTTACGCCGGGGAATCCCTGCAGAAAGTGACGGCCTCCAAGGTGGTCGGCGACTATCAGTTCGTGAATCATGGGCTTGGCTATTCCGGTGAGGTCCCTACTTCGGTCCACCTTACTTTGAACAAAGACCATACGATTTCGGGTTCGATAACCGGAACCTGGAAGCTAAACGGCTCCTATGGAGCGGAGCTGACCCTTGAGGGAGTAACTTACCACGGCGTATTCGTCAAAGGCTGGGACGAGAACCAAGGGCGGGAGACGATGACCTTTACGGCCATCTCTCGCGAAGGCACCGCCATTTGGGGCATTCAGCAGCCGGAGATGAACGACCGCCAGGTCGTTAAGGCGGTGCAGGAAGCCTTAACGCTCGGCGATACCAGCAAAGTCATGAACAACCTGACATTGCCATTGGAAGGGACGCATGGGGCTCAAATCGTCTGGTCCACCTCCGATCCAGGCGTCATTTCAGAGAGCGGGGTCATCCACCCGCCCGATGCGGGAGAAGCCGATGCTCCCGCTACGTTAACCGCAACGATCACGAAGGGGAAAGCGAAAGCCGTCAAGACGTTTGAGATCGTCGTTGCTCCGATTGATCTTAACTATGGACTGCGAGCCCACTATCGCTTTGAGGGGAATTTATCGGAGGTCGAAGGACGGTTTGGCGATGGAGCGGTGACCGGGGCAAAGCTTGATACCGAAGGCGGAGCGATCACTTTTACGGATGGAGTCCAGGGGTTGGCTGCCGAGTTTGATGGGAAATCCGGCATTCGGCTGGATGACGGTCTGATTCAAGGGAACCGTTATTCGGTTTCCCTCTGGTTGCATCCGCAGCAATTTACCCAATTTACGACCAGCTTCTTTGGGGCGAAATCCAATACAAGCTGGATCAGCCTCGTGCCGGATTCCTGGGATCATAACACGATGCTGTGGTCCGGTGAAGCCTGGTATGACGGGACAACGGGTTCGCGGATCTCGGCGGGAGCGTGGCATCACGTAGCCTTTACCGTCGATGCCGGGAACGTGAAGGTGTACGTTGACGGGGAACTGAAGTTTACGGGAACGGGATTCCCGGATATCTTCACGAACAATCAAGGTATGTTCAGCCTAGGGGTGAATTGGTGGGATTCCCCTTTCCAAGGGAAGATGGATGAACTCCGGGTTTACGACGTGCCGATTCCAGAAGCGGTGGTCCGCAAGCTGTATGAGGAAGGCCAGAGCGTAACGAGATGACAGAAAGAGAAGGAGAAACCAAGATGAAGAACACGCAGGAATATCGAAATCCAATCGTAGAGCAACGGGCGGATCCATGGGTTTATAAGCATCAGGACAGGTATTATTACTTTACGGCTTCGGTACCTGAGTATGACCGGATCGAAATTCGCCGGTCCAAGACGCTGCAAGGATTGGGGGATGCCAAGCCGGTGGTGGCCTGGCGCAAATATGATACCGGCCCGCTGAGCGCCAATATTTGGGCTCCGGAAATCCATTTTATCGACGGAAAATGGTATATCTATTTTGCCGCCGCGCGAACGACCGAGACGAACGAAGGATTGTTTGATCACCGAATGTACGTGCTGGAGAACACCTCCGCCAATCCGCTTGAAGGCGTATGGGAGGAGAAAGGGCAAGTCCGTACGCGGTGGGAGTCGTTTGCATTGGATGCGACGACGTTCGAGCACCGGGGGGAACGGTATTACGTTTGGGCGCAGAAGGACCCAGGTATCGAAGGCAACTCCAACCTCTACATCTCCCGGATGAGCAACCCTTGGACGTTGACCGGGGAGCAGGTCATGATCTCCACGCCGGAATACGATTGGGAAACGATCGGCTTCAAAGTAAACGAGGGACCGGCCGTACTGAAGCGGAACGGGCGTATATTCATCAGCTATTCGGCCAGCGCCACCGACCATCATTATTGTATGGGCCTGCTCACCGCGGACGAATCGGCAGATTTGCTGGACCCTAGCTCCTGGTCAAAATCGCCGCTTCCGGTGTTTGCGACCAATGAAGCGGCGGGACAGTATGGACCAGGTCATAATAGTTTTACCGTCTCGGAGGACGGGCGGGACGTATTGGTCTATCATGCCCGGAATTACAAGGAGATTGACGGTGATCCGCTGTACGATCCGAACCGGCATACCCGGGCCCAAATTCTGGAATGGAACGAGGATGGCACGCCAAACTTCGGAGTGCCGGTACCCGACTCGGTCCGCACGAATCCATAGGTTTGGACTACTCCCGGCGCGCGTTACCCCGGTGCGCGTTACTCCAGCGTGCATTACTCCGGCGCGAGTTCCTAGCGGCACGACGAAGCAGAATGGCTGCTCTACCACTCATCTAGGGATGAGGTAGGGCAGCTTTTTTTGGCGAGGCATCAAAATAGTGCAATAAATGAACAGAATAATGTTTGTGAGCTGTTCGAAAATTAACCTATAATTACATTGAAAACGCTTTATCTAATGCTGGGGAAAACAAAATTTTTTCCGGCCGGAGGAATGCAAAATGATTAAAGTGCTGATTGTTGACGACGAACCGAAACTTAGGGAGGGTCTGCGGACCTTTATCGAATGGGGAGCCTATGACTACGAAGTTGTGGATACGGCGGCCAACGGGAATGAAGCGCTGGAAAAGTATCAGCAATATCATCCCGATCTGGTCGTGGCCGATATCCGCATGCCGGGGATGGACGGGTTGCAATTGATCGAGAAGCTCCGCACGCAAGATCCGAATTTGCATATTTTGATTCTTAGCGGTTACGCGGATTTTAGTTATGCCAAGAAGGCGATGACATACCGGGCGGATGGTTATTTGCTGAAGCCGGTAGATGAAGATGAACTCAAGGATTATCTTTGGAAAATCAAGCTGACGATCGACGAAGAGAAAGCATCCGAGCAGTGGAAGCACGTCACAACGGAGTGGAACCGGGAAGCGTTGATCCAGTCCGTGCTGACCGGCGAAGACGAAGAGGACCCTACTCCGCTATGCGAGCGGGCTCATGAAGTAGGTATCAGCGGCAAGGTGTTTCAAATTTTGCTGCTTGCCCCGCAAATGGAAGGGGACGCTGATGCCCAAATTAACGCTCTGATCCGCAAAGCATTGGTCCGGCAGTTCGAGGAGCCTGGCCGCGGCTGGGTGTTTGCGATCCACTCGAAGTTTGGCGTCCTGCTCAAGGAGCCGCTTCTCTCCGTGGAGCTTGCGGGGATCTATCGCGAGCTTGCTGCCGAGCTGTCCGATTTAGGCATCCGCTATTCCTTGGCGCTTGGCGAGAAGGTGGGATGCATGGCGGAGATTCGGGAATCGTACCGGACGGCATGTGATTTGGTCCGCCGCCATTTCTTCCTTGATCAGGGAACGATCTTAACGCCGGACAGCCTGTCTGCCAGAACGGATGCGGGGGCTGGTGCGAGTGCGGGACCGGAGCTTACGACCGAAGAGCTGGGCGAGCAGCTCTTTTATGCGGTAGATATCGGTAATCGCGATGCCGTAAAATCTCTGCTGCATCAGCTGGGCGAAGCGTATAAGGCTGAAGGTGCGATGGAGAACGAAATAAAGAACCGTTATGTGGAGCTGCTGACCACGATTTTCAGTAAGGCGCTGAAGCAGTCGCCGGAGCTGCAAAATCGCAGCAAAGAGTTTTCCGACGGGTACTCGAAAATCCAAAAAGCCTACTCCATTCTGGAGCTAAACGGGCAGGCAGAGCATCTGCTGCAGCAGATCATGAACCAGCTCGGCGAAGACGGGAAACACCGCGAAGTCAAAATTATGTTGGATCTGATTCACCGGAACTATAACGAAAACCTCAAATTGGAGACGCTCTCCGGCATCTTCAACTATAACAGCGCATATTTAGGCAAATTGTTCAAGAACACGACCGGAGAATACTTTAACACGTACCTCGACAAGGTGCGGATCGAGAAAGCTAAACACTATTTAGAGGAAGGCCTGAAGGTCTATCAGGTGGCCGAAAAGGTCGGATACACCAATGTCGATTATTTTCACAGCAAATTCCGCAAATATGTCGGTACCTCACCTTCCGCATATCGCAAGCAGATGAACCATGCCTGATGCTACTCCATACGGCTCCTTTTTGAAGGGGCACTGATGTGTGTATTGGCCCTTTGCTATCGGGGCATATAGTCCATCGGCGGCGCTCTTCTGACGATTATCCCGTTGAATCAGGGAGTGGAGAAAGAGAAAATAGAAAAGAGAGAATTTAAACTGAAACTGAAACGCTCGGATGAAAAAATAAGAGTCCTACACCAACTGATCCATAAGCCAGCCTGTCCCGAAAATGACCATTCTCGTACGTCTGTACGCCTAGCAGCCCGTTCGTTCAGCAGTGGATTAAGCCGCTGCTGCAATGGACGGGTATTTTTGTTGTCGGGCGATTAACTGACGGTATGGGATCGCTGGAATGGACAGGCACATCTGCAACAGGTTCCGGCGCATCTCTTCCTCGGAAAAGGTCATGCGCAGGTAACGGCGGACGGTGTACTCATTCAAATACGCCTGCAAATGTGTTAGCCCCAAGGCAATATATGTGCGCTTAAGCGAGTTCCATGTGGCTCTTACTTCTTTCCGCAAGGGCAAATACAGCCGATAAGCCAAATGGAACGACTGAACGGTGGAGGTATGGACTTCAATATGATCATGGATGAACGCGGCGAGATCATGTCGGTCGGCACGTTGTCCTCTTTTATGCGATATCAGCTGGATCTTCACCCGCTCCGGCTCGCCATATTCCGTGACCGTGCAGCCGGCTACAACCGCGGTGGCATATGGCTGAGCAGCCGGATGATAACGCGACGAATCATACGCATACTGATCGCAGTTTACCTTCACGTCTCCAGAGAGCAGATTCCGGGCATCACATTCACCGAGGGTATGGCGGATTTTGTGCAGCATGAGCCAAGCGGTCTTGTAGGTAACTTGGATCACCTGACTCAACCGCAGCGCCGAGATACCGTCGGGAAGCAGAAACAGCTCCATGGCTTGGAACCACTTCACCAAAGGCAGATGGGTTCTTTCAAAAATGGTGCCGACCAAAGGCGATGCCTGATAGCCGCATCTTCTGCACTCAAACAACGGAAGGCGTCGGGAGGACAGACGGGTGCATTCGGTATAAGCGCAGCGCGGGCAGACGAAGCCGTTTGGCCACTTCATAGCGATGATCGCCTCGATACAGTCGGACTCACTTCGGAAACGGCTGCTGATAGAATGAAGCTTCGGATTCATACCTAAATCCATGTCCGATCCCTCCAATTTAAATCCCTCTAACTCAACAAATGCGTACATATGTTCTCTTTGTTATCATTATACCAAACACCTGTTCGTAAATCAAGAAAAATATCCCAAATAAACCATCTTATCTTCGTAAAAAACGGAATGATCAGCTCCATGAGCCACCTCATTTCTATCCCTCCTATGGATTTCCCAGTTCTGAACCAAAGGGATAATCGTGCAAAAAGGCTGCTAGAAGATCTCTTCCTCGATCTCCCCATTCTGAATAAAAGGGATATTCGTGAAAAGAGGTGCAGCTGGAAGATTCCCTTCCTCGATCCCCCCCGTTCTGAACGAAAGGGAAATCGCAGAAAGAAGGGCGCGAAATAGCCTATGGGGCTGCTGGAGAAGGGTGGATGACGATGGGGCCTTACCGACGATGAGGCCATGCTGGCGATAGGACGTGCCGGCCATGCGATATTTTTATATGAAAAATGATCTAATATTCCGTGTATCGCTGAAAGAAGACGCGGACTATGATAGGGTGGTAGACCTGATGGTATAAGCAGTGACAAATTCTTAAGCGCTTACAATGAAATGATAGAGTAGGAGAGCGAGGTAATTGTATGACGGACAACACGTACCAATATCCTTTTCAGAACCCTGATCTGCCGCTGGCGGAGCGGGTGGACGACTTGGTTAGCCGATTTACATTGGATGAGAAAATTGAGCTGATGTGCCAATTCCAAACGGAAGTGCCGCGGCTTGGCGTCAAAAAATACAAGCATGGCACGGAAGGCGCGCACGGCGTAGCTTGGTTGGGGGAAGCCACGTCCTTCCCGCAAAACACCGGACTAGCCTGCACCTGGAATCCCGAGTTGATGCGCCAAATCGGCTCGGTGATTGGGGATGAGGCGCGCGTGTATTTTCAGCGGAATCCGGAAGTGAACGGCTTGACGATCTGGGCGCCAACCGTAGATATGGAGCGCGATCCGCGTTGGGGCCGGACAGAGGAAGCCTACGGCGAAGATCCGCATCTCACGGGAGCGTTAACGACCGAACTGGTGAAGGGGCTGCAAGGCGATCATCCGTTTTATTACAGGGCGGTAGCCACGCTGAAGCATTTTTACGCAAATAACAATGAAATCGGTCGTGGCAGTGAATCGGTGAGCATCGATCCGCGCAACAAACGGGAGTATTATTTGAAAGCGTTTGAGCGGGCGTTCCGGGAAGGTCGCGCAGGTTCGATGATGACGGCTTACAACGGGATCAACGGTACGCCTTGCAACCTGAATTCGGAAGTCAACGAGATCGTCAAGGGCGAATGGGAGATGGACGGGTTTGTTGTCGGCGACGCCGGCGACGTCATGGGCACGGTGCTGGATCACAAATATGTGGAGTCTTATGCCGAAGCGGTTGCAGGGAGCATCAAGGCAGGCATCGACAGCATGACGGATGAGCAGCCGATTATGTTCCATGCGCTGCGGAATGCGCTGGAGCAAGGTTTGCTGGCTGAATCGGACTTGGACCGTGCGCTACGGAATGCCTTCCGCGTTCGCTTCCGGTTGGGTGAATTTGATCCGGAGGAGCGGAACCCGTACAGCCGCGTGCCGGAAGAGAAGCTGTGCGCACCGGAGCATGCGGCCTTGGCGCTAAAGGCTTCCCGCGAAGCGATCGTACTGCTGAAGAACGAAGGCTTACTGCCTTTACCGCAAACGTTAGGTTCTGTCGCGGTTGTCGGGCCGCTGGCCAATGAAGCCTATACCGACTGGTACAGCGGCACGCCGCCGTACCGCATCACCCCGCTTCAGGGCATTAAGAAGAAAATGGGCGATCGCCCCGTCCTGTTCGGAACTGGCCTGGATCGGATTCGCCTGCGCTCGGCCTTGACCGGTAAATATGTCCGGATCACGTCTGGCGAAGGAGCGGAAGCCGTTCTGGAGGCGACCGGCGAGAATGCGGCCGATGCGTCCGTTTTTGAGCGTAACGATTGGGGCTGGGGCTCCATCACGCTGCGGTCGGTGGAGAACGGCAAGTTCGTGACGGAGACCGAATCGGGATTGCTGACGGCGACGGCGAACGAAGCAAGCGGCTGGTTTGTCAAGGAAGTGTTCGACTTCCGCCCGGCTTTGAGCGGCAAGGTCGAGTTGAAGGCGTGGAACGGACGGCCGATCGTCTTGAACGAACGCGGCGGGTTGATTGCTGTGGGTGAGAATGTTTTTGATAATGCCGTGAAGGTGGAGAGTCGCCTTCCAGGAGAACAATGGATCGTGGAAATTGTGGAGAGCGGGATCGAGCAAGCCGTACAGGCTGCCAAATCGGCGGAGACGGCGGTTGTCTTCGTGGGCAACAACCCGTTCATCAATGCGAAGGAAACGATCGACCGGGTGGACATCGTGCTTCCGCCGGCGCAGCAAGCATTAATTCAAGCCGTAAGAGCGGTGAATCCTAATACGGTGGTCGTCATCGTCGGCAGCTATCCGTTTGCAGTGAACTGGGAGAACGCGCATGTACCGTCGATCCTGTTTACCTCTCATTCCGCCCAAGAGCTGGGCCATGCCGTGACTGACGTGCTGTTCGGCGACTATAATCCGGCGGGGCGGTTGAATATGACCTGGTACCAATCGGTGGACCAACTGCCGGACATTATGGATTACGACATTATTAAGGGCAAACGGACTTATCAATATTTTGACGGCGAGGTGCTGTATCCGTTTGGTCATGGGCTTAGCTATACGACGTTTGAATATAGCGATCTTGCACTGGATCGGGCCGCGATAGGTCAGGATGGCGAGGTTCAGATTTCGTTTGATGTGCGTAATGCCGGGAACATAGCCGGGGACGAAGTGCCGCAACTGTACGTGCGAATCGGGCAATCGCGCGTGCCGCGGCCGCTGAAGACGTTGAAGGGCTTTACCCGCCTGCATTTGCAGCCGGGTGAGACGCAGCGGGTGACCTTTGCACTGAAAGCAGAAGAGCTGGCGTTCTGGGACGTGACCCGAGATCGCTATTGCGTGGAGTCGGGCGAATATACGGTGATGGTTGGCCCTTCCTCGGACGAGATCGCCTTGACGGCAACGCTTCAGGTTGACGGCGAAACCGTGCCTCCGCGCTCGCTGCGTGAACCAGTCCGCGCGGTCAACTATGACGACTACGAGCAAGTTTTCCTCGATGAATGCCGTGAAGGCGGTGAATGCATCCGGCTGAAAAGCGAACGCGGGTGGATTGCCTTCCGTGATGTCGAACTAGGCGAAGGAGCATCCCGATTTGAAGCCCGGGTATCGGGGAATCTGAAGGGCGGTGAAATCGCCGTAACGCTGGATTCTCCGGATGGCGAGTCGGTGATCACCTGCAAGATCCTGCCTACCGGCGGTCGCCAAGCTTGGACAACGGTCACCGCAGAAGCCGCGGCAAGCTTGTCGGGCCGGCATGATGTGTACCTGCATTTGCAAGGTGAAACGCAAATCAGCTGGTTCCGGCTGGGCTAAACCTACGGCTACTTCCTGTGATTACTTATTGAATCAACCGCAATCAGCGAACCTAGACCTCAACCGAAGCATGCAGCCGTTTGCGGAATTCCGAAGGCGAGCAATTCATCGCTTTACGGAACACGCGGATGAAGTAACTGATGTTGTCGAAGCCGACCTCCAGCGCGATATCGGAGATTTTTCGTTCCGGATCGCGCAGCAGCTCGGCGGCCTGGCGGATCCGGTACGAATTGATATAATCCATCGGCGTCTGTCGGGTCATCGACTTAAAGAAGCGGCAAAACTGTCCTTCGCTCATCGGAATCAGCGCCGCCAGCTCCGCCAGCCGGATGGGATGGCTGTAGTTCTGCTGAATATGCTGAATGACCGTTTTGAGCCGGTCGATTTTGGACGATTCGCTGCGGGTGCTGCTATAGGAGCGGTTGACGGCCCGGCCGGTAGCCGCGATCTCCGACAGCATCAAGTAGAGATGCCCTTTGACGGCGCCTTCATAGCCGGGCGCCTCGGTGCTGCAGCTGCGCATCAACGTCACGATATGCTCCAGAAGTGATAAGTCTGCCGCGGTCTCGCGCCGGATATGGCGAGGAAACGTCGCCTTCCGTTCCTGCAAGGGCAGCACCAGGTTCTCCTGGACCGCATCATAATGTGCGCTGGCTAGCAGCTGCGTATCGAATACGAGTGAGAAGAATGCGCAGCCCTGCTCACCATGCGCATGGGCGGCGTGAATGTCGCCGCCGTCGATAAACACCGCTTCCCCGGCACGAACCGGGAAGTAATCGGTATCGACCTGAAACAGCGTCTCGCCTTCCAGGCAATAGAAGAACTCGGCTTCATCATGCCAATGGCAGTCGATGACATGTTCACCAGGGCCATAGCGGTACCAATAGGTTCCAAACGGCTGCCGCTCGTTGCCGTGACTCTTGCTCTCTTTCAGAGAGCGGCGAAGCGCCTGATCCATATACGGTCACCTCATCAAAATAGTGTTATATTTTGGCTTGATAATGTTAGTTTTATTTGAGTGATATCAGTATAATGCAAGTATAGAGCGTTTTCATAAGAAAAACAATGTGACGAAAGGCGGTATTCCACCCATGAAGTTTACCGATGGCAACTGGCTGATTCGCGAGGAGTTTACGCTCTCCACCGCGGTGCAGGCCTATGATTTTCAAGTCAAAGACCATACTTTAATTGCCTCCGCCTCCACAACTCCGCTTCGCGGCCGGGGCGATATGATTAATACGACATTGCTGACGATGCAGTTCCACTCTCCGTTGCCGGGGGTCATTGGTGTTAAGCTGATCCATTTTGCGGGGACAGTGGACCATGGTCCTCATTTTGAATTGGCAAAGGGCGGCGACCATGCCGAGATAACCGAAACCGAGCATTATGCCGAGCTCAAGAGCGGCAACCTTAGCGTCCGCATTAACAAAGGCCCGCAATGGTCCGTGGACTTCTTCCGCGGCGACGAGCGGATTACCGGCAGCGGCTACAAATCGATGGCGCATATCACCGAAAGAGGCGGCAACACCTATATGCGCGAAGAGCTTGACCTGCGCGTCGGCGAATGGGTGTATGGTTTGGGCGAACGCTTCACCTCGTTCCTCAAGAACGGTCAAGTGGTTGACATCTGGAACAAGGACGGCGGGACAAGCTCTGAGCAGTCCTATAAGAACATTCCTTTTTACGTGACAAATAAAGGATATGGCGTGTTTGTAAACGATCCGGGTGCGGTTTCGTTTGAAGTCGCATCGGAAAAAGTCAAAAAAGTACAATTTAGTGTTCCCGGCGAATCGCTGGAATATTTCGTCATCGACGGTCCGGAGCCAAAGGATGTGCTGAACAAGTACACCGATCTGACCGGCAAACCGTCCCTTCCTCCGGCGTGGAGCTTTGGCTTGTGGCTGACGACCTCGTTTACAACCGACTATGACGAGGCGACCGTTAACTCCTTTGTGGACGGCATGGCAGAGCGTGATTTGCCGCTGCACGTCTTCCACTTCGACTGCTTCTGGATGCGTGAATTCCATTGGACGGACTTCAAATGGGATGAGCGCGTATTCCCGGATCCAGTGGGCATGCTGAAGCGCCTGAAGGAGAAAGGCTTGAAAATTTGCGTTTGGATCAACCCGTACATCGGTCAGCGCTCCCGTCTGTTTGAGGAAGGGAAGAAGAACGGTTACCTCGTGAAAAAAGCAAACGGTGACGTATGGCAATGGAACCTTTGGCAGCCGGGTATGGCGCTGGTAGACTTCACAAATCCGGCGGCTTGCGAATGGTTTGCCGGATATTTGCGGGAGCTGATCGACATGGGCGTCGACTGCTTCAAAACCGACTTCGGCGAACGGATTCCAACGGATGTCGTGTATCACGATGGCTCCGATCCAGTGAAAATGCATAACTACTATACGTACCTGTACAACAAAGTTGTTTTTGAAGTACTGGAAGAGAAGCTGGGTAAAAATGAAGCAGCTTTGTTCGCACGTTCAGCAACCGTCGGCGGCCAGAAGTTCCCGATCCACTGGGGCGGCGACTGCTACGCGGATTATGAGTCGATGGCAGAAAGCCTTCGCGGCGGCTTGTCGTTGGGCTTAGCCGGCTTCGGCTTCTGGAGCCACGATATCGGCGGCTTTGAGAACACCGCTCCGGCGCATGTGTTCAAGCGTTGGCTGGCCTTCGGCTTGCTGTCCAGCCACAGCCGTCTGCACGGCAGCAGCTCCTACCGCGTGCCTTGGGCTTATGATGACGAGGCAGTGGACGTAACCCGGTTCTTCACCAAGCTAAAATGCCGTTTGATGCCGTATATGTTCGATATTGCGTTCCAAGCGACGCAACAAGGTGTACCAACAATGCGGGCGATGTTCCTGGAATTCCCGGACGATCCAGCGGCCGAAACCTTGGACCGTCAATATATGCTGGGTGACTCGCTGCTTGTAGCGCCGGTGTTCAGCGAACAAGGCGACGTGACGTACTATCTGCCGGACGGCCAGTGGACCCATCTGCTGTCGGGCCAAACGGTAGAAGGCGGCAAATGGCGCAAAGAGAAATACGACTTCTTCAGCTTGCCGCTGTTCGTTCGCCCGAACTCGATTCTGGCGACAGGAGCTAACGATGTTCGTCCAGATTACGACTATGCCAATGAAGTCCAACTTGGCTTGTATGCGATCGAAGACGGGGCAACCGTATCCCGTACGGTACGCAACATTAAAGGCGAAGCTGAGCTTCAAGTTACAGTCGTTCGCGAAGGCAAGCTTGTGAAGGTGACTGCGGAAGGCGCGGGCAAACCGTTCTACGTAACATTGCACGGCATGGGCGAAGCGGAATCGGTGCAAGGGGCTACGTTGTCCAGTAATGGCGCTGTAAAAGTGGAGGCTTTCACAGGGAAAACCGAACTGCAAATCACCTTGAAATAATTGGTCCTAGACCTTAATCGCATCTTAATTTAATATGTGACAGGCATCCCCGGCGCACGGTACGTGCCCGGGGAAACTGAAATATCCCCTTTCCCTTTGACGAAGGGGATATTTCCATTTAGGTGAGAGGTGATCCGATTGTTAAGCAAACTGATTCGCATCACCAATAATTTGCGGCTGAAGCATAAGCTGCTCATTTCCTATATCGTCGTGGTCATGATTCCTGTCCTGATTGTCGGCGTAGCCGTAACCGCTTACTTTCGTAATCAAGCCATGGAACGGGCGATCGCTCAAACCACCAACAACGTCGAAAAGGTAAAAACCCGAACCGCTGCAATGCTTCGTGTGCCGATGGATATCTCCGATATTTTTATGCTCGACGAAGGGCTGGAGAAAATCGTCAGCACCACGTATCCCAATGTGTTAGAGCTGACCAAAGCGTATCTCAATTATAATGATTTTCGCGCTTATGACAGAACCTATCGTGAAGTCTCGGGGATTCGCTTCTATTACGATAATCCTACCTTGATCAACAACCTGGAATTAATCCCGGTGAACGAGGAAATCGAGGGCATGTATTGGTACCAGCAAGCGATGAAGAGCAAAGACATCGGGTGGTTCTACATCAACGACAATCAGGAGGTTCCGGTCAAGCGGCTGAGTCTCGTTCGGCAGATCTCTTTTAAAGGAACAAAGAAAAGCGGTGTACTCATGGTCATCATGAACCAGGAGGAACTGAACCGGATGCTGCAGCAAGAGCCTTTTGAGACGCTGATCACCGATGATTTAGGTTATGTTGTGGCCGCCAATAACCCGGCGATCGTCGGTAAAACGCTGGAGGATTTGGATTACGGCATCGACTTGCGAACCCAGCAAAAGGGGACGTTTCGGGTAGATATCCAAGGAGTTCCATCCTATCTCGTCATCGACACCTTGATCCCGGAATCCAGCATGAACGGTCTGAAGTTTATTTCCGTGTTTGCGACGAAGCCGATTGTTAAGGACGCCAATACCGTAAGCCTTGTCGGATTGCTGATTATCCTTCTCGTATTGCTGATCGCGCTGGTGTTCGTATACACCGTATCGTTCCTGACGACCAACCGGATGCTGCGATTGAGCCGGCACTTAAACCGTCTGGCCTTAGGGGACCTGAACGTCGTGTCGCGGATCGACGGGAATGATGAGATCGGACAGTTGTCCCGGCAGTTCAACTACATGGTGGACAGCATCCGCCGGCTGATGGACCAGGTCGTGGAGAAAACAGAACAAAACAATGCCCTGGAGCTAGCCCAACGCGAGATTAAGCTGAAGATGATGGCCAGCCAGATTAATCCGCATTTTTTGTTTAACGCTTTAGAGTCCATCCGGATGAACGCTCATCTGAAGGGGGACAAAGAAATCGCCAACGTGGTCCGGCTGCTAGGCAAGATGATGCGCAAAAATTTGGAAGTCGGGCGGGAAAGCACACCGTTGAAGGAAGAGCTGGAAATGGTCAGCTCCTATCTGGAAATTCAGAAGTTTCGTTATGAGGACCGCTTAACTTATTCCTTAACTATTGATCCTGCAGCCAGCGCCATTCGGGTACCGCCGCTGATCATTCAGCCGCTCGTTGAGAACGCGGTCGTGCACGGGGTGGAGGACAAGGAAGAAGGCGTCCATGTTGAGGTGAATATTCAGAGAGACAAGGGATTGGTTCGCGTCTCGGTACAGGATAACGGAATGGGAATGACTCCGGAGCGGCTTGAAGAGGTCATGCGCTTCATCTCCGGTTCGACGGAGCCGGAACAGGGACGCATCGGGCTGCGTAACGTGCATCAAAGGCTTGTCCTCTCCTATGGGGAAGCGCACGGATTGCGGATCGTCAGCGAGTATGGCGTGGGCACGAAGATCAGCTTTACGATCCCGGCGGGGGGGAATCTCTAATTTTTATATGGTTTTGTTTGAAATCTCTCGGGTATTTCGTCAGCCGCTCCTCCCTTATCATTAAGCTATAGCAGACAAGGGGGGGAGAAATTGAGATGGAAACGCTGTCAACTCAGCCTGAAACCAGAAATGTAAGCGCAACCCCTGCGCCGCAGAAGAAGCGAAAGAACGGTATCTGGCGGAGCATTTTGCAGCAAAAGTACTTGTACTTAATGTCCATGCCATTCGTGATCTGGTTGTTTGTATTCAACTACCTTCCGGTGTGGGGATGGACGATGGCTTTCCAAAACTATAAGCCGGCGAAATCCTTCTCGGAGCAAAAATGGGTAGGATTTAAAAACTTCGTGGACTTGTTCCAGGACGAGCGGTTTTACCTGGTCCTCCGAAATACGCTGGCGATGAGTTTAATGGGGCTGGTCGCGGGATTCGTCATTCCGATTACTTTTGCGGTGTTGTTGAACGAGCTGCGCGGCAAGTATTTTAAACGAACGGTTCAGACAGTTTCCTATCTGCCGCACTTTGTATCCTGGGTTGTCGTTGCGGGGATCGTGACGAAAATGCTCTCGATCGACGGCGGGATCGTCAACGAAATCTTGGTTTCCTTGCATATCATTGACGAACCGATCCAATTCATGGCCCAAGGGAAATGGTTTTGGGGAATTGTAACCGCTTCCGATGTGTGGAAAGAAACCGGTTGGAACGCCATCATATACTTGGCGGCAATCACCGGCATCGATAAAGAATTGTATGAAGCGGCACGGGTTGATGGAGCCGGACGCTTCCGGCAAATTTGGAACATTACGCTTCCGGGGATCCGGACGACAATTTCGGTACTGCTGATCATGTCGATCGGCCATTTGATCGGCATCGGGTTCGAGAAGCAGTTCCAGCTAAGTAACTCGCTCGTAACGGACTATTCCGAAGTGCTGGACTTGTATGCACTGAACTACGGTATCAATATTAGCCGTTTCTCCTACGGTACAGCCATCAGTATGTTCACTTCCGTAGTCAGCATCATCCTGCTGCTTACGGCCAACGGAATCATGAAGAAAACGACAAAAGAGAGCATCATGTAAGGGAGGGAGAAGGGCGATGGCAAGTTCAAGCAGAGGCTTTAATGATACGCGGGGCGATAAAATTTTCAACATTTGCAACATCATCCTGATGAGCGTTATTTTGGTCATCACGTTGTATCCTTTCCTGAACGTGTTGGCGATCTCCTTTAATGATTCCACCGATACGGTTCGAGGCGGCATCTACATTTGGCCTCGGGAATTCACTTTGGAGAACTATAAAACGATCTTTAATTATTCCAGCCTGATTACCGGCTTTAAAATTACGATTTACCGGACCGTGCTTGGGACCGTGCTTGGCTTGATCAGCGCATCGATGCTGGCCTATACGCTTAGCCGGCCGGATTTCAAATCCCGGAAGTTCGTATCCACCTTCCTGGCGTTGACGATGTACTTCTCCGGCGGGTTGGTTCCAACCTATATGCTGATGCGCCATCTCGATTTGATCGGCACGTTCTGGATTTACATCCTGCCTGGGGTGGTCAGCGCGTTTAACGTGTTCGTGATCCGTTCTTTTATCGACGGACTGCCGTATGCGTTGCAGGAATCAGCCAAGCTGGACGGAGCCAACGATTTCACGATTTATTACAAAGTGATTTTGCCGCTCTGTAAGCCGGTTCTGGCAACGATCGCCTTGTTCCTGGCGGTGGGCCAATGGAACTCTTGGTTCGACACTTATCTGTACAACGGGAACAAAGCGCATTTGACGACGCTTCAATATGAGTTGATGAAAATTTTGCAAAGCACCAACCAAGGCGCAAGAATGATCAACGCCAACGATATGGCGAATCAGATGGCTCAGGTCTCACCGGAATCGATCAAAATGGCGATTACGATCGTCGTTACAGTACCGATCTTGATCGTTTATCCGTTCTTGCAACGTTACTTCGTCGACGGGATGACGCTGGGTGCCGTCAAGGCTTAACCCTAGATCCTGACGGCAGCAAGCCCGCGATAGAGTAACGCCGCTAACTCCGCTCCGCCGCCGCAAAGCTGAATTCGCGGCGGGGCGGCACTCGGCGGATGGAAAGTGCTTCTTTCTTAAAGCAAAGATGAAAGCCCTTACTTTTCTCGGTGAGTGCCGGGAATGAGGGAAGCAGCTGAGGTATCAGCAGGCGAAGGCCTGTTCATACAATACAAGTTTGATCAAGATGACGAGGGGGAACGTAGAAATGAAGTGGAAAAGCCCTAAAGCATTCGCAGCGATCTTGCTTGCGAGTACGGTGTTGGTAGCAGGTTGCGGAAGTAACGGTAACAATGCGGCCAACAGCAGCAATACCGGCAGCGCGGGAAGCAATGCGGAAGCGTCCGCGGATAACAGCCCGATCACCTTTACTTTCTTTGGTGCGGATGCCAGCCCGAACTGGAACAACATGCAAGACGACGTAGGTAAAGTGATTACAGAGAAAACCGGGGTAACACTTGAAGCTGAGTTTGACGTAGGGGCCGGCGGCGGCGAAAACAAAATTGCGCTGATGGCGGCAAGCGGCGATGTTCCGGATCTGATTTTTGCCAAAGGGGAATTGAGCAAGCTGGTGGATGCCGGACTCATTATCGACTTGGCTCCGCTGATTGAAGAACATGCACCAAACCTGAAGAAAATTTTCAGTGAAAATATGAACCGTCTGAAATACAGCAACGATGATCCTGCCATTTACTCAATCTTCACGAACGGCGGCGTGGATCAGCAATACTTTGACGCTGGCGGCGGCTTCGAAATCCAGCAACGTGTCTTGAAAGAGCTGGGCTATCCGAAGATTCGCACGGTGAAGGATTTTGAAAACGTACTGAAGCAGTATGTGGAGAAACACCCAACTACCGACGGTCAACCAACGATTCCGTTGACGCTGAGCGCTGACGACTGGAGAATCATGATCACCGTAACGAACCCGGCGTTCCTGACAACCGGGGCACCGGACGACGGCGAATATTATGTTAATCCGGAAACGTATGAAGCGATGCTGCACTACAAACGTCCGGAAGAGAAGGAATACTTCCGCTGGCTGAATCACATGTATAACGAAGGCCTCCTGGATAAAGATACGTTCGTGCAAAAAGAAGACCAATACAAAGCGAAAATCGCCAGCGGCCGCGTGCTTGGCCTGATCGACCAAGAGTGGGGATATCAGGATGCAGAAAACGCATTGAAAACCGCAGGCAAAGACGAGTACACGTACGCCCACTTCCCGGTCACGTTGACGGAGGAATATGAAGATCATTCCTTCCAACAAGCAGGTGTCGATGGTTACGGGATCAGTATCACCACAGCATGTAAAGATCCGGTTCGCGCGATCAAGTTTATCGACTGGTTGTCTTCTGACGAAGGTCAGGTCCTGAGAAACTGGGGCGTAGAAGGTAAACACTACACCGTGGATGAAAATGGCCAACGCGTCATCCCAGCTGACATTCAAGAACGGAAAGTAAATGACAGCACGAACTTCACCAAGGAATCCGGCATCAGCTTGTACCGCATCTTCGGTGCGAACTATGGTGACGGCGTGAAAGATCCTTCGGGCAACTACTACACCACGAACTTCCCTGAGCAAATCGTGGCAGGCTACACCGAAGCTGAAAAAGAAACGTTGAAAGCTTACAATGCAACAACTTGGAAAGACCTGTTCCCAGGTGAAGATGCATTCCCTGCGAAGGATTGGGGCGCTCTGTACAACATGCCTGTTCCTACGGACGGCGATTACCAAGTGATTTACCAAAAAACGCAGGATATCATCCGTAAGCGGATTCCGGAAGCGATTCTGGCGAAGGAAGCCGATTTCGACAAGATTTATGACGCTTTCCTTGAAGAGCTGGACAAAGCCGGCGCGAAGAAGATGGAAGCCGAGTATACGGAATTGGTTAAGAAGAGAGTCGAATTGTTTACCGGTAAGAAATTGTAATTGTAGCTTAGCAGTAACAATCTAAATAGGATTGCAAAAAGGCCCGTGTGTTTTCGGGCCTTTTTGCGCCAGTTAGCCATTATATACATCATTCAGGAGGATGAGGAAACTGAACTATTCGGAGCAAACGGAGTGGAAGCTATGGTATGATCGCCCCGCTTCTCGCTGGGAGGAAGCTCTTCCCGTTGGAAACGGGCGAATCGGCGGGATGGTCTTCGGCGGGATTCATCGCGAGCGGATTGCGCTGAATGAAGATACGTTATGGTCGGGATTCCCCCGGGACCCGCAAAACTACGATGTGCTGCGTCACCTTGGACCGGCCCGGGAACTGATCTTCGCCGGCAAATACAAAGAGGCCGAGAAACTGATCGATGCGAAAATGCTAGGCCGACGCACGGAATCCTACCAGCCGCTTGGGGATTTGTGGCTGGAGCAGGGAGATTCGGCGACGGAGGCCGATGGGAATGAGCTGCGGGGATTCCGACGGGAATTGGATCTGGCGACCGGGATCGCAACGACGACTTATCGGATCGGGGGGGCGGAATATCGCCGCGAGGTATTCATCAGTGCGGTTGATCAGGTGATGGTTCTCCGCATTACGGCGCTGGGGAGTGAACCTGTGAATATGGCCGCTTCGTTGGACTCTCTTCTTCGTCATCAAGCCTTCGGCGGGCCGGCGGGAACGGCACGGATCTGCATGAGAGGCCAGGCCCCCAGCCATATTGCCGACAATTATCGCGGGGACCATCCGCAGTCGGTCTTATACGAGGACGGCTTGGGCCTCACCTTTGAGGCCCAGCTCTTGGCGCTGCCGGAGGGCGGCGGCACGGTGCAGGCAGATGCCTCAGGCCGGCTAACGGTGAGCGGGGCGAAGGCGGTGACGCTGCTGCTGGCAGCCGCCACGGATTACGCCGGCTATGATCAGGCGCCGGGAAGCGGCGGCATCGACCCGGCGGAGCGATGCCAGGCGGCGCTGGATGCGGCCGCAGCGCTTGGCTATGAGCAGCTGCGTCAGCGCCATGAGGCGGATCACCGCCGGCTGTTCGGCCGCGTTGAGCTGCGGCTGGGCCGCGCGGAGGAGGCCGCCGAGCGGGCAGCCCGTCCGACCGACGAGCGGCTTGAGGCTTATCGCCGCGGAGAGTCGGACCTTGGGCTGGAGTCGTTGTATTTTCACTACGGCCGATATTTGCTGATGGCCAGCTCCCGGACGGGGACGGAGGCTGCTCATCTGCAGGGCATCTGGAATCCGCATGTGCAGCCGCCGTGGAACTGCGGGTATACGACCAACATCAATACGCAAATGAATTATTGGCACGCAGAGGTGGCGGGGCTGGCCGATTGCCATGAGCCGTTGTTCGAGCTGATCCGTGATCTTAGCGTAACCGGAGCCCGAACGGCGCGGATTCATTACGGCGCCCGGGGCTGGGTCGCTCATCACAATGTGGATGTATGGCGCCAATCCACGCCATCGGACGGCGAGGCCAGCTGGGCGTTCTGGCCGATGGGCGGCGTGTGGCTGTGCCGCCATTTATGGGAGCATTACGAATTTGGGCTGGACGAGCAGTTTCTGCAGGAAACGGCGTATCCACTGATGAAGGGAGCTGCCGAGTTTTGCCAGGATTGGCTGGTGCCCGGACCGGACGGACGGCTGGTTACAGCCCCGTCGACTTCGCCGGAGAACAAGTTCCTGACACCGGATGGCGGAGAGCCTTGCAGTGTGTCTGCTGGCAGTACGATGGATCTGTTCTTGATCCGTGAACTGTTGGAGCATACGATTCGGGCCGCAGAAATTCTTAAGGTTGACGAGGCGTGGCGACAAGAGCTGGCCGATACGCTCACGCGTATGGCTGAGCCGCAGATCGGCCCGGACGGCCGGCTGCAGGAGTGGAGCGAGCCGTTTGCAGAAGCCGAGCCGGGACATCGGCACGTGTCCCATTTGGTTGGCTTCTACCCGGGCAATGCGATCACGGTGCGGCAGACGCCGGAGCTGGCGGAAGCTGTCCGCCGCACGCTGGAGGAGCGCATCCGGAACGGCGGAGGCCATACCGGCTGGAGCTGCGCCTGGCTGATTAACCTGTACGCCCGGCTGGGCGACGGGGACACCGCTCACCGGTTCGTGAACACGCTGCTGTCACGTTCCACGTATCCGAACCTGTTCGACGATCATCCGCCGTTCCAGATCGACGGCAACTTCGGCGGAGCAGCCGGCATCGCCGAGATGCTGCTGCAAAGTCATATGGGCGGCATCGACCTGCTGCCGGCCCTGCCTGCGGCCTGGACGAGGGGGCAAGTGAGCGGCCTGCGAGCCCGCGGAGGGTTTACCGTCGACATGACGTGGGAGGAGGGCCGTCTGACGTCGGCCTGCATCACGTCAACGTCCGGCGGCGAGTGCACGCTGCGCGGGCTGCATGGCCTGAGCGTCCGCTTGCCGGACGGCCGCACCGTGCAGGAAGGTGAACGCTTCCAGACGGAGCCGGGGGCGACGTACCTCGTAGGCTAGAAGGAAAAGCCCCGAATTTCTCGCGGGGGGCGCTCGGCGTCAAATGAATGCAAAAGTGCAGTTTTCCACGAAAAAAAGCCCTCCCCTTTTGGGTTAGGCTTTGTTAGACGAATGCGCCGTACCGCCCCGGACTTGAACGTTCCCTAATGCAGCCTGCGGAACTGCTGGGGCGTCATGCCTGTGTGCTTGCGGAACGTGGCGACGAAGTGGCTGGCATCGCGAAAGCCCGTTTTGCCGGCAATCGCAGCGACGGTGATGCCGGGTTCGCTGGCCAAATGCTCCTTCGCCTTATGGATGCGCATTTGCGTGAGGTAACTGTATGGGGCGATGCCAAACGATTGCTGGAACAGCTTGCTGAGATGTCGCCCGGACATTCCGGCTACTTCCGCCAACGTATCCAGCCCCACGTCTGGATTGCCGTATTCCCGCTCCATCCAGGCGAGCAACGGCCCCAGCTTCTCCATGATTCGCGGGACAGCGCTGCTGCTTACTTGGCCGAATTGGCTCAGGACAGCGAGGAACCGGTATACCTCAGTTGAGGTCTCCAGGCCAAACGGGTCCTGAATGCTGTCCAGCCGGTTCAGCAAGTGGCCGAGCAACGGGGAGATGGGGGCCTCCGGTTCCCAGCGGAACAGGACGGCCTCCCGGATGCCAAACGCAGCCAATATCGATCCGGCAGCCGCTCCGCCAAAGGTGAGGTAATAGGTCTCCCATGTCGAGCTCCGCTTGGCCTGATAAGCGTGAGGCATACCTGGCGGCAACAGCATCCCGCTGCCTGGCTGAAGCAGGAACGTACCGCTGCCCAACGTTAGCTCTCCCTCGCCCTCGGCGGTATGCAGCCAATGGTAATAAGGGTAGCCGTCCGGGCGGACAATTTTCTCTTGATTTGGATTATAGCCGACGCTTTCGAGGAGTAAGGGAAGATCCGGCGTGGCAGCCGGAGAAAAAACAAAACGGGTAAAGGCCCGTGAACTCATCGTACGAAATGCCTCCTAGGTATGATCCATATTATTATATTACAATTCGAAATTATTATATATAAAGCGGGAAATTTCAACCTTACAATGGACTTAGAAGTTATATATTGTAAAAGGATGTGGATATGGTGATCAACGAGAAACTGCCGAAGATTTGGTACGGCGGCGACTACAATCCAGAGCAGTGGGGACCAGACGTCTGGAAAGAGGACGAGCGGATGTTCAAACTGGCTGGGATTGATGTGGCGACGGTCAACGTTTTTTCCTGGGCGATGATTCAACCGAGCGAGGAAACGTATGACTTTGCACAATTGGACGAAACGATCGACCGCTTGTATAAAAGCGGCGTGTATGTCTGCCTGGCGACCAGCACTGGGGCTCACCCTGCATGGATGGCTCGCAAATATCCGGACGTGCTGCGCGTAGACGTGCAGGGACGGAAACGCCGGTTTGGCGGACGTCATAACTCTTGCCCCAATTCGCCGACCTATCGCAAATACGCTGCCCGTCTGGCCGGCAAGCTGGCAGAACGATACAAGGATCATCCGGGGCTGTTAATCTGGCACGTGTCCAATGAATACGGCGGCTACTGCTATTGCGACAACTGTGCAGCGGCCTTCCGCGTCTGGCTGCGGGAACGTTACAAGACGCTGGATGAGCTCAACCGGGTATGGAATACGCGATTCTGGGGCCACACGTTTTATGATTGGGAAGAGATTGTGGTGCCTAACGAACTCAGTGAAGAATGGGGCGGAAACCGTACGAATTTCCAAGGGATTTCGCTGGATTACCGGCGCTTCCAGTCCGATTCGCTGCTGGAGTGCTACAAGCTGGAATACGACGAAATCAAGAAGCATACGCCTAACGTTCCGGTAACCACTAACTTGATGGGCTTTTATCCGGAATTGGATTACTTTAAATGGGCGAAATCTATGGACATTGTTTCTTGGGATAACTACCCGTCCTTGGATACGCCGGTTAGCTTCACGGCCATGGCTCATGACTTGATGCGCGGGTTGAAGAGCGGCGCTCCGTTCATGCTGATGGAACAGACGCCAAGCCAGCAGAACTGGCAGCCGTACAACTCGCTGAAGCGCCCTGGCGTAATGCGGCTTTGGAGCTATCAGGCCGTAGCTCGCGGCGCCGACACGGTCATGTTCTTCCAGCTGCGCCGCTCGATTGGGGCGTGCGAGAAATATCATGGGGCGGTTATTGAGCACGTGGGCCACGAGCATACCCGGGTCTTCCGTGAAGTAGCGGAGCTGGGCCGAGAGCTGGATCAGCTGGGCGATACGCTGTTGGATGCGCGGACGGAAGCCAAGATCGGCATCGTCTATGACTGGGAGAACCGTTGGGCGATCGAGCTTTCCAGCGGCCCATCCGTAGCCTTAAATTACGTCAATGAAGTGCACAAATATTACGATACGTTGTTCCAAATGCATGTAGAGAGCGACATGGTGTCAGTGGAGGAGGATTTCAGCAAATACGAAATCCTGATTGCCCCGGTGATGTATATGGTGAAGCCGGGCTTTGCGAAGAAAGTGGAGGAGTTCGTAGCTGGCGGAGGTACGTTTGTCACCACCTTCTTCAGCGGCATCGTGAACGAGAACGATCTGGTGACGCTTGGCGGGTATCCAGGTGAGCTGCGCTCCGTTCTAGGTATTTGGGCAGAGGAAATCGACGCTCTGTTGCCGGGCCATACGAACCAAATCGTGATGAAAGAAGCTTGGGGTGCGTTGTCCGGACAGTATGAATGCGGCCTCTTGTGCGATTTAATTCACGCCGAAGGCGCGGAAGTGCTGGCGGAATACGGCTCTGATTTCTATCAGGGGATGCCGGTCGTGACGGTCAATTCGTTTGGCAAAGGACGCGCGTATTATGTGGCAAGCAGCCCGGACGCCGCCTTCTTGCAAGGATTCCTGAAGAACCTCTGCGAGGAGAAAGGGATCCAGCCGCTGCTGGATGCGCCAGAAGGCGTTGAAGTAGCACGCCGCGTGAAGGATGGCAAAGCTTTCTTGTTCCTGTTGAACCATAACGAAGGGCCCGCCGAGGTGGAGATTGGGTCCGAAGCTTATAAGGACCTGTTGGCGCAAACGGAAGTGTCGGGGACGGTTCAAGTCCCTGGCCGAGGCGTTGTCATTTTGGAAGGGAAAAAATAAAGACCATAAAAAACCGCAAGGCCGTTTATGTCAGGCCTTGCGGTTTTTGCAAATCGGAGAGGTTCAGCTGTTCTCCAAAATTGTGTTCAGCGTTGTCCGATCCAGTCCGCGCACGAGGCGGATCAACAGCTCCTTCGCTGCAGCGTAATCATCCGTGTGGATGATCGAGGAGGACGTGTGGATGTAGCGGGAGCAAATACCGATCACGCTCGAGGGGACGCCGGTGCCGCTGAGATGCACTTGACCGGCATCCGTGCCGCCCGGCGACACGAAATATTGGTACTTAATCTTGTGTGTATCCGCCGTATCACGGATATATTCGACCAAGCCGCGATGGGTGATCATCGTCGGGTCGAGGATACGCAGCAGGGTGCCTTCACCCAGCCGGCCAAACGCTTTTTTGTCGCCGGTCATATCGTTGGCGGCGCTGGCATCCAAGGCGAAGAAGATGTCTGGCTTGATGAGGTTCGCCGCTGTCCGAGCACCTCTAAGGCCAACTTCTTCTTGCACGTTCGCCCCGGCATAAAGCACATTTGGCAGCTTCTCACCGTGCAGTGCTTCAAGCAGTTCAATCGCTAATCCAACGCCGTAGCGGTTATCCCAGGCTTTCGCCATAATTTTCTTCGGATTGACGAGAGGGGTGAACTTGCAAATCGGCACGATTTGCTGGCCGATCCGCACCCCTGCGGCTTCGGCTTCCTCCCGGCTGTCCGCGCCGATATCCAGATACATCGATTTGAGATCTACCGGCTTGTTGCGCTGCGACTCATCCAGCAGGTGGGTCGGAATCGATCCGACGACGCCGACGATTGGCCCGTTTGGCGTAATGATTTGCAGGCGTTGCGCCAAAACGGCCTGACTCCACCAGCCGCCAAGCGGTTGGAACGACACCATTCCGTTGTCGCTGATTCCGGTGGTCATGAAGCCCACTTCGTCAAAATGACCAGCCACCATGACCCGAGGCCCTTGCTCATCTCCGCGCAAGACCCCGAACAGCCCGCCAAGGTTATCCTGCACGAATTCCTGCGTGTAGGCCGACATTTTCTGTTTGACGAGGGCCCGCAGTTCTCGTTCAAATCCAGGAGCCGCTGGAAACTCCGTCAGTTCTTTAAATAGCTCGCGCGTTTTTTCATTCATTGTTTGCTTCTCCTTTTTCTAAAGATACGGGTTCCAAAGGCCCGATTTACAGCACTTGATATTTTAGAATCACTCGAAGTTGAATCTTCCTCTCCTAGTATGAACTACCTTTTTTCGATTGTCCATGCAGCGATTGTGTTCTGAATTTCCAGCATCGCTGTAACGTTGATGAGCACCCGGCTCCCAAGCAAAGCATATACTGCAGAAGCAGCAGTTCGATGGGCGAATGAGGAGGCTAAGCTGAATGGAACGGTATGCCAAGGATTGGCTGGTGATCTGTCTGCTCTTTATCCTGTTAGTGATCGTCCTTCTATATTTATAATAACAGGATGCAATTCCCTTGCCCCACCTGATGCAAGTCCGCCGGAACTTGATTCCTGCGGGCTTCTTTGTGTTGTCATTGAGCAGTTTGGAGCCGAAATCCATGGATCATTTTCCAAACATAACAAGCCGCCGGATGACAAATAATGAGTATACCGTGCAAGTTAGGAAAATAAGGAGGAATGTCGTTTGCCTGCAAAAGCGAAAAACAAGCCGGGAGCTCGGGTGAAGCTGAACAACCTGCTGCTGACGGAGGAAGAGTATCAGCAGGTTGCCGACCAGCATAAGCCGAAAACCAACGTTTTGCGCAACTGCGTAAGGGCGTTTCTGGTCGGCGGGTTCATCTGCTTTATTGGCCAATGTATCCAGCAGCTGTTTATGACTTTTGCCGACATGTCCGCGCGGGAAGCAGCGAGTCCTACGGTCGCGATCCTGATTTTGATCTCCGTCGTGCTCACCTCGTTTGGCGTATACGACAAAATCGCCCAATGGGCTGGAGCCGGTACGGCTGTCCCGGTGACGGGGTTTGCCAACTCCATGTGCTCCTCGGCCATTGAATCCCGAGCAGAAGGCCTTGTCCTTGGCGTCGGGGCCAATATGTTTAAGCTGGCGGGTTCGGTGATCGTGTTTGGCGTAGTGGCCGCGTTTATCGTAGGAGTGATTCATGTTATTTTCGGCCTGGGAGGAGTGCATTAACCGATGCTGATCGGCGCGCAAACCTGGGAATTTCGCTCCAAACCGGCCATTATCGGAGCGGCGACCGTTGTTGGTCCCGAAGAAGGGGAGGGACCGTTGTCCCACACGTTTGATTTCGTCTACGACAATTTGGAGATTGACGAGAAGACGTGGGAACGAGCGGAGCGCAAACTGTTGGAGCACGCTTCTGCCCTGGCCTTGGTCCATGCCGGCATCAACCGCGAGGACCTGTCCTTCTTCATCGGCGGCGATCTGATGAACCAAATTATCACTGCGACGTTTGCAGCTCGGTCGATTGCAGCTCCGTATCTCGGGGTGTTCGGCGCCTGCTCCACCTCAATGGAGAGTCTCGCTTTAGCCGCTTTTCTGGCAGACGCCGGCGGAGCAAAATATGCGATGGCCGGTACGGCCAGCCATAACTGCACCGTGGAGAAGCAATTCCGCTATCCCACCGAGTACGGTTCACAAAAACCGGCCACCGCCCAATATACGATTACAGGCGCGGGCTGTGCGGTCGTATCGAAGGAAGGGAAGGGGCCGCGCATTACCCACGCTACGATCGGCCGGATCCAGGATCTTGGCGTCAAGGATCCGTTTAACATGGGAGCGGCCATGGCGCCGGCTGCCGTGGATACGCTGGTTTCCCACTTCCGTGATACGGGCCGGGGACCCGAGGATTATGATTTGATCGTCACCGGAGACTTAGCTTCGGTCGGACATGCTATCGCCAAGGATCTGCTTGAAAAAGACGGCGTCTTGATGGATAAAACGGAATTTAACGATTGCGGACTGATGATTTATGACCGCAACAAACAAACGTATGTGAACGCCGGAGGCAGCGGCTGCGGCTGTTCCGCCGTCGTCACCTACGGCCACATTTTACGAAAATTAAAGAACCGGGAACTAGGCCGGGTGCTGGTCGTTGCTACGGGTGCCCTCTTGTCTCCGCTGTCCTATCAGCAAGGCGAGAGCATTCCTTGCATCGCGCACGCGGTCGCCCTGGAACAGGAGGTTAGTAAAGAATGATATTTTTCTGGGCATTTGTTGTTGGCGGATTGATCTGTGTGATCGGCCAACTGATGTTTGACGTGCTAAAACTCACCCCGGCGCACACGATGAGTACGCTGGTGGTCGCCGGTGCAGTGATGGATGCGATAGGCTGGTATGATCCGCTGGTGAAGTTCGCCGGAGCGGGGGCCTCGGTACCGATCACCAGCTTTGGGAACTCGTTGGTACATGGGGCATTAACCGAGCTGCAACGAGACGGATGGATCGGTGTAATTACCGGGATCTTCGACGTGACAAGTGCCGGGATTTCGGCGGCGATCATTTTCTCCTTCCTTGCGGCACTGGTTGTTCGGCCCAAAGGCTAAATTTTTTGGGAATCGCGTTGCTTTTTACGGGAACAGTGTACTCCCTATCTATCTTCATGTAAAATAGGTAGATATATACAGGTCTTATTTGGGAGGGAAAATGCGTGCCCGTACATGAGCAATCGATTCAAACTTTGAACGCCGTAAAGAACAACCTGGAGTCATGTATTTTAGGAAAGTCTTTTGAAATTAAGCTGCTGCTTTCGGCGCTGCTGGCCGGCGGCCATGTGTTAATCGAGGACGTACCCGGTACAGGCAAGACTCAGCTCGTGAAGGCGCTGGCGAAGTCGATGAGCGGAGATTACCGGCGGATTCAATGCAATCCAGACATATTGCCCAGCGACATAACGGGGGTATCGGTTTTCCATCCTCATGAAGAACGTTTTGTATTCCGGCCGGGTCCGGTAATGACGCATATTTTGCTGGCGGATGAAATCAACCGGGCAACTACGAAGACGCAATCCGCTTTGCTGGAAGTCATGGAGGAGCGAAGCGTCACTGCCGATGGCGTGACCTACCCGCTGCCTCACCCCTTTATGCTCTGCGCTACGCAAAACCCGATTGATTTTGAAGGCACTTATTTGCTGCCGGAAGCCCAGTTGGACCGTTTTATGATGAAAATTGGGATCGGGTATCCCGACGCTGACACGGAGAAAGCGATGCTGCGCTCTCATAGTCAAGGCCAGCCGGCAGAACAGTTGAAATCGGTTACAACGATGGAAGAGATCGCCGAGATTCAACGCGAGGTTCAGCGCGTGCATATCAGCGAACCGCTTGCCGATTACTTGCTGGAGATCGTCCGTCGGACACGGGAGCATGAAGATGTCCTGCTGGGGGCCTCGCCGCGTGCTTCGCTCGCTTTTATGGCTGCAGCCAAGGCTTATGCTTACCTAGAGGAACGGGATTATGTGCTGCCCGATGATATTAAGACGCTGGCGCCATTCGTGCTGGAGCACCGGATTCTGCTGCGTCCCGAGTCCCGTCTGGGGCATCGGAACGTCAGTGAGGTATTGCAGCAAATTCTCCGGCAGGTCCACGTACCGGTCGCCATAGGACGGTAACCGATGCGCGCGCTGGTCGAAGGCTTTAAAGCGGGCCTCACCTCCCGAAAATTCTGGAGAGTGGCGTCCGTTTGGCTGATCTGCCTGTTGTATGTCTTGTTTCAAGGCGGGAAAACCTCGCTGATGCTATTTATGATGGTTTCGGTACTGTGCTTCTACTGGGTGATTGGAGGGTTTGGCGGCGTCAAACGCATCACAGGCTCACGGACGCTCTCGCTCTCTGGAGAGCGGGGCGGGTTGCTTCAAGCCGGGGATCAGGTGGTGGTGAAGCTGCAACTGCAGCTTCCCGCATTCCTTCCCCTGCCTTACATCGTTGTCAAGGAAACGCTGCGGCGCCATAACGGAGACAGCTGGATATTTGAGGATAGCATCGTGCCCTACTTCAGCTCTCGATCCGAGTTGGTGTACAAAACGCCGCCGCTCGAGCGCGGAAAATACGCATTTGACGGTACGCATTGCAGTGCAGAGGATATTTTTGGCCTTATGGAGCATACCAGCGTCTTTCAGACCGGCGGGGAGTTTCGTATTCTTCCCCGGACGGTGTTTATTCCTCACTGGGAGCTGTACAGCCGCAATTCGCGTCTAGCGGGTCCGGAGACGGCGATTGCGTTGTCGCGCCGGGAATCTACTCAAATCAACGGGGTGCGTGACTATGTGTACGGGGATCGGATTTCGCGGATTCACTGGAGCGCCACTGCGAAGACGGGAACCTGGAAGTCCAAGGAGTTCGAGCATGAATCGCTGCCTAAGATGGTGCTGGTGCTAGACGCCCATACCAGCGGATATTACCGTGCTTCGCAGTTCGAATTGGCCGTATCAACGGCTGCATCGCTGTTGGAATTTGGGTCCAGGGAACGGATCAGCATGGGGTTGTGCACTCTGGGCAAGTCCCTTCGTTACTTTCCGCCGGCGGAAAGTTATCTGGAGCGACAGCAGATGCTGCACCATCTCGTAGATATCGATGCAGACGGGTTCGGCAACTATAAGGATCGCTTAGAAGCGAAGCCGGATTTATTTCAGCCGGGCGCATTCTTTATCCTCATAAGTCCGCTGGCGGACGATAAAGTGCTGGCTATGCTTAGGTTAGCCAAATCCCGTCAGATGATCCCGTATCATATCCAAATCGGGGAAGAGACTGTGGCCGCAGGTGCGTCTAACAGCTATCAAACCGTGAAACGTTCTGCATGGCAGGCAACCCTGCAGGAGCGGGGACTTCGCGGGATATACGTCACCTCTCTGCACGAGCTTCCTGCAGCGATGGGGGGTGCAAAGCTGTGAAACTATTGGCCAATACTCAGCTTCCGAAGTCTTATCAGAATTTAACCCTGCTGTGGATCGTGATCATTGCGATGCAATGGATTGATTTTACGGAACCGCTGTGGTTCTCGGTCACGACCACTTTGGTGACGGTCACGATCATCTTGATGGCTCTGATTGAATGGCTGCTTCCGGTACAGGCAGCGTGGAAATGGATGATTAAGATCATCGCGCTGCTGCTCATTTGGAGGTTCATCCTCACCACTTACGGGGTTTATGTTCCGTTTGGCCCGTTATTTCCCGATCAGATTCGCGGTATGGCGTTAACCTTTACGCCGTATATCTGGTTTTCCTTAGTCGCTTGGGTGCTGCTTGAAGCGGCGCTGCGGCTGGTTGTTACTCGACTGAGAATTTTGGTGTTTCTGGCTGCCCATCTGGTTGCGTTTACGATTTTGGACTCTTTTACACGTTATTATTTATGGCAAAACGTAGCCTGGATTGTGTTCGCCGGTCTCGGATGGCTGGTTAGCGCCAATTTCTACGAGTATCGCCGGAAATATCCGCAGGGCTGGCAACGATTGCGGCAAAGCCCATTCAAGATCGCGGTGAACGTCTTTATCGTCTTTGCCTGCGTGCTTTTGATCGGGATTAGCATGCCGTCGGTGTCACCTACGCTGACCGATCCGTATACGGCTTGGATCAAGCGGAGCGGAGGGGGCGGAGGCGGTCCTTCCACCTTGACCAGCGCGTTAGGGAATAGCCCATCCGCTGTTCAAGAAGAGATCGTCTCCGGCTACAGCCGCGATGACAAAACGCTAGGCGACGGGTTCGAATTCAGTTACAGCCCGGTCATGTCCATTGAAACCCCGGTGAGATCCTATTGGCGCGGTGAGACCCGGCGCATCTACTCCGGGAAGGGATGGGCTGATCTGGAGCAGGAAGGCCGGGATACGGAACGCTATCGCGGCGGACCGGACGCCGAGCCGCTCGAGCATGAGCAGCCTGGCAAGGTGGAAACGATGCGGGTCGAACAGATCGTGACAATGAATACCGACAAGGAGTACCCGGTGTTGTTTGGCGGTTACGCTATCGAAAGCGTGGAATTACTGGACGAACGCCAGCAGGCAGATATGCGCTGGTCTGCCAAACAGGCGGAACTATTCTGGAACGGCTATCGTGATCCCGGGGATTTGCCGAATTACCCGAGGAAATATAAAGTGGTCGCCAATATCCCTCTGATCCCGCTTAAGGAGCTGGAGCAGGCCAGTTACGATACCTTGTATCCAGAAGGGGCGCCGGAGGAATATTTGCAGATTCCCAACAATCTGCCGCAGCGGGTCAAAGATCTGGCTGCGGAAATTACCGCAGAAGGCGAGACGCCCTACGCGAAAATGGATTTGCTGCAACAGTACCTTCGGCAAAATTACGAATATACAAACAAGCCGGATTTGACTCGCAGACGCAGCGATGATTTCGTTGACAGCTTCCTGTTTGAAATTCGGCAGGGGTACTGCGACTACTATTCCACGGCGATGGTTGTGATGGCCCGCTCGCTGGGCATCCCGGCACGTTGGGTTAAAGGATACGCTCCCGGCAGTCAGCCAAGCGACGAGATGATGATGCGCAATCCGGAGCTGGGGCGGGCATATAATGTGAGCAACGCGGATGCTCACTCTTGGGCGGAGCTCTACTTCGGCGATTACGGCTGGATACCGTTCGAGGCGACGCCGGGCTTTGTTTCCCCGATTATGGAGGCACCGGAAGAGAGCGAAGATACGCTTACGGTTGATACGAACACCGATACGGAGGTTGCGGCTGCCGAAGACAGCTTCTTCTCGAAGCTGGATCCGGTGGTGATGCAGCGGATTTTTGTCTCGGCCGTCAGCGTCCTGTTGCTCTGGACCCTGTACCAACTGCGCTCAGAATTGTATTTCCTCTGGCTCCGGTTGCGGCTGGGCCGTCCGCTGACGCCAGAGGAAAAGACGGTATACGAAACGCTGCGACTCGTAAGACGGATGCAGCGGAGAGGCTTTACCCGCGGTGACCAGGAGACGCTGCGCGAAGCATTTGAGCGTTGGAAGCTTGAACGTCCGCAGCTGGCGGAAGTGCTGGACCCGCTGCTTCTCTTATACGAGCAGGCGATGTACAGCTCCAGTCCAAGCCCGGCTGCTGCGAATTGGCGCGCCGCGCGGGAGCTGTCCCGAAAGGCAACCCGATTGGTTGGCGGGCACGGTTGGAAGCAGGCTTGGCCGCTCGGTCCTAAACGAACCTTAGGCCAATAATCCAATCGTAGAGCGATTGATCTCTGATTAACGTCAACGCCCCCGTGCTTGCGCGGGAGGCGTTTTCTTTTTTAAAATAGAAGCATGTCGGGGGAATAATATGGTATAGTTTGTCGTATGAAACCGAGGTGAACGTATTTGTTTGAGAAGTTTATACCGAATATGCGCGTGGACAGCGTATTCGATATCGATCTGGAAGGACTCTATGCCCAAGGCTACCGCGGCATCATCACCGACCTCGACAACACTCTGGTCGGAGCCAAAGCGCCGCTGGCCACTCCCGAACTGATCGAATGGTTTGAGAAAGTGAAGAAATGCGGGTTTAAACTCGTGATTGTGTCAAACAATAATTTGGATCGGGTGTCGGTATTCGCCAACCCCTTAAATATTGAGTTTGTACACGCAGCCAGAAAACCGTCCGGCGCAGCTTTTCACCGAGCGATGGAAATGATGGGGCTTGGTCCGAAGGAGACGATCGTGGTAGGCGACCAAATGATGACCGACGTCTTTGGCGGGAACCGGCAAGGGTTGTTTACCGTGCTCGTACTCCCGATCGCCGTCCAGGATGAAGGGTTCGGTACGAAAATTAATCGCATGTTGGAACGCATCGTGAAGCGGCGGCTGGGCAAGGTTGGATTATGGCTCGAGGAGGACAAGAGGAGATGACGGAATTACGGGGCGCAGAAGGCGCTCTTCGTTGCAGCGGGTGCGGCGCTGTTCTGCAAACGCAGGATTCAAGTAAACCGGGGTACGTCCCGGAGCAAGCTTTATCGAAAGAACCGGTGATTTGCCAACGCTGTTTCCGGATCAAGAACTATAACGAATCTTCATCGGTGACGGTGGAGCAGGACGAGTTCCTGCGGCTGTTGTCGCAGATCGGAAGCAGGGAAGCGCTGGTGATCCATATCGTGGATCTGTTTGATTTTCACGGCAGTGTGATTACCGGCTTGCAGCGGTTTGTGGGGAACAATCCTGTGCTGCTGGCGGTAAACAAAATCGATCTGCTGCCGAAAGTAACGAATTGGAACAAAGTTCGCAACTGGGTGCAGAAGGAAGCCAAGGACTTGGGGCTGAAAGTCGAAGATATCGTGCTGTGCAGCGCGAAGCAGAACAGCGGGTTCGACCGGCTGCTAGATGCAGTGGCGGCACGCCGCGGCGATCGGGACGTCTATGTCGTTGGTGCAACGAATGTGGGCAAATCAACGCTGATCAATCGGTTGATTCGGGACTACAGCGATCTGGATCAGGAGTTGACCGTTTCGCGTTATCCAGGCACGACGCTGGATATGGTGCACATTCCGTTGGATGATGGCCGGGCGATTATCGATACCCCGGGGATTGTGTATCCGTCTCGCTACAGCGAGTTGGTGGCTCCATCTGATTTAGGGGTGATCATGCCGGACAAGCCGTTGAAGCCGGCGGTGTACCAGCTGAATGAGGGACAGACACTCTTTTTTGGCGGCTTTGGCCGGTTTGATTTCATTCAAGGGGAGCGTCAATCGTTCACTTGTTTCGTCAGCGGCCGGGTACCCATTCACCGCACGAAGCTGGCGCGGGCAGACGAGCTGTTCGCAGAGCATGCCGGGGAGTTGTTGTCACCGCCGAGCAAGGAGCATATTGAAGCGCTGCCGGAATGGACGCGCCATGAATTCCGGATTCCGAAGGGCAGCCGGAGCGATGTCTTTATTTCCGGCCTAGGCTGGATCAAAATCAATAACGATGCTGGTGCGGTCGTCGCGATGCATGTGCCGAAAGGCGTGAAGGTGCTCGTTCGGCCGTCGTTGATTTAGGGTTGCATGGTAGAGCGGACGCTGGCATTGCGGGCAGGCAGGGCTAGCTTTTTGCTTTGCACCACAGATAAGGGTAATAAATGGCGCTATTTCATGGAAAACGTAAGGATGGAGCAAAATAGCGGACATTATGGGTGTTATTTTTGATGCATGGCCTGAAGTCGGGGCGATTGTGGTGATTTCAGGTGGAATAAAGCCATAATTTACCGCTATTTTTGAGTCAAATCGGACTTAAGAGGACATAAGGCCCATTTGGACCGTTATGATTCGAAAAGTTTGGTGAGCAGGAGGAGAACCGATGGGAGATCGAGAGCAGGCGAATCACGAAAAACGGGGAGAGGCACAGGCAAGTGAGTACGAAAGCGCGAAGCAACCGTTGCTGCTCGGCGTTATCGGCGATCCGATCCAGCATTCCAAATCTCCGGTGATGCATACCGCCGCTTTGCAAGCCTGCGGGCTTACAGGGGCTTACCTTCCGTTTCATGTCAAAGGGAATCGGTTAGAGGAAGCCATCCGGGGCATTCGCGCATTGGGGTTCCGAGGCATCAATGTCACGGTTCCGCATAAGGTGGAAGTGATGAACTACTTGGACCACATCGACGAAGGCGCGCGGCTGATCGGGGCGGTAAACACGATCGTCAATGATGGCGGCGTACTTACCGGTTACAATACTGACGGCATCGGGTATATCCGCTCGCTGAAGGAGGAGGCCGCTCCTGAGCTAAAGGGCAAGCGTGTGCTGGTGTTGGGTTGCGGCGGTGCCGCCCGAGGCATTGTGTACGCGCTGCTTCAGGAGGCGCCGGGGCGGGTGACGATCGCCAACCGCACGGCGGCGAAAGCACAGGAACTGGCCGCAGAATGGTCCCAGCTTGGCAACTTAACCGGCTGCAGCATGGAGGAACTGGCTGAGGTGCTGCCGGAAGTGGACCTGATCATTAACACCACCTCCGTTGGCATGCATCCGCACGTGAGCGATTGTCCGTTGGATATGCGACTCATCCCGGAAGGGATCGTGGTCAGCGATCTCATCTACAATCCGCTAAAGACCGAGCTGCTGGTGCAAGCTGAGGCGAAAGGCTGCACGATTCACAGCGGGCTGGGGATGTTCATTTACCAGGGGGCTTACGCATTTGAGCATTGGACTGGCTTGACAGCGCCGGTGGATGCGATGCGGGCAGCGGTCTTGGAGAGCATGAATCAATAACGCAAGTTATCGCATAATTGAATGTTAAGGGGTCTTGAATACGACATGTTAACCGGAAAGCAAAAACGTTATTTGCGCAGTTTAGCGCACGGACTGCAGCCGATTTTTCAAGTGGGCAAAGGCGGCACCAACGAGCATATGATTAAACAAATCTCGGAAGCACTGGAGCGCCGGGAACTCATCAAAATCTCCGTGCTCAACAATAACTTGGACGATCCGCAGGAAATCGCGGAGGAGCTGGCGGCAGGCGCCGGAGCTGAGCTGGTGCAGCTGATCGGCCGGACGATTGTTTTATATAAGGAGTCTCGGGAGTATAAGCAAATCGAGCTGCCTTAAGTCTAAGATGAGGCTGAAGCAGATTGTGCACATGAGAAAACTAACCTTTAGAAAAGGCTTCATGTAAAGGTTGTTGGAGGCAACGCATAATGAAGAAAGTCGGAATTATGGGCGGGGCGTTTGACCCGATTCACCTCGGCCATCTATTGGCGGCGGAGGCGGCCAGAGAACAATACCATCTGGAAGAGGTCTGGTTTATGCCCTCCCATATCCCTCCGCATAAACATCAGGCCGGCGTGAGCGGCCAGCAGCGGCTGGAGATGGTCGAGGCGGCGATAGGCAGCAATCCTGCCTTTAAGCCGCTGGATATCGAGCTGCGCCGCGGCGGTGTGTCCTACACGGTAGATACGATCCGGGAGTTGCGCGCATTGCACCCCGATCTGGAGTTTTATTTTATTATCGGGGCCGATATGGTGAATTACCTTCCGAAGTGGGAAGGGATTGAGGATTTGGCCGGGATGATCTCGTTTATCGGGCTGCAGCGCCCCGGAAGCTTCCTGGAGCTGGACGCACTGCCTCCGTTTATTCAGGAGGCGGTACAGCTCGCGGAGATGCCGCTTGTTGATATTTCTTCAAGCCTGATTCGCAGCCGTTTATCTGCCGGACGTTCGGTCAGATATATGGTTCCGGATGCCGTGTATGAATATATGACAAGGAGCGGATTGTATGGGTTACAGCCGTGAAGAACTGATCGCCTCCGTCTCGGCAGGGATGCCCGCCAAGCGCTGGAAGCATGTTGAGGGCGTGATGGAGAGTGCAGTCATCCTGGCGAAGAGGTACGGAGCAGACCCGGTCAAGGCGGATTTAGCCGCGCTGCTGCATGACTTGGCCAAGTTTTGGCCAATCGAGGAGCAGGAAGCGATCATCCGCGACAACGGCCTAAATGCCGAGCTGCTAAACCACGACAAACAGCTGCTGCATGCCGAGGTTGGGGCGTTCATCTCCCGGCGGGATTACGGGATCGAGGATGAAGAGGTGCTGAACGCGATTCGTTATCACACCTCCGGCCGAGTTGGCATGACGCTGCTGGACAAAATCGTCTGTCTGGCCGATTACATCGAACCGGGGCGCGAATTCCCGGGTGTGGAGCGGATTCGCGAGCTGGCGAAAACGAGTTTGGATGATGCGCTGATCGCAGGGTTTGACTCAACGATATCTTTTTTGCTGGAGAAGGGGAAGCCGATCTTTCCTTTGACGGTATTGGCACGTAATGATTTGATCGTAAACCGAAGAAAAACTAAGGAGGCTGAATGAATGGCGATTAGTTCCAATGAATTGATGAACTTGGCAGTGCAAGCTGCAGACGATAAAAAAGCAATGAACATCGTGGCGCTCGATTTGAAAGGGATTTCCTTAATCGCGGACTATTTTGTGATTTGTCACGGGAACTCGGATACGCAGGTGCAGGCGATTGCCACTGAGATTCGCAAAAGAGCGCATGAGGTGGGGGCCCAAATTCGCGGCATTGAAGGCCTGGATTCTGCTCGCTGGGTACTGATGGATCTGGGCGATGTTGTTGTGCACGTGTTCCATCGCGATGAGCGTGAGTATTACAACATTGAACGGCTTTGGTCGGATGCCAAGGTCGTGGAGACGGTATGAGTCTGGTTGCGGGAACCATCGTCTCTTTACCGATCGATCGCGAGGTATCGCCGTATGGGTATTTTCTGAGTGCAGGCGGGCAAGATGTACTGCTCCATTACTCCGAGTTGACCCGCCAGGTGAAGCCGGGGGAAACGGTTGAGGTGTTTCTGTTCTACGATACGGAGGATCGTTTGGCGGCTACGATGAAGAAGCCGTATCTCACGCTGGGCGAGCTGGCGCTGCTTGAGGTGGCTGATGTGCATCCGCGGCTTGGCTGCTTCCTGGAGATGGGGCTGGGCCGTCAGCTGCTGCTGCCGATCCGTGAGCTGCCCGAAATGAAGGAGCTGCATCCACAGGTAGGCGACCACGTGTACGTCATCATGGAGCATGACAAACAAGGTCGGCTCAAAGCGAAGCTGGCCGGTGAGCAGGATTTGGCTCCCCATGCTTTCCATGCGCCATCCTCGTGGAAAAACCAATGGCTTGATGCCATCGTCTACAAACCGCTGCAGATGGGGACGTTTGTCGTCGTCCAAGGCGGCGTGCTGGGATTCGGAGCAATTGGCATGATCCACGCCTCGGAACGCACCCGCTTGCTGCGTCTGGGCGAACGCGTGCAGGTACGGGTGGCCCATATCCGTGAGGACGGCCGCGTGAACCTGTCGATGGCGCCGCGCAAGGAAATCGGCATGGGCCAGGATGCGGAGCGCATTCTCGCCTATCTGGAGAGTCGACCGGGCGGAAGTATGCCGTATTCTGACGCAACGCCCCCAGATCTGATCAAGCAGCGGTTTGCGATCAGCAAGTCTGCGTTCAAGCGGGCGCTTGGCAAGCTGATGAAGGAAGGCAAGGTAGTCCAGAAAGAGAACTGGACGTATTTGGTGCAGTCCCCAGCTGCCGGTGCGAATGATCGCGGGCAGCCGGAAGCTTAAGAAAGCAGCAGCAACTAGATAGAAGGCGGTGACGAGCCCATGGCATCATATCGGAAATTTGCTTACGTGTACGACGAATTGATGGAGGACATGCCTTACCCGGACTGGATCCGGTTCGCCCGTACAGCTTGGGATCGGTACGGTATGCCAAAGACGGTTGTGGATCTCGGCTGCGGGACCGGCAGCATTACGATTCCGCTGGTGAATGCCGGGTTCGAGGTGATCGGCATCGATTTGTCTGCTGACATGCTGGCGGTAGCCCGCCGTAAAATGGAAACCACGCCCCAAGGCGCTCGGTTGTTCCGCGAGGGCAGCGTGCGCTGGGTGCAACAGGATATGACGGAGTGGTCCGTGCCGGAGCCGGTCGACGCCGTCATTTCTTTTTGCGATTGCTTGAACTACTTATTGGAAGAGGAAGACATCATTCGGACCTTCCGCCGTACATACGAAGGGTTGAAGCCGGGAGGGACATTCCTGTTTGATGTGCATCATCCCAACACGTTGATCCGGTATGAGGAGGAGCAGCCGTTTGTTTGGGATGAGCCGAGTGTGTCGTATATCTGGACTTGTGAGCGAGATGCGTATCGGAACGAAATTGAGCATCATTTGACGATTTTCGCCCGGGAAGAGGAGCAGGGGCCGGGACTGTACCGTCGGTTCGAAGAAACGCATATCCAACGGGCGTACGACCCGGCATGGATGAAGAGCGAGCTGCTGCGCTGCGGCTTCCGCGAGGTCCACATCTATGCCGATTTTGAGTGGGTCGAGGCGGTAGAAGATGCGGCTAGGCTCTTTTTTGTGGCGGTGAAGTAGACGGCTCAGCTGCGGCTGCCCATCGTTGTCCTAAGTGCAATACTTGCAAAAGTACAGGAATTATACGCCCTATTCGCGGTTTTGGCATTTTTTGTCTAAAATAACTGCAGTTTTGCAGGGATTTATCAAAAATCGGCTAAAGTTCGAGAAGAAAACTGTATTTTTGCACTAATTTCTTCATGGAGGCCCGTTATCTCTCAAAGCTATAATGAGAAACGGAAATCATCGAAGGGAAGAGGGGGAATCGCATGAAAAAGCAGTTGACCTTGTTGTTCCAGGGGGATTCCATTACAGACGGAAATCGGGATCGCGGTACGGATTTGAACCATATTCTGGGTCACAGTTATGCCTATATTATCGCGGCGAAGCTAGGTCATGAATATGCCCATTTGCAACCGAACTTCATAAACCGGGGCGTGAGTGGGGATCGGGTGTCCGATGTTTACGCAAGATGGAACGAGGATGCGATCAGTCTGAAGCCGGACGTCATTAGCCTGTTGATCGGCGTGAATGATGCCTGGAGGCAAATGAACGGCGAACCTAGCGGGGCGACGGATCGGTTTGAGCGGGTGTATCGTCACTTGCTGGAGGAGACGAAGGAAGTAATGCCGAACACCAAACTGGTGTTATGTGAGCCGTTTATTTTGAATACCGGAGCTACCGCGGAAAAATGGACCGAGTGGAAGCATCTGATAGGCAGGTACCAGGATATCGTGCGCCAATTGGCTGAGGAGTTTGGTGCGGTGCATGTTCCGTTGCAGGACGCGTTTGATGCGGCGATGGAACAAGCTGAGGCTGCTTACTGGATCTGGGACGGCGTCCATCCAACGGCTGCGGGCCACGATCTCATCGCCAAACGATGGTTGGAAGTCGCAGAACGAAGCAGATTGTGGGAATAATCTAAACCAAAAAATAAAGGGTTTAAAGCGGATTGATTCCGTTTTAAACCCTTTTATTTTTGACGAAACATTTCCTTCAGCACACGGTACGCGCGCGCTTGCTCCTCGGCTGGCTGCTCCTGCAACAATTGCACGATCTGCCAAATCCAAGTTTGGTCTTGGAGCTCGTCGTACCCTGGATTGCGAAATAGAGCATATACGCTGATCTGCAGGGCATCGGCAATTTTATGCAGCGTTTCGAGCTGCACGTTCTGCTCCCCGCGTTCCAACCGTCCGATATAGGAGCCGTACGTTTCCGTCGACTCGGCCAGCTGTTCCTGGGTCAGCCCTTTGAGCTTGCGATAGTATCTGACGTTTTTTCCGACCTGCTTTGCTACATCCATAGCGGCCACCTCTCGTATTAAGTTTAGTCCAAGCGGAGGGGCGAACTGCAGAGCATCTTAAGTTCAAATTTTTATCAAAAAGAATTTATAAGTTCTTTACTGCATATTATTGACAAATTTCGAGGGGAATATTAGATTGAAGATAGAAATCTGAACCATTCCTTTGTGATGGTTGATTTTATCTCATTTCGAGTGGTGAGGAGTGGTCTTGTTGAACGGATCGGGGTTGCAGATATTTCCATTTTATTCGAATTAGACATAATCCCCTAAAATCATGGATGAATAGTTTTTTTTGCAAATTAGAGGGGGATTCCATTGAAATCGCGTGCCACTATTGTTGCTGCCATAGAAGAATATATGGTGCGACAGAATCTAAATCTCACTCAATTGGCCAAGCAGTTTGAACTAAACCCGGGGACGTTAAGCTCCATATTGAACGGAAACCGTCCGCTGGCGGTAGATCAATTAGAACGGATTACTATGGTGCTGGGATATCCGAGAGGCTATTTCTATAAAACTTACATCAGCGAGTATTTGCATGAAAAGGACCCGGATTGGCGCAGAGTCAAACCATTAATCCATAACTGTGCGGAGTTAGGCCAGCTGGATCGCATTCGGGAAATCGTCGGATTATTGTTGGACAACCCGCTTTACGCTCAGCTTTTATTTGATTTAGCTGAAGAGCTGTACGAGAAGGGCCAATATGAAGCCGCTGGAATCTTATACGAAAATGTGGCGATGACTGAGCGGAAACAGCACTCCGAGCGGTTAGCGCTTTGTCAATACCGCCTCTTCCTGATCGGTCAAGGGACGAATCAGGATCAAAACTACCAGGCGGCGATCCAATTCGAGCCGTATGTCGAGCGTCTGGATGAAGCCAGTCAACTCGATGCGTTAAGGGATCTGGCGAATACCTATCGTGCCCTAAACCGCTGGGATCGGGTGGAGAGCATTGTGCAACGATTGGAGCAAAAGGCCAAAGTGTACTATTTCTCGGAGCATAAGCGTAGAATCTTGCATCGGAAGACGACGCGACCTTTATTTTACTATTTGGCGTATTCCTATTTGCTGCTTGGAAATGTACATAACGTACGTGGGGAATATGACCAAGCATTGTTGGATATCCAACACTACCGAGATCTCAGTTGGGTGCAGGAGAATGATGCAGAGACGTTGCGTTGGAAGAAGTTATTTAGTGAGTGGGCCTATGCCAACACGCTTCTTACCCGGCTTTCTTCCGGGGATATTACGGTACTCGATGAGTATGTCACCTACTGCCACAGCAGAGAAGAAGACAAGATTCTCATGATCTTCAATCTGGTGAGGAACGCCAACCAATATGACTTCTCGATTGATCATATCCTTGAACAGTTTCAAGAAGATTTAGCGGCTTTAGATCACCCGCCCTTGAATACGGGAATGTATAGCCCGCAGCTTATTCTGGATCGGATATCTCAACTTTATCTCGAGTTAGCCGACTATCATCTCTGCCGAGGTAAGTACCCGGAGGGGTTTAGCTGCTTAATCAAAAGTTTGGAACAGTTTAATCAATTAAACAATTCGCATCGCGCCGTGATGGTCCGATATGTAGAGTTATTCGAGCGGTACCGAAGCTTTGCATCGCCCCAAGTTATCGATACATATGAGGATTTAATCAGCAAGCTAAAGAAGAGCATATAAATCATATGGATGAAGTCCAAGACAGAAGAGGCCATGTTTGATCCACGGTCTCTTTTTTGTTATCTAGAATTTTTTATGCAATGTTCTCTATTTTGTTAACGTTTTGCAGTAAATTCATTGGTTAAATGGAGAATTGTAAAAATTAAATAGTTATTGTGCTCATAATTCAGTATAATTCTTATGAACCCATTGAACGAACTCTTCAGAGAGGATTATCGACCTAATGAATGTAGCAGCAACTAAACCAGTTAAGACAAACCGGCGTTCGAAGCCGTCACCTCCACCTGTTCGGATCTTTTCCCTCGGCGGGATCGGGGAAATCGGAAAAAATATGTATGGCATCGAGTTCAGAGACGAAATCATTTTGATTGACGCGGGGCTTAAATTCCCGGATTCCCGTTTGACGGGCATTGATTGCATCATTCCGGACATCAGTTATCTGATTGAGAACAAGCATAAAATGAAAGGGCTTTTCCTGACTCACGGTCATGAGGATCATATCGGAGCGATCCCGTATGTGTTGCGCCAACTGCAGCTGCCGATTTACGGCGGTCCGTTAACAATTGGCTTAGTGAAAGCCAAATTGGAGGAGCATCGGTTGCTTGGGCAAGCAGAGCTGCATGTGTTCCACGAAAATGATCGGTATGCTTTTAAGCATCTGGCCGTGCATTTTTTCCGGACGACGCACAGCATTCCCGATGCCTTTGGCATTGTCGTGGATACTCCTTACGGATCTATCGTTCATACCGGTGATTTCAAATTCGACTTCACCCCGGAGGACCGTCCGGCAGATCTGTTTAAGATGGCCAGCGTCGGGGGAGAAGGCGTGTTGGCATTGCTTGCTGACAGCACCAACAGTGAGAAAGAAGGCTTTACCCCTTCGGAGCGCCGGGTTGGTGACGCTATCCTAGAGTCATTCCGCGGCTGCCGGGGGCGGATCTTGTTCGCCACCTTCGCCTCGAACGTGCATCGGCTTCAACAGGTGGTAGAAGCGGCCACGATCGTCAACCGCAAAATTGCAGTTATCGGCCGCAGTATGGAAAAGGTATTCGCCATCGGTCAGGATTTGGGCTATATCCGCGTTCCGGAAGGGATGCTGATCGATGTGAAGCACATCGACCGTTACCCGGAGGAGCAGATCCTTATTGTCTGCACCGGCAGCCAAGGTGAACCTAACGCGGCGCTCAGCCGAATTGCCTCGGGTGCGCATCGGAATGTCCAGGTTTATCCGGGAGACACGGTAATTTACTCATCCTCGCCGATTCCTGGCAATGCGCAAAATATTAACCGCAGCATCGACCTGCTGCTTCGCGCAGGTGCCAACGTCATTTACGGCTCGATCTTCGATATCCATACGTCCGGGCACGGCTGCCGAGAGGATCTGAAGCTGATGCTCAGCTTTATTCGGCCTAAATATTTCATTCCGATCCACGGCGAGTACCGGATGCTGCTCAGCCATCGCGATTTGGCGCTGCAAACGGGAATTCCTGAGGATCGCATCTTCATCATGAACATCGGGGATACGTTGTCGGTGTACCGGAACCGAGCCAAACGCGGGCGCACGATTCCTTCAGGACAAGTGCTCATCAGTAACGGGGAAATGCGTCCTACCCATGAAGACACCCTGTTGCTCGAACGGATGGAGCTGGCTCAGGAAGGGATTGTCATCGTCGTCATGACAGTCGACCGTAAGACACGGCAAATTTTAGCTGGACCAGACATCGTCTCGCGCGGTTTCGTTTATATGCAAGATGCCAGACCGTTGCTGCGGCGGGCGGAGGCGCTGTTGAAGCGGAACCTGAACCGCCTTGGCGAGAAGGAGCCTTACGATCATAACGCCTGGCTGCGCGCGACGCAGCAGCAACTTCGGCGGTATTTTGCCAAAGAAGTGGGCCGGACGCCGCATATTATGCCTTCCATCTTGGAAGTCTAGCATCGACAGTGGGAGCTTCCCGATCACGGGAGGCTCTTCTCTTTGAATTGACCGCTTGTTCGGAGTTCCGTATAATGTGTAAAAATATAAGGAGATCGCAAAGGAGGGAGATTCCATGAAAGAACCCACGATTCGTTCCGTGATCAGCGATCAGCTGGAAAGGAAGGGCTATTCCTTGCACAGCTTCTCTCGCCGTTCGGGAATTAACCGGGGAACGCTCAGCGCCATCTTGAACGGAAATCCCCCTAAACCGATCTCTATCGGTCAGTTGGACCTGATCACCCAAGCGCTGGAACAGCCGATCGGGTCGTATTATCCCTTGTATGTGGAGGAATGTATCGATTCAGACCATCCCAACCGTCGAAGGTTAAAAGCGTTTCTGCATCGCTGCGCGGAGATCGGCGAATTGGCTTGCATTGATCAAGTGTTATCTCGCTTAACCGAGGACTTATCGTATCTTCCGATGATTTTTGATCTGGGGGAGGAGCTTTACGAAGAAGGATACCGCGATGCTGCAAAGCTTTTCTACCATTCCGTCTGCGAAAACGAGAAGTACCAGCACTCAGAACGACTGGCAATCAGCCAATACCGCCTGTTCCGGATGAATCTGGGGGATGACGCGGAATCCAACCTGCGGACTGCCACCTGGTTCGAGCCCTATCGCAACCGACTTCCTGAGGATCTTCAGCTCGATGGGCTGCTGCAATTAGGGAACACCTATTACGCATTGCAAAAATGGATGTATGTCGTGAGATTTGCCGAGGAGCTGCAAACGCTGGCCCGCCGAATCTATGAAACGAGCTGGAAGGCCTCCTCTGCTCAATGGGATCGGGAGCTGCGTTGTGAGCGTCACCTGGTGGTTTACTATGGCCAAGGATATCTGCTGAAGGGCGCGGCATTGGAGCATCTGGGCAGGTATGAGGAAGCGCTGCAGTGTGTTGCTGAATACGCGGATTTAAGCTGGTTTGAGGGCTTGGACGAAACGGGCTTCAAAGAAGTGGAGAAATTTAAAGTCTGGGCCAGAGCGAACCGCTACAATCTGGAAATTTTAAATGGGAACCAAGCGATTCTTCCGGAATATATCCAGATGCTCAGAGAGCATCCGTATGAAGTGCTGCCGAGCCTGAGGATCATTGTCGAAGCCGCCAACATCAACGGTTTTCTAATTGACGACGTATTAAAAGAGTTTCCGATGAATACGGATTTATATAGCCTTTATCCCAATCACTATGTTTCCGCTATAAATAAAGACCGCTTCTTGGACCTTAACTATCAGCTGGCGATTTATCTGCTGCGCAAACAGGAGATTGAGGAAGGGTTGGAGAAGTTGATTTACGCGCTCCAATACGCGGTTTCTCTGAATAACAAGGAATTTTTCATAAAAATGGTTCCGCTATTCGAGCAACATCGAAGCTTCGCGACAGAAGTGCAACTCCAGCAGTACGAATCTTTGATGAGGGAGGTGTTGAAGGTTGCGGAAGTGGGCAGTGGCGTTCGCTCTGTTGATTAGTTTAGGTTCTGGAGTATTCGGCAGCATCAGTCACAACGGCCCTATTACAGTGTACGAAAACGGAGTAGGGGGTTAATAAGACACCAGAACATAAGATGCAGCTTGGCAGGGACCAAGTCAATTCATCCGGGGGAACCCGTATCGATGGATTGGCTTTTTTTTTGATAGTTTTCCGATCCCGGACATGAGATAATGGTAATAAAATTGACTCCAAAAGAAGGTGTGGATCTGAACATGCAGCAGTTAAGTGAAACTCGCCCGAACCTGGGAAGCCCCGAAGTGGTCACCTTTGGCGAAAGCATGGCTTTATTGATCGCGGAGGGGGGCAAAGGGCTCGAATATGCAAGCGCTCTCTCGCCATCCTTTGGGGGGGCGGAGTCCAACGTAGCGATCGGATTAGCCCGACTGGGCCAAACCTCCGGATGGTGCGGCCGCTTGGGGGACGATCCGTTTGGCCGGCGTATTCTGAAGGCCATCCGCGGCGAAGGCGTTGACGTGTCCCGTGCGATGTTGACGGACGAAGCCCCGACGGGCATGATGGTACGGGAAAATGTGGCAGGCAAAAGCTCGGTCTATTACTACCGCAAGTTATCGGCGGCCAGCTTCATGCGCCCGGAGCATCTGGACGAATCGTACATTGCCGGAGCCAAGGTTCTGCATCTGACCGGCATTACGCCGGCACTTAGCGCTTCTTGCGTGGAAACGGCCCATGCGGCGATGGATATCGCCAAGCGGCATGGGGTGAAGGTGAGCTTCGATCCGAATTTGCGATTAAAGCTGTGGAGCATTGAGGACGCACGGAAGGTATTACTGCCGTTGGCGATGAAAGCGGATTATTTCCTGCCCGGGCTGGATGAGTTAAAGCTGTTGTACGAGACCGATTCGATGGATACGATGATCGGCAAGCTGCAGGAGTTGCCTGCGATCAGTATTATCAAAGGCGGGGATGATTGTACCTATGTGCTGGAGCAAGGGCAGCTGAACGCGGTGCCGTATTTTAAGGTGGAACAGGTGATTGATACGGTAGGAGCGGGCGACGGATTTTGCGCCGGATTTCTGGCTGGAGTCGTACGCGGGTACAGCATGGTAGAAGCCGTTCGTCTCGGGAATCTGGTTGGCGCTCAGGTCATTCAGGCCGTAGGCGATTGGGAAGGGTTGCCGAGCGCGGCGGAGATTGAACGTCTCTTGTCCGGCAAAGGGCATGTGGAGCGGTAGAGAGCTCATTTCTTTACTGTGAACGGTGTCGTTTGGGCCTTAATGTTAACGTGATCATTTATACGGTAATAGAAAACCGCAGGAGCTTTGTCTCCGGCGGTTTTGCTGTCATTAGGGGGCGAACCCCTCCTGACTAAGAAACACTTGATGTTTGGGAAAAACCTGCAGCAGACGCTCATGTACGATTTGGTAGGCGTCCGGTGAATACCACGATGCGAGGCCCAGCTGTTCATAGATCGAGTGAATGCCCAGCTTGGCGGTGCGGGTGCCTCCACTTCCATCTCCCATAAAATAGTCGTCCAGGCACACGCGATCGGCCCATAGACGCAGCTTGGACGGGAATTGCTCGGTGCTGGGAAGCACTGGAGCAAGGGTGGCTTGAACCGGCACTCCAGCCTCAGCCAGCTGCTGTCCGGCGCGCAGACGCGCGGCAATCGGCGGAGCATATGGCGTAAACGCCCGGCGAATGTCCTCCCGGTCCGTCTCAATCGTTAAGCTGACACGCACCCGATGCTTGAGCTGCAGCAGCAGATCGATATCCCGAGTGACGAGGGGACTACGGGTTTGTACCAGCAGAAAGTCGGGGGGTTCGCTTACCATCACCTCGAGCAACGATCGGGTGATTTGCTCCTTCGCTTCTACAGGTTGGTAAGGATCGGTGCTGGAGGACATAAAGATCGTAACCGGACCTTTAGCTTTGGCTTTGCGCAGTTCTTTGCGGAGAAGCTCAGCCGCGTGATGCTTGATGTCCACCCACGATCCCCATTCCCGCTTGCGAAATAAGGCCACCGGCAGCTGACGTACATAGCAATAGGAGCAACCGAAGGCACATCCGGCATAAGGGTTCAGCGAATGGGAGTAATGGGAGAGAAATCCGGTCCCTTTGTTTAACAACGTTTTGGGCGTTGTATAGGCGGCAGCTACCCGCGGATGGTCGTTGGGATTCACCGGCTGCCTCCAACAAATACGGCCTGTTCCAGCTCCAGCAGTCGCATCTTCATCTCCAGACCCCCGCGGTAGCCGGTAAGCGCCCCGTTCTTGCCGATCACGCGGTGGCATGGAACCGTGATCAGCAGCGGATTTACGCCAATCGCGGCTCCCACGGCACGAACGGCAGCGGGCTTGCCGATCGACTCCGCAATGTCGGAATAGGAGCGGGTCTGCCCGAACGGAATGGCGCATAACGCCTGCCAGACGTCCTGTTGGAACGGGGTTCCGTGCAGGTCGTAAGGGAGGGTAAAACGCTGCAGTTCGCCGCGTAAATAGGCGGCCAGTTCGTCGGCATAGGGAGCCAGTCGTTGGTCATCTTGCGTCAGTGTACGGCCGGGGAATCGCCGGCTCGCCCAGGCGGTCAGTTCATCCAACGTGCCGCCGGACGAACCAACGAAAGCCAGACCTTGCTCGGTAGCAGCAAGATAAAGGCTCCATGCGGGTTCCTGAAGCCGTGACCAGTATAACGGTGAGGTTTGAACGGCTGTAACGGTTGTCATGGCGCTTACACCTCCGTTTGCATTTTGCGATATTCATTCGGCGTAATGCCGGTCATTTTCTTGGATAGGGTGATCAAATAAGCAGCGCTGCCAATCCCGACTTCTCGGGCGATTTCAGCCACAGTTCGCTGCGACTCCCGTTCTGCCAAAGCGCGCTTCGCCTCATCGATTCGCCGCCGCACCAGGTATTCTGTTGGTGTCATCTGCATGACTCGTTTGAAGGTTCGTTGCAAATGATACGGGCTGCCATGGCATTCTTCAGCCAGCATTTCCAGGGTGAGCTTGTTTGGATAGTGGCGGTCGATGTAATCCGCGATCTGTTCGACCCACTCTTGATCCGGCAACCGCAGTCCTTCCGGCTTGCAGCGCTTGCAGGGGCGGAAATGGGCCGCTCGTGCTTGCTCTGCAGTCGCAAAGACGAGAACATTCTCCCGCTTAGGCGGCCTTGATTTGCAGGACGGTCGGCAGAAGATGCGAGTAGTTACCACCGCGTAGAAGAAATGGCCGTCCTGCGACGCATCATTGGCGAGAATCGCTTGCCACTGCGCCTCGTTAGCAGTTTGGTATGTCGAAGACCCGGTATGGATGGTCATGGCTTCACCCCCAGCCTTAGTATACCTTGGTCAAGATGACGATGCCATGGGAAGCGAAAGGAAAAGCAAGATTACGAAATCCCGATTCATAGAAAAAGCCTGCCAATATGGCAGGCGAATTTTCTAGATATTACCGCGCCATCCATCCTCCATCGACGCAAAGGATGTGGCCGTTCATATAGTCTGAGGCGGCAGAGGCGAGGAAGACGGCAGGCCCTTTAAGATCCTCCGGCGTTCCCCAGCGTCCGGCTGGAATCCGATCGGTGATCGAAGCTTTCCGGTTCTCGTCGGCGCGAATTTGCGCGGTATTGTCCGTGACCATGTAGCCGGGGGCGATGCCGTTGACCTGGACCCCATAGGCAGCCCATTCGTTGGCAAATGCTTTCGTTAAGCCGGCAACCCCATGCTTGCTGGCTGTATAGCCGGGCACGTTGATCCCGCCTTGGTAGGAGAGCATCGAGCAGATGTTAATGATTTTGCCGCTGCCGCGTTCAATCATATGGCGTCCAGCGATCTGCGAGAGCAAGAACACGGTGTTCAGGTTCAGCTGGATGACGTCGATCCAATCCTGTTCACTATGATCTTTCGCTGGCGTCCGGCGGATGATCCCGGCGTTGTTTACCAGAATGTCGACCGCACCCGTTAATTTGATTGCTTCGTCAAAGGTATGCTGCAGCTTGTCATGCTCGCTGAGGTCAACCACGACTTCCGTCGCATTCCGGCCTAAGGCTGTAATTTGGCTGACCGTTTCCGCACTGCTGGTGCGCGAGACGCAAACGACGTCGGCCCCCGCTTCGGCTAGTCCGACTGCAATCCCCTGGCCTAGTCCGCCGGAAGCCCCGGTGACCAGGGCAGTTTTGCCCGTTAAGTCAAAAAGATGATGCATAAGTATACGTTCCTCCCATCAATCCGGTTTCGTTTATTTCGTTGCGTATTCGATCGTTACGCCGGCACGTTCATACGGCAGCGCGGACTCGGCGGGCAGTCCCCGATCGGTAAGGATCCGCGAGATTTCGCTCAACGAGGCGAAGGTGCGGAGCGCCGTCTGCCCGAACTTTTGATGATTTAAGACGGCGATCGCCTCGCGAGATGTTTCGATCAACGCCCGCTTGAAGTCAATCAAATCCCCGGTGTAAATCGACAGTCCGTGTTCCGGATGAATGCCGGTAGCCGAGATAAAGGCTTTCTGGATATTCAACTGACGCACGTACGCCGCCGATTCGGGTCCGGCCAGCATGTTGCGGACGCGGTAGCCTCCGGGTACGACCAGACGAATCTGGTCTTTGGCCGCCAGCTCGCTGATGATATATACGTCGTTGGTGATGACGGTAAGCGGACGATTCTCCAGCCGCCGGGCGATTTCCAGCGTAGTGCTCCCCCCGTCCAGTGCGATGATATCGCCTTCTTGGATATGATGGAGGGCGAGGAGGGCGATGTCCTTCTTCTCATCCGCATGCTTGGTCAGCGGCTCTTTGGACGGCAGAATCCCATACTGATCGCTTTGGGCGAGCACGGCTCCGCCATGTACACGAACCAGGAGCCCTTGTTCCTCCAGCTTGGCGAGATCCTCCCGGATCGTCTTGCCGGTCACGCCCAAGCTTTCGCTTAGTTGCGCTACCGTGACTTCCTTTTGTGTCAGCAGAACCTCCATAATTTTTTCATAACGTCGAATCGGATTCATGCAAGCTTTCACTCTTTCTTATCTCAAGTCTTTCATCGGAACGGCGTCCATATCGGCATAAGCTTTGTTGTCGCCGGCCATCCCCCAAATGAACGTATAATTGCTGGTTCCTACCCCGCTGTGAATCGACCAACTTGGCGAGATGACCGCTTGCTCGTTACGCACAACGAGATGACGAGTTTCGTTCGGCTCACCCATCAGGTGGAAGACCACAGCGTCTTCTGCCAGATCAAAATACATATAAGCCTCCATCCGGCGAGGGTGAACATGGGCAGGCATCGTGTTCCACATGTTGCCGGTCTTGAGTTGGGTCATCCCCATCACGAGTTGGGAGCTTTGAATGCCGTTCTCGTGGATAAACCGGTGGATCGTGCGCTCATTGGAGTTTTCGATCGAGCCCAGCGCTCCGGATTCCGCTTCAGCCAGCGTTGTTTTTGCTGTAGGGAACTCTTTATGCGCCGGTGCCGAATTCAAATAGAACTTCGCTGGCTTCGAAGCATCCTTGCTGCGGAAAATCACTTCACGCGAGCCCTTACCGACGTACAAGCAATCCTTGTTGTTCAGCTCGTATTCCGTTCCGTCGACAATAATCGATCCTGGTCCGCCTACATTAATGGCACCAAGCTCACGACGTTCGAGGAAGTAGGAGACGCCCAGCTCTTTGAGATCCGTCTCCAGTTTGACATCCTGCTGTACCGGATTCGCGCCTCCGATAATCAGCCGGTCTTCGTGTGTCAACACCAGCTCTAATCGATCCGGCGTAAACAAGGTGGGAATGTGGAATTCCTTGCGCAGACGGTCGGTATCAAATTGCTTGACCTCTTGGGGATGCGAAGCGTAACGACGTTCCATGTAAAATCTCTCCTTTTCACGTTCATTTTGGTGTATAATGTTCATATAGGTTCAGATTAATCCATTTAGGTTCATTTGGCAAGAGGTCGCACCCTATTGCACCATTTCGAATGAAGATGCGAATTTCAGATGTTTACCGTAGGAAATCGTGGATTCATCGGCTTTAGCCACGATGGAAACCATGGTAGGATGTGGGGGAAGGGGTACGTTTGATGAATCTGTATCAAGCTCGAATGAAGACAATCGTTCGAAAAGTCGCAACGACCGCTTGGCGGCAACCACTTCGGGAAAGCGGGCTGTGGTTTCATGGTGATATCCGGGACAACTATTATTACGCCTCCTATTTATTTGCCGCTGCCGTAGATCCGGACGAAACGCTGCCATTTGATCGGACGGAAGGTAAGCGGCTCGCTGAGCGGGTGTTGCTGCGCGTGCTTCAACTCCAGGATCAGGCGGCGTCCAGCCCGACGTACGGACACTGGCCGCTGGGACTGGATCCAACACCGGAGCAGGCTAAGCCGCATGTACTCCCGGTCGAGCTCATGGGCAGTTTGATGGTGTATTTCATGCACCGGTATGGGGTAGAGCTAAGCCCGGAATTGGCAGCCCGCTTCGAGGACGCGCTGTCGCATGTCTATCGAAGCGACTTCTATCGCCAGCCTTTGCGGGAATATAACCATCATGAGGCGAAGTACACGGCTGCGAAGCTGATCTTGGGGCAGCGTTATGGAGATGCGGCGTTGTTTGCCGACGGAAAGGAATGTTTACGGCAAACGTTGGCTCGTTTGCGCCTTGAGGGGATGGCGGAATACGGCGCGTTGCCGTGGTTTTGGCACTGGATTCAGGCGTACACCTGCGCTTGGGTGCTGATGGAGGATGCGGAGGTAAAGGCCGAGCTGGCTGAGATGTTAGACCATCTATGGACGATTCGGGCTACTTATTATTTCAAGGGAGCATGGGTTGGCGCCCATGCCCGTGGTTGGCCGCATGATGCACCGCGGGACGCCAACGTGCTGCACGACTATGTGCAGTTCGGCGATTTCGAGCTGCCGGAAGCGATGCCGCGCACCGAGTATGCCGGGCTTCTATTCTATGAGGCTCCTGCATCAGCTCGCGTGCGAGCGTTGGCGCGTGACAAGCCTGCCGAAACCATAGCAGCCTTCCTCAAGGAGATCGGCGGCGTTAAGCAGCGGCTCCATTCTTATGCCTACCTGACCGATCACTTCGCGGTAGGCGGACTGTGGGAGAGAGTCGAAGAATTCGACAATGAACAGCTGAGATGGCTGTACAGCTTGCCGGTCCGCGGCGAGAAGGGCAATCAGCTGTACTTTTTCCATCCCGGCAAAGGATATGATCCCAGCGGTAACGACCCGCGCCATCAGAGCGAATGGACGGAAGTCCTGTATCATCATAATGTCGTAATGGCGGTCTACTCGCTGCCAGAGAAGGTACCCGGGCAGGTTAATGGCGTGCTTCCGGAAGGAGAATGGCGATTTACCGCGAATGGTATATTCGGAAAGGTTGAAGAGACGTTTTTTGCTGTATATGTGTCGGGAGATTATCAGGTGAGAGAGCGGAGCGGCTATCTCCAGGTCGAGGCGGAAGGCTGCTGCGTGGGCATTGTGGTGGAGGCGATAGGCCTTCCGGAAGCAGGCGAGCGGGGAATTAAGAGCCTGGATGATTTCATATTAATGATGAAGTCCCATGCCCCACGCTTTACAGCAGATGTTCGCACGGGCAGGATAGATGCCTCCTATACCACCTATGCCGAAGGAATCCAGCTTACGTTAAGCGTCAAAGGTCCCGGGCTTCCAGAGGATCGGTGGATAAACGGCGAGCGTGTGAATTTGGAGTCGTATTCTTATTCGATGTAAGGTATAAAGAACAATGTTGATGGGAAAGAGGGTTAAGGAATGAAGAAGCTGCAGCTTGTGCAAAAAATCGTACAGGAAGGCGTTGTCGCCGTCCTTCGCGGAGAAACCCCGGAGGAAGTCGTGCAAATGGCCGAGCAGGCCATTGCCGGCGGCATTAAAGTCATCGAAGTGACGATGACGGTTCCGTTTGCTTTGCGGGCGATTGAGGAATTGGCGCGAAAATACAGCTGGGACACCCAGGACGAATCACGATACGCGATTATCGGCGTAGGTACGGTGCTGGATCCTGAAACGGCGCGGGCTGCGATCTTAAGCGGCGCTCAGTTCGTTGTCGGGCCATCTTTGAACCGTGACACGGTGACGCTGTGTAACCGGTACCGCATCCCGGTGATGCCTGGATGTATGACGATCAAGGAAATCCAGGAGGCATTGGAACTGGGGGCGGACATCGTGAAGCTGTTCCCGGGCAACTTGTACGATCCGTCTATGATCAAGGCGATCAAAGGACCGTTGCCGCAGGCGAATATTATGCCAACCGGCGGGGTTTCGCTGGCGAACCTCGGCGAATGGATCCAAGCGGGTGCGGTCGCTGTGGGAATCGGCTCGGATTTGACGAACGAAGCGGTGAAGCGGGGAGATTTCTCCTTGATTGCCCAGAAAGCCGCTGCCTATAAAGCGGAGTACCTGAAGGCCAAAGATTTATCATAATTTCGAATCATCACCTTCATCCATCATAAAAAATGTTGTCGAGGAGGGATTCACTTGGATCTTGGATTGAGAGGAAAACGGGCCATCATTACCGGCGGCAGCAAAGGGATTGGGCTGGCAACCGCCATCACGTTGGCTGCGGAAGGTGCCCAGGTCGCTATCGTGGCGCGGAACGCAGGGCCGCTGCAGGAAGCGGCTAAGGCGATCCGTGAGAAGACGGGGACGGAGCCGCTTGTCCTTGTCGCTGACGCCACTTCGGGTGATGATGCCCGCCGGGTCGTCGAGCAGGCAGCCCAGCATTTTGGCGGACTTGATATTCTCGTCAACAATGCAGGTACCTCAGCGGCGGCTCCGTTTGAGAAGGTGGAGGCCGAAGCTTGGGGGGCGGATTTGGATCTGAAGCTGCTGGGCGCGGTGAATTTCGCCCGGGCCGCACTGCCCCATCTGCGTAAAGCAGGGGGCGGGGCGATTTTGAACGTCACGGCGATTGGCGGTAAAACTCCGGGCGCTTCCTCGTTGCCAACATCGGTCAGCCGAGCTGCTGGTCTGGCCTTAACGAAGGCGATGAGCAAGGATTTGGCAGCTGACAAGATCCGCGTGAACGCGGTATGCATTGGGCTTGTCCGCAGCGATCAGATCGAACGGAAATGGCGTCAAGCTGCACCGGAGCTGACCTGGGAGCAGTTTGCAACCGATCCGCGCCATGGCATCCCGCTGGGCCGAATTGGCCAAGCGGAGGAGGCGGCGAAGGTCATCACCTTCCTGGTGTCCGAAGCGGCATCCTATGTGACGGGTACCGCCGTGAACATCGACGGCGGCACGTCGGCAGTGTTGTAATTCGCGGCGAGGTGGAACCCGCCGGATGAAAAAAGGCGGATCGCCGGGGTATCGGCGGTCAGCCTTTTTTTAAGATATCGGAAAGTACAAACTCCGGGGATTGGCATCCTGATATCGCAAGAAAAACATCCGCTAAACGCGGTCTGTCGACTTAGAATGTACGTCGATTGATTTTTTTCTTACAGGCAAGATGCTGCGATTTTTGTGAAACAACCTCATCACACGAATTCGCTTCATCACCTCCGTTCCGACAGCACTTCCCATCGAGCCGAGCAGCACGCTGGCAGTTGCCACTTTGATCAGGTAGTACAGCCCCGTTCCGGTGATCAAATCCAGGATAATGAAATTCCGAATCGTTGATGCCCGAATCGACACAAAAATAAATGGACGTTGTTTCCGCTCCACCATCGTTCTCCCCATTCCTCTCCATCCTTGCTGTTCAACTATATGGGGGGCAGAGTTTGGACTATTCGTAAAAAAAGAACCCCCGAACTTGTATGAAGTCGGGGGTTCTTCGCTATTCGTCGAGATGATACGGCTTCAGATTCAGAGGCAACGCTGCCGGCGGAGTGCAGGTGCTTTGCATTTGATAGAAGGTGCCCGTATCGGAAGCATCATGGAAGCCCCACATGGCCTCCAGCACATGATAGGCAAGCTCGCCGGTGGCGCGGTGCGGCCGCCCGTGCAGTAAAGCGCTGGCCATATCCGCTGGGCCGATGCCGCGGCTGTTCTCGGCGTAGCCCGGGAGTAAAGGCACTTCGGTCCAGGCTTCTTCGCCGATCCTGCGGAACTTCACCGGGCCGCCAAAAGTGTTAGGATCCGGCACAAGTAGGGTGCCTTCTGTCCCGTGAATTTCGATTGGCGGAAGTGTACTGCCGCCAAAGATGTCAAAGCTGGTCGTGAGCGTAGCGATCGCGCCTTGCGCAAACTCCAGCGTGCCGGTGACATGGGTCGGGACTTCGACCGGGATCTTTTGCCCATACTTTTTCTCGCTGGTGATGGTACGCTGTTCCAGCGCTTTGCCGGTCATGCCGGCGATCCGCTTAATCGGCCCCAGCAGTTGAATAAGTGCGGTCAAATAGTAGGGGCCCATATCAAACATCGGGCCGCCGCCTTTGGCATAATAAAATTCCGGATCCGGATGCCAGAACTCATGGCCGCGGCTCATCATAAATGCCGCCGCTGAGACCGGCCGGCCAATCGCCCCGTCCTGGATGAGCTTCAGGGCTGTTTGGATGCCGGCGCCAAAGAACGTTTCCGGCGCGCTGCCGACCATCAGTCCACGCTCGCGGGCCGCAGCGAGAACGGCTAAGCCTTCCTCGCGGGTGACAGCCAGCGGCTTCTCCACGTATACATGTTTACCGGCTTCCAGCACCTTTAGGCAAACCTCGGCATGGGCTGCCGGAATTGTTAAGTTAATGACGATCTGGATGTCAGGATCCTGCAGCAGCTCGTCAACCGTGCAAGCAAAGGGGACGTTATATTGCTTGGCCTGCTCCTGCGCCCGGTTCAAGTCGAGGTCGGCGCAGGCGACGAGATCAAGCGCTTCGAACTTAGCACAATTCTCCATGTAGATGCCGCTGATTTTGCCGCAGCCGATAATCCCTACTTTGATTTTGTCCATTATTGGCTGTCCCCCATGCCCGTGTAATTGCTGTCAATCCGTGCATTTTCACCAAGTGACTCGACTGCAAGGCGTTTGCCTTCTGCCGCCCACAGCATCCCGCGGGTCATCATTTCCTTCACTGGAGGCAGGTCGACGATGTCAGCATGATGTCCCAGCGAGTTATAGTACACGCGTCCAACTCCCCAGCGCTTAGTCCAGACCACTGGCATATCCACCGGCTTGTTCAGACGATGGGGTCCGTCAACGACCGGGAAGCGCGTCGTGGCGAGCACTTCAACGGCAGGATCGACATGCAGGTAATATTGCTCCGTTTTCACATAAAAGTCTTCGATTCCCTCCACCAGCGGGCTGGAATTGGCGATAATCTCCACCTTGTACTCGACTCCGTCATTCCCCGGGTGGGCTACCCATTGTCCGCCGGTCATAAATTGCCAGTCGACATTGTTTCGGAACGAATCACACATTCCACCATGGCAGCCAGCTAATCCGGTTCCGGCTTGTACCGCCGCGGATACGTTATTGACGAACTTTTGTTCAATTGTTCCCATCGTCCATACCGGGACAATCAGATCAAGACCGAGGAGCTTCTCCGCATCGGCAAAAGCCTCCAGCGTATCGGAGACCTCCACCTCAAAGGCGTGCTCCCGCAAAGCGCCGGCAAAGATGCTGGCAACCTGCTCCGGCTCATGTCCGTCCCAGCCGCCCCAAACGATTAAAGCTTTTTTCATTTCTTAATTCCTTCTCTCGTGATTAGTTGTTGGATCTAAGCTAACGGACACCAAAGGCGTTATCAACTTACACATGCACCTCCGGGATTTCTAACGGACCGAGGAGACCTTATTTCGAAAAAAATCAGCCCCGTGTTCGCCGCAATCGCCCGGTAAGGTCATTGGAGTCCGTTACAGCGGGAAATTGCCGGGAAATCGACAAATAAGCTCCCTGTGGTCCGTTAGAGTAACGTGTCCATCACATTTCAGAAATTGCGACCCAGCGCCGATCTTCAATCGAGCGTTCTACCGCTTCCAGCACAGCCTGGCATTGCACGCCTTCACGGAAGCTTGGCACCGGCTGACGGCCTTCCCGAATGGCCGAAGTCAGCTCCAGCACCTCGTGCGTAAACGTATGTTCGAACCCGATCGTGTGCCCTGGCGGCCACCAAGCATCGGCATAAGCGTGAACCGGATCGGTAGCGAGCACACGCCGGAAGCCTTGGACATCAGCATCGTCGGAGGTGAAGTATACCTCAAGCTCATTCATCCGCTCGAAGTCGAATCTTACGCTGCCCAAGCTGCCGTTGATTTCAAACGCATTCGTCGAACGATGACCCGCGGCAAACCGCGTGGCCTCAAAGCTGCCTAATGCACCGTTAGTGAAGCGGGCCAGGAACAGCGTAGCGTCATCGACCGTGACTGGTCCCTTCGGCGCATCGGCGCTGCTCTTGGCGCTAAGACCGGTCATATTCTCCGCGAGCGGCCGTTCCTTAATAAACGTCTCGCTCATGCCAATCACTTCCTGGATGTCCCCAACCAGATAGTGAGCGAGATCGATCAGATGCGCCCCTAAATCGCCATGGGACCCTGATCCAGCAATATCCTTCTGCAGCCGCCAAACCAGCGGGAAGGACGGATCCATGACCCAATCCTGCAGGAACCAGGCCCGGAAATGGTAGATCCGTCCGAGTCGGCCGCTCTGTACCAGCTCCTTCGCTAACCGGACGGCCGGCGAGAAACGGTAGTTGAAGCCGACCATATGAGCGACGCCTGCGGCTTCAGCCGCAGCCAGCATCTCCCGGGCATCCTGCAATGTAAGCGCTAACGGTTTCTCGCAAAAAATATGCTTACCTGCCTTCGCTGCCGCCAACGCGATTTCCTTATGGGCGTCGCTGGGGGCATTGATGTCGATCAGGTCGATATCGTCTCTGGCGACGAGCTCTCGCCAATCCGTCGTCGTTTCGCGCCATCCCAGCTGATTTGCTGCCTCTTGCACCGCTTTTTCGTTCCGGCCGCATAATACAGCCATCTCCGGCTTTAAGGCGTCAGGGAAAAACATCGGCAGCGCCCGGTAGGCGTTGCTGTGGGCTTTGCCCATAAACTTATAACCGATCATTCCAACTCGCAGCGGGTTCATCGAATTCCTCCGTTTCGCGGGTATAGTCAAAGTTTTTAAAATTTAACTTTTTCAAACCCATTATAATTAGATTTCCTTGCAATCTCTCGCCAGTTTATGCGTATATCTGGACAAAATATGCGTTTTCCCATTCCCTGCATTGCCGTTCGACTATCGTGAGGGACGCAGGCTGGATGGGACATAGCCCCGCAGCTCCTTAAACACGCGGTTAAACGTGCGAATGCTGCTGAAGCCGCACTCAAGAGCGATTTCCATAATGCTGAGTTCGCTGGTCAACAGCTGATGCTCCGCGCTGAGGACGCGAACTGTGTTGAGGTAAGTTTTAAAATTCATGCCGATGGCAGCTTTGAAGGAACGGCTGAAATGGGAGGGCTCCATGGAAAAACGCTTCGCCATCACCTCCACATTTAATTCCTCCCGGTAATGGTCCTCGATATAGGACAAAATTTGCTGCATCCGAGCCCGGCGGGACTCATACTTCTCCTTCGTGGTGCGGTCCATGGGCAGCGTGTCCAACGCTCTTTGCAGGCTGCCGCACAGCTTTAAGATTCCAGCTTTCAGCAGCAAGGGGTAGCCGGGTTTCTTTTCGTCTTTTTCCTGGATCAGCTCGTCTAAGATCGTTTTTACGGTTTCAAGCCCTGGAGTACCTGCTGGAATATAGGGGGAGGTGAAGCGGAAGTCGGACGGCCAGCTTTTGGTCATCGTAATCCACTCCGGTTTACAGATCAGAATAATGATTTCCGACTCCAACTCCCGGCTGTCAAAATAGTGGATATCGTTGCTGCCGCAGATGACCATGTCGCCTTGCCGAAGCAAGCGGATCTCTTCATTCACCCCAATCCGAATGGCGCCGGAGCGGACATAAATAAACTCGATTTCAGCATGGAAATGGGGATAAAACGTAATATTCTTGCTTTGGTAAATGTCCATCGGAAGCTCGGGATCCAATTTCCAATTTTGATAGAACGATTTCACTTAGATCCCTCCGTGTCGTTAAAATTACCTTCCCTCCTAAATGTACTGCATGATGGCGGAAGATTCCTCTTTTTTTCTTAGAAGAATAGATGGAGAAGCTTGGACATAGGATGAAATTGGAACAATTCAAAAAATGGAAATGATGGTGGTAATATGAAGCATCGATGGGTCAAAATATTTCAAATTGCCGTAACTTACATCGGTACGGTGGTTGGCGCCGGTTTTGCTTCGGGACAATCGATTATGCAATTTTTTACCCTATATGGTTCGGTTGGCGCTGCCGGGATTATTGTTTCGACGCTGCTGTTCATGTGGTTAGGGACAAAAATGATGATCTATGCCCATCGAATCCAGGCATTTTCGTACCAAGAGTTTAATGATCATTTGTTTGGCTCCTTGTTCGGCAAGGTTGCCAACTTCCTGACCCTGCTGATCCTGCTGGGGGTTACCGCCGTCATGTTGTCCGGCACCGGGTCAATCTTTGCTGAGCAGCTTCAGCTGCCTTATCAGCTCGGAATCATCGTGAGTATCGTCCTGAGCTATCTGGTGATGACACGGGGGATGAACGGTATCGTCGTGGTGAATGTGCTGGTCGTGCCGATGATTCTTCTATTTACGAGCTTGATCGCGTTTCGCGCGATTGAGCCGGAAGGACTGTTTGGGATCAACGGCTTTCAGCTGCAACAATTGCAAAGTTACAAGTGGGTACTGAGCCCATTTGTGTATGCTGCGCTTAATTTTGCATTTATCCAGGCTGTGTTAATTCCGTTGGGGAGTGAGATTCAAGAGGAGAGTACCTTAAAATGGGGAGGCTTCTGGGGCGGTATCGGGCTTGGCTCTATGCTGCTGATCTACCATTTCGCATTGAACTCCCGAATGCCAGAAATGCTAGGTTACGATATTCCGATGGCGGAAATTGTACAGGACCTCGGCCCGTTTCTGCATGTGCTGTTTCTGTTAGTGCTCTATGGCGAAATATTTACGACCCTGATCGGCAATGTCTATGGCGTCACAAGACAGCTGCATAGCCTCTATAAGGTGCCTGAAAACATGACCATGGTGATGATCCTGCTTGCTTGCTTTGTGATCAGCCAGGCTGGTTTTTCTTCCCTTTTAACCTACCTGTATCCCATGTTTGGGTATATCGGGATGCTGCTGCTTATTTTATTGGCGTTCCGACGGTTACCTCTCCGTTAACTTCCTGTGCTCCATAGCTGCTGAAAATATCACGGAACCGATTTCCCGGCTCGTTTATACTTAGGAAAATCGACTATTTCCCGAGCAATAAAGCTGGTATTTAGCGATTCGCAACCTGTAGTTGACAGATTGCCAACTTCGCTTGGTCGATCGGTGACGGAGGAGCAGCTATGATGGAGGCGGGGTGATGAAGAATATGGATTTTGCAGATAAGCTGCAGAACTATCGGAGACAAAAAGGAATGTCCCAGGAAAAACTGGCGGAAGCGATCGGCGTATCACGCCAAGCGGTTTCGAAGTGGGAGTCGGGTCAGTCATACCCGGAAACGGATAAACTGATCGCATTATGCGAATTGTTTGAGGTTAGCATGGATCATTTGGTCCGGGGAGTGCCAACGGAAAAAAGGGAGCTTTCTCCGGAATCAAATGGATCGGCGATGTTCCGCTATCGATATCACTATGAATATAAAAGTGAAAGAACCTGGTTTGGCGTACCGCTCCTGCACATCAATGTGGGGCGCGGGATGTACGTGGCCAAAGGGATCATCGCGATCGGCAATATTTCCATCGGCGCTGTCTCCCTGGGGCTCATTGCGCTTGGCGGTTTAAGTCTGGGTGTGTTGGCGGCGGGGGTGATAAGTCTGGCTGCGATTGCCTTAGCCTTGATTCTAGCGTTGGGCGGCTTTGCGGCCGGTTTCATCGCAGCTGGAGGGGCCGCTGTTGGTGTGTTGGCTTTTGGCGGATTCGCCGTGGGCGTGTATTCCTTTGGCGGCCTAGCGATCGCATCGAGGATTGCCGTCGGAGGTTATGCCAGCGGGCACATCGCCATTGGTGATGCTGTACGCGGAACTTATTCAATGGCGATCCCAGACGGCGAATTGACCCACGTTCAGGCCGAACAGGTGAGGGCTTTGATCAACCAGGAATACCCAAAGATGTGGAAACCGCTGACAGAATGGATCGTTTCATTATTCCATTGATAGGATAAGTAGATGAGCCGGACATTTCCCTGGATATTAGGGAGGGTCCGGCTCGATTGATGTTCACCTTAGCCTTCAATGGGGACTAAGATATCCCAGTCTTTAAACACGGGCTGCAGCCCGTTATGATAGAGCATTTCCCGAATCTCAGCCACGCTGCGCTCATCGGAAATTTCAAATTGCGGGGTGCCGCCCCCTTGGGAGTGGCCCCCAACGGCCGTGGATACACCAGCTGACATCTTGGTCACCCCAAGGTGAACCAGTCTGTCACGTAACCGGGCAGGCTCCCGGCTGGATAAGGTGATCCCGGCCCGCGGCAGAAAGAGACGGTAGGCGAGCATCACCTGTACCAAAGCCCGATCGGACACCTGGGCATCCGGTTCGTAATCTCCGAGAAAAGGGCGGAAGCGCGGAATCGATAAGCTGATCTCACAACCTGGATACTTGGTTTGCAAATAATCTGCGTGCATGGCGGCAAAGAAGGCTTCCTGTCTCCAATCGTACAAGCCAAGTAATGCCCCGATATTCACGGCCCGGTAACCTGCAGCACATCCGCGTTCCGGGGCATCCAGCCGATTTCGATAATTGCGCTTGGGGCCTTTGATATGGAGCTTGGCATAGGTTTCCCGGTGGTAGACCTCTTGGAATACCGTCAGGCTGTCTACGCCTGCCGCAGCTAGCTCCTGATATTCGGAGACAGACAGCGGGTTCACCTCAATGCCGATGGATGAAAAATAATTGCGCAGCACCTTCACGCAGTCTCTTAAGTATTCGACCGGGGAATCTTTGCGGGATTCACCGGTTAACAGCAGGATATGACGGATCCCGGTTGCCGCAATCGCTTCAGCTTCCCGTTCGACCTCTTGCATGTCTAATTTTTTTCGCGGAAAATCATAGATCGAACTAAAGCTGCAATACTCACAGTGGTTCACACAATAATCGGACACATACATCGGGGTAAACAATTGGATTACGTTCCCGAACTGGCTTTGGGTGATCTGCTGTGCCCGTTGGGCCATCTCCTCCAAATGTCGATCAGCCGCTGGTGACAGCAAGGCTAGCAGATCCTCCGCATCAAGCTTAGGCCTGCTAAGCGCCCGCCTTACATCTGCATCGCTGTAACCTTGAAGCCGCTGTGGAAAGGGGAAGCCTTCCCAGGATTGGATTTTGTCATAGAAGCTCATCCCTTAGGCCTCCACTTCATCCAGAAATCCGGTTAGCGGGGAAGAGGCTACCGCGTTTTGCTCCACCGGTCCCAGCCCGGCCAGATGGGCTAATCTGCCGGCTATAACGGCTGCGCGGAACGCTTCAGCCATGCCCAGCGGATCGCGGGCGGTTGCAATCGCCGTATTTAAGAGGACAGCCGCTGCGCCCATTTCCATCGCTTCCGCTGCCTCTGACGGCTTGCCGATCCCGGCGTCTACGATCACCGGCAGGCCTGATTCCTCGATCAGGATCTGAATCAATTCCTTCGTCCGCAGGCCGCGGTTGCTGCCAATCGGTGAACCGAGCGGCATGACGGCAGCGGCTCCAGCATCCCTTAACCGGAGCGCGGCCGATAGATCCGGGCTCATATAAGGAAGGACTACGAAGCCTTCTGCGGCCAGTACCTCGGTTGCTTTAATGGTTTCCACGTTGTCTGGCAGCAGATAACGTTGATCCTGAATGACCTCCAGTTTAATCCAATTGCCCATATCCGCCGCTCTGGCCAGCCTTGCGATGCGGATTGCTTCTTCTGCGTTGCGGGCACCGGAAGTGTTCGGCAGCAGCGTCATATGTGGAGGAATATGATGCAGCAGATTTTCCTCCTCCCAATCGGGATTCACTCTTCTTAAAGCGACCGTGATGACTTCTGCTCCTGAACGTTCGATCACTTCGGGAATTAAGGTGTTGCGGTTATATTTGCCAGTACCGATAAAGAGACGGCTGGACAACGCCTTGCCGCCAATATGGAATAAGTCCTGCATAGGATCAACCTCCCCCAACAAAATGGACTAGCTCAATACGATCCCCATCCGATAACGGGGTCACGTCATAGTCTTCCTTTCGTACAACTGTACCGTTTAGTTCAACCAACAGCTTTCGGTCCTTCCATGGGGGCTCTGCTAATAAATCGGCCAGTGTGACACAGCTTTCGTTGATCGTCGTCTCTTTCCCATTCAGACGAACCTGCACGGGGTTCACCTCCTTTCCAGCCAAGCTGCCTGCATTGCCTTGCGATATGCTTGGGCCTCTTCCGCCGGGTCTGGTGCATGGAACAGGCTTGTCATGACGGCAACCCCTTGGGCGCCGCAGCGGATGACCTCTCCCGCATGGTCCGGACGGATGCCTCCTATGGCGATCACCGGAACCGGGCAAGCTTGAGCCGTTGCCGTGAGTGCTGCCAGTCCTCTGCCGGGAAGTCCAGGTTTGCTGAACGTATCGTATACATGACCGAACAGGCAATAATCCGCTCCATCTGCGGCGGCTTGCATCGCTTCTTCCGCCGAATGAACCGACCTGCCCAAGCGCATCCCAGTGGCTAACGGACGAGCGGCATCCACTGGAAGACTGTGGCCGGCTAAGTGGACATTCATGGCCCGAGCAGCCAAGGCGACGTCCAGGCGGTCGTTCACGACAATTTGGGACAGCGGAATGCCGGCTTCCAGCATCTGTTGAATGACCTCCAGCTGACCTTTCGCCGTGAGCTGCTTATCCCGTACATGGATGTAATCCAGGTAGGGCAGGGCTCTGAGGGACACCCTGAGCAGTTCGGATATGTGAATGGGAGAGATAGAGATCAGATGCAGTTCGGGTGTGGTCAGTGTGATTTTTTGGCTCGTCATGTTCACCCCTCTGAGGTTCGATATGCAATGCAAAAAAGCCCCCTCCGCAAGGAGGGGGCTAGTTCAGCAACAGAAGGAATAAGCCTAAATAGACTTATGTTCTGGTTCATACATGCTTTACGCTCCACTTCCCTACGCAGGTCTTAACCCGTTCAGGTTCAAAGGGTCCGAATCTTGCGATTCATCTCAGCCTTGCGGCTCCCCTAGTGTCGATCGATATCCATTTGTCATGTTTACTATACACGGGGATCCAAATAATTACAACCGTTGAATTGGAATGGGTTATGCTGGCTGCTTTACCTCGTTTCCAAGAAATTTTCATGAAAATGTCACGATTTATCGCAAAAATAGCTGGTTTGTGATGTTTAATGAAATTGAAGCGAAACAAAAACATCCTCTATAATACGGTAATACGGTCGGAGTTTGATTGGGGGGAGTGATGAGATTGAAATGGACGATTGGTTTACGCAATCTCAAGACGGGGCTAGCCATCTGTTTGTGTGTGATCGTTGCAGCGTTATTGCGCCTGGAATATCCTTTTTACGCTGCGATCGCCACGATCATTTCCATGGAAAATTCAGTTGCCAACTCCTTTACGGCCGGGAAACATCGGACGATGGGGACGTTTGTTGGGGCGATTGTGGGTGCAGGCTTCGCCATGATTGAACCTGGGAACGCCATATATTGTGCGTTAGGGGTCATCGTCGTAATCTATGTCTGCAATCTGTTGAATTGGAATAAGTCGATATCCATCGGCTGTATCGTTTTTTTAGCCATTATGTTAAATCTTCAGCCGGGGGAAAGTCCGATTTTTTATGGGATTAACCGGATCACGGACACCCTGGTTGGGATTGCTGTTGCGGTGATCGTCAATTTGGTCGTCTTTCCTCCAAAACATGAGGCGGATTTGGAAAAGGCGCGTAAATCTGTCGCCAAGCGAATGGCTGACTTATATGGGCAGATTACTTTGTGTCGGGAAGCCGTCGATTTGAAGAGTTTTCGTGCGGAGCTAGCTTGTCTGGAGAAATATTATCAGCTCTGCAAAGAGGAATTCCATCTGACTCGGGATCTCAGTGAATCGATGGAGCACATCGGCAAAGAAATTGAATCCTATCGCCACATCTATGAGCATTTGGTGATTTTGCAACAGCTGCTTGCCGAGCATCGACAATTGCTGGTCGAGGCTGATCTTGAACGGAGTGATTCCGTTGAGGCAGGAACCCGCAACGCAGAACAGCAGTACAGAATAGAAATCGTCTATGAGTACCACGCGGATTGGATTTACGCCGAGCTGCAGAAGATGGGCTTGCCGCTTCCGATTAAGGAGCGAGGACGTTTCCAGACGAAGGCGGAGCTTAAAATATCGTAGAAAAGGGATGTCCCAAGAGCCGTGAAGGGCTAGTGGGGCATCCTTATTTTTATGCAAAATAGTGTCCTGACTCAAGATCAGCGATCAGCCCGGGTTGCACCGGTTTCCAGCCGAGAAGCTCCCGCGTCGCTGGGCTTGCTTGCGCTGTGTTGTACAAACTTGTGATGTCGTATTGCGCAATGGCACCCAGAAAACCGAAATGGGCTTCAGCCTCTTCCGGTGTGATGCTGACCACAGGCACATTTAACTGCCGTCCGATGACAGCGGCGATCTCGCGAAGCTGAATGCCTTCGTCGCCGGCGCCAAGCAAGCGTGAACCTGCCGGGGCGGATTCCAACGCCCGACGGTACAGAACCGCTGCATCCAGGCGATGAATGGCTGGCCAGCGGTTCGTGCCTTCGCCGATATAAGCAGAGCAACCCTTCGCCCGGGCGATATCGATCATCATGGGCACGAATCCCCCATCACCTTCACCGTGGACAGATGGTGCAAGTGTCACAACGGACGACCGAACTCCTCGATCCGCCATGGCAAGCACCGCCTGATCGACGGTATGCCCATTGGCGTGAGCTGTCGTAATGAACGGCTTGCCTGAGCCTTCGAGCGCGGCTCCTATGGCTTCGACGGCACGTAAATCGAGAGCCAGCGCGCCCTCAAAATCGGAAAAATCATTTGTGAACGCCAGATGAATGACGCCGTCCGCCGTCTCCGCGGCAGCGCGCAGTGTATCGAGATCTTCGAGTGTTCCATAAACCGCTTTTGCACCCAGCGACTGTAGTGTTGCGGCTTTCTTTTCCGATCGACAAAGACCCGTCACAGAATGTCCCGCACCCGTCAATTCCCGTACGACCGCGGAGCCGATATACCCGGTGGCACCTGTAACAAAAACATGCATCCTCAAGTTCCTCCTTCACAATTTGACTGCTGAAACAGGTATAGCATAAACTATAGAGTGAACTCTAGGGCAAGCGGCCAAAGGAGAAAAAGTAGATGAAAATTCAGGAACTCGCCGACAAAATGGGTTTGACGATTCATACGATCCGCTTCTATGAAAAGGAAGGGTTGCTGGATGAGCGGCATGTTCAGCGGGAAAGCAACAATTACCGCAATTATTCAGAAGAAGCGATCGAGCGCTTGAGGATGATTAAGAAATTCCAATCTATCGGCTGTTCGCTGGCTGAATTGAAGGATGTGCTGCAGGAGCACAATGCCCATACGAGCACGAACGAACAAACCATCGAATGGATCCGAGGCAAGATGAAGGAGATTGAGGACAAAAAGAAAGAGTACGATCAAATGCTGGACACTCTAAGCAAAATGCTGGAGTACCGGACCTTGCTTAAGGTCGATCCGCAAAAAGCCGAAGCATTTCTGAAGAATTGGAAGGCCGAAGCAGGATGGGACTGATAGAGTCAGTACGATGGCTGTTAGAATCGAAAGGAGAAGAAGAGAAGGAGTCCGACGAGGATGACGAGGGTGGTCCAAACACCGCCTTTTGCTAAAGCGTTCCAGTTTCCGATTTCCGCACGATTCATCGAATCCGCCAAATTGATGAAAGGCTTGCGTTGATACTCTTTAAGCTGATCTTTCTCTTGTTTCTCCCACATATTCACTGGAATCCCTCCTAATGGGTACTTCTTAACATATAGTATACTTGGAACATCGCTGGAGAGCATTTATTTTTTGAATTCTGGTTAAGGAGCCGATCTCTATGAACAAACTCCCCCAAAATCAATCCACAAATTCTTCTCTTCAAGAAGTTGAGAAGTTCGTGATTCAAACCTATTCAGCCAAGAAAATTCCCGTTTCGAACCTTGAGGAACTTAGGTGTGACCCTCAGGTAAAATTTGATCGGATTGCGGTGTGCTTTGAAATGGATCATCCGGAAGTTCTTAAGGGCCTCTTTAATGAAGATGAGAAGAAGATGCACGAAGACTACAGGAATCATCATAGAAATGCGACATTTACAACTCCTTGGCAGAAGATCAATGCGGGGCAGCTTCTGAGAGTTGTTTTAGAAAGCGAGGATGGGGTTAGTTTAAGTAACTTCACCGTTCAGGGGTTGTGCATGAGGTTGGTTCATGATCTTTCAGCCTTAAAAGGGCAATAAAAAATCGCGGCCTAAGACCGCGATATTGGTGTCATAAGAATCGAGACGACAGGATTTGAACCTGCGACCTCTTGCTCCCGAAGCAAGCGCTCTACCAAGCTGAGCCACGTCTCGTCAGCAATATTATTAATTTGGGGGGAAACATTAATACATTATACACTTTTAGGCGAAGCTGTAAAGGGGGCGCGATCACTCAGTTAAAATGTTACTAAAGAGGCATCGGTTCACTCACATCGAAATGTTACCGAAGGGATGTGTTTTGAAACTGAGCATGAAAACACGACGTGAAGTAATCCGTACCTTG